>Ga0070688_100000101_pt1 | contig 43912 bp, 40 predicted proteins | sample KBSS13HmetaG_FD_64679 | JGI IMG/M metagenome (GOLD analysis project Ga0070688, IMG submission 64679) | Switchgrass rhizosphere microbial communities from Kellogg Biological Station, Michigan, USA - KBS S1-3H metaG | ecosystem: Host-associated > Plants > Roots > Rhizosphere ...
ACGCCCGATGGCAAGTCCGTGCTGTTCTCGGCGGCGATCCTCGACGCGGCGACCAACGCGGAGTTCCCCACGGGCGCCCGCCCCGAGCTCTATCGCGTCGACCTCGACGGGCACATGCCGCAGCAGCTCATCACGACGACGGCGCTCTACGCGACCTACGACCGGGCGATGAAGCGCATGATCTTCTCGGACCAGCGCGGCTACGAGATGGAGTGGCGCAAGCACGACCACTCCGCGTTCGCGCGCGACGTGTGGATCGAGGACGTGCCCGCGAACAAGTTCACGCGGCTCACGGGCTACGGTGTCGACGATCGCCAGCCGGTGTGGGGGCCCGACGAGCAGTCGATCTTCTATCTGTCGGAGAAGAGCGGCACCTTCAACGTGTGGGCGATGAAGCTCTCCGACCCCGGGCACCCGACGCAGGTGACGTCGCATACCGGCGGCCCGGTCCGCTTCCTGTCCGCGTCGCGCGCGGGCGACCTCTGCTATGCCTATGACGGCGAGCTGTGGCTGCGGCCCGCGGGCGCGGGCGACAGCCGCCGGCTCACGATCACGACGGCCGCCGACGACGCCGGCCGCACGGTGAAGCCGACCGACGTGTCCTCGCAGATCACCGAGTTCGACGTGTCGCCGGACGGCAGCGAGATCGCGTTCGTGTCGCGCGGCGAGATCTTCGTCGCCTCGACCGAGCACGGCGACACGCGGCGCATCACGAACACGCCCGAGCAGGAGCGCTCGGTGAGCTTCTCGCCCGACGGCCGGAGCCTGCTCTACGCCTCGGAGCGCGGACAGAGCTGGAAGATCTACCGCACCGATCTCACCGACAAGAACGAGCCGAACTTCTTCAACGCCACGGGCTTCAAGGAGACGCCGGTGATCGAGGGCACGGCCGAGGCGTTCCAGCCGAGCTTCTCGCCCGATGGCAGCCAGATCGCCTACCTCGAGGAGCGCACCACGCTCAAGGTGCTGGACGTGAAGAGCGGCAAGTCGCGGATCGTGCTCCCCGGCGACAAGAACTATTCGTATTCCGATGGCGACCAGGCCTACGAGTGGTCGCCGGACGGCCGCTGGCTGGCGGTGCAGTTCCTGAGCTCGGGCCGGTGGTCGAGCGAGGTCGGCCTGGTCTCCGCTTCGGGCGACAACAAGGTCATCGACATCTCGAAGAGCGGGTACGAGGACGAGCTACCGCACTGGTCGCGCAAGGGTGAAGTCCTCTATTGGGACTCCGACCGCCAGGGCTTGCGCACGCAGTCGAACAACGGCCGCCAGAGTGACATCTACGCCGCCTACCTCACGCACGCGGCGTGGGACCGCTACAAGCTCGACGAGGCCGCCTACGACCAGTTGACCGCCAAGGAGAAGGACGGCGACAAGGACAAGGGGAAGGACGCGGCGAAGGACAAGAACGCGAAGCCGGCGAAGGAGGGGCCGAAGCTCGCGGAGCCGGTGGCGATGGATTTCGATCACATCGAAGACCGCATCGCGCGCTTGTCGTTCAGCTCCAGCGATCTCGGCGCGGCCACGCTCTCCGACGACGGCGAGAACCTCTACTTCCTCGCCCGCTACGACAAGGGCTACGACCTGTGGAAGTACGTTCCGCGAAAGAAGGACATCAAGCTCGTCTCCAAGTTCGGCGCCCAGAGCGCGAACCTGAAGCTCGGGAACAAGGGCAAGAAGGCGTACGTGCTCCACGACGGCAAGCTGTCGGTGGTGGATCTCGACTCGGAAAAGGCGTCGGGCGTCGATCTGTCGGCGAAGATGGACCTCGACGTGGCGCAGGAGCGCGCCTACATGTTCGAGCACATCTGGCGGCAGACGCTGAAGAAGTTCCTCGACGTGAAGATGCATGGCACGGACTGGCAGGCGCTCAAGACCGAGTACGGGCGATTCCTGCCCTACATCGGCAACGATCGGGACTTCGCCGAACTGTGCTCGGAGATGCAGGGCGAGCTGAACGCCTCGCACACCGGCTGTCGCTTCCGGCCGACGCGCCCCGACGGTGACAACACCGCGGCGCTCGGTTTCTTCCCCGACCCCAAGCACACCGGACCCGGCGTCCGCGTGCTCGAGGTGCTGGACGGCGGACCGCTGAAGAAGGCGGGGACCAAGGTGAAGGCGGGGACCGTGATCACCGCCATCGACGGCGCCACGATCGCCGCGAACGACAACTGGTACCGGCTCCTGAATCGCAAGGCGGACACGCCGGTGCGGCTGTCCCTGCAGGATGGCGGCACGCGCTGGGACGAGACCGTGAAGCCGATCTCGTGGAACGACCAGTCTCAGCTCCTCTACCTGCGTTGGACGCGTGCCAACCACGACGAGGTGGTGAAGCTCTCCGGCGGCCGGCTCGGCTACGCGCACATCCGCGGCATGAGCGACGGCCCCTATCGCGAGATCTTCAACGACATCTTCGGCCGCGACACCGAGAAGGACGCCATCGTCCTCGACACGCGGTTCAACGGCGGCGGCAACCTGGACGAGGCGCTCACCGTGTTCCTGAGCGGACGCGTGTTCGAGAAGAACGTGCCGCGCGGGCAGTACCTGGGTTCGGAGCCGTCGATGCGCTGGAACAAGCCGTCGATCGTGGTGATGAACGAGGGCAATTACTCGGACGCCCACTGCTTCCCGATGGCGTACACGCAGCTCGGCATCGGCGAGACCGTGGGCATGCCGGTGCCGGGCACGTGCAGCTCGGTGTGGTGGGAGCGGCTCCAGAACCGCGACCTGGTGTTCGGCATCCCCGAGGTGGCGATCTACGACGTCGCCGGCGACATCATGGAGAACAAGCAGCTCGAGCCGAACTACGAAGTCATCCCCGATCCGGCGCTCGAGGCGTCCGGGCACGACCAGCAGCTGGAGAAGGCGGTGGAGGTGCTGCTGTCGAAGTTGCCGAAGAAGTGATGCGAGAGGAGTCGAGTGCCTACCAGGTTCGCCGCAGCGGATGGGCCTCGGTGTTGAACACCACGTCGTTGCCGGCGAGCACAGGAGAGGGACTGAACAGGAGATAGAGGTACTTGAGCGTCTCGGCGAGGAAGAAACTGTGCTGGAGATCGCCCTTCTCCTTGGTCACCACGCTCTTGAGCGTCGTGTAGCCGTCGTCGGTGCGGCAGTACGCCACGAGGTCTCGGAAGAACCGTCGGCCCATGAGCAGGCTCGCGGGATCGCCTGAGACGCGGTGCAGCACGTACGCCGACTCGACGATCTCGGGACGCAGCGCATACCTCGCGTCCAGTACCTTCATCGTCCGGTAGTCGATCAACTCGGGCTCGATCGAGTTGAGCGTCCACATCGTGAAGCACGAACTCTCGAGCTGGCGCGCCCGCTGGACGTCGCCGGAGAGCGCCAGCACGCCCGGCAGGAACGCGTGCAGGGCGCCGAACGTGCTCGCGGTGCGCCGGCCGGTGTTCATGTCCACCTCGCCGTACCAGAGCTGCCCGGTGGAACGGTCGGCGACATACCGATCGAGCGCGGCGATGCTGGTGCGCCACATGCGCTCGCAGTCCTTGTCGCCGAAGAGCTTCCAGCACTTGAGCAGGTACTCGTAGTAGGAGTCGATCCCGCCGCCGACATGGCTCGCGGGGCTGAGCCACTTGCCGGTCTCGACGTCGATCTCCTCGCCCACCAAGCCGATCCTCGAGCGTCGCTCGTAGAGCTGCATCACCGCGCGCTTGGCGCGCTCGTAGTAGATCGGCTTGTTCGTGAGCTTCGCCAGCGTGCCGAACTCGAGCAGCAGCGTTCCGATCTCGGCCGGGTTGGAGCGTGGATCGCTCGTCTCGCCGGTACGCAGGTTCACGAACCGGTAGGGCATGCCGGTCGCCGAGCGGAATGCCGGCAGGAGCCGCGTACCCAGGCTGTCGGCGAGATCCAGCAGCCGCCGATCGCCGGTCATCTGGTAGCCCGAGAGCAGCCCGCCGAGCAGCCGGATGGTGACCTCGAACACCTGGACCCGATCGTCACGGTCTAACGACAGCCGCTCCACGATCAGCTCCCGGGCGCTGTCCGCCTGCGGCGTGCAGCCCATCAGGAGCAGGGCGTCCAGCGCATCGACCGGCGTCATGAGGACCGGCTGCTCGTACCAGTCGCGGAACTCCCTGCTGAGCGGCCGCACCTCGTCGTGCCCCCATGCGTAGCGCACGTAGGCGTGCCAGCAATGGAGCAGCTCCTGGCGCACGCTGTCGGCGAGCGCTGGTCGGTCCACCGGCGGCTCGTACCCAGTCGCGGGCCCGGCGGCGCGGGCGAGCGGGGCGGCGCCCAGGAACCAGCCGCCAGCCACCGCTATTGCGAGAAGAAGTGCCCGCCATCCCGCCATAGAGAGCCGTCCTCCGTTGACAGCCAGCGCTGCAGGATCCGTACCATCCTACATCCCGGGCGCGACGGCATCGACCGCCACCCAGAGGCACGCGTTCGTGGACCAGCCCTCACGCGACGCGGATGACGACCTTGCCTGCGACGCGGCCCGTCCCGAAATAGCGAAACGCATCGGGAGCTTGGGCCAACGGGTACGTGCGATCGATCGCCGGCGTCAGCTTCCCCGCTTCGGCGAGCTCCGAGAGTGCGGCGAGGTCTTCCTTCGTCACGCGGGCCGTGTACATGATGCGGCCTGGGCGGAAGCGGGACAGGAGCATCGCCTCGACGATGCGTGTCATCAACGGCCAGGGCTCCTTCGGCGCCCCGACGAACACGAGTCTTCCGTTGGGCGCGAGCACGCGAGCGTGGTCCGACGGCGTGCGATCCGCGCCGATGTCCATGATGACGTCGTAGCGCTCCACACGCCGGGTAAAATCCTCTCGCGTGTAGTCGATCACCTGATCGGCGCCGATGGAGCGGAGGAACTCGACGTGCTCGGTCCGGGTCACGGCGGTGACGTGTGCGCCCAGAGCTTTGGCGATCTGAACCGCGAACGTGCCCGTGCCGCCTCCGGCCCCGTAGACCAGCACCCGAACACCCGGCCAGACCTGTGCCCTGCGTAGGCCCTGCAGTGCCGTGCATCCCGCCACCGGCATGGCCGCGGCCTGCTCGAACGTCAACCGGTTTGGCTTCGGGGCGAGGCGAGACTCGGCGGTCGCGGCGAACTCGGCGAACGCGCCACGGGCGATGCCGAAGACCTCGTCGCCGGGCTTGAATCTCGTGACGTTCCGGCCGCAGGCCTCGACGGTGCCCGCGAGGTCCGCGCCGCGAACGCGAGGAACCGGGCTGCCCATCAGCCGCGCGATGACGTGGACCAACCGTCGCAGCATCCCCCAGTCGAAGGCGTTGATCGAGGCGGCGCGCACCTTCACCAGCACTTGATCGTCGGCCACGACGGGCGGGTCGATCTCGCGCAGCTCGAGAACGTCGGGTGAGCCGTAGCCGTTCTGGACGATGGCTTTCATCCGCCGGTGGCCGCCTGCTCCCGCCATCGCTCTGCGTCCACGCTCCTGATCAGCAGCCACAGGAAGAACGCCCCCTCGCCGATCGCCGCGGTCACGAGCGGAACGTAGGGGAAGATCCGCGTGACGAGCGAGGGCGAGAGGAAGCCCGTGAGGCTGAAAGTGAGGAAGCCGAGCCCGTCGATCATCATCAACGGCCCGATGATCGTGGGCACGAACGTCGACTTCAATATGAGGCTCGCCATCACCAGGCTGGAGCAGCCCATGAAGAACAGGCCGAGCTGATAGTCGTAGGAATGGAGCCGGAGGAACAGGAACGCCAGCGCGTTCGCCTGCGCCGGCGGCACGGCGCTCATCGCGGCGCCGCCCTTGAGCAGCGTCAGTGCCGCGAGATCCTGGATCGCCTCCAGCGCCTGAAACGCCGACCCCATCACGATGAAGACCAGGAAAAGCAGCGCCGCGCGCCGGCTCGCGGCCCTGAAGATGTCGTAGAGCAGGACGGCGGAGGCGACGAAGAGCACGAGCGCCACGAGATCCGCAACGAACCCGAGGCGGAACACGCCTTCGGAGCCGAGGACGTTGGCCGCCGTCGCGGCCGCATCGCCGCGGACCACGACCTTGCGCAGGACCGACACCGAGAATCCGTCGGGCACGGCGCTCAAGAGGTTCAACGCGGCGGCCCACCTCGCCGTGGCGCGCGGTGAACTGCCCGCGGTGCGACCGGCCTCTTGCAGGGTCATTTCACGGCCTCCCGGGTCTCCTTGTCGCCTGGCGCAGGACATCGGACCCTGACGACGCTAACAGCGGCCGCTTCGAACCGGAATGACGCCAGGCATCAAACTCATGACTCGAGGTTTCAGGGGGAGCCGGACCCATGCGTGAACTCACCGTTGCGGCGGGTGCCGCGCACGCGCTGCTGGAGTTCGCGATCTCACGGGGGGCGAGCCGGGAGCGGTTGCTCGAGCGGTCCCGGATCGATCCCTCGGAGCTGCAGGATCGGGACCAGCGCGTTCCGTTCTCGAAGTACGTGGCGCTGATGCGGGCGGGGCAGGAGTTGTGCCGTGATCCCGCGCTCGCGCTCCACTTCGGCGAGGCGGTCCCCGCGTCCGACATCTCGCCCGCCCACATGCTGGGGGCGACCTCGGCGACGATGGCGCAGGGGCTGGCACTCATCAACCGCTTCGCGCCGCTGACGGTCGAGGTCGAGGGCGTCGGGAGCGGCGATCGCTTCGCGTTCGAGCGCGGCGACGGACAGGTGTGGATCATCGATCGCCGCGGGAACCCGAACGAATTCCCGGAGCTCACGGAGTCGGCGTTCGCGCGCATGATCTGCACCGGGCGAGCGTTCGTTGGCGACAAGCCGTTCCTGAAGGCAGTCCACGTGACGCACGCCGAGCCAGCGTATCGAGCGGAGTACGACCGCATCTTCCGGGTGCCGGTGACGTTCGGGAGCGACCGGAACGCGCTGCTGGCGGACGACGACTGGATGGCCATGAAGCCGCCCTCCACGTCCGCCCCGGTCCAGGACATCCTGAAGGCGCACTCCGAGGAACTGCTCGCGAAGCTCGAGCGCTCGAAATCGACGAGCGGGCGGGTCGAGGAGTTGCTGGCGCCGTTGCTGCAGACCGGCGGTGCCACGATGAGTTCCATCGCGAGCCAGCTTGGTCTCAGCCGTCAGTCTCTGTTCCGCAGGCTCAGGGCCGAAGGCGTGACGTTCGAGCGGGTGCTGGACGGCTTGCGCCACAAGCTGGCGCTCCGGTACCTGAACGGCGACGGTCTCTCGGTCAAGGAGACGGCGTTCCGGTTGGGATTCTCCGAGCCGGCCAGCTTCTCGCGCGCGTTCAAGCGCTGGACCGGAACGCCGCCGCTCGAACTGCGGCGACGGAAGTCGACGTCGTAGCTCAGCCCCGGACCCGGGCCGGGTGGCTTCTTCCGCAGCGGGTCGAGCCAGGGGTCGCGCGCGAAGATCGGGTGGCAGTAGAAGCCACCCGCCACGACGCGCTCCATCAGCTCCAGGGCGAGCGCCCTGTGCTCGAGGTGGCGCGAGGCACGGCTGCGGGCCTAGACTCGCCACGAGGTGCGTGGCAGTTCTTGTTCCCCACTCGCGAGATGCACGCCGCGATTCGCCGAGGCGCAGCGATGGAACGCTCCCGTAGCCAGCACGTGCTCACGGTGGACGTCGAGGACTACTTCCACTCCGAAGACCGGGTGGTGGAAGGCTGGGCCCGCCACGAGCTGCGGGTCGAGCGATCGACACGCACGGTGCTCGAGGCGTGCGCCGAGACCGGCGCGCGCGGGACCTTCTTCGTCCTCGGATGGGTGGCCGAGCGGCTTCCCGGGCTCGTCTCCGAGATCGCCGGCGCGGGTCACGAGGTCGCCTCGCACGGCTACGCCCACGAGTTCCTCTACGAGCTGACGCCGCGCCAACTCGATACCGACCTCCAGCGCGCGCGGGCGCTCCTCGAGGACCAGAGCGGCGCCGCGGTGCCCGGGTATCGTGCACCCTACTTCTCGATCCGGCGCGACGATCGCTGGGCGTACGACTGCATCGCGCGGGCCGGCCACACCTACAGCTCGAGCGTGTTCCCGGGCTCGAATCCGCGCTACGGCATCCCCGGCCATGCTCAAGAACCGACGCTCGTCACCAGTCCGTCGGGTGCGCGGATCCAGGAGATCCCGGTGACCACGTTCCACGGCCGGATCGGCTGCGGCGGTGTCTACTTTCGCGCCCTGCCGTATCGCTGGTTCGCCGCGCGTCTCGAGGCGCTCGGGCGCGCCGGGCGCCGTGCCGTGTTCTACATCCATCCGTGGGAGCTCGATCCCGGAAAGCCGCCGGCGCCGGGATCGCTGGGCCTGCGGCTGCGCCACACCGTCGGTGTCAAGGGCGCGGCGTCGCGCCTGCGGCGGCTGCTCGGCGAATTCGCGTTCATTCCAATGCGCGAGCACCTGGGCCTGCAGCGGGCGCTCGGGCCCGTCGAGGTGGGAACGTGAGCGGCTACTTCGACCTCCACCACGGGGACTGGGATGCCATCTACTCGGCTCCGGTCGGCAGCTTGCGCTGGAAGCTCAACCGTCGCTTCCGTCGCGCGGTGCTGAGGCGCATGACGGTTGCGCTCGACGAGTGCCGCGATGCCGGCGCGCGCTCGGTGCTCGACATCGGTTGCGGCACCGGCGAGCTGGGCGTGCGCCTCGCCGCCGCCGGCGCGACCCGGGTGCTCGGCATCGACGTCGCGGGCGAGATGGTCCAGGTCGCGACGTCGCACGCCGTGCGTCGGGGCGTCGCGGGCGTTTGCGAGTACGCGAAGGGCGAGTTCATGACGCATCCACTCGGCGCCGAACGCTTCGATTGTGTGGTGGCGCTCGGCGTCTTCGACTACGTCACCGACCCCGACGCGTTCCTCGGGGCGATGTGGTCGCGGACCCGCCGCCGGCTGGTCGCCAGCTTCCCGCATTCGGTTCCACCACGGTCGTGGCTGCGAACGGTGTGGCACGGCCTCCACGGCTCGAAGCTCCACTACTTCACCGGGGACGACGTCCGCCGCCGCGGGATGCGGCTCGCACCTTCGGTGTTGCGCATCCACACGCTGCCCGGATCGGACCGCACCTACGTGCTGGTGTGTGAAACGCCCGGGGGAGCACGGTCATGACACACGACACGGATGTTCTGGTCCTGGGCGGCGGGCTCGCCGGACTCGCGACCGCGTCGGCGCTCGGCGCGCATGCGATCGTGCTCGAGCGCGAGGCCGAGGCGGGCGGCCTGGTGCGCACGCTCGCCCGGGGCGGGTACTGGTTCGACCACGTGCTGCACCTGCTCTACTTCGCCGACCCGGACACCGAGCGCCGGGTGCACGCGATGATGGGCGCCGATCTCCAGCCGTGTCCGCCCGAGGCGTGGGTCGAGTCGATGTCGGGGCGCGCGCGCTTCCCGTTCCAGGGGCACCTGCGCGAGCTGCCCGCCGACGTGATCGCGCGCTGCCTCACCGATCTCGCAGCGACCACGTTCGGACCCGCCGCGCCACCGGCCGCGAACTACGAGGAGATGCTGCTCCAGACGTTCGGCCGCGCGATGTGCGACGAGTTCTTCTTCCCCTACAACCAGAAGATGTGGAAGCGGCCGCTCGACGGACTGTCGGCGAGCGGGTTCCACTGGAACATCCAGCGCCCCGACTTCGAGGCGGTGGTGAAGGGTTCGCTGCCCCAGGCCGCTGCGTTTGCGCCCTACAACGCGCGCGGCTGGTACCCGCGACCGTCCCAGGGGCCCCGGGGCATGGGCGCGCTCAGCCACGCGCTGGCGCGGCACGTCCACGACGTGCGCTTCGGGCACGGGGTCCAGTCGATCGATCCGACGCGGCGCGAGGTGGTGACTCAGCACGACGGTCATGAGTCGCGCTTCCATTACCGGCACGCGCTGGTGTGCACCCTGCCACTGCCGGTGACGCTGGGCTTGGTGCGCGGGCTGCCTCGCGACCTCGCCGCGGCCCCGGCGCGGCTGCCCTACAACCGGGTGCTGACGCCCTGCTTCAGCGTGCGCGGCCCACGGCCCAAGAACACCGGCCACTGGCGCTACTTCACCGATCCATCGCTCAGCTTCACGCGGCTGGTGTTCATGCACCGCTTCGATCCCGCCTCGGCGCCGCGCGACGGCTGGGGCCTGATGGCCGAGGTCACGCAGCCCGCCGGGCAGCCGGTGCCCGACCGCGCCGAGGTGCTCGCGCGGGTGCGCGGCGAGATCGAGCGCGTCGGCGTCCTGCCGCGGGGCAGCACGATCGTCGGTGCCCACGTCGAAGTCTGCGAGTACGGCTACGTCGTGTTCGAGCACCACGTGGAGCGCCTGGTCCAGCGGGCGCTGTCGGTGCTCCGCGGCCTCGGCATCCATCCCGTCGGCCGCTACGGCCGCTGGGAGTACTCGTCGATGGCCCAGGTGATGCGCGACGGCTTCGCCCAGGGCGACGCGCTGCTCCGCGAACTGGAAACGGCTCCCGAGCCGGAGCTGGCACCCGCGCGATGAGCGCGACGGCCGCGGTGCTCTCGGCCGGCGCGCTCGGCGGCGTGCTCGGCACCTGGCTGGTGCGAGGGCTGGCGCGCCGCGCCGGCTTCGTCGCCAAGCCCAACCCGATCGTTCCGCAGCACCGCGCGCCGACCGCGTACCTGGGCGGCGTCGGCATCGCGGTCGGGATCGCCACAACGATGCTGTTGGTTCCCGACACCTGCGGGCGGGCGTTCGTGCTACCGGCGGCCGGCTACCTGGCACTCGGGCTATGGGACGACCTGCGTCCGCTCCGTCCGCTCGCCAAGCTGATCTTCCAACTCGCGCTCGCCGGCCTCGCCGCGTGGCTCGCGCGCGGCGGCGGCCCCTCCGGCATCGGCGCGCTCGATGCGGCGCTGCGGGTCGCGTGGATCGTGCTGCTCGTCAACGCGGTCAACGTCACCGACGTGTGCGACGGGCTCGCCGGTGGGATCGCGGCGATCGGCTTCACGTTCCTCGGCGCCTGGAACCCGGGGATGCGTCCGCTGGCGTGGGGGCTCGCGGCGGCGTGCGCCGGGTTCCTGGTGTTCAACCGGCCCCGGGCCAGCATCTTCATGGGCGATGCCGGATCGCACCTGCTCGGCTACGCGCTCGCGTGGACCTCGTTCCCGTTGCTCGGACGCTGGCCCGACGGCCTGATGGCGGTCGCGGCGGTCGCGCCGTTCCTGTTCGAGGTGACGTTCCTGATCGTCGTTCGCACCCGGCGCGGCATGGCGTGGTGGCGCGGCAGTCCCGACCACTTCGCCCTGCGCATGCAGGCGGCCGGGCTGTCGCGCTGGCGGACCGTCGCGCTGTCGTGGGCCGCCGCCGCCGTGGTCGGCGTGCTCGCGAGCTGGCTGCCGTCGGCGTCGCCGGTGTCGCACGCCGTGTTCGGTGCCGGGCTTGCAGCGGCGTCAGGGGCGTTCGCCGCCTGGCTGCTGCGTCACGACGTCCACGTCGGCAGCCTCGCGGGGCGTGCTGCCGAGCCCTCCTGATCGACCAGCGTCCACGGAACCACCACGCCTGCCCAACGCCGCCGCTCGAACTGCGGCGACCGAAGTCGACGTCGTAGCTCAGCCCCGGACCCGCGCCGGGTCGATGCCCCGGAACAGGAGCCACAACATCGTCGGGATCCCGGCGAGCGCCATGGGCAGCAGCAGGATCGGCGAGCTGTACTTCGGCGCGAGCAAGTAGGTCGCAGAGCGCAGGAAGAAGCAGGCGCCGCCGATGATGAACAGGATCCCGAGGAGCTTCGGCAGGTAGCCCGAGCGCGCGATCAGGTAGCCGCGGATCATGGACGCGATGCCGTAGAGGCAGAGGAAGAGCCAGCCGATCGTGCCGGCGATCCGGAGCGCGAGATACGCGAGCGCGTTCCGCTGGTCCGTGGAGAATGAAGTCATGCCTGGCGAGTCGCCGAGCACGAGGTACGACGCGAAGAAGCTCGATTGGCCCACGGCGTACATCACCATCGAGGTGATGCCGAAGAACGCGCTCAGCAGCGCCAGGCGCTTGTCCACCGGCTCGAGCAGGATGTAGAAGAACACGCACAGGGCGACGTCGCAGAGTGCCTCGACGAGGTACGCCGCGAAGGTCAGCCGGAACAGCATCGGGTTCCCGAGGATGTTCGCCGCGGTCGCCGCCGGGTCCCGCGCGACGACGATCCGGTCCGGCAGGATCATCTCGCCCAGGAGTCCGAACACGATCGACAGCAGCATCGCCACGCCGGCGATCCGCGCGTAGCGCGAGACGATGAGGCCGTCGCGGTCTTCGGCGGGGATCGAGGCGGCCATGGAACCCCCGGGCGCTACTTGCCCACCGCGTCCGCGACGCGATCGGGAACCGATCCACCGCACATCGTGAGCAGTCGGTCCTTGTACATCTGCGCCTTGTCGGCCTGTCCGGCGCGCTTCGCAGCCTGCGCCGCGCCCAGGTAGCTGTTGAGCCGGGCCGGCGAGACCTTGAGCGACGCCTCGTACTCCACCAGCGCCGCAGCGGGCTTGCCGGTCTCGACCAGGAGATCCGCCAGCTGCTCGCGCGCGGGCAGGATCGCGCCCGGCGTCACCGGGTGCTTGTCGGTCGAATCCTCGAGATCCGCCGCGGAGCGCATGAGCGTCACCGCCTGGTCACGCTTCTTCTCGGCGTAGGCGAGCCACGCCTGCGCCTCGCGGTGCTGGATCTCCACCTGGGTCGCCCAGTCGAACCCCTTCTGGCCGCGGAGCCCGGCCTGGATCGTGTCGAGCCGCGCAGTCGCCCGCCGCGCGCTGGCGAGATCGCCGATGTGCGCGGCGCCCACCGCGCGCGCGAGATGAACGATCGCCTCGGCGTAGGGATATTTCTCCCACGGAAAGTTCGCGGGCTGCGTGCCGAGTGCGGCCGCAGCCTTCCAGTCCCGGCGCTCGAGCGCGTACCGCGCGGGGATGGCGGCGAGCGCGTACCCGGCCTGGAACGCGGGCGCGTCGAGGGCCGCGATCTGCGTCGAGTCGACGATCGCCCGCGCGCCGGCATCCTGCCCGGTCTGCAGGTACGCGTACTCGAGGTAGTCCATGGCGTGCAGCCCCTCGTACGATGTCGCGCCCGGATGCGTGCGCGCCATGAGCGCCCGTGCCGCCGCGGCCGAGGCGAGGTTCGACGAGATCGACTCCTGCCAGTACCCGAGCCGGGTGAAGATGTGGGACGGCATGTGGAGCGCGTGCGGCGCCGCGGGCGCGATCTTCGCGTACGCGCGCGCCGCGGGCAGCGCCAGCTCGGCCAGCTCCGGATAGTCGAACGAGTGGATCATGTAGTGGGCGATGCCGGGATGGTTGGGCTCGAGCGGCAGCAGGCCGTTGAGGATCGCCGCCGCCTGCTTCTGCCGCGCATAGGTCTTGTCCGGCGGCGAGTTGTACGCCACGCCCAGCATCGAGAGCGCGTGGAAGATCTGCACCTCGTGGTCGTCTGGATTGCGCTGCGCGGCCGTGGCCATCGCCTGCTCGTAGGCCACCACCCGCGTCGCGTGCGGGACGCCGTCGCCCTTGTAGTAGGCGCCGATCGCGGCGATCAAGTCCTGTTCGCGGGCGCTCGCGCGCGGCGCCAGGGCCGTGGCCTTCTCCGACGCCGCCTTGCCCGCCGCGAACTCGTCCGGCGTGGGCGGTCCCCAGATGGTGTGGAAGTAGCTCATCGCGATGCCCCACTGCGCCATCGCGCAGTTGGGATCCTTCGCGGCGACGGCGGCGAACGCCGTGGCTGCTTCCGGGTATGCGAAGGAGTGGAGCATGGCGACCGCGCGTTCGAAATCGGAGGAGAGCTCGGGCTTGCACGAGGTCGGAAAGTGGATGGTCCCGAAGCCTTCAGGGACGGTATGAGCGTGGTCATGCTCGTGCTGCGCGGACGCTCGTGCCGGAGCGAGCAACACGAGGGCGACGGCAAGCATCAGCGGGGCGATGCGCATGGGGAACCCTCCGGGACAGGGCCGTGAGCTTAGCGCGTCACGCTCGCGTCGTCGCGGTCTTTCGTCGACCGGCCGCCGCGCGACCTATCGCATCGCCTGGCGGAGGAGCGCGGCGAATGCAGTGCGGTCGATGTCGGCGGCCGAGTGCACCTTGATGTGGCGCACGTACTGCCCTTTGCCCTCGAGCAGGCCCTTCTTGTCATCGAGCGCCGCGCCGCGGAAGAACCCGAACTGCACGAAGCCCTTGTCCGAATAGACGTAGGCCACGGGCACCTTGCCCTTCACCCAGCAGCCGTTGCCCCACTTCACGGTCTCCTCGAGCTTCGGCGCAGTGCGCATCACGAACGCGCGCAGCGCCTTGATGATCGCCCGATTCTGCGGCGGCTGGTCGGCGAGATAGAGATCGAAGCTTGCGTACGCTTTCATCATCGGCATCGGATCGCCCCTGGGCGCGTTGGGTTCTGCGTGGGCCCCGTGTTCCCCCACGGTTCTGTCACCGGGCGTCGGTCAGCCGTTGCTTCACGAGCGCGATCACCTCGGTCGCCGACGGCACGAACGCGAACGCGGTGGCGATGGGGTTGCCGCTCACCACCGGCTGGCCATCGACGATCACGGTGAACTCGCCATAGGCGCCGGACTGTTCCTCCACGTCGACGCCGAGCGCTTCTCGAATCCTGGCCGCCACCCGGGCGGAGGGGATTGCGGAGAGTCACACCCTGCAGTAGCGAACCACGACTCGGCTCATGGCGTCCTCCCATCTCGTGCATTCAGGCGCATCACCGCGGCGAGCGAATACTCGATGCGGTCCAGGGTCTCGGTATCGGCCGCGAGCCCGCATCCGAACCACGCGTGCTTGACTTCACCGGCCGCGTCGTAATCGATCCCGACCCAGCGTACGGAACGGTGAACGCCGCCCAGGTCGTGACCCGCGACCTCGAGAAGATGCTTGCCCCGGTACTCGATGCCGTCGCGCCGCACGATCAGACTGCTACCCGCCGTCATGGGACCCACGTTGCGCGAGAAGTGGGTCAGCTTCTCGATCATCGCCACGGATCGGAATACGTGTTCCGGACGCGGATCATCGATCGATATTCCGGGCGTCGAGTCCGGCCACTCGATTGCGCGCACACGGCGGCTCAGGACCGAATCCCAACGCGACGGTGCGTAGTGCTTCCACACCGCGCGCCACACGGTGCGCTCGCGCGTCGGGCGCATGTTCACGTCGGGGACGTGCGGGCCGCCCTTGACGTCCAAGGTGACGTCCCCCACGTACGTCGCTTCACCCGCGACGACGTCGAACGTGACGCTGGTATCCGGGATCGTCCAATCGACCGGCGTGGTGGCGGGCATGTTCCGGCCCCCCTGCGTGAGATCCGACCCCTGCACGCTCGTGACCCGGTAGTGTCCGGGTGGAACACCCGCGAACACGGCCGCGAACGGCTCGAAATCGATCTCCAGCACGGGCGCATAGATCTTCGGCGCGCCGTGGGTATCCGACTGGATCTCGACGCCGCGGAACTCGTACAGGTATTCGAGGACGCCCTTCCACACGTTGAACTCGATCGCGACAAGGCCGTTGGTCGCAGGATCGGCGTCGAGCGACTTGGGTGGCCGCTGGACGCTGCGCATCATGGCCGTGCACCCGGACATGAGGAACGCGCCCATGACCAGGGCCATTATCGCACGGCGCCTCATCGCACGACCACGTGCCGCGATCCGACGGACACGCCATCGACCGTGAGCGATGCGAAGTAGATCCCCGGAGCCACGGGACGACCACTGCCGTCCAGGAGATCCCAGCTCGCGACGTTCGCTCCGGACGGACGCAACCCAAGGCGGAGTCGCCGCACGAGTCGGCCCGCGACATCGTGGACCGAGAACTCGACATGGCCCGCGCCCGGAAGCGTGAACGGAAGTTGGACGTGGTTTCGCGCCGGGAGCGGACGGGGCGCATCGAGCCATGACCGTGCGGCGGGCGCAGCGCCCAATACGGCCGGGTGCGTGGCCACCCGACCGTCCTTCCACACGTCCATCGTGCGCGCCGGTACCAGGTCGGGATCGATCCGCCCCAGGGCGGGATTCATGCGCTGGTCCACGATCACCCGGGCCCCGGGAGCGCTCGGGTAGTCGATCTCGAGGCGATATGGACCCGGTCCCGGAGCAGCGAACTGGACCGTGTACTCGTCCTGAGTGTTGTAGCCCGATCCACCATCCACCGCCCGCGTCTGCACGGTACCGCCGGGGCCGAAGAGCCGGACCGTGGACCCGTGCGCGGTCTCGTGACCCTCGCGGTCCAACACGCGCACACGCAGATAGGAATGGAATTGTCCCGCGACCCGGTCGAGTCGGTTGACCAGCATCCGCCACGTTCCATCCCACAGCATCGCATCCAGGTCCCCGTCGTGATCCACATCGGCCCATGCGTGGAGCGAGCCGGTCTCATGGAGCGCGAGGAACTGGGAGTCCGGCATGAACGTGCCATCTCCTCGGGCAAGGAGCAGCAGCAGCGGGCCGTCGTCGCGCGGAACGAGAAGATCCAGGTCCCCGTCGTTGTCGACGTCGGCGAAGCGGTCGCAGCATCGGAGCGGCGTGGAGGGAAGCCCCGCCTCGACGGAGACGTCGTGGAAGACACCCGCGTCATTGCGGAACAGCCGCAGTTGCCCGTTCGGGCGCAGGTAGAGGTCGAAGTCCCCGTCGTTGTCGTAGTCGACGAACAGCGCGCTTTCGTCGAAGAGGGGCGGCAGGCCCACGGCCTGGCGCACGTCGGTGAAGTGCATGAAGCCATCGTTCAGGAACAGGTGGCTCGCGCAGTAGAGATCCAGGTAGCCGTCGCCGTTCCAGTCCACGGCCTGGGCGCCCTCGGGCTTCAGCGACTGCGACAAGCCGGTCATGTCCAGGCCGGCGCTGACGGCCATCTCGCGGAACGTGCCGTCCCGCTCGTTGTGCCAGAAGAAGCACCGGTACGGCGTGACGTAGCAATAGAAAGGTGCGAACAGGTCGGGCCACCCGTCGCCGTCGAAGTCTCCCCACACAGGAGTCTCGCCGTGCCCGGCGACGTTCATTCCCAGCTTGGGCGCGACGTCGACGAAGCTCCCGTCGGGGCTGCCGTGCAGGAGATGGATCCGGCTGGGAATGGAGTCAGCGAACGAGTAGGGAAGGACGGCGAGATCGAGAACCCCGTCGCGGTCGTAGTCGCACCAGGACGCCCCGTGGTAGTAGCCGTTGTCGAGCAGGGAGCGGAAGCCCGGGATCTCGAAGAATCCCGCCCCGTTCGCGCCCAGGAAGAGCGGGATGCCGGCGTGACCATAGGAGTCGAAGTCGCCCCATGCGGGCGGAAGCGCGCCATGATGGTAGGGGCGGAGGCCGAGGGCGATGGGCGCGAATCGCGTGTGCTCGTCGTTCAAGATCGTGTCCACGCCCGTGCTCTCCGCGATGGCGGCGGAATCGGCACGCGTGAGCCGGATCACGAACGTCTCGTTCATCTCGAGAAGTGTGTCGCCGAGGATCGGGACCAGCCCTGTCGCCTCGAACGATCCGGCGGGGAGCAACAGTCTTCCAGACACCGGCGAATAGTCCGAGCCGCCGCTCGCGGTCCCGTCCTGCGTGCCGTAGTCGACGCGGACGTCACGTGGCAGCGGGGCCGAGAGTCGGACAACGAACCGGGCGAGCGTGACGCCGCTATCCCCCTCAGCGACGGAGGATCCCGCCACCGAGAGCGTGGCCCTCTCGCGCGCTCGAGCTCCGTGCTCGATCGCGGGGGCGGCAAGAAGACTGGCAGCGACGAGGAGACCAGCGGCGGCGCGTGGTTTCAGAGGTCGACCCTTTGTCGTGGCGGCGAGGGGAGGGGATACCCCCCCCATGGCCCCCCATCGTAAGGGCGCGCCGCCCTGGATCGAAGCGATCCTTGCGGCTGAGTCAGGGTCGTGGCTGGCGCCGGCCGGTCGGGCAGGTAGGTTTCAGCTCGCCATTCCGGACGGCAGCTCGGCTCGCTGCCGTCCGGGCGTTCACGTCGGCGATGGCCTCACGCGGGCCCGACGCGGAACGATGAACGTGATCGCGACCCCGACGAGCGTCAGTGCGGCTCCGGCATAGGCGCGCGTACCGAGACGGATCTCGCGCTCCCAGAGCGCGTCGATGAGCAGCGCGATCACCGGTTCCACGAACAGCAGCGTCGAAACGGCGGTCAGCGTCATGTGGCGCAGGAGGTAGAAGTAGAGCGAGAACGCCACCACCGATCCGAAGATCGCCAGATAGAGCAGCGCGAACGTCGGCTGAGGCGGCGGCGGCCATGGCGGCAGATGCCGCTCGGACGCCAGCGCGCACACAGCCAGTGTCACCGCGGCGGCGGCCAGGAAGGGGAGGCTCGTCGCCAACGGATCCGTGCCGGTGGCGCGTTGCTTGATGATGAGGTTGTAGAGAGCCGAGACCCAGACCGAGGCGAACACGAGCGCCACGCCCACGCCCTGGCTGGATGACGCATGGATCCGGTCTCCATAGAGGATCGCGACCCCCGCCAGCGCCAACACCGATCCGGCCAGGAACGAAGCGCGTGGTCGCTCGACTCCCGCGACGAACACGATCAGCGCCGTGACGAGGGGCAGCGTGCCGAAGATCACGGCCGCGACGCCGCCGGTGATGTGGGTCTCGCTCGCGTACACGAGCGCGTAGGCGAGACCGCAGAGCACCCCGGCCACGGCCACCCAGCCCAATTGGCGCCACCCCGCCGGACCTCGCCCCACCACCTTGAGCCCCGCGAGCACGCCCAGCACCGCGACCGCGACGAAGAACCGGATCGCCGCGCCCGCGAGCGTCGGGTACCCGCCGCGCGCGATGCAGACCCGGATCGCGAACCAGGTAGTGCCCCAGATCAGCGCGCAGCCAAGGTAGGCGAGCGCCGTCAGGCCGGGGACGGATGCACGCATGCGAGCGCCTCTCACCGTGGCATGCGCGAAAGGATCGCCTCGAGCGCTGGATCGCGACCCGCGAGATAGTCGGCCCAGGAGAGTCGCGTCATGACGTCCGGCGCCAGGGCGGGGATGCTCAGCTGCTCGAAGTAGGGCTGGCCCTCGGGATGATCCACCCGTGAATAGCGGTGGAAGCCGTTCGAGTACCAGATCGCCACCCCCGAGTTGGGAAGCACGATCTGTCCGCCTTCGGCCCAGAAGTCGAGATGATCGCCCACGGGCTCGCCGACGAAGATCGCCCGCGAGAACTGCTTCATCTGCGCCGCGTGGTAGAGACCGGCCGAGATCGTGCAGCGACCGACGATCACGAACAGGTGGCCCGGCCGGTCGGCCCATTCCTCGCGCGCCAGCCTCTCGACGAGATCCCTGGCCACCACGAGATTGCCGCCGCTGTTGAAGCGCAGGTCCAGCACCACGCCCCCGACGGGCGTGCGGCGCCCGAACGCGATCAGCGAATCCCCGAACGCCTCGAAGCCCTGCCCCGCGGTGTCGCTCTGCGAACGATTGATCTGGATGTAGAGCAGGTCCCACTCCTTCGGATGTGTGAACCAGTAGGAGCGCTCCGGATGCCGCAGGTAGATGGGCAGGCGATCGGCCTCCGCGGCGAGCGCGGTCGGCCAATGTCCGCTCGTGGTCACCGCGAGCGGGGAGAGGTCCTGCCACGATTCCGCCGGGGGCGCCTCGAGGTTCGATCGCGTCGCCCGGATGCGAAGGTCGAAGCGCTTCCCGCCCGGATCTTCGAACGTCCACGAGGCCGAACCCGGCGAGTGGATCAGGCCGAGCCCGTGCATCAGGTCGGGGCTGGTGAAATAGATCGGGGCCAGATAACCCGCCCATGCATCGTTGCCGGCGAAGAGTCGCACCACTTGGCTCCGCGCCTCGGAGACGGGGTGACCTTCGATCGCGACGACACGGCATCCCACGGCGCGTCGCAAAGCCGGCGCCGCGCGGATCACCCGGGGCCCGTCCTCGAACCACCAGATCCGGATGGGGAACTCGGTGGTGAAATCGCCGTAGCGGGTCGGGGAAAGACGCACCCGGGTGTGGGCGTTGCCACTCAGCGCCACGGCGGATGAGAGTCGCGCCAGGATCTGGTCGTCATCGAGGTGGGGGAGGTTGAAGTTCAACGCGGCGATCGCGTGCAGGAATTCGATCCGCGACTCCGCGGAGAAGCTGCGGTCGTACTCGGCGAGATGGGTCACGGCGAAATCGAGATCCTGCCGCCATGCCTCGATCCGGTCGGCCGGGGGCGGGAGCTCGATGCTGCGGGTGAGCCGCGTCGGCACCGGCTGGTCGCCATCCAGGACGCGGCCGAGGATCGCCTCGCCTTGAAGGTCTCCGTCGAATACAACGGACTCGAGCTCGGGCGGAAACCGGAAGTGCACCGACGTGGACTCGGCCCGCACGTCGCTCAGCGGGAAGTCGGGAAAGCCCGGGAAGGTCATCGTCCCGACCCATCCGGTCCGGGCTCGCTGGAAATGGGTGACGAACGCCCACGGCCGGCGCGGCGATTGGATCACGGTCTCCCAATCGCCTTCCAGGCTGCCGCGAAAGGGCTCGTTCTTCGCGGCTCCTGCACTCGGCTCGACCGCGGCGCAAAGAGCCACCGCAAGGAGGGCCGCGAGCGAGAACGATCGCCGGCAGGAGTCGTGCGCACTCGCCATGGCGCAATACTACCGCCCGCGATCCGCGCCCATGGCTGGCGCGGGCCGGTCCGGCAGGCGTAGGTTCAGCCCCCGAGCATGAGCCCACGCCGATATCCACGGCCGTATCGACCCCCGGCGCTGCCCGGCGCCCCCAGCCTCCGGCGGATCTCCCGCGCGCTCGTGTGCCTGGCGCTGACCGCATCCGCGTCCGCGTGGCGGCCATCGGTGGCACACGCCGCGCCGCAACCCGAGCTGCGCTGGGGCGGTGACGCCGAGGGCGGCGCGCCGTACGTCGAGGCCGACCCGGCCGATCCCTCGCGCATCGTCGGCTTCGACGTGGAGATCGCGCAGTTGCTCGCCGCCGGCCTCGGCCGCACTCCGCGCTTCATCCAGGCCGGGTTCACGAGTATCGACGCGTCGGTCGCGCGCGGGGATTTCGACGTCGCCCTGAGCGGGATCGAGGACAGCCCGGCCCGGCGCGCGCGCCTCGCGGTCACGATTCCCTACTACGAGTTCCGCGAGGTGCTGACCGTGCGCGCGGCCGACACGGGCCGCTTCCGCTCGCTGTCCGATCTGCGAGGCAAGCGCGTCGCCACGCTCGGAGCGACGCTGGCGTACGACCTGCTCGTCGAGGCGCAGGCCCGTGACGGGATAATCCCCGTCACCTACGAAGACGACGTGCATCCCTACAGCGACCTCGTGCTCGGGCGCGTGGACGCGGTGGTGCTCGACCAGATCCTGGCGCAGCGCGGAACCCGGCGGAACGCCGGCCTGGTGAACCAGGACGCGCCGCTGGCCGTGGGCCACTACGTCGGGATCCTCGCGCCGGGGAGCACCGCGCTGCGCGACCGGATGAATGCGATCCTGCGCGACGCCATGCGCGATGGGCGGCTCGAGGCGATCCTCAGGAAGTGGGCGGTGTGGAATGAAGACCAGCCGCGTCTCTATGCGCACTTGCTTCAGGACCCATCACCGGATCCGGTGGCGCCATCGAGCCTCGCACCCGCGGGCAGCACGCCCCGGGCGGGAGCCATGCAGGCGGCGCGCCGCTACCTTCCCGCACTCCTGAGCGCCACGCTCGTGACGGTGGTGCTGTCCTGCCTGTCCATGGCGCTCGCGGTCCTGCTCGGCGTGTTGATCGCGAGCGGACGTATCTATGGAGCGCGTCCGCTTCGCGTCCTGCTCACGGCGTGGGTGGAGCTGATCCGCGGCACGCCGCTCCTGCTCCAGCTCTTCGTCCTCTACTTCGGCCTCGCGGCGTTCGTCCAGCTCCCGGCGTTCGTGGCCGCGCTGCTCGGCCTCGGTCTCAACTACTCCGCCTACGAGAGCGAGATCTACCGCGGCGCGCTCGAAGCCGTTCCCCCCGGCCAGCTCGACGCGGGGCGGACGCTGGGCCTGAGCGAGCGCCAGATCCTGGTGCTGGTGCGCGCCCCGCAGGCGTTCCGGCTCGCGCTCGCGCCGATGACCAACGACTTCGTCGCTCTGCTCAAGGACAGCTCGCTGGTCTCGGTGATCACCGTGGTCGAGCTGACCAAGCAGACCTCCATCTTCGCCGCGAACATCGGCAGCTGGGTGGTTCCGGGCGCGATGTGCGCGCTCCTTTACCTGGCGCTTTCGCTGCCGCTCGCGCGCGCCGCGCGCCGCATCGAGCGCCGCTGGCACCGCCCCGCGTGACCGTTCTCAAGGTCGAAGCGCTCGAGGTGCGACGCGGCGCGCGCGCGATCATCTCGGGCATCTCGTTCCACGCCGAGCGCGGCGAGATCGTGGCCATCATGGGGCCCTCCGGCGCGGGCAAGACCACGATCCTGAGGGCGCTCGCCGGGCTCGATCGCATCGCCAGCGGCAGCGTCGACGTGCCGAGACCGGTGGGGATGGTGTTCCAGTTCCATCACCTGTTCGCGAACATGACCGCGCACAAGAACGTGTGGCTGGCACCCGTGCACGTGCTCAAACGCCCGCTCGCGGAGGCCGAGCAGCGGGCGACCGAGCTGCTCGCGGCACTCGGCGTCGGGGAGCGGTCCGCGGCCATGCCGCACGAGCTGTCCGGCGGCGAAGCGCAGCGGGTCGCCATCGCGCGCGCGCTCGCGCTGGAGCCCCAGGTCCTGCTGATGGACGAGCCGACCGCGTCACTGGATCCCGAGCGGCGCGGCGACCTGGCCGCGACGCTCCGCCGGCTCGCCGACGAGGGGCGGACGATCGTGGTCGCGACCCACGACGCCGATTTCGCGCGCGCCTGCGCGCACCGCGTGCTGAACATCGGGGACGGGCGGATCCGCGACGCTCTGGGGCGCGCCGCGCCTGCGGCGGCCCCGGATCCTCACTCGAGCCCGTGACGGCGCAGGCGCACGTAGAGCTGCGTGCGGGTGAGACCCAGCGCCCGCGCGGCTTTCGACTTGTTGTATTTCGCGTCCTTGAGCGCCTTCTCGACGATCGACTTCTCCGCCCTCATCAGATCCGTTTCGGGCAGCGCACCGACTGCCGGCACCTCCGGCTCGACCACCGGACGCGGCGTGAGCGTGAGATGCTCCGCCCCGATCAGGCCGCCGTCGCACAGGATCGCCGCGCGCTCGAGGACGTTACGCAGCTCGCGGACGTTACCGGGCCAGCTGTACTCGATTAGGCTCTCGCGTGCCTCGCGCGAGACGCCGGCGGGCGGCCGGGCGACGCGCTGGGCGAGATCGGCGAGGAAGAGGTCGCTGAGCGGGAGGATGTCCTCGGTGCGCTCGCGCAGCGGCGGAAGGCGGATCTCGAACACCTGGAGCCGGTAGTAGAGATCCTCGCGGAAGGTGCCGCGCTCGATGGCGGTACGCAGGTTGCGGTTGGTGGCGGCGATGAAGCGCACGTCGGCGGTCAGCCCCTTGGTGCCACCCACACGCTGGAACTCCCTCTCCTGGAGCACGCGCAGGAACTTGGCCTGCGAGGACAGGCTCATCTCCGCCACCTCGTCGAGGAACAACGTGCCTCCTGCGGCGAGCTCCATCTGGCCGGGCTTGGCCTGGGTCGCGCCGGTGAACGCGCCGCGCTCGTGCCCGAACAGTTCGGACTCGAGCAGGTTCTCGGGCAGGGCGGCGCAGTTCAGCGCCACGAACGGCCCTTCCGCGCGACGCGATGCGCGGTGGATGGTGCGGGCGATCACCTCCTTGCCGGTTCCTGATTCGCCCAGCAACAGCACGGTCGAATCCGTCGGCGCCACCTGGGCTGCCATCTTGAGCACGCGTTTCCACGACGGGGACTCGCCGCCGACCCGGCCGTAGCCGGTGATCGCGTCGATCTCCCGCGTCAGCGACTGCACGCGGGTCTCGAGCGTGGCGGCGTGCGCGCGCGCCTCGGCAGCGAGTCGCTGCTGCTCGGCCATGCGCTGGTAGGCAAGCGCCAGGGTGACGTGATCGGCCACCCGGCGAGCCAGGTCGGCGTCGTGCGCGTCGTAGGCGTGCGGTCGCTTCGACCCGAACATCATGACCCCGCTGATCTCCCCCTGCGAGCGGAGCGCCACGGAGACCGTCGAGCGGAGTCGCTTCTCGGCGACGAGATAGAACCGCGCCGGGTCCAGCTCGGTCTCGTGCGTCGGCACCTCGCCGTGATCCGCCGTGAGGAAGGACTGCCGGACGCGGCGAGTGGCGTGGTCGACGATCACGGCGTCCCGGACGATGAAGAATCCCCGGCCGATCGCGGCCATGCGCTCGGGCACCGTCGTGGGGGCGGGCAGGTGGTCCATGCGTCCCTCGGACAGCGCGTAGACCGGCATGATCGTGCCGTCCGGGCTCAGGAAGGCGACGCCCACGAAGTCATGCGGAATGACGTCCTGCGAGACCTCCGAGATCTGCTGGAAGATCTCGCGAATGTCCATCGACTTCGCCAGCGTCGGGAGCAGGCAGTCCAGTGCGTCGCCCCGCCGGCGACGCCGGTGCTCCTCGTTCCACATCCGCTCGTGCTCGAGCGCCGCCGAGACCAGGTCGGCGAGCGCCAGCACCACCACTTCGTGCTCCGCGGTGAATGCGTCCGGCTGTCGCGACGCGAAGCCGAGCACGCCGAGCCTGCGCTCACCGCTGCGCAGCATGGCGCGAACGATCGAGCGATGGCCCGACTCGATGGTCTCCCGGTCCCATGCGAACGCCGGATCGAGCTCGCGACGGACGTCGACGCGCTCCACCACGAAGTCGTGCCAGAACTGGTGCGAGATATCGGCCCGTGGGACGAGGTGTCCGTCCTCCCATCCCGGCGCCCCGTTCTGCTCGCTCGCGTAGACCCGCAGCCCTTCGCCCTCCTCGAGCAGAACGCGCATCCGCTCGAAGGGCACGGCGGTCCGCGCGGCGTCTGCGACGCGGGTGAACACCTGTCGCAGGTCGATGGATTCGCCAAGGGTTCGCGCCACCGCGGCCAGGGCCTCGAAGGGGCCCGGTCGGTCGGGCGCGGGTGGGGACGCGACCATGGCGCGGAGTCTAGGCCCGCGACCGACCGGCGGCGAGCCTGATCGTCGGGGCTCCCAGGGCAGGGTGATGGCGACCGACGCGGCCTCATTGATCACGAACGTCCCTCCTGAGGGCGATCTTCTGGAGCCGTGGGTGCACCCACATGGCGACGAAGCTCCACAGCGCCAGCGGCGTTCTGTGCAAGGCCTCGATCTCCCCGATCGTGAGGTCGAGGCCGGCGCCTTGTAGATGCATCAGCGTTGACTTCGGATCGTCCGAGAATCGGGCGCGCAGCGCCTCGTCGGTCGCGAGCCGCCCGATCACGATCTCTACGCTCTTCTGGCTCATGCCAACTCCCTTACGCAAGCGGAGGGCCACGGGGCGCGAGCGTCGAAATCCCCGATCTGCCGCGTGTCGCGCGGGCCTTCGCCGGGTGCGGCCGTGCGCAGTCTGCGTACTTCTGAGCGGAGTGCCGCTCCCTGCGCAGCTGCCGGGTGCCGGGCGCCGGTCTCGAGCGGCGGCTCTCGTGCGCTCGCACGCACGTGAAAGAGCGGCGCTTTCCGCTCGTCGCCGCGCGGCGGATCGCTCTGGCATCGCGCTTGCCATGAGCCACCCACGCATCGCCCACCGTTCGCCACTCACAAGGAGACCACCATGAACCTCAAGCTCGTGATCGCGCGGCTGCCGGTCGTCGTGCTGCTGATGCTGCTCATCCTCGCATCGTCATGCTCGTCGGGCGGCGGCAACAGCGGCATTCCCACCAATCCCGGCACCACTTCCGGCGCCGAGCTGAACTCCGGCGATTTCGGGTCGGGTGGCGTGTTCCAGCACCGGTTCTTCACCGCCGGCACGTTCCGCTACCACTGCATCCACCACGCGCCCATGACCGGCAGCGTCACCGTCGATGCGAGCGCCGCCGACACGGTCGCCAACGTGAGCATCGTCAGCGACACCTCGCCGTTCCCGGCCGCGTCGGTGAAGCCCGGCGGCCGCGTGGTCTGGACCAACAACTCGTCGATGGTCCACACCGTCACCAGCAACTGAGAGGGGGAGAGCCATGCGCGCTTACGTTCTGCTGTTGGCTCTGGGCCTCGTCGCCGGCGTGACCGCGCCCGCCTCGGCCCAGTGGAGCCGCGTCACGGCTTTGCCCGCGCGCGACGTGTTCTGCGTGCGCACCCGGGCCGACACCATTGCCGCGGGGGTGGACACGGCGCTGTTCGTGAGCACCAACGCCGGCGCCACCTGGCACAAGTCCGCGAAGCCCGCGGCCGACGTCTCGGTCGTCAGCGCGGTGTGGATCCTGAACCACCGCCTCTACATCGGCACCTTCGGTCAGGGCGTCTTCGTGAGCGACAACCTCGGGGCCACGTGGCAGGCGTTCAACCAGGGACTGGTGGGAGGAGCGTTCGACTCCCAGCTCGACATCGCCGACTTCGAGCAGCGCGGCGACAGCCTCTTCGTGGCGACGGAGGGCTCGAGCGTCTTCGTGCGGCGCCTGAGCGGCGTCGACACCTGGCACCTCTTCGGCAACGCGTTCGAGGCGAACGAGGACCCGAACGTGTCCGACCTCGCCCTCGGCGGTGCGGGCAACACGCGGCTGTTCGCGTGTGCCGGGGTCAACGGCGACGCGTTCGATCGTGACCCCGGAGCCGCGGACTGGACGGTGAGCACCTTCCGCAACGGTCCGCTCGTCCCCGGGCTCTTCGCGGAGTCGGCCCTGTGGAGCGGGAGCCGCTGGGTGGTCGGAACCAACGCGGGAGTCTTCCGCAGTCCCACCGGTGAGGACTCGTGGACGCCGGCGGCCACGGCCTTCCCGGCGATGAAGCAGTCCACGCTGGCGCTCCGCGACCATGTCCTGTTCATCGGCTTCGATTTCAACAACGACTTCTCGCTTTCGCAGAGCCTCGATGATGGCAACACCTGGTTGCCGATCGAGACGGTGCCCAACTCGTTCGTGTACCAGCTCGCCACGGAGGGCGGCGATCTCTACGCGGGCCGCTCCGACGGACTGTGGTTCCGCTCGGTGGCGTTCGTCTCGGTCGGCGGTGACGGAGCGCACGAGCTTCGTTTCGCGTCCATCGGCCGGCAGCCGGTCCACGATTCCGCGGTGTTCCACTTCGAGCTGCCCGAGAAGGGTGCCGTGGCGATCGACGTCTTCGACGTGGCGGGCCGCCGCACTCCCGGCCGGATCGAGGGCGTGTTGGCCGCCGGCAGCCACGACGTGACCTGGAACACGAGTGACCTGGCGCCCGGCGTCTACATGGCCCGCCTCAGCACCATGAACGGGAGCCGCACGGCGCGGTTCGCCTGCGCTCACTGACGTTCAACCCCATCCCCAAGGAGACAGCTCATCATGAACAGGATGACGATAGTCCTCGCGGTCGCGGCGCTGCTCGCGCCGCTGTCGAGTGCCCACAGCCAGAGCCCGCAGCGCTCCTTCAACTTCAACTCCGCGAATGTCGGCGGCATCGGGAGCGGCGAAGTGTTCATCACCGGAGGGGGCACGTTCGATCCGGTGGCGGGAGTGGTGAAGGCGGGCGGAGCGTTCCATTGCCTGCAGGACATCAGCGTCGGACCGCTCGCCGGACTGAAGGCGGGAGAGAGCGTGCGCTGGGACACGGAAGACATCGTTCAATCGTTCGACATTCGGTGCACAGGGAGTGAGGCCTTGAGAACGGTGACCACGAATGACCACACCGTGGTCATGAAGGCCGACTTCTATCGTCGGGGTGACGGCAACCAGGCCTCGCTGCACGCGGTCATGTTCGTTTCCGCCGTGGATGAGGACGATGGCCTCACGGGAGCGCAGACCGTGTGGATCCAGGGCGTCGGCTGCGGCGACGCGCTGGTCCACTTCAACAACTAGCCGTCGGTGGAGTCACGGCCGGTCTGGCGGGCGGCGGTTCCGCCCCCGCTGGGCCGGCTGGACCATCGGGTCACATGGCAGGGCGCGCCGGGCGTGGCGATCGCCCGCCGGGCGTAGAATGCGGAACGATGAGCGCGAAGCGCGTGATCATGGTCGGGATGATCATCGGCTCGACCGTCGGGAGCTGGATACCGACGCTGTGGGGCGCCGGCTGGTTCTCCTTCAGCTCCGTGCTCGGCAGCATGGTCGGCGGGCTGGCCGGGATCTGGTTGGGCTACAGGCTTTCCCGCTAGCCGGTTTCAGCGCTCGCCGTGACGTGCTTCGCTGACATGCCGGGCTTGTACTGGACGCCGTTCCAGCTCCGGACGTTGCCGCTTCCAAGGTGCGCGGGCTCACCGAAAGACCATGAGACGTTTCGATGTTGTGTATGTGCCCTGCTTGAGCCTCACGGTGTAGAGGCCTGGACGCAGACCCTGCAGGTCGAGCGTGGGCGACGCGCTCGGGCCCTCCACGGTCCACTCCCGGACCTGGCGGCCGTTCAGGTCGAACAACCTGATGGTCGCGGGCCCTGGGACGGGCAGCCCAAAGTCGACCACGGCAGCGGCGCCAGCAGGATTCGGTCGAGGCGCGCTCAGGAAGAGCGTGCCCGGTTCCGGAACCGGTGGATCCGCGATGCGCTCGACGTGCACGGCACCACCGTAGGTCACGCCCAGTGGACCGTCCCACCGGATTCGGTAATCGAGTGCGGTCGTGTCCGCGGCGACCAGGTCGTTCAGCACGATGCGCTGCGCCGAATCTGGCCAGTCATTGAGCACGGGGGTCCAGCCGCCCGGATCCTTCCTCTCGACGAAGAACGGGGTCAGGAGTGAGAGACTGTCATCGAGCGCGCGCCAGACCACGTGAACAGCCCCTGCCTGCGTCACCGTCACCGTGTCGACGCTGAACTGCATGTCCACCGGCCCGGGCGGCGCCTGCAATGACGTTTCTCCGCCGGTCACTCGAAAGCCGCCTTCCGTCCACGCCATCCGGCTCGCGTAGGCCTCCCCCGCGGGGCGCGACGGATAGAGGCCGGTCATCACGCCTCCTTCTGAAGTATCCGGCGCGGGCTGGGTCGGCGAAAAGTCGGACCAAGTTCCGCCCACACGCACCTGCACTTCCACGGAACTGTAGCCGGGATGCTGCGGACGCAGGCGCCACCATTGCCTCTCGAACCCGTGCCAGTAGCGGACGGAATCGAGCACGGGATCGAGCGCTTTGATCGCGGGCGGTTGGGCCAACGTCAGCAGCCAGTGCTCCGCCTCCCCCGGGATGCTCGTCGCCTCTGCATAGGGCAGCCAGATGACGTCGTGCACGGGGTCGTATCCGAATCCTCCGGGACGGAGGGACTGTGGTCCACCGGGGGCATCGAGCGGCGTCCAGGTGGGCGAACTCGAAAGGTCGAATGTCGTGACGGTCGCGGGTAGGCCAAGTGCCACAACCAGGTCACGGGTGACATCGAGGGCGGCGTGGATCACTTCAGTGGGAGCGGTTCCCGCCAAGGGAACAGCCGACCACGCCAGCGGTCCGACGAGGTTGAGGGACCAGACATCGGTCACGCTTCCCGATGCGTCGGCACCTCCCACGAACAGCAGTCGCTGACGGGCCTGATCCCATAGCGCGCTCGCGGACCAGCGCGCAGACGGGCCAACGCCCGCTGGATGGATCTCGGACCATACATAGGGCCCCGCGAGCGGGATCGACCACAGGTCGCCGTACGCGGTGCCGGTCGAGTCGTGTCCACCGAACAACAACAATCGGTGCCCGATCGGGTCGACGACCAGGGCCGCGTCGTAGCGCGCCGCCGGGCGCAAGCCGGTGACACCAACCTCGTGCCAGGTCTGCGCCGCAAGATCGAGTCGCCACAGATCGTCCAGCGATGGCCGATTCGGGCAGCCGTACTCGGTGCACAGCGAATCGACCGCGAATCGTCCCCCGAACAACCACACCTGGTCGGCCAGGGAATCGTACGCCGCACAGGCGTTCTCGCGCGCGCTCGGCGAACCCGGGAGAGTGGACGGCAGAGGCACCACCGGATCCGGATCGAATCGTGCGAATGCCGTGAGGTCGAAGTTCGTGTAGGGCGTGCAGTTGAGTTGGAAGCAAACGGGGTAGTTCCACATCCCGAACATCACCGCCTCGCCGCGCCGGGTGTCGATCGCGGTCGCGGTGCCGAACCCGGACAAGCCGCCGTAGTCCGACTGGAAGTGGAGCCACGAGCCCGTCGCCGCCAGCCCCGACCGGGGGAGCGAGCACAGCAGCACGCACAGCAACGGCCCCAGGAGCCGTGGTGCCATGGAGGCGCGGAACGGTGGCATCGCCCACCTTGCGTCGGGCTCGCACGCTTGGCGCATGGGCGGGAATTCTAGCAGACGCTCCCAAAGAGCCCTGCGCGGCGGTAGACTCTCGTACCACGCTGACGGGCTTCGTCCCGGCCATAAGCTGGTGGCGCTGTCGTTCCAGCGATCGTGGGGGCTTGACGAGTGATCCAGCGATCAAGCTGCGCGCCATGGACGCGCGCATCTGGGATCTGGGTTCGAGTGGGAGCTGCAGCTTCGCCCGCCCGTCCGCCGCCACCGCGTACCCAATGGACCCTCCGCGCTTCGAGCGCTGACTTGCGATCCCGGGGCCCGACGTGAAGCCGCGCGCCGCCGTGAGTTCCCCGCCCAGAGCCCCGGTGTCTGGACGTCATCAGCATGGTCCTGGGAATACGCAGAGGTGGTGACGTCCGAATGAACTTCCACTCATGCGAGGTTCAAGATGATGCGCATGCTCCGCTTCCTCCTCGTGGTGGCTCCCGCCATCGGGCTGCTCCAGCTCTGCCTCATGCCCGGATCGGGAAATGCGCTGCCGCTGTTCGCCCGCAAGTACAGCTTCCAGTGCACGCAGTGCCACATGGCGTTTCCGCGTTTGAACGCCTTCGGCATGAAGTTCCGCCAGAACGGCTATCGGCTGGACGGCGAGAAAGGCAAGGCGCCGTGGGATGAGAAGGAGTTTCCGCTGTCGCTCGTCGGAAACGTCGGCATCCAGTACCTCAATGCCGAGGAGAACGACACGACCGGCGCCGGCGGCCGCGTGCATGCCAGCACGACGAGCTTCGTTCAGAACGCGGTGGAGTTCCACACGGCCGGCACGCTGGCCGATAACATCACGTTCCACTTCGACAACGGCTTCGCGAACGGTGCCGGTGGAACGCTCGAGAGCGGCATGGCGTTCGTCCAGTTCGATGACGTGGCGAAGAACGGCGCCATGAACATCAAAGCGGGCATCTACGACGCCGAGATCCCCTACCTGGCGGATTCGCGGAAGACGACGCTCAACGGCTACATCAACCCGGTGACGCTCGACGGGCAGGGGGTGGAGCTGAATGGCATGAAGTCCACCTGGACGTATGCGGTGGGCCTCAACAACAGCGAGCGCACGACCGGCAAGGCCGGCGCCACGAGCCTCAACAATCTCGAGAACTGGTACGGCTGGCTGATGAAGGATGTGAGGGGCGGCCAGCTCGTGAGCGGGCGCGTGTGGATGGACCGCCAGGACCCGCGCGTCGCCGACAAGACGGCGTCGAACCATCTCATGGCGCAGGTGAGCGCCTATCTCAACAAGGCCCGCTGGGCGGTGATCCCGGGCTACACCTACGAGAGCTTCGAGGATGTACCGAAGACCAGCGGCACCGGCACGGGGACGATGACGCTGAACGGCGGTCTGCTGGAGGCGCTCATGTTCGTGGACCCCTCGAGCCACTGGTTGATCACGGGGCGGTACGAGATCCGGCACGTGGGCACGAGCGACGTTGTGGCGCAGAAAGGTGACGACACCCAGACCGAGCTGAACCTGTCCTGCTTCCTCAACCCGAACGCCAAGATCGCGCTCGACTGGACGCATGCGACGTTCAAGCTGCACAACGCCATTGAGGACAATCTCACCGAGCCCGTCGCAGACGAGGTGCAACTCTACGCACACGTCGGATATTGAGGACACACGATGCGAACGGCCGCCCCACGACACTGGATCGCAAGCGAGGAGTGTTGATGAAACGGATCCCGGGAAGTGTTGCGGCCGGCTCGCTCCTTCTGGCATGCCTGTGCGCGCTGCTCATCCGGCCGGCGGCGGCTGGCAAGCCCAAGGACGCGCACGAGGTGCAGGAGGCGCTTCAGCACGCCCCCACCGACTCGGCCTCGATTGCGGCGGGCGGGAAGTCGTTCGCGAAGTATTGCGTGCCCTGCCACGGCGCGGGCGGGCATGGCGATGGTCCGGCGGGCGCGGCGCTCAAGCCGCGCCCCCGCGACTTCACCTCGACGAAGAATCTCAGGTCCGAGAACGACGGGGAGCTGTTCGAGGTGATCAAGGATGGAGGAGCATCCGAGAAGCTGTCCGCGATGATGCCGGCATGGGGAGGCTCGCTCAACAAGACGCAGATATGGCAGTTGGTCGCCTACGTCCGCGGTTTTCCCGCGCGCGACAGCCTGGCGAAGGCACACGCCACGAAGTGAGGTTCGCTCGAGGCTGATCCGCTTCGATGGCGGGCGTCGGATGGCAACATGGAGGAGCACATGCTGCGCGATGTGGTCGAAGCCGACCTGCCGATCTTCTACCAGCAGCAACTCGACCCCGAGTCGACGCGCATGGCGGCGTTTCACGCGCGCGAGGATTGGACCATCTTCCTCGAGCACTGGAGAACGAAGGTCCTGGGCATCCCCACGTGCTGCAAGCAGACGATCGTGTGGAATGACCGGGTCGCGGGCTACGTCTCGAGCTGGTTGCAGGACGAGCGACGCCTGGTCGCCTATTGGATCGGCCGCGAGTACTGGGGGCGCGGAATCGCGAGCGCGGCCCTCGCGGAGTTCCTCGACCACGATCTCGCGCGTCCGCTCCACGCGTTCGTCGCGGCGCACAACATCGGATCGTGCCGCGTGCTCGAGAAGAATGGCTTCGTGCGGATGGGGGACGCCACGACCTCGCCCGACACCGTCGAGGAATACCTGTACCGCCTGAGCTAGGCTTCCCCCATGTCATTTCGCCGGAACTCGGCGGCCCCACCGGGTTATCATGATTCAGCAGGTCAGGTTCCTCTCGGATCGGAGGGTCCATGATCCCGGCGAACTGGAGCCACCCCCGGCCGCATGCGGGCCGCACGCTCGCGGCACTGCTGGCCGTGTCGGTCGTGCTGATGTCCTCCTGCGGACGCGCCCCGCACGGTGTGACCGCACCGTCCCCGCCTTCCGGCGGGGCCGAGTCCGGTGTGATGAGCGAGCCCGTCGACGTGCTCGAGTTCTCCCGTTTCGTCACCGAAGTCATCGCCTCCGATTGGGCCCACGATGGCCGGCTGACGCCGCCCTGGAGCTATGACGCCACCCGCGGAGCGTGGCGATTCGTGTCCGACGGCTGGCAGACGACTTATGTAGGCAATGGTGCCACGAGCACCGAGATCCGAAACCAGACCACCGTGACCATCGAGGCCGTGTTCCTTCGCGCCGGCGTGGTGCAGCCCGATCTGATGACGGCGGACCGGGCGCGCACGGAGGTGAGTATCCGGCGTCATCGCTACGCGACCGACCCGGGCTATGCGCTCGAGGATGGCTTCGACGTGCAGCTCTCGCACCACGCCGAGTTCGCGCTGTCCGCGGGAAGCCCCGGCACCCTGGAGGCGACGGGGACGCTGACCGGATGGGCGGATCGGATCTCGAGCGGCCGCCCGAGGCGCACGGGTTACGATGGAACAATGACCTTGCGCCTGGACTACCCGGATGGCTACGTATCGTGTCCGGGGCAGGAGCTCGCGGCCGACATTCGCGTGCTGGACGGGGATGTCGAGATCGACCGCTATCGCGGGGCGTTCGCCGCCGCTCGCGACGATTCGCGCTATGCGGGTGCGCTGGTGAGCGAGCGTGGCGCGGGCCGCTTCGAAGTGAACGCCGATCGCGGCTGCCCGCCGCCGCCGGTCACGCTCCGATCCCTGCTCGCGCGCTGACGAGCAGCGGCGCCTGCAAAGCCGGTCAGTTCACCCGATCAGACCCCCCCTGCCGCCGAGTTGGCGGCGAACGCCGACTTCGCTAGATTTCTGGGGAGTCTCGGCGAGCGCCGATGACGCCATCCTCGTGGTTCCCGGGACTCCTCGGTCCAAGGGCGCCGCACTTTTGAACGATCGCGCGCAGGGAGTGATTGCCTGATCAAGTCTCGCAGACGGTTCTCCATCACCCGCTTCGCACTTCTCGTCGCAATCCAGCTCGCCCTTCTCGCTTTCGCCCTGAAAGCGCTGTTTCCGAAACTCTGGGCGATGACCGTGGGCGCGGGATTCTGGCGTTTCAGCCTGGCCTTTCTCGGAATGCACCTCTTCATCGCATTCTTCGAATGGTTCTTCCATCGCTACGTTCTCCATGGCGTGACCGTGTGGTGGCTGCAACGATTCGCGAGGGGGCATCGGCATCATCACAGCCTGACCCCCATTCGTCTCCGGCCGGTGGAGCCCGGCTCGGACCGGGTGGTCCTGAACGAGTATCCGATCACCCGCGAAGAGCAGTATCCCGACTCGGACTTTCCGGTCTATGCCCTGCTCGCGTTCTGGGTGCTGTTCACGCCGCTCCTGGCCGGCCTTCAACTCCTCCTGCCCAGGCTGCCGATCCTGCTTCCAGGCTATGCGGCCATCGCCTGGTCGCTGATCCTGTACGAGGTCCTTCACGCGATCGATCATTGGCCGTACGAGTGGTGGAAGAACGCCACCGAGCATCCGAGGTTCGGAGCCTTCTGGCGTCGCCTCTACGGCTTCCACCTCATGCACCATGCCAACATCGGCTGCAACGAGGCGATCTCGGGGTTCTTCGGCTTGCCGGTCCCCGATTGGTGCTTCGGTACGTATCACCAGCCGAAATCGCTCCTGCTCGATGGCCGATTGGCGACGGCGAAAGACTTCGCGATTCGGACGCCGCGTGGGTTTGTCGGATGGCTCGACCGCTGGGCCAGACGGCGCGAGGCCGGGATCATGCGACCCCCGGAGTGAGCCGCGGCATGAGCTTCGCCGAAATCGGCGTGCATCCCGAGCTCGTCGCCGCCCTGTCCAAGCAACACATCACCGAGCCCATGGCGATCCAAGTCGCGGCCCTGCCGGCGTTACTGGGGGGCCGCGATGCCTATCTGAACTCCGAGACCGGCACGGGCAAGACGCTGGCCTACCTGTTGCCGATCTTCAGCCGCCTCGATGTGCAGCGCGAGGCGACGCAGGCGGTGGTGATCGCGCCGACCCACGAGCTGGCGATCCAGATCCAGCGCCAGTGCACCGATCTCGCGCAGCATGCCGGTTGGCCGGTCCGCACGCTGCTGCTCATCGGCGGCACGTCGACGGAGCGCCAGATCGACAAGCTGAAGCAGAAGCCGCACATCGTCGTCGGCTCGCCGGGGCGCATTCGTGACCTGATCGCGATGCGCAAGCTGAAAACGCCCGCGATCCGCGTCGTCGTCATCGACGAGGCGGACCGCCTGCTGCTCGACGAGAGCCTCCCCGACGTGCGCGCGATCATCCAGGCCACGCCGGCGGGGCGGCAGCTGGTGTTCGCGTCGGCGACCGAGCAACCGGAGAGCGCGGAAGCGATCGCCACGCTCGCGCCCGACGTCGTCATGCTGCGGACGGGCGCCGGCACGGTGAACGAGAACATCGAGCACAGCTACCTGGTGTGCGAGGAGCGCGACAAGCCGGATGTCCTGCGCAAGCTACTGCACGCGCTGCCCCCGGGGCGCGTGATGATCTTCGTCCACCGCAACGAAACGGCGGAGACGGTGGCGGCGAAACTCGCCCATCATCAGATCTCGGTGGCGAATCTTCATGCCGCCGCCGACAAGCGGGATCGCCAGCAGGCCATGGACGCCATTCGCAGTGGCCGGGTGCGCGCGCTGATCACGTCCGATGTGGCCGCGCGCGGGCTCGACATCGCGGGCGTCGCGAACATCGTCAACTTCGACGTACCGACGCAGAGCAAGTCGTATCTGCATCGCGTGGGCCGCACCGGGCGCGCGGGGGCCAAGGGGTGGGCGACGACGCTGATGACCGCGGACGAGGTGCGGCTGGTGTCCCGCTTCGAGAGCGAGCTCGGCATCGTCATGCATCGGGTTCGCCTGCGCGAAGGCCATGTATGCCTCATCGACGGATTCCCGCGGTCAGCTCAATGACCCTTTCGCCAGAGCGCTACCGGCTCGCGACCTTGTGTGCCACGCCCAGGCGACGGCCGAATTCGTAGTAGACGAAGCGGGTGATGCGGCCGCGTCGATTGCGCTGAAACCGCGCCTCGCCGTCGTATTCGGTCGGCGTGAGCCTGTCCCGTCGGTGCGAGGCGAGAACGTTCCGCTGCCCACCGGCGTAACTCACCAGCACCTGACCCTCACGTCGGACGATCACCAGCTGGTCGGGGCGGTTCGGGAATCGATACTCGCCAATGAACTCGTCCAGCCTTCCGGCCCGCACACGGTGCGTAAAGGCCGCTGAAGGTGCCCCGGCGAGGAACGTCTCACTGACGCTTCGCGGGAGCGCGCGTCGGAGTCGGAGGCGCGCCGTGTAAATGAGCTTGCCCGCGAGGCCAGCGCTCACGCCCAGGGCGTGAGCGATCGCTCGCAGCGGCTCGCCGAGGAAATAGAACAGGACGACGGCGTCGCGTTCCCCTGCCGGAAGAGCGGCTACGGTGCGACGAATGAGTTCGCGCACCTCGCGTCGGAAGAGCAGCTCGGCCATGTCGTCTGCTCGATCCGCGACTTCCAGGACATCCCTGCTGATCTCGGCCGATTCGTCGCCGCGGCGCCGGACTCGGGAGCACTGGGTGCGGACCAGGCGCTTGAGCCAGCCCCCGAAGGCCGCCGGCTCGCGCAGGGCGGGAAGCCGATGCCACGCGACGAGGAAGGCTTCCTGACAAGCGTCCCTCGCCGACTCCCGCTCCTTGCACGAGTGGAGGGCGATCGCGAGTGCCATGTCCTCGAACCGCTCGACCAACGCCGCGAAGGCCGAATGCCGAGCATGGATCGCAGCGTGCGGGTCACGAGCGCGGCGCACCAGCTCGGCCACACGGGCCTCGGGCTCCAGCTTCATGCGGGGTCGCCTCCTCTCCAGCGCGAGATCAGCCGGGCAAGATGCGACCACCTGCCGCGTAGCACGATGAGGGAGAGGGCAAGAGGTAGCACCTCACTCGTGACCTGTTCCGGGTGGCCCCGGTAGATGTGCGTTCCCATCCCGCCCAGCATCACGAGCGTGATCAAGCCCGCACCGATCGGCGCGGTCCGTCGCGTCAAGAGCAGGACCGCCGCGGAAGTCTCCAGGACCCCGATCAGGATACGGAACCAGAATGGGAAGTGCCACGCGGCGAATGCCCTGGCCCATCCGCTCGAGTCGGAGAACTTGGATGGGCCCTGGCGTGCGAAGACGTAGACCAGAAACAGCGTCGGCAGCCAGAGCGCGAGGTCTCCCCAGGGGATCTTCCTCAAGGCTCCTCCAGGACAGTGTCTGCCCCAAGGAGCCGACTCGGACGCGAAAGTTTCCAGCCCCCCACGCGGCGAGCGGCTTGTTGCTGGTGAACAGAATCGGACCAGCCGCGATGCCGATTCCGGCCTCGAACCAGTCTGCCGGGGGAAGGAGGATGGAATGCCCCGGGGCAACGTGGGACACTCGGGGCCATCGGGTACAGGCGTGGGGCGTGACCTCGAGGCCGGTCCTCGATCCGTGAATCCAAGAGGCATCGTCTCATCGCCAGGTTGCATCCGGAGGCGCCCCGACTTGGCCCCCAACGTCACGCTGGACGATGAGTCCGCCCGCTGGCTGGCCAGCCTCGTGGAGGAAGGTGCCCCGAGGGAACGCGCGCTTGGCCAGCTGCATGCCATGTTGCTCGGGGTGGCGCGAGCCGAGGGGTTCCGCCGGCGCGGGTCGCTCCCCAGCGACATCGCGGCCGACTTGGATGACTTGTGCATGCAGGCCGCCAACGACGCCATGGCGGCGATTCTCAGGAAACTGGAAGAGTTCCGCGGGGCGAGCCGGTTCACGACCTGGGCCTACAAGTTTGCGGTGCTCGAAGTCTCGGTCCGGCTCCGGCGCCGGGCTTGGAGCACGCGCCGCGTGGCCTTCGACGAGCTGGCCTGGGACCGGGTCGCCGACTCGGGCGCGGGGGTCGAGCAGCGGCACCGCCAGCGAGAGCTGCTGGCGGCCGTAAGACATCTGGTCGAGACGTCGCTAACCGATCGGCAGCGTTCCGTGTTCCTGGCTGCCGTCGCCGAGGACGTCCCGATCGACGTCATCGCCGAGCGCGCCGGCACCTCGCGAGGGGCGGTCTACAAGACCCTGCACGACGCTCGTCGGAAGCTGCGCGATTCCCTGATCGCTGCGGGCCACATGGAGGCGAAGTGAACGAGGACCTGCGCCATCGGCTTCTTGGGAGCGGAGCTCACGATCCGGGCTGCGACGCCTGCTTCGAGATCCTGGATCAGTACGCCGAAGCCCTGCTCCGCGGGGATGACGTCGGGCGGCTGTATCCCGGGGTCGTCGCCCACCTTGCCGGCTGCGCCGCCTGCCACGAGGACACGGAAGGGTTGCTTGCGGCACTTCGGCGCGACGCCTCCTCCGGCCCGGCGAGGTAAGAACTCGGCGATCGCCTCCGCTCAAGGGTGACGATCCGCCCGGAATGGCCCGGGCGGCGAACCGAGGAGCATCTCGTGACCCTGTTCAAAGTGGCTCAGGTCGATGGGCTGTCCGTGTTCTATCGGGAAGCCGGCAATCCCTCCCACCCGAAGCTGGTGCTGCTCGGAGGATTCCCCGCATCCTCGCACCAGTTCCGGGACCTCATCCCGGCGCTTGCGGACCGCTTCCACGTCGTATCCCCCGATTACCCCGGATTCGGCAACACCGACATGCCCGATCCGGCGAGCTTTCCGTACACCTTCGACCGGCTGTCCGAAGTGATCGAGAGGTGGCTGCAGCAGATCGGCTTCGATCGATTCGGCCTCTTCATGCAGGACTACGGCGGCCCGGTCGGGTTCCGGATCGTGACGCGGCATCCGGACTGGATGGAGTGGCAGATCCTGCAGAACACCAACGCGTACGAAGTGGGCTTCACCGGCGCGTGGGATGGCCTGCGCAACGCGCTGTGGAAAAACCGCAGCGCCGCCACCGAAGAGGCCCTGCTGCCGTTCCTGAGCCTGGAGGGCATCAAGCTCGTCTATCAGCACGGCCACCGCGATCCGGCGCGCATCAGCCCCGACAACTGGAATATGGACTTCCGCTTCATGGAGCGTCCCAACGCCCGGCGCGTGCAGCTCGACCTCTTCTACGACTATCGGACCAACGTGGCGCTCTATCCGAAGTGGCAGGCGTTTCTCCGCCAGCGTCGCCCGAAGACCCTGATCTTCTGGGGGCAGAACGACATCTTCTTCACGCCCGAGGGCGGTGAGGCCTACCAGATGGATCTCCCGGAGGCCGAGCTGCATCGCCTCGACTCGGGGCACTTCGCGGTGGAGGACTCGCTGGACGAGATCGCGGCCGGGATCCGTCGGTTCTACGACGAGAAGGTCGCCGTCAGGAAGGCGGCCTGACGACGGGCGGGCGGCGCCCGGAGGTCCCCGGGCGCCGCCAGGCTTGGACGGAGCGTGAGCATCATGAACGTGGCCGAGCTGTGGCGCTATCCGGTGAAGTCGATGGCCGGCGAGAAGCTCGAGATGGCCGAGATCAGTGCGCTCGGATTGCCGGGAGATCGGGAGTTGGTGGTCGTGGACGGAAGCGGCCGCATCCTGACCGCGCGCAGCCGGCCGGGGTTGCTGCGGCATCGGGCGACGATCGGTGAGGACGGCCGCGTGCGGATCGACGGACTCGACTGGGAGAGCCGCGAGGTTGCGCGGTGGGTCCGGGCGGCAGCGGGGCCGGGGACGCGACTCCAGCGCATGACGGGGGCCGCGCGATTCGACGTCATGCCGTTGCTGGTGACGACCGACGGCGCGGTCGACGTGCTCGGGGTGGACGTTCGGCGCCTGCGGCCCAACCTCGTGATCGGCGGGGTCGACGGGCTCGCGGAGCGCGGCTGGGAGGGGCGTCACCTCGCCGTCGCGACTGCCGTCGTCGGGCTCGCGGATCTCCGCGCGCGGTGCATCATGACCACGTGGGATCCCGAGACCGGCGCCCAGGATATCAACGTGCTTGCGCGCATCCGGCGCGACTTTGGCGGCAAATTCGCCTTGAACGCGTGGGTGGCGCGGCCCGGACGTGTCGCAGTGGGCGATGCGGTGACGGTCCTCGACCCAGCCATGCCCAAGTTCCTCTGCGGGGCATGACGGTGCCGCGCCCATGGTGCGCCCGACGTGCACGGCGGCGAGCAGTCGGCGTGTCATGCGCTTGGATCTACTGCACGCAGACGGCCAGCGACGAGTGTATCCTCCGCGCGGCGCATGTAGGCATCGACTATCAAGAGTAGCGGGGACCTCGAAATGGAACCCGGCATCATCGCACGCAGGATTCACGAGTTGCCGCTGAACTGGCGGAGAGCCGGTCGGTGGCTCGCGTGCGGGCTGCTTGCGGTCGTCTTCGTCCACCAGGCGGAGGCAGGCCCGGGCGAGTGCGTCATCCAGGACACCACCTACCGTTCAGTCTCCCAGTTCGGCCCGGATACGCTTCTCGTTCGCGAGTTGGTCTTCGGCGGTGAGGTGAAGGCGGCGCGGGTCGATGGCTCGACCGGGACCCTGCTGATCTCAGTCCACGCCTGCGTCGGGAATCCCCTCTTCCCGGTCATGGCTCGGGACGGGCTGCTCGCCTACGACCTTGGGACGCATCGCACGCTGTGGGAAAAGCCCAGCACCCTCGTCCCCGTCAGCGCCGGAGGACAGCGGGCCGTGGTGCGGCGGGGCAATGACTACACGCTGCTCCGCCTCGCGGACGGCGAAGAGCTTGCCGACCTCCATGGTGAGCCGCACCTGTGGACGGATCGGGTGGCCCTGGGGATCACGGCCCGCGAGATCCGGCGGTGGGATCTCGAGTCTGGTCTCGACGTGTGGCGCGCTGACCGCGAGGTCGGCGGCTCGCTCGACGCGGTGATCCGGCGGGACACCGTGGCCTACCTGGTGGCGAACGGCATCCAGAAGGTGGACCTGCGCACGGGGCGGCTTTGGTCGTATTCGGCCAGAGCGAGCCGCACAGGGCTGTTTGCGAGCGGCTTCGGCGAGACCGTACACGTGCCGAGTCTCTACGGCGGTAGCCGTGCCACGAACCTCACGGCCGCACCCCTCATCAGCGACGGCGACGTGTTCTTCGCCGCGGACACCACCGTCGTCAAGCTTGACGCCTCGTCGGGCGCGGTCCGCTGGAGCCGCCACCTCATGCGGCCGCGCGGCTTCTCGCTGAAGGAACGGGCGCTCGGCACGAGTGGCTCGACGGAGTTCCTCGGCCGGCTGACACTGCGCGACGCGGGAAGGAACATCCTCGTGGCGAGCCTGGGGTGGGCGAGTGGGCCGAAGTACAGCCTGGTCGCCGACCCGCCGTCGGTCGCGCTGCTCAAGAAGGGCGACGGCCACCTCGTCGCACGCGTGCAGGTGCCCGGCGTGACCTTCGTGAGCGACGTTCTCAGCACGCCCGCGGGAAACTACGTCGTCTCTTCTGACCGGGTGGTCGCCCTCGACGACTTGCTCCGCGTCCGGGCCACCTGGATGGCGCCGTTCGACCTCCAACCGCTTGGCGTGTTCATCGGGTGGGGCGATGGGATCACGCTCACGAGCGGTCCCGGCATCGTGGCGTTGTCCGCGGATTCCCTGCGCGTCCTGTGGTCGACACGGCTTGGCCGCATGCTGGCCATCGACGGTAGCATCGAGTCGCGGGTCCGCTACTGCGTGACCACTCAGGGGCTCGTTCGCCTGGATGGTGGCGCGGCCCTGCGGCCGAGCGCCTACTACTCGCTCCGCGGCGCGTGGGCCGAGCTCCACGACGGCTGGCTGATCGTGGGCGTTGGGAACCGGCTCCGCGTCGCGACGCTTCTCCCTCATCAGCTGACGCCGCGCGTGGATTGAGGGGGATGTCGGCGATTCGGTGCTCCGGTCCCTGACGTCCCGGCGCGGCGCAATCGTCAGAGTTGAACGGGTTCACTGAACGAATCGTGGGACACCAAATGAGGGACAATCGCCCATGGCCACCGGCCGACTCCTCACCGTGACGTCGCTGCTTTCGCTGATCTTGCTGTTGGTTCACATCTCGGACGACAACGCACGCGGGATCTCGCCCCTCAACTTCGCGTCCATGATCGCGGTGCTGGTGGCCGCGATGCTGCTGTACGCCACGCTGACGGGCGAGGGCAGGCGCGCGGGCGCGGTGAGCGGATTCCTGATCGGCCTGTTCGCGCTGGGGATGCCCGCGCTCCATTTCCGCGGCGCGCGCATCAACGAGATCGCGCGGTCCAGCGGCGGCCTCTTCTTCATCTGGACGCTCTGGGCGCTTGGCGCGCTCGGCGGTACCGGGATGATCCTCTCGGTGCGCGCGTTCCTGGCGTCGTTCCGATCCGCGAAGGCGTCCCGCTGACTCGAGGCTTCAGTGGTCGAGGCGCTCGTGGATGTCGCGCAGCGCGCCCGCGACTCCCTTAGTTCCCGGCCTTCACGATTTCGAAGTCGCCCGGGCGCTGGCCCGGGCCCACCGTCCATCCAGCCGCCAGCGTAATCGTCCACCCGTCGCCCGACGGTGTCGAGCCGCTCGTCTGGAACGGCGTGGTCAGGTGCAAGTGGGCGGTCTTGGCCAACACGAGCACGCCGCTCGTCGCCGCCAGCGTTCCCCACGCCGGCGTGGCGCGGTATTCCATGATGACGATGCCGACGCCGGGAATCGGAGTCGCACCGGTGTTGTTCTGGGCCGAACCCGTCGGCCGAGGCGCGATCAGGACCGGACCATCCACGAAGCGCGCCTTCAGTTTGGCGATACGTGCCTGACGCTCGACATCGAGCTTCTCTTCCGCGGCCCTCAGCTCGGCGCCGTGATAGCGGGCCGCTGACGCGGCGGCGTCACGGGCGGGCTCGATCTTCGCCGCCACGGTCAGCATCTGCGCGAGATCGTCCGTATTCGTGACGCGATGGGTCCACCCCGGTGCGAAGGCATCGAGCAACAGTCCGTAGGCCGGGCCCGACGCGGCGTGGAAGCGCCGGACGAAGCTGACCTCCTTCTCCGCGTTCGCCAGCCGCCGGATCCCAAGGGCGATGGCATCCGCGGTCGAGGGCGCCGCGACCACGATGCCGGTGTACTCGGCCAACCCCTCGCGGATCTCGTCGGCGGCCTCCGCCTTGGCGGCGACCGGGAACTCCGCCTGCCGCGCGCGCCGGAATGCCAGCGCGTCGCCGATGGCCGCAGCGCGCGCTGCCCCGGACGACGCGAGCGCACGGGACAGCGCGCGCCATTCGAGCTGGATCCAGTAGCGGCCGTCGAGCGTATCGAGGTGATCGTTCTCGGCCACGCCCGCCATCAGCTTCAGATCGGGCTGGACACGATGAAAGAGCTCATGGATGAAGAGAACGCCGCGTTCCTGCGCGTCCGATGGCGGGATCCACGTCCACATGTATGTGGACCAGCGTGTCCCGCCCCAGGTCACGGGCGCGTTGAGGAACCCCAGTCCGTGGGGACGCGGTGCATCAGGAGCCGGCTGGCTGGTGGCGATCGTCTGCGTGGCCGCGTCGGCGAACACCATCGGACCGCAGAGCGAAACGCCCCAGAGCTTCCCGCCGTCGCGCTCGCAGAGCGCCGTGGCCTCTCTGAAGTAGGACTGCGCGAGCGCGGAATCGACCTGGCCGCGCACCAGCGAGGGGATCGCCAGCAGGCACAGGCACAGCAGAGCGGCAGATCGCGCCATACGCCGCTACTCTACCCAGCGGTCCATTCCGGCCGCAATGGAGGACACCATGGGACTCTTGACCTTCACCATCAACGTCACCTTGGACGGCTGCGTCGACCACCAGGAGGGGATCGCCAACGACGAGACACACGCCTTCTTCACCCACCTCATGGACGAGAGCGGGGCGATGCTGTGGGGCCGCGTCACCTACGAGATGATGGAGAGCTACTGGCCGGCGGTCGCCCGCGGCGACGAGGAGGCGCCGCCGGCGATGCGCGAGTGGGCGGTCAAGCTGGAGGCCAAGCCGAAGTACGTGGTGTCGTCGACGCGAAAGGACTTCCCGTGGACCAACAGCCACCACATCGCCGGCGACCTGCGCACGGG
>Ga0070688_100000103_pt1 | contig 43732 bp, 49 predicted proteins | sample KBSS13HmetaG_FD_64679 | JGI IMG/M metagenome (GOLD analysis project Ga0070688, IMG submission 64679) | Switchgrass rhizosphere microbial communities from Kellogg Biological Station, Michigan, USA - KBS S1-3H metaG | ecosystem: Host-associated > Plants > Roots > Rhizosphere ...
CCTGCACTTTCTCTGAAAGATGGCGGAGAGAGAGGGATTCGAACCCTCGAGGCGGTATTAGCGCCTACACGATTTCCAATCGTGCTCCTTCAACCACTCGGACACCTCTCCGTTACGAGCTTGCGCTCGCGAGGACGCGACGCGCGGCGATCATGCGGTCCCGCCGCTCGTCGCGTGTCACTAACTTCGATGGTCACAGGGGATTAACGACCCCTGTAGAGCGTGTTTCACGCCGGATTCTGACCCGGAGCCCAAGCGAGCAGGTCAAAATAGGCGGGCGGCACACTACAGAGTTGACCCGACCGACTCAAGCGCAACGAACGCCTACGTGTCATTAACGGCGACGACCGCGATGTTCTTGGGCGCCTTAATCTTGCGACGGCTTCCCACGTGGCGCAAATGCAACCGTAAGTGCCCATTTGTGCGCATCTGACTGGGGCGGATGGCGCTTACATTCCTTCCGAGTCTCTTCGAGCAGGGCGAGCAGTTTCTTCTTCACCAGGGCGAGCTGGGCCGTTGAGGCGGTGAGCAGCATGCGGAGCGCGACCGGCTCGGCGCCCGGCTTGAGCTTCGAGGGGTCCGCGATCGCCGCGAGGAGGTCCTCGCGCGCCTCCTCGAACATCAAGTGGGCGACGCTCTTGAGCGGGCCGCGCATGCGGCCCGTGATCCGCGAGCCCTGGCTCGCGCCCAGCGTCTTCTTCGCCACCTCGTAGTACTTCTCCGTGGTGCCGCGGACCTGGCGGGTGTGTGCCAGCTTCAAGATCCCCGCGCGCTCGAGCGCGTTGACGTGGTGGTAGAGCCGGGTCGGCGGCTCCCCCATCGCGGCCGCCACCTGCATCGTCGTGCGCGGCGAGCCCGCGAACTCCTCGAGGAGCCGCAGCCGCAGCGGGTGCGCGAGCGCGCGCAGCTCCTGCGTGGCGCGGGCGCGGTCGGCCGCGTCGGCGGTTTGTCGGGAGCGGCGGGGCTTCCGCGCTTCCGGGAGGCGGGGGCTCATGGGACCCCGACCGTAGCGCCGGAAACCTGCCATTGACAACTCCCGTATTATTCAGCATAGTCTGAATAATCGCTGGGGCGTGAACAATGGCTCCTTTCCCCGGAGGTGGGTGATGCCGAACGTGTTCGACGTGCTGCTGATGGTGGTGTTCGCGGTGGTGTTGCCGCTCTGGACTCATTTCGTGAGCTGGCCTCGCCATGCGCGTGCCGTGGATGCCGGCGACCCGCGCGCCCGGTCGCGCGTGTACGTGCGCACGATCGTCGAGGAGTGGCTGCTGGTCATCGCCGCCGTGGCCATTTTCGTTGCCGGCCGGCGATCGTTCGATTCGCTGTGGCTCGGAGCTCCGGCCGGCTGGCGGGCCTGGGTGGGCTTCGCGGTGCCCGTCGCTTACCTGGCGCTGGTGTTCGTGCAGATGAGGATGATCGCCGCCAGGCCCGCGGCGCTCCCCAAGCTTCGCGAGAGGCTCCAACCGCTGCGCGCGCTGATCCCACACACGGAGGGCGAGTTCCGGCTGTTCGTGCCGCTCGCCGTGACCGCCGGCATCTGCGAGGAGTTCCTGTTCCGCGGCTACCTGGTCTGGGTGCTGGCGTTCTGGATGGGCGTGATCCCCGCCGCGATCGTGAGCATGATCGTGTTCGGCTTGGCCCACGGCTACCAGGGCGGCAAGTTCGGCTTCCGCGCGTTCGGCGCCGGCGTGGCGATGGGACTGTTGGCGCTCGTCACTCGTTCGGTGCTGCCGGGGATGGTGCTGCACGCAGTGATCGACCTGAGCAGCGGCTGGATCACGTACAACGCGATGCGGGGCGGTGCGGGGCCGGTGAAGGTGCCGAACGGCGTGACGGCGTAGGCCGCGGCCATCCGTGATGACACCCCGCCCGGATCCTGATCCGGGCGGGGGCGTACACTGCGGGCATGGTCCGCGCCCTTTCCCGCTCGTGGCTGGCGCTGGTGCTGCTCTCCTGCTCGGCGTTGCCCGCGCTCGCCGCCAGCCTCCAGGGCCCCATCGTGTTCGCCTGCGACCGTAGCGGACGATGGGACATCTGGGTGATGGACGCTGACGGCTCGAGCCCCGTGAACCTCACCAGCGACTGGGTCGCGGACGACTACCCGGAGTTTTCACGCGACGGGAAGAAGATCGTGTGGACGAAGGGCGGTCGGGGCCCCGACGGTGAGCTGTGGGTGATGAACGCCGACGGCTCAGGAAAGAAGCAGCTCACGTCGGACGGCTACTCGGACATCGACGCCTGCTGGAGCCCCGACGGCAGCCAGATCGCCTGGCGGTCGCAGCGCAAGGGCAACCGCGACATCTACGTGATGGCCTCGGACGGCGCGAACGTGCGCAGGCTGACCGCCGATCCGGCGGCCGACTTCGCCCCCGACTGGTCGCCCGACGGCAAGCACATCGCGTTCACAAGCCAACGCAGCGGCGACAACGCCATCTGGGTGATGAACGCCGACGGCAGCGACCAGCGCCAGCTGACGCCGAACCGCATGCATGCCGCGCTTCCCGGCTGGTCGCCCGACGGGACCAGGATCGTGTTCGCGGACGGCACCTGCGACACGTGCGCGGAGAGCGACCTGTTCTGGATGAACGCCGACGGCACCCACGTCACGCAGGTCACCGACACGCCCGACAACGAGATGGCGAGGTCGTGGTCGACGGACGGCAAGAGCGTCGTGGGCGACTTCGCGCGGTTCGTGCCGGCGGACAAGCGTTTCGCGAAGGGCGACGTGGCCGTGTGGGACGTGGCGGCCGGCGCGATGACGAACCTGACCAACACGAACGAGAGCGAGGATGGCCGCGCGCACTGGTCGCCGGGGGCACTGTCGATCGTCCTGAGCTGGGGCGGGAGCAAGCAGGTCAGCGGCGACACCGTCGGACCACAGTCGCGCGACACGGTGTCCTCGAGTCGCGCGGGTGACGGCGTGGCGACCATCGAATACACGTTGCCCAAGTCTGGCCACGTGCGCGTGCGCGTGTTCGACACGGCAGGTCACGAGATCGCGCGCCTGGTGGACGAGTGGCAGCCCGCTGGATCGCACTTCACGATGTTCCCGTTTGGCGCGAGTACGAAGGAGCAGGTGTTCTTGTACCGCGTGGAGTGCGACGGCAGGAGCAGGAGCGGGAGGATCGAGGTGGCGCCGTAGGCGCTCGCCGGTCGCGCTACTGGTTCGCCATGCCGGGGCGCTGTGTCATTTCGTCTCGCCGCCCGCCTGCGCCTGTAGCCGCGAGATCTGCTGCAGGTTGCTGTCGCGATTGCTCCGCGTGTTGATGGCGGGGCACGGGCGCTGGTGGCGGCGGAGCGGCGGGCGTCCAACTCCGGGCGACGGTCACTCGGCCGATGATGAAGCGTATCGGTGATGAGGTCGCACGAACTCCAGTTCACCTCGACTGGACGCTGCGAGCGGGCCACAAGAACCGGGGCTCGTCCCGGTTCGGCGCCGCCTCCCACACCTGCTGTCACCCCGAGGAGTCTCCCGATGAACCCGTTTCGCCGTGTCGAAAGAGCTCGCGCCAGTTTCCTGGCGGTAGTGGCGTTTTCCACGCTGATCGCGACCATGTCCGGCGAGGCCGCGACCAGCGCCGCGGCTGCAACTCCGGCAACACCGACCGAGACTGCCACGTTCTCGGGCGGCTGCTTCTGGTCGATGAATGCGGTCTTCGAGCGGATCGCGGGCGTGAGACAGGTCACCGCGGGGTTCGCGGGCGGCAGCGTTCCCAAGCCGAGCTACGAGCGTGTCTCGACCGGTTCCACGGGGCACGCCGAGACGGTTCAGATCGTGTTCGATCCGGCCGTCATCTCCTACCGAGACCTGCTCGGCATCTTCTTCGAGTTTCATGACCCGACGACGCTGAACCGGCAGGGCGCGGACGTGGGCGAGCAGTACCGGTCGGTGATCTTCTGGCACTCGCCCGAGCAGCGAGCCGCGGCCCAACAGGCGATCGCCGAACTCGAGTCCCGACACGCATACCGCTCGGCGATCGTGACCCAGCTACAGCCTTATCGCGAGTTCTACGCCGCCGAGGACTACCACCAGAACTACTACGACAAGCACAGTAGCGACGGGTACTGCCGCTTGGTGATCGCGCCGAAGCTCGAGAAGCTCCACAAGCTGCATCCCAACCAGCTCAAGGCTGCGATGTGAGGCGGAACCGGCCCGCAGACCGGGCATCGGGCTGGCACGAATAGCGAGGGCCCGCCGGCGGTTCAGCCAGGCGGGCCCTACCGTGCGAGTCCGAGACGCGGCGGCTCTTCTATGGAGCGGCGTCCCGCACTGGCGGAGAGGGAGGGATTCGAACCCTCGATACCCTTACGGGTATAACGGTTTTCGAGACCGCCCGATTCAACCACTCTCGCACCTCTCCGCGGCCGTCTTTACACGAACTTACGGCCGTGGTGCAAGTGGGCTGTGACCACTGGTGTGACCATTCGTCCCTGAATCCGTTCCGCCTCGGCTTGGACGTGCGCCTCGCCGAGCCGCCCATACCGCTGGGTGGTCACGATCGAGGCGTGCCCGAGGATCTCCTGCAGCGCAGCCAGCGATCCCCCCGCCTCCAGCCAGCGACACGCGAACGTGTGCCGGAGCTGGTGGGCGTGAAACCGCTCGACGCCGCTTCGCTTCCGCACCTGCAGCGCAAAGCCGTCCGCGCAGGTCAACGGTGAGAGCTTCCCAACCCGGAGCCTCAGTTCTTCCTGAAGGCCGGGCGGAAGCGGAACGCGGCGCACCTTCCCCGACTTCGTCTGGTGAACGACGAGCGTTCCCCCGAGCCAGTCTGCCGCCGTTGCGCGCACCAACTCCCCCCAGCGCAAACCGGTCTGTACCAGGAAGCGACAGAGGAAACCATAGGGATCAGGCAAGCTGCACACCTGCTCCAACTCCTCGTCGCTGAGGCGATCCGGCGGCCGCTCCTGAATCCGGGGCAGGACCCTGCGGGGGAACGGCGAGCTCTCGAGCAGCCCCGAGTCCTCGCACCAGTTCAAGAAGCACCGCAAGTCCGAGAGGATGTGCTTCACGGACTGCGGTGACAGCTCGTGCTTCTCAAGCCACAAGCGGTACGCCCGCACGTCCTCGCCAGTGATGCGATGCAGGAACAGATGGCCCAGAAACGTCGTCAGGTAGTCTCTGACGCGTTGCATGGCGAGCCGGTGATCCCGCTCACCGCGAACGGTTGGGACGTAGGACGAAAGCCACCGCCGGGCGGCGTTATCGACGGTCACCGTGGAGGTGGGTGTCACACCATCGCGTTTCAAAGAGCGCAGCCGGTCGCGGGCCTCGTCGTAGTCGGTTCCGAGCGAGCGACGCCGCAGCCGGCCGTTGACCATTTCGCGGTAGTAGTACGACCTTCCGCGTTTGATCAGATTCTTCGGGAGCTTCGGCACGGTTACCTCACTTTCCGCGCCGTCAGCCACCGAGAGACGTCAGCCGGGTCGAAGCGTAGCACGCGGCCAAGGCGGATGTGCGGGAACCCGCGGGCTACGAGTCGGCGCACAGTTTTCGGCGAGACTGCGAGCAGATCTGCCAGCTGCTCAATCGTGAGCAGGGGGGAGAACTTCGACGCGCGGAGTGCGCGCGGTGTCGACTCCGCCATGGCTTCAAATGGCGCGACGGAAGCGGCGTCGGTCGACTCGTGGTCTGGGCAGCTTGCGAACGTCTCACGCAGGCGAGCAGAGGGAAGGCTCAAGCCGTCGTGGAGTGGGGGGCTGGGGACATCGAACTTGCTCGATGACATCGGGGCCTCGTCAATCTGCGTTCATGTCGGAGTGCTCCTTTCTCGTGATCGAAGGGTCTGTGTGGGTGCGTTCTTGCGTTTCGTGCCGAGCGCCCCGGTGGAGTGGGGATGAGCAGCGCATTCGCCTATCGATAGGTGATGGCTGCCGTCCCCGACCCCGCACGGGGCTAGAAAGTTAAAGCTCCGCATGCGTGCGTCCAAGCAAAATCGCGCGCGTAGTTGCTCAAGGCAGGGCCGCGGCGCAGCGACGTTCGAGGAGCGTCAGAGACTGGTGTCGGAAGGCTCGCAATCTCGACGCCGCCAAGACAGCCGACGCGTCAACTGCGATTCTGCCTGACCCAAGGGGGCGTACATGGGGTGTATCGGAAGAGCGGTTTTGCCTGTAGCGAGGGTGTACCCCGTCGTGATACACCCTTGGGCCAGCCAATGTCCTGCTGGGAACGAAGTTGGCCGCCCGAAGGATCGCCCGGCTCTCGGCTTCATTCCTGTTGCCTCGACCTCGTGCACGGATGCGGTGCCAAGCAGCTCGCCAATCGGGCGGCTGGGAGGCTGCCGAGATGGCTAATCATCGCGCTGCATCCGCGGTCACCGGAGGTGTGTTTCCCTTCCGGCTTTGCCTCCTCGGGCTTGCCCTGGCTTGGCTGATTGATCAGCTGCCGGCTCCGTGGCGGCCGTGGCTCGTGGCGGGCGCTATAGGCGTTCTGGGTGGCGCCTACTACTTCAGCAGGTACTACACCCCCGTCCCGACCTACGCGCCGAGCGGCGCACCGGTGTTGCCGCGTCGTCCATGGCTTCCCGGTGCGATCGGATGGGCGGTTGTGTTCTGGGTCACCGGGCTGCTGGTTACGCCCACTCTCGTGCAGTGGGCCAGCGCGTCGGATCTGTGGCTCAAGCATCTCTCCGACAACCCACCCCAGAGCTTCCTCCTGCTCCTCATGATCCCAGTGACGTTGGCAGCGGCTGCAGCGGTCTTGGCGCTCCGAGTTTTCGTCGGCTGCCTCGTTCTTGCCCATCGGTATTACATCTTGCCGGTTCTTGGGTTTCTCGTTGGACTCGAACCCAGGATCCCCTCCTCGTTCTTCGTCAAGACCGGACAGCTGCTACGCGGGGCGGCGGTCGACACGGGAGTCTCCGCGGTCGAGGTGTTCACCGCAAAGCGGAGAGCACACCGGCTATTCGCGCTGGCGGTTGTCTTGGTAGCGGTCGGAACCTGCATCTTCGTCTACCGGTTGAGCTCTCGCGTGATCCCGCGTAGCGATGCGCCGATCCAACAGGTCGAGCGTTTCCGGCCAACGCCCCAGTGGCGACCGACTGTGTCAGACCTCGCGCAAGACTTCGGTAGCGAAGTCACGATGGTTGAAGTGGAGCACGATCGCGTTGCTGTCACGCTTCACTTCAGCAACCGCGGCGACCAGCCATTTCCCCTGGACATCTCAAACCACACGACGCTGCAGCGAGTGCGCGAGCAGACCTACGCATCGCGCTGGGCGTTCGTGTCCGGTGACGACAAGCGCACCCCACTCTCGCAGGTTGTGATGGTCGCCCCCCATGGCTCTTCGGATGGCACGCTGTACTTTGGCCGGCCAGAAGATCCTTACGAGCAGTGGATGCTGCAACTTGAGATCATCGACCGGAGCGTGGGTCGACATGGCACGATGTACTTCGATCTGACAAGAAGCTCGCCCTGACAAGAGCCAGGGCGAGGGGGAAACACGGATGTGCTAGCTAGGCCACTCCGTGGCGGTCACGAGCTTCGCGGTAGTGCGAGCGGAAGGTTGGCATCGAGCGTTCCGCATGTGCCGCCAAGTAGTCGAGCAGCGCGCGCGAGTTGGCCTCGTGGTACGCACGCCAGGCGCGATGGCGTTCTTCGAAGGGGGCGAGTCGTTCGCGCGCTTCGCGCTCCGCGGCGGCAAAAATCTCATCGAGCATCCGAGACCTCCTGGTGAAGGTGGCGGGGCTGGCGCTCCGACGTGGAGGGTCCGCCCCGGGCCCGCATCAGGACCGCTAAGTCTATGTCCTGTAATAGATTATGTCAAGAGGCCCACAATGAGTGACGAACCTCTGGTGTGGAAGAAGTTGGGACGATTGCTCGGCGGTAAGAAGGACAAGGAAGCCGAGCGAGCAGCACTTCAGCTCAGCGGTGGACTTCCGAGCGAACTGACGAAACTTCTGAACGACGATGACCACAGCACGCCGGTCCTCCTGCGCAAGATCCAGGGCGTCATCAAGCGCCAGCACCTCAAGGTCGACACGTCAATCCTTGAGGCGTATGCACGCAAGATCAACGCCGGCAAGAATGTGATCGACGCCATTACCGCCCTGCGCACTTCGGCTCACGAGGCAGCGAAACTTGATCTGCACCTTCAGCGCGACGAAGAGTTAAGCGCCGAGGAGCATGAGACCAAGATCCTCGAACAGGCGGCTACGCGTGCAAAGCTTCGCGGGACACTCGATCAGCACGACACTGCTCGACTCGAGCAGGAACTTGCGCGGGTTCGACTCCAGAGACGGATAGCTGCCACCCGCGTCCGGCCCCTCGATGACGACTTCGAAGTGTATGCCCGCCGGGAACTGGAACAAGTCGACGATGTCTTGGTGCCACTCACCAAACTGATCAAAGAGACCGAGGCCCGGACAGACATCAGTGACGGCGCCAAGCGGGCCAACATCGAATGGCTGGAAGAGGTCGCTGCGGAGATACTGCAACGGAAGAAGGGCTGATGCGACGCGGTCCGCTCCAATGACGAGTGGAGCTGGTAGACGGCTGCTTGAGAAGCACATCGCGGCGATACGGACGTTGAAGCCCAAGCCGCCGGAGTCCCCAGCCGACGGCGTGCAGCTTGGAGTGTCCGCGACATCACGGCAGCCAGTGTGGCTCGACCCGGAACTCCGGACGCAGCACGTCTACATCATCGGCAAGTCGGGCAAGGGCAAGACCACGCTGCTGCGAAACCTGATCGCTCAGGACCTGCGGCTGGGCCACGGACTGGCCGTCCTAGCGCCTGACGACGAGCTCTACCGTGATTACCTCTTGCCATCCATCCCCGAAGACCGGATCCGCGACGTGATCTACGTCGATCCAGGGGATCTGGAGTGCCCGGTTCCGCTCAATCCGCTCCACCTCGCGAAGGAGGAAGACCTACACGAGAAGGTGGACGAGACTTACCGCGCTTTCCTCCGCCTGGTCGAGGGTCAGGGAGAGTCGGCCGGAGCACCGCGCATGGAGCGTATTCTCAGGATGACACTTCAGACTTTGATGGCGATTCCGAACCGGACGCTGCTCGACATTCCGCGCCTTCTGCGCCGCAATCCCGAGGGCGACAAGTTCCGGGCCTGGGCGTGCGAGCAACTCAGCGACGAGTTCCTCACGACCTTCTGGACCGAGGACTACCCGGCCTTCGACAAGACTGCTCACCAAGCAGTGATGAATCGTCTTGATCGTCTGATGACGCCCCCGGTCCGGCGGATGCTTTGCACGCCAGGAGCCTGCCTCAACTTCCGTGAGGCGATCGACTCAAAGAAGATCCTGCTCTTCCGGGTGACCTCCAAAGCGCTAAAGGGTGCGGGCAACGCCCACATGGTCGGTCAGCTGATCGTGGCGAAGCTGAAACTCGCGGCGACTAGCCGGGAGGACGTGCCAGAAAGTGAGCGCCCATTCTTCCCCGTGTTCATCGATGAGTTCCAACACTTCTGCGCTGGCTCCGTCGAGGACTACAGCGAGATGTTTTCTCGTACCAGGAAGTACCGCGTGCCGCTGACGGTGGCGCATCTCGAGACCGGCGACCTGTCGGAGCCGCTACTGCGCCACATTCTCGGCACAGTTTCCACGCTCGTGTTCTTCGCTACGGGCGCGTCCGACGCGCGCCGGCTCTGTCGGGAGATGGTTTACCGCCGCGAGTCAGACGCAAAGCTCGTCAGTCTGGATCCAAACGAGGTGGTCTACCTGTCGCGTGGCCGCGTCTACGCGCGAGTCAACGACCAAGTCCTGCAGGTCGAGACTCCGTCCGCGCCGGCACGCGGTACGAATGAGCGTGCCAGGCAAGTCGTCGAAAGCTCCCGCCAACTCTACGGCGTCGCAGCCAAGAGAACCGGCGTCGCTCCGCTCTCAACGGCCATTTCTCGAGCGACACCCGTACCGCTCGAGGGCATCGATCCGGGAGACGTCTTTGGTTCGTAAGTCTGGCAAGGACGGCGCAGTGATCTTGACCGAGCGCGACCACGAACTGCTTGTGTCGTTGCTGAAGTACCGCTACCTGTCCACCTCCCAGGTCCAGCGGCTCTACTTCCCGTCGGAACAAACGGCCTCGCGCCGACTGCGACTGCTGGAGACGGCCGGGTTCATCGCCACCTTCACGACGACGGCCAGCACGGACCGTCTGGCCTTGCTCGCACGTCGAGGGGCGGAGGTCGTGGCGGAGCGCCTAGCCGCTCCCATAGACAGCCTCGGGTGGGACGCCCGGCGCGAACAGCCTAAGGACTACTTGTTCCTCAAGCACTTTCTTGCTGCTGCCGACTTCCGGATTACGCTTACGCAGGCCTGTGCCGAAAGACCGGACGTCCGGTTGCTCGGCTTCATACCAGAGCACGTTGTCGACGGTGCGGCAGGGGCCGACCTTAAGAAGCACGTCCGCGACGTCACGACCGACGCAATGGACCCGAGACAAAAGATCTCCCATGCGCCCGATGGAGTCTTTGCGCTGCAGCGGGGAGAGACCAGCGCGCTGTTTTTTCTCGAGGTCGACCGAGGCACCGAGGTGCTGAGTAACCCGGATCGTGGTGTGCTCAAGACGACTCGGTTCTACCTCTCGTCGCTCGTGAGTGGCAGCTACCAGCGCTACCAGGGAGAGTTCGGCGTGGCGAAGCCATTCAAGGCGTTCCGAACCTTGTTCGTCGTCTCGTCGGCAGAACGACTCCAAAACATCCGTCAGATCTGCGGCACAAGCACATTTAACCCAGAACACGCCAAGCGGTTCCTGTGGCTGGCAACGAGTGAGGCGCTCACCGATGAGGCGCTCCTGACACGAAGCTGGACCTCTATTGATCCGGAGGATTCGCGGAGCTACCTCCTTGCGCCCCCTAGCTCGACAGCGACTTGATCACACCCATTGAATCGTTTGAACCCCGGGGCCGTCCGGTCCGACGATCACCTTGAGGAACAGCGCGGCTTGGTACTGAAGTGGTGGTCTGCGGAAGGCCCGTAGCTTCTCTAGATCTAGGTCATCCGGTTCACGGCTGTTCGACTTCTTTACCTCAATGACCAGAAGATTGTCGGCGGCGCCTCGTCGATGAACAATGATGTCTGGTAGGACGCTGCGCGCCCCGGCACGTTTGATGGCATCGCCGTCACGGTTGTATTCGCAATCGACCGACCACTGCGGGAAACGCGGCCGAAGATGTTCGGCTAAACTTGACGTGATGGTGCGTTCGTTCACGTCGCGAATCAAGAGCTCGCGATCAGACGACAGTAGCTCTTGAATGGCACTGAGAATCAAGGGGCCGGAAATCTCCGCCGGAGCGTTGCGAAGCAGTGTGTCCTGCCAAGCTCCATGCAGCGCGGTGGACCCCGCATCGCCTGCAGTACAGCGGCGGAAGTTCTCAAGGATGCGAGTGCGGGCCTCCTCGTGCTCACAGCGCCACAGCGTCGCCAGGTATTCCACAACCGCCACGACGTTCACAGGACGACTTGGCCCGCTTGCCGTCCGAGTGAAGGGACCATCGGTTTCGGTCAGCACCGACTCGGGTGGCACGGATTCTAGGAGCGTTCGACCCTTTGCTGTTTCGATCATCGCTGGGTTCACCGAGAACCACCACCTGCGTTCGATGGCCTGCTCGATCTGTCTTGCAGTGCCAGTGAACCAATGCAAGATGATCGCTCCCTGAAACTCATTGCCGATCAGCTCAAATGACTGCCGCACAGCGCCGCGCGTGTGAACAGTGAGCACCTTGGGGCGACCGGCTGCTGCCGATCGGAGTACCTCGGTCAGAACGCGTCGTTGGGCCGCGGCCGCCTGGGCGTCGCTGGAACTGCCGTCCAAACCAATCTCTCCGAGGAAGTCCGTCCGATCAATGAGTGCTGGTAGGAGCCGAAGCTCGGCTTCTCGTTCTGCGGCAAGCTCGGGATGAATGCCGAGCGCCACCACGACTTTCGAGAAGCCGTCGGCCAGGCGGACCATCGGTTCAAAGACGGAGGGGGTGTTCGTGACGGCGATGATCCCCACACCTTCCCGCTCCGCCTCGCGCATAACGGCGATCGGATCGGGGTAGAGATCGACATGGCAGTGCGTATCCACGTAGCGAACCCCGGGATCGGAGATGAGGTCCCTCGTCATAGGTGCCTCGTCTTCCGTCCGCGCAGGAATCCCTCGACCTCATCGAGACCGCGCGCATAAATCGACGCGTAGTCTTCCACGCGGCCCGCCGCCTGTGGTATCGGGCCAGCGCGTAGCACCGCGACGGCAGGAGCCATGGTGTGCCTTCTCTCGATCGCCGTAAGGAAGGCACGCGCATCCTCAAGACTCGCCGTGTGTGAGCCGACCGTGAGCAGGTTCGTGATGTAATCAGCCGACTTGTCCCAGCCGACGCGATGCAGCGACGCGCGGCGGATGATGCATGGAACGCAGCGGCCACAGTGCTTAAAGGGAGAGAGCTTCTTCCAACGGCCGGCCGTCGGATGCGCACACGACATCGAAATGTTTGCGGAACCTCGGAGGAATGCTTGATCTGCGGCCCCCTCCAACATTTCGCCCTTGGTCATGAATGCATACGGTGTCTCTAGCGACACCGGGAGCCCAAGCGCCCTCAGGAGCTCACGGTATCGAGTCACAGTGTAGGGGTGCACAGTGCGCGTGCTCAGGGGGCCGAGGCGAGTGCTGGTGAGAGGCGCATTGACGGCAATGAATCCATTCTCGGGTACGACGAGCCGCGCTTCTCGCCCGAGTCCGGAGGCCACCAGCGTCCCCAAGGCAAAGAAGAGGAACGAGCGTCCGCGCGTTGTGCCCTCCTTCTCACCCTCGAATAAGTGCGGTGGGGTGACCCAGAACTGAAGAAGAGAACCCGTGGTCGGATACTGCTTCTTGAGTGCCTCGAAGACCCTGGATTGGACAGCCGACGTCCCTGGTGAATCGCAGTGACCGACGAGCAGTGGTGAAGTCCCATGAGCCAGCTGCTCGCTGGCACCGATCAGCGAATCCAAGCCACCTGAGAAGAGAGCGACGGCATCGGTGGTCGGTGATGTACCACGCTTCCACTTCCGCACGTTTCGAGCTGGGCGAGAGACCGTTGAGCGGAAGAACTCGATCTGCCAATGATCTCCGGTCAGGAACGACAGCAAATCGACGAGTCCATCTCGCACCGCTAGCCATGGACCTGTGTCCGCTACGGGCACGTGAATGGCAATATCTCGTTCCCAGCGATTGAAGGCGAGTCGCCTCGGAATGCGTGTGTCCGCGGTGTACGCAAGAAGTGCCAGGCGATAGAGCTCGATAGCGCGCTGGGAGGGATTCAGCCGGTTCTCGTCGACTCGGTCCCATGCGTCGTGGCGAATCATTCGCACGGCACTCGACGAATCAAGCGACACGGCGAATCGGGTACCACCCGGCAGTAGTGATGGCGGGAGCTTGTTGTGGGGGACGTAGCCGGCGGGATAGATCTGGTAGGTCATGCTATGGCAAGCAGTCGATGTGCTTCGGTGAATATGCGCTCGACCAGCGCCGCTGCCTGGGGACCAGCCCAGTCGAGCTTCTGCACGTCGACGCTCTTCAGGTCGAGATGCACCGTGTTGCGGACGTAGTCCCAGACCTCGCTCTCCCTCAGCACCAGTTCATCCATGGGCAATGCCTGCAGGCCATCACCCATGACCTGGATGAGCCGCTCTTCGATGTACTGAGCTACGTACTCCTCGATCACCAGCCGGACGTCCTCGGCCGAGAGCATCCCGAGTGCGGCGAGACCATCATCCGCAACACCATGTTCCTCGAAGAGCGCATTGAGGGTCTTAGTCATCGCCGAGCGAGCGACGTTCTCCTCCAGGCCATGGTCTTTCGCTGACAGGCTGTCGACGAGCGCGCCGAGCAGGGAGGTGGCCGTGGCGCCGACATACTGGGATAGCCCAAGTTGCTCAAGCGCCTGGTCCGCACCCTGAGTCGTCAGGAATCTGAGGAACCCGCCCAGCGCTTGCGCTGAGTGCCGACCTGCCCTCGCCGCTCGGGAGGCGGCCGCGGCGCCTCCTTGGGCCCCCACGTAGCCGGCGACCGCGGCACGAAGATACGTGCGACCCGCGTCAGATCCCGCTCCACCAGCTGATCCGAAACGGGTCAGCAGGCCCTTGGCTCCACCCCACGTCATTGAGGGCTCTAACGCCTCGGGCGCGGCCGGTTGGCTCTCCTCGGATGCTGGCGCCACGGATTCGCTCGCAACCACTTCGGGTGCCCAGGGTGGAAGTAGTGAACCCCCCTTCCCCGGACCGCCATACGACGAGGACGTTCCCATGGCTACGACTTCCGCGATTGAGTGAGTCGGACCGCCTCGGCAAGCTTGGGATTGGCCTGCTGCTGGCCCCACTTCTGCAGCAACCTGTCGACCGCTGGCTTGATTGCCGGCACTTCTTGGGCCAAGCCTGCCATGAGCGGTGGTGCTCCAATGCCGAGGACGTTCGCTGAGAGTTCCTCGAAGAGCATCATGGCCTCCGCTGAGAGCTCGTCGCGTACCTTGACCAGCTCGACGATCGCCTCGAGGGCCGAGCCTTCACCGGAGATGGATTGTGCACGCCGACACCGATCCGAGAGAGCGCGGAGAACTGAGGAGGCCTCGGTGGGCGTGAGGGACTTGGCCTCCCTCGGTCCATTTGCCCTGGCAAGCTTCGATGGTGCAACGAGCAATGCGAGCACGGCTGCCGCCGCGGGTGTGAGGCTTTCCTCGCCGGTCATCACCGAATCAAGACGGTCGCGGGCGAGCAGGAAGTACGGCCGCAGATCCTGGTCGGTCAGAGTGGGCTCAGAGGTCAGCCACTCCCTCAGCCACGGATCATTCGTCCAGAGCGCGACGCCTGGATCGTCAGAGGACTCGACGACCGGCTTGGCTGCTTCGGTGCTTTCCTTCGGTTTCTTTGCAGCCTTCGCGACCGGCGCAGCTCCACGAAGATGGGCCTCCATTGCGGTGATCTGTGCCGGGAAGCCAGCTTGCGCAGCTTGCCAGTGCGAGAGTTGTCGAAAGAAGGAGAGCTTCGCGTACTCGAGCACCATCAGCTTCGCCAACACACGACGGTTCAACTTGAGTTTGCGGTCGTCCGCCATGCCCATGCGAACCATCAAAGTGTTGAGGAATCGCTTGAGTTGTCGCGGATTTCCGTTGAGGTGCGCCCCGAGCACGTCGGCGACTTGGCTGACCAGCGCGACGATGTCCTCAGCGGCCGCTCCGCCTGCCGGCAACAACTTCTCGACGAGCTGGCGTGTGGACATCACCTCCAGCTCCGATCGCGAAATCTTCTCAAGCGCTGCGGGGAAAGTTCCGGCGATTTGTCCTTGGATCAGCAGCAGTGCCAGGTACTGCCGGACGTCGAGCTGCCCGAGGGTGTGAATCCGAATAGGGTGCTGCACCAGTTTCTCGAGGTACTCGTTCGCCACGTCGAAGTCGTCGCCTGGCTGCGCCGGGAATCTGCGACGAACTGCCGAACGAACTAATCGTTCGTCGGCACAGACCACGAAGACCGTCTTGGGTGTCGAGAGAAAGAGGCGGATGGCCTCGAGGACTTCAACCACGGTGTCAGGAAGACAACGGTCAAGATCATCGATGAAGACCACCAAAGTCGAGAGCTTCGCCTCCTTGAGCAGGCGCTCGAAGTCCTTTCGAAACTCGCGCATACCCTTCCGCGCCGAGATTGCGGTGTCATCAGCGGGTTTAAGGGTGTCGGCTACGTCATCGACTGTGATCGTCGCGGCGGCAGTCACACCTGCTGCCAACATCATTGGGCCAGCAACCGACGGATCGGGGGAAGCCGCCGCGACTGCTGCCATCGGACCACCGACTTTCGCCGCCAGCTTTGCGAGATGTCGGAGATCAACGGAGCGAAGCAGTTTGAGAAACAGATCCTTGCTCTTCGCTGGCAGCTTCTTCTCTTCCAGGAGTTGCTCGAGGATCGTGCCAAGCAGGGCCGACTTGGCGTCCTCGAAGCCCTCATAGGTCCAAGCATTGAACTCGAGGCACAGGACGCCTTCTTCCTTGGCAAGCGACTGGCGCAGCATTCCCGCGAGGGATGACTTGCCGCTCCCCCACAGCCCAAAGATCCCGACGGTGGTTGGGTGGAGCGCTTGGTCGAGAATGAGGCGCCGCGCGGCCTTCGAGAGGAACTCGAAGCCGAGCAAGTCGATTTCGGTGATGTTGTCAGACCACATGGCGGGTATGAGTTAGAGAATGGGTAGGGTGGCTCACGCGTCCTCCCGTCGCACGACACAGCTCGTCCCCAGGCCGTCGGGACAGAACCTGCGCCACGACGGCATGTGGGCGGTGAGCAGGCTCTTGAAGACGCGGCCATGATTCCGAACCTTGAGGTGCAGCAGTTCGTGCACGATCACGTAGTCCTGGAACGTGTCCCCTTCATCCAAAAGGTCCGACGCGAACGTGCACCAACCGCGCGCTGAGCACGAGGCCCACTTCCGACTCATCTGCTGAACTCGGACCTGAGTAGGAGTGACCCGCACGCGTGCGGCCCATGTTCCTACGCGTTCCTTGAATGCCAGCTGGCGCTCACGACGATTCATGACACCCTTGCCGAAATGATCCGGTCGCCAAGCTCGACCATGCGCTTGCCGGAGAGTTCCTTCAGGAGCGCCTTATAGACCTCTGCCTTGAGTTGACGCATCTCCCCGGCACTGCGGCTGTAGTTGGGGAAACGGGCAAAGACGGCATTGACCTCAATCGCCAGCTCCCGCGCTCCGGACACACCGGCCTGTTCGAGGAGCCAGTACACGCCGAACGTCGGCGCATCGAGGCCGAGTTTCGTCCGCTCCTGTTCCGCTTTGGCCTGCTCCGCCTGGAGTTTCTCGATCTCGTTAAGGACTTGGATGGTCGAGAGTTGCCGATCTTGGAACTGGACCGTGACGCTCTGAGCCCGTTCAAACAGGCCCTTAAGCGCCGGATTGGCCACGGCCTCCGCCTCAGTGTGCGCGCGCAGATCCCGAAGGAGATTCATGATCTTGCCGTTGTCGGTCGTGGGGTTCTTCCGCATCGACTCCAACGTCTTGGCGTCGTACTCGACTGACCGCCCGATGCTGATGTCGCCTGCCACTTGCACGCGGTCCTGGAGAAGCTTTTCAGTCTTGTGGCCAAGAGCGGAACTGAGGAGCGGACCGCGCGTGCCGTACTCGCTCCGGAGCGCCGCGTACAGGTCTGCCAGCCGCTGATAGGTCGGCACGTGTTCTCGGAGCGCCGGGTCCGGCGAGAGAATCTCGTAGAGCGTCTCCACCTCCTGGAAGTACTCGAAGAATGCCCGACGCTTGTCCGGGTCGAGGAAGCGCTCATAGAGCTGACGTTCGAGCTGCTGGTCGGGAGTGCCTTCGCCCGCGTCCAGGTAGCGAGCTGCTGGCTCGCCCATCAACTCGCGGAAGCGTGCAAGGAGTACGTCGAGGTCCTCGATAACGCCGGATACTTCGTTCGAGTCGAAGCTGAACGCGCGATTGAGCTCTTTGAGAATGCTCACGAAGTCGATGACGAGCCCACACGGCTTCTTGCGCCCATCCTCGTCCTCGTACGGACGATTGACTCGTGCGACCGCTTGGAGAAGGACGTGGTCGCGCATCGGCTTGTCGAGGTACATGCAGTACAGGATCGGCGCGTCGTAACCGGTGAGGAGCTTGTCGGTGACGATCAGAATCTGCGGATGTGCGCCGGACTTCTTGAACGCCTCGCGGATTTCCTTTTCGCGCGTCTCGTCGAGCTGGTACCGGGCCACCAGCGGCCGATCGAGCGCGTCGAGCGAGGTCTTCGTGTACACAGCAGCGGTCATCTCCGCGGGCAGGTACCGGTCGAGGGCTTCCTTGTACTTGGCGCACGCTTCGCGATCGACGGCCACAAGGAAGGCCTTATAGCCAAGTGGCGCGACCGATTCCTTGAAGTGCTCGGCCACGAAACGAGCGACCTTATCGACGCGGTCGTCAGCCTTGAGAAACGTCTTCAAGCGTACGGCCCGATCGAGGATGCGGTTGAGTTCGTCGATATCGCTCACGCCTTCGGTCTCCGCGAGGGCGAGGAACTCCTTGTCGAGCATCTCGTCGGGGAGGGCGATCTCGCCTGGCGCCAGCGTGTGCCGCAGTTTGAGCGTCGTTCCGTCCTCGATCGACTCTTTGATGGAGTACTTGTCGAGGTACCCCTCGGGGTCCTGCGTGCCAAACGTCTTGAAAGTGCCTCGCCCCTGCGCCGTCTTGTCGATCGGGGTGCCGGTGAAGCCGATGAGCGTCGCGTTCGGAAGTGCGCCCATGAGGTAGTTGCCAAGGTCGCCGCCAGTAGAGCGGTGCGCTTCGTCGATGAGGACGTAGAAGTCGGAACGCGTGCACGAGTCAGCCCGGATGTCGTCGAACTTGTGGATCATTGAGAGGATGAGGCCGCGGAAGTCACGGTCGAGGAGTCCTTGGAGCGTCGCCTTCGAGTCGGCGTACTCGATGGCCATGCCGGAGCCGCGCATCTCTCCCACCAGCCGCTCCACCCAGCCAGACAGCTGCCCCTCGAGCTCGTTCCGATCAACGACCAAGAGCACCGTGGCGCCGGCAAAACGTTCACGGTCTTCGAGCATGAGCCGTGCCGCCGTGATTAGCGTGAAGGTCTTCCCGGAGCCTTGGGTGTGCCAGACGAGCCCCCGGTGCTTCTTCGGGTCCGCACACCGCTCCACAACTTTTACCGCCGCCCGAGTCTGGTGCTGGCGAAGGATGGTCTTCTGAAGCTCGTCGTCCTTCTCGTAAAAGAGAATCCAGTCCTTGAGCATCCGTAGGAGCGTTGGCTTGCGGAAAAAGCTTTGGACCGCGGCCTCGAAGGTCTCCGAACGCTGCTCCTTCCACTCGAAGATGTTCTTGCGCGCGTAGTTCCAGGTGACCCCGTAGAGGTAGTGGATCAGGTGCGTGACGTTGAAGACCTGCGGCGCGGTGAGCATCTCCGGCGTCTCAAGCTCGTACCGGCGGAACTGTTTCACCGCCCGGTCCATGGCGTCGGCCAGCTTGGGGTTCTTGTTCTCCACGATGGCGATCGGGATCCCGTTGACGAGGAATACGACGTCGGCTCGGTTTCCCTTCCTGGATCGTGGCGTGAACTCCCACTCGTAGGTGACTTGGAAGACGTTCCGATCGGCGTCGTCGAAGTCAACGAGGGCGACGTTTCGTCGCCGGCGTTCCTCGGGCACGGCCACCGTCTTGGCGCCGCGAAGCCATTCGAGCATCTCTCGGTTACCCGTCAAAGTGGGGGCAAGCGCTTCGAGCTCCTGGATGATCGCTTGGACGTTCTCTTCAGTGACTACGCCAGAGTTGAGGCTCAAGAGCGCGGTCTTGAGTTCGGCGTAATGGAACAGACCCTCAACGCCGCGGCGCTTGCCAATCGAGGCATCCTTCGAAACGCACTCCCATCCTACCGCCTCAGCATGGCGCAGGAGCGGAAGCTGGACCGTATTCAGTTCGGCGATTCGGGGGCTCGGCGTCATGCGATCGACTTTTCCCTAGCTTGGATGGGCTGCTTGAAATCGATTGCCCCCGCCGCAACGGCCTCAAGAGCTGACTCAAAGAGTGCGGTCAACGCAGACGTGCGCTTCTGCCGTGCGTTCACGGCTCGATCGAAGGCCGAAAGTTGATCGACGATCGCTCGCTGCTCGTGAAGTGGTGGAAGCGGAACCGGAAATGCTTTCAGCTTTGTGAGATTGATTGACGCAAGGTTTGTCGTCTTATGCGCCACGCTCAAGAAGTAGGCGCGTCCATAAGCACTCTGGCTCAAATAGGCCAAGAACTCGGGCATCAGCACTTCTGGATCAGGGCGAACGGCGAAGATGTGGTTCTGGTGGACGCATCCCTGGATCTCTGAGCGCCAGATAAAACCCCGGCCGAGCTTGTCCAGATCTCCGCCTTCAGTGAGCAGGACATCGCGGTCGCGTAGCAGGTAGCGCTGCAGCTCATCAGGCCTGATGGCGATGGTCTTGATTTCGGACAGGTCTAGCCTGCCATCCTGAACGTTCGCAACACGGAGATACGGCACCTCAATGCTTTCCGAGGCTGAAAGATTGCGACCTTTCGTGACCCCGGATTGCACCGCAGAGCATTCGCCGAGGTGCCGCACGCGCCATTGCGCAGGCAACGTCCCATGAGGCGTCTCCACTACGTCTCCCGATGACAGCCCACGCGAGATGAGGGTGTTCATCGCCGCACGCTTCAAGTCAACGGTAGCCTCGCTTGCGGCCTGCTCGGCAGCGATGCCTTGCTGCAATGAAACGAGCACCGCAGCGATTCGCTCCTGATCTTCCAGAGGAGGCAGGGCGGAGGAGAAGGTCGATAGTCCGACCCATGAGGTGCGGGGGTGGTTTACGCCGTGAGTGGTAGCGACTGCGTGGGCACGGAATACTCGTGAGTGGAGGAGTCCTAGAAGGAACGTGCCGAGTACGCCGGGCCTTGGTCTAACGACAAGAATGTCCGTCGAACAGATTCCGTCCTGCTCGGCAATGACTGCCTTGTCGAGGTAAGGCCGAAGCTTGCCGTAAAGAACGTCGCCGCGTTGGAACGAGAACTTGGCGCTACGAACCTCTGATGGGCTGCCGTGGCGTCGCAAGAAGAACACGCCGGAGTCCATGTGTTCCAGGCCCACGTAGACGCCCGTCACGTCATCGCCAGGGGCGCATTGAATCTTGATGTTGTCGCAGATGGCGGACAGATCCGGCATGTCAGTCCCTCTCACCAAGGCTACGAAGACTCGGAATGAGCGCGTCGATGTCGGCAAGCGCTTTCGTCGCATCGCGTGAGGCTGTTTCGTACGCCGCGAGCGCGCTCGGAAGGTCGAGGGCAGATGTCGCGTCCGGTCGTACGACGAAGCGCGAGGGCGAAAGGTTGAAGTCCACAGCCGCGGCATCTTTGGTGGAGATCACCTCTACAAAACCGGGGATCGACTCACCTTTTAGGAAAGCCGCCGCGATCTTGGCGATGGCTGCGTCAGTTAAGCGGTTCTTGGGCGTCCCTTTCGCGTACTCGGCGCCGGCGTTTACCAGGACAATCGATCCACGCCGGGCCTTGGGCTTTCGTCGCGACAGAACGACGACGACGCCTGCCGCCGTGGTGTTGTAGAACAAGTTGTCGGGAAGCAGGATCACACCGTCGATCAGGTCGTGTTCAACGAACCAGCGTCGGATGTTTCGTTCCTTGTCGTCGTTCTTGCTGCCACTGCCGCGCGTGAATGCGCCCGTATCGAGCACAACGGCGGCCCGACCATTCTCTTTGAGCGAGCTAATCGTGTGCTGGAGCCAAGCCCAATCGGCCTTGCCGCCAGTAAGACCACCATTCGAAAGGAAGCGCTCGAAGCCATCCTTCTCGTAGACCTCGGGGTCGATCGGCTGGTTCCACATCGGATTGGCAACAACGATGTCGAACTTCTGGAGCTTGCCATCAGGCCCGCGGTACTTGGGATTCCGCATCGAGTCCCCACGACGAACCTCACCATCCATGTCGTGGATGATCCGGTTCATCGAAGCAATGGCGAACGTCGAGCCCGTGAGTTCCTGGCCATAGAGCTTCAGCGGCACCTTGCCCGTCGGGTCGAGACGCCGTGAGACGAGCTGGAGCTTGATGAGGAGGCCGAATGATCCGCAAGCGTAGTCGTAGGCCTCCTCACCTGGACGCGGTCGAAGAATCTCCGCCATGAGAAAGCCGACCTCGGTTGGCGTGAAGAACTCCCCAGCGCTCTGACCCTGCCCTTCGGCGAACTTCCGCAGGAGGTACTCATAGGCCCGGCCGAGGAAATCCGGCTCCACGTCCTGAAGACCGAGGCGGTAGCGCGGGTCGGAGAACTTCTCGATGATCTGCTTGAGGGCAGCGTCGCTGATCTCCCGCTCGCCGTTACGCGTCTCGTTGTAGTCGACTATGTCGATTACGCCGGCGAGGTCTCGGTTATGCTTGACGATCGCGCGGATCGTGGCGGTGAGCTGCTCGCCGAGCGTCTTGGGTGCCTTGTCGCGCGGCCAAGCGAATGACTCACGCCCGCTCACGACTGCCCAGCGCGCCTCAGGCGGCACGTAGAACCGGACGAGGGAGTGGTCTTCCTCGAGGACCTCGAGGGCAGTGTCGCGGTCACCAAACTGTTGCGTAAGCCGCTCGATCTCGTCGTCGAACACGTCGGAGAGCCGCTTGATGAACAGTAGCGGCAGGATGTACTCCTTGAACTTCGGAGCGTCCTGTTGGCCGCGGATTGAGCACGCGGCATCCCAGAGCATCTGCTCCATGCCCCGATTCCCGAGGACAGCGCTGTGTTGCACTCCCCGACGTCGGCGACTACCGGCCATGGGGCGAGTGCCCTCAGAATCTCCGTCCGAGTTAGCCTCTTCAGTCAGTTGGTCGATCCGGGCAAGCTGGGCGCGCTGTGGAGACGACTTCCCGCCCTCCCAGCGGTTGACCGTGGCAAAGGACACGTTGAGACGGGCCGCGAGTTCTTCTTGGCTCAGGCCTAGCTGTTTGCGGAGGCGCTGGAGGCGCTCCGCGATACCTTGGGTAGTTTCCATGTCTGCAATATATGTCATAGCAAACATGACGTCAAGTGGCCGCGCCTGTAGGAGGCAATAGTAGCTTATAGTACTGTGTTGCAAGAGATTAGCCCTAGTTAACCATATGCCATCTCGATCCATGGCTTGATTACTCGGGCGCTATGCCGTCGAAGGAAAGACGGGGCCGTCGAGAATCCGACGGCCCTGGCGCTTGGGTCAGTTGAGGGACAACTCCCTCCGAAAGAGCGATGAGAGCCGCAGGCTTCCGTCCATCTGCGCGCGGGGCGGCGCACCCTTCTGCACCTCGGTGAAAGCGTTGAAGAGCGACCAAGCCGTGCGAGGCATGAACTCCTCGTGCCGCGACTCCTCCCACGCCTCGATCACCTTCGGCAGTCGCGAGGCGGGCAGGACATGCTCCTTGATCGCCTCTACCATGAGATGATGGGCGTGCGCCGGCGGCAGCTCGCGGACCTTCATCGCCGCGATCTCTCCGTCGCTCCTCTCCCGCATGGCCGCCACCTGCGACAGCATCCGGTAGATCAGATCAGGCAGGTCACGGAACACGTTCACCGTGTGCTTGCGGTGCATCGTCACCTCGCCCGAGAAGGCCAGGTTGTCGCAGCAGAACACGCGCGAGCCGAGTGTCAGCCCAACGGCCAGGCTGCGGTCGTAGGAGTTCCGCACGCCGATGGCGAGGGCGTAGTCCTTGTCGGGTGTGCCGTTCGAACAGGTCAGGACGCCGAACATCTGGCCTCCTTCCCGTGCGAGCGCGAACTCCGACGACCGGACAGCGAGACCGAAGCGGGGAACGTGCAGCTCGACCTCCTCGATGAAGCGGTGGTACGGCACGGGGTGGTACGACTCGGTTGACTCAGGGACGGGGACGCTGGCGAGGTCGGCCCTGGTGGCTTCCCAGCCGCCGCGGTGAACAACGAGTGTGGCGGGCATGATGCAGTTCCCTTCTTGGGGGCGTGAGTTACAGGAGCTGACGCGAGCGGAAGCTCACGACGCCCCGGCTGGCGACGATGACGTGGTCGAGGACGCCGATGCCCAGGAGCTCGCCCACTTCGACGAGCCGCCTGGTGATCGAGAGGTCTTCCTCGCTGGGCTCGGGATCTCCCGATGGGTGGTTGTGCACGAGCACGACCGACGCGGCGCTCTGAAGAATCGCTGGCTTGAAGACTTCGCGCGGATGCACGACGGACGCGTTGAGGCTTCCAATCGAGACCGTCTCGCGGGCGGTCACCTCATGCCGTGCATTGAGCAACAGCACCAGGAAGTGCTCGCGTTGTTCTCTCTTGAGCTCCTTGCCTACGAGACCGATGACATCGTCCGGTCCGCGGATCACACGGGGCTGCTTCCCTCGATACTTCCGCTTGGTCAGTTCGCAGACATACATGGGTGGCTCCAGCGGGGGCGGGCAGAAAAGAGGGCTCCAAGCGCGAACGCCCGGAGCCCCGATGGAACTGGAAGGAACAAGGGAAACGACGGTGGAAGGTGCGACGAGCCGTGGACGTTTCGGCTTCAACAGCCGTCCGTGGCCCCCGATAGCACGCGGCGACCCCTGAAGGGCCCTACGCGCCCACGGACTCGCCGACACCTTCCCCGTCACTGACGGTCACGAGCTGATCACTGGGCAGAGGCCAGGTTCCGCGCCACTGTTGGCAGTGAGCGAAGTACTCGCACTCGGTGCAGCGCCAGCTCGGGTTGGGGAAGAAGTGCTCGGTCTCGATGGCCAGTGAGACCTCGCGGATGAGGCGGGCCGTCCAGGACAGGTCCTCGACCGACCGGGTGGTCTCGTGCCGCTCGAGCCGCGGCTTCGCGGTCTTGAGCAGTAGGTCGAGGCGGAGCCTGGGGATGCTGCCGCGGAGGAGGAAGAAGGCGAGGGCGTATGTCGACAGCTGCAGGTGTCGCTCGAGACCCCCCGATTCGAGCGTCCGGCCGGCCGTCTTCAGGTCGACCAGCGTCTCCCCCTCCTCCACGAGATCGATGATGCCGCGCAGGCGAACGTCCAGGACTTCACCGGTCTCGGGATCGGCGAGATCCAGTTCGAACGGTTGCTCGACCGCGACCGGCTTGGCGCCGTTCGCGGACTCGACGTAGAGCTGGAGCATCGCCCGGCCCTTCTCGGCCAGAGAGTCTCTTGACTCGCGTTCCGAGAAGACGAGTGGCTCCGTGTTCTGCGCGTACCAGTCCGCGTCGAAGACCTGGAGGACTTCCGATAGCTGCGGGCTTCGTCCGGCGAGGCGTTCCTTGTGGAACCACTCGACGGCGGCGTGGATAGATGTCCCGAAGGCCATGGCGGCGACCCGCCACGGTCTCGGGATCTTGTCCACGTACTGGAAGCGGTACTTGAGCGGGCAGCCGAGGTAGGCGTTGACCTGGCTAATGGAGAGGACGCGAGGCTGGTCCATTACCACCACCGTTTCCGGGGGCGGAGGTCTGGAGCAGCTCGTCGATCATCTTCATCGCGGCGGTCTTCGTGATCTCGGACAGTGCCGAGACCTCGAAAATCTCCTTGAGGCGGTTCTCGGCGGCTTCGCGCTGGTAGCCCTGCCCCGCCATGATGCGGAACAGGTACCGGCGCTGGCCCTCGGTCATCGGCTCGGGTGAGCCGTTGCTCCTCGGGCCGTATGAGCTTCCACGTGGGCGCGTGGTGCTCGAGGTGCTCCTCGCGGGGCGCGAGGATTGCGACGGGGGAGCACCCGGTCCGGGGCGTTGAACTCCGGCCGGGTCCACGCCGTCCAACTCCTCATAGGAGACGATGCCGCAGTTCACGGCATCACGGAGGGCGCGGGCCTTGGCCCGGGTCTCGGCCACGCGGATCAGGTGCGGGACCAAGAAGTCGTCGACGTTGCCGGGGTCGGCATCGCCGATTCCTTCGTAGTGGCCCCGTTCGGTCTCGACCGCCGCTTTGACGATGGCGAGCCGACCGTTCTCTTCGGTAGGCTGGAGAACGAGTTCTGTGGCGATGGACTTGAGACCCTCGTCATGCGCGAGCTTCAGCAGCTCGGCATAAGCGATGGTCTCTCGAGCGTCCGGATGAGTCGTGCGCTGATCGGCCTTCATGGGAAGGCCTCCTTGTAAAGGGGGCGAGAAGCAGGGGGCGTAGTAAGGTAGCCTGCAGACATAAGAATAGATCGACGACTTGAATCGTCGTAGAAGGGTCAAAGCGGATTCTGCCGTCGTGCCTGTGGAGAACTTGGATGTCCCACGTCAAGAAGATCGCGGAGCAGTCCCTCATTGGGCAGCGCGGCATCAACTTGATTGAGAAGCGTGTGCTTGGCCTAGGTTTCATCTGGCACCCGACCGGAGGCCTCGAAGCTGGCATTGACGGGTGGATCGAACTTCGTGACTCGGCAACGGGCGAAATGATCGGCGGCCAGATTCTCGTCCAGTCGAAGGCCACCGAGGCCGAGTTTCAGGGCGAGTCTGATTCCTCGTTCGAGTACCTCTGTGCCGAGAAAGACCTCAACTACTGGCTTGCCGGCAGCGCACCCGTGGCGCTCGTTTGCTCTCGTCCGACGACGGACGAGGCGTACTGGGTCTCGATTAAGGAGTACTTCCGCGACCCCGCACGTCGGAAGGCTCGAAAGGTCCTCTTCGATAAGAAGCGTGACAGACTCGATGGCTCTGCCCGCGATGTCCTCCTTGGCATTGCTGGTCCGCCAGATGGTGGTGCCTACTTTGCGCCCCTACCACGAGACGAAGTCCTCTTCAGCAACTTGCTCCGGGTTAGTGCGCTGCCTAAGCGTCTTCATATCGCCGAAACCGACTTCCGGAGTGGCCGCGACATCGTCGAATACCTCACGGATGCCCGTGTCCCGCGGCAGAGCGAGTGGGTCCTGAAGAACAAGCGCATCCTGAGCGTTTACGACCTACGCGAAGAGCCCTGGAAGTCGATCTGCGACCAAGGATCGGTCGACGACTTTGGCACCGATGAGTGGGCTGATTCTGACGACCCTGACAAGCGCCGTGACTTTGTCCGACTCCTGAATGAGTGTCTGCGTGCCAGCCTGCGCCGCCTTGCGATTGCTTACCGCAAGGACCTAGATCTGTACTTCTACACGGCCACCCCGACGCTCAAGGACCGGCGGGTTGCATTTCACAGCATAGCCCGCAGAAGTGGTCGCATTGTCTTCCATGCGTACATGCACAAGCAGGATCCGACTAGCGTGGCCTACTACCGACACAACGCATTCCAAGGTCGCTTCCGCAGGTTCGACGCGCGGTGGTACTTGCAAGTCACCCCTACCTACTTCTTCACCGTGGATGGGCGCACACTTCACCCTTTTTATGAGTCAAAGCTAAAGGGCATCAAAGCACTTGAGCGCAACTCCGCGGTGCTGGGACAAGTGGCGATGTGGGCCGACATCCTCGGAGAGCGGCGTGGCGACTTGTTCACTTCGTCCTATCCCCACCTGAGGTTCGGAGAACTTGTCCGCCTCAAACTCAACGCTGGAGTCGACGACAAGGCTTGGCTGACAACCGAGGAAGACGCCGCTACGAAATCAGCCGGTGCTGAGACAATCGAACTTCCGCTCTTCAGGGATGGTGCGGGCGAATGAAGGCGCTATTGCTTCCAGAACCCGAACTAGAGTTCGGTGTCGGCGGACGTCACATCGACATACGCTTCGGGCTCATGCAATACGGACCTCTCGACCTCACCAACCAGTCGGCTCCAAGAAAGATTCGAGTAGGCGTCGCAGGAACCTCAGCTGGCGTCGAGGGGGCGCGTGCATGGCTTGAGAAGTGCCGTGGGGAGATCGCCAGGAAGGTTAGTCGTCAGCCGACCCTCTTTCCCCGCTTTCCGGGCTTTGCCCCTGACCGGGCGTTTCACTCAACGCTTGTCTTTGCTGCACAGTCAGAACGCCCGATTCCCGCGCGCCTATTTGCGCGGTCGGATGGGCAGCGTACTGAAGACTACGTTCGCGCTTCGGTCGACGCCTTCATCGTGGAGATCGGTCACCTCAAGGACGCCGAGCAGGTTGATGTCGTCGTCTGTGTCGTGCCACCGGAGCTCGTGGAACTTCGCGCTGCAGGAACCGATGTAGGAAGACATGGCTCTTCGGCGCTCGACTTCCACGATTTGCTCAAGGCCCGAGCAATGGACGTTGGACTGCCTGTCCAACTCATCATGCCCAGCACCTACGACGACACGAAGCGAAGGAAGCAGAAAGCGCGTCCAGACAGGGTGCGCCAGCTTCAGGACGAGGCGACGCGGGCGTGGAACATCCATACCGCCGTCTACTACAAGGCCGGCGGGCTGCCCTGGCGACTCACTCGTGACCCTGCTCAGCTCACAACTTGCTTTGTGGGCGTAAGCTTCTATGCGTCGCTTGATCGAGCTCGGCTCTTAACGAGTATGGCTCAAATCTTCGATGAGCGGGGTGACGGGATTGTCGTTCGCGGTGGCCCGGTTGAAGTGGATAAGTTCGATCGAACTCCTCACCTCGGGGCGGAGCAGGCTCGCGCGCTACTCGCCGACGCCCTGACGAGGTACCGGAGCGAACACCGCACGCTCCCGGCGCGCGTGGTGGCTCATAAGACTTCCGGCTTTTCCGAGGCCGAGATCGATGGATTCCAAGGTGCCGCCACGGAGGCACATGTTGACTCGATCGACTTGGTGAGCATTTCCAGTGATGACCCAGCTCATCTCTTTAGGCACGGGGCCTACCCACCGCTAAGGGGCACGCTGCTTGAGCTAGAGGACCAAGTACGCGTGCTCTACACCCGCGGAAGCGTGGACTTCTTTAGGACCTACCCAGGGCTGTACGTGCCACGACCGCTTATGTTCGCGTGTGCCGTGGCGGAACAAACGCCAAATCACCTAGCCCTGGAGATTCTTGCCCTTACAAAGATGAATTGGAATCACACCCAGTTTGACGCCGGGGACCCCATCACCACCGAGGCCGCCCGGAAGGTGGGCCGGATCCTGAAGCATGTCGCCGAGAACGGCCGTGTGGCTCCAAGGTACAGCTACTACATGTAGCTGCCCTGCACGCCGGGCCTCGCAATGCGGTCACTCGATGGGGCAGACGCTAGCGCGTCGAACGTGCGCAGCCAGTACTTGTCGCGGGCCGCCAAGCCGAGTGCCCCTCCTTCCGCAACTTCGGTCTAGGTCTTGTTCGGATTCCCCGCGACCCATCGTCGACCGTGCGGACGTGGCTCTCGAAAAACAAGGGGGCAGCTACGTGCCCCCCTCCTCTGTTCCAAGGCCCCAGCTCAGTACACTGAAGATCAGTCTCATACCCGCTATGACCAATCCCCCGACTCCTAGTTCAAGACAAGCGAATGCTATCCAATGCTTGTCCCCACACAGCGAGAGGATCGCCTTCCCGACGAGCCAGGGCAGCACCCCAAAGAACGTTCCGACGATAGCCCCGGCGAGAACCAAGGCACTACCGCGTTTCCCACCACCATTTGGCTTCTATATTTCAACATTTATGATCCTCCTTTCGGGAGCACACCTACATAAAGAATAGCACAGTGTGGGAGTCTGTACACCCCCCACCTACCTTACGAGGGCTCCGGTACCCAATGCGCCAAGCAACAACAACACGTGCGTGCTCTCTCTGAATGCCACCTCGAATCCACGTTGCACGTGAAGTATATAGAATAAGATGCTTCCGCTTCCCACCGCGGCCCAGAACAGCATGTTGTGAACCACTATTCCATAACCGACCACTCCACCACCCACCAGGAGCATGGCAACAGCAAGCGCCATCTTCCTTCCTAGGACCCCTGCAAGGCTCACCCGACCTTGGCTAAGATCACTCTCAAGGTCTCTGACATCTAAGAGCACCTCGCGCCCCAGAATGAAGATGCCAAGCGAAACGATCCCTGTTGGCGAAAGCCTAGTCCCTGTGATGCTCGCTGCATACAGCATGGCTCCTGAGACAACAAAGGCCATCCAAATATTCTTGATCTTCGGCAGGCGCCAGGCTAGCGGGGAGTAAGCAACGCCCGCTATTCCAAGTCCCACCAAGAAGAGCCACTCGTCCGGGGATCCAAGGGCCGTCTCGATGAGGACCGCAAGCAGGCCCAAGCTGGTCCCACCGATCACGAGCGTTCTCCGCTCGACCTGCCGCATGGCGAGCGGCCGACGTCTGCCGGCAGCTCTGTCCGCCTTCTCGTCCCAGAGATCGTTCGCCAGGAACGCCACCATCACAACAACCATGAGGCTTGTCATTCGGAGCAGCGAGTGACCGATCGTTCCATAGCCGCTGCCGAACAGCACGCCGGCCGTCGCGATTCCTGTCGCCGCTGCAGTCATTGGCCTGCCGCTGACGACCACAGCGGCACCTTCCTGGAGCACTCTGCGTGTGATCGTGATCATCCGCTGTGGTCTATGTTGGTGGTCCACTTCCGTTGGTTCGCCATCGTGCCACTGCGTACGCAGTGCCTGCCACGACAATGTAGAAAGCAGCTAGCACTCCACACCGCGACGCAAAGAAGCCTAAGGCGCCTTCGTTGTCCCTGCCGACTACTACTGCAATCATTGCAATCACGCCGGATAGGCCCATCAGAATCCCAGAAGTAATTGCCAGAAGGTTCCATGTCTGTTGGCGATCGACGAAGCTCAGCCGCTCCCTCTCGTCCCAGAGTCTCCCGAGAGCCTCCCTCTCTGCCAAGCCTGCCGGCGTCCAGAGGCTAATGGCGCCAAAGATCGCACCAATACCGATCGGCAGAATCAACTCTCTGCTCAGTGGCTGCGGACTGGCACTAACGAGGCTGCCAGGGATTACCACAGTGGCTCCTACGATTACTGGGAGCAGGAGCCCGCAACCGGCGCATATCGCCACCCATCGGTCATATCGTCTTCCATTCTGCTCCCCCCACAACCACACGCTCATCAGGACTAAGACAACGCCCGTCGCCCAACCCGCATACGCGATCGTTGTTGAACTGTGGGCAACGAAGGTCAGGAGGAATGCCGGCAGCACGATTGCCGTCGCAATATTGGCCCCAGCGATGTAACGACGACCTTCCGCCTTGTTGCGCTCCGACACCTTGACAGCCACGCGCCATCCTTCGCAGACGATCATGCAGCCGGCCATCAGCAAAGCTCAGCAGGACAACTTGCAAAGGCACTAACCAGGCGCCCGTCCGATCGCGATTGGCCAGTCCGATCCCAAGTATGATCGCCTGCACGATTAGGACTCCCACACCGGAGATAACGACACCCAGATTCCGAGGCCGCACACGTTCCAGAACCAGCCACCACGATGAAATCGTGATCGCTGCGAGGGCGGCTGCTGCGGGTGACTGAGCGACTCCCCACCCGACGGCAAACGACATCACTATTGTCATAAGCGCCGGCATCATGCTGCGGTATCTAAATGTCTCTATAGACTCTCTTGGCCATCGCAGTGTAATGGAGGTTGCGTATGCGTACAGTGGTAGGAGCCCCCAAAACAGCGTGAGAGTCCCAGTCGCCAGTAGGTGAAGCGAAGGCGCGCCCACGTCTTGCGCGGGCGCGCTCCTGAGTAGGACGCGTGGGTCCAGCAACTGGAACGCCTGCGGGCGCATGATCAGAACAAAGAGCAGAAGTACCACGAGGGGGAGAAAGAGAGCGATGCTGGCAATATATTGATGGACGCGTGCAAAGCCACCGCTCTGCCGCAATGATGCGATATCGGCCGCCTCATAGAGTGCCTGACGATGGATGAACACAGGAACTAGCAGGAGGAGATAGAGAACGAGATAGCGCCAAGTAGCCCTCGGAATCCAGTCGCCGGAGCCGACCTTCTGACCTGCCAAGGCACAGACGCCGGCAATCATCAGGAACCAAAAGGTCGGAACTACAATCTCCTCGCGGCGAACTGCGTCGATTAGGAATCTGACGAAGGCCCAGAGCGAGTGAATCCATCTAGTGATCATAGAAGAGCCCGATACCCCCATTGTTCTGATCACTCCACCATCGAGGATGCACGCCGAGAGTGGTCAAGCTCCTCCCACCGTCCGGAAGGTGGCTACCGGACGCGCGGGCGAAGGTAGTGAGGCTAGGAGAGGCTCGCCGCGAGCGCAAGAGCCAGGGCATCAAACATATGCAGCCAGTACTTGTCCCGCGGCCGCAGGCCGAGTGCTCCCCGAGTGGGCCGTCGAGGAATGAGCTCGCGAAGCTGATCGAAGCCGTGCCTCGCCAGATGTTCCGCCACCTCGACCTTCGTCGCGCGTGGATTGCTGGTGACGCGCTGTCGAACCTCCTCCGGCGAGAGCGCCACAACTTCAAGGTCCAACTCCTCTGCCCTCTCCCGCAACTCGTCCGTGATGACGTTCAGGAGATGCGACCGCCTCGTCGGCAGGTTGAATGGCTGCTCGATCGCCACCACTTCAGGCTGGTGCCTCTCGATGGCGGTTAGCGCGATCCGCCGTGCCTGCCCTATCACGTCGTGCGGCCGTGTCCCATTCCGGAGCGTGTGCACGCCAGAATAGCGGAGCTCGCGTCCGCGGAGGACGACCAGACCCATCTCTCGTGTTCCGGGGTCGATGCCGAGAATCGTTTGTTGTTGCATGGGTGTAGCGTTGGCTGGAAATCAGGTGCCCTCCCGAGAGTCCGCTCGGCGGCGGTCCCTTGTGGACCGCGTTCGAGACAGTGGCGCTCGGCAAGGCGGAGGCGCCAGGAACGGCAGGATTACCGGCCGCGGGAGGGCGGTTGCGTCGCCTGGTGATGGAGCGCCAGCGCGATCGCGTCGAACATGTTCTGCCAGAAACGCTCCTTCCAGCGCCGATCCTGCGTCAGGTAGACGCGGAGTGACGGGAAGCGATGCGCGACGGCGATGGCGACCTCGGGCTTCTTGGCTCTGCCATTGCCGGCGACGGTGGCGCGCACGGATTGCGGCGAGTACATCGCGAAGGCTGTGTGTTGGCGGGTCGCGACGTTGCGGGCAGTGCGCGAGAGCTGGTGGAGCTGATTCAGCCACGGCACCGGGTGGCGGTAGGTCTTCTCGACGACAACGACGGTTGGCTTGTGAATGCGCATCCACGCGGTCAGGTGCTTGCGCGCGGTCGCGAGGCGCTGCTCCTTCCCCACGCGCCGTAAGCCGAGGACGCCGCTAGTAACGAGGCGGTGGTTATCAACAACGGCGTAGCCAAGATCGCGAAGACCGGGATCGAGAGCGAGGATGGTGTCATGAATCTTGGGCATGGCGTTTGAGTAGGTAGATGAAGAGCGCGGTTCGCGAGCGACGGATCTGCGTCTCCGGCACGGCTAGTGTGCCGGCCAGAGCCCGCTTGATCTGGTCGTCCGAGTGCCGGTCGAGCACGACCTGCAGGGGGCCGTCGTCGCTGGTCTCCCCTAGGGCGCGCTGGATCTTGGCAACCGTGAAGAATCTCGTGGGTCCGGTAGGTGCTTCGGTCGGTGTCTCCGGCATGGTGGGCTGTTTGATCGTCACGCGGGTCTTTCCGTTGAGCCGCACGGCCTCCAGGTAACCAGACTTCCGCAAGTGCCCGAGCCAGGATCGGATCGTGCCCTCGGGCAGTCCCATGTCCCGCCCGACCGCCGCGGGCTCGACCTCGAACGTCTCAGCGCCGGCCGGAAGCCGGGCCAAGAGGTCGAGGTAGAGCCAGAATCCAGCGCGCATGCGTCGCAGGTGGTAGGCCCGCGGATGCTCGAGGATGCGGCGATCGAGCTGAAGGGTGATGGGTTGGGGTGAGGACATGGGCGAGGTTAGGAGAGCTTGGTGAGCAGGTACCGGAAGAGCGCCGTGCGGTTCTTGCGGAGCGACCGAGTCCGACGCACGCGGTCGAGGGCCTTGCGGATTACGTCCGGCGCAAAGTTCTTGATCGCGCCTTCGAAGCTGGTCGGATCGGTCTCGCCGAGCGTGTCGAGGATCTCGCGAAGGAGCGGGTCCTCCTTGGTCGGCCTATAGCTTTCATTCAATCCATTGCTTGAAAGCTTGCTATAGCTATAGGCTGGAGTCCGCGAATCCGCGGCTTTCTGGCGCATGCCAGACCACGAAGTGAGCCGGAGCACAAGGAAGGGGAACGGTGCGAGGATGGTGAGAAGTCCAGCACGTTCGAGCTTGTCGAGGGCGGTGCCGACTTCCTCTGGCGACGACTCAACTTCCTTGGCGAGGACATCCCCGCGCACCGGCACGATGCCTTTGCTGTTGGCCCGCTCCCGCAAACAGATCAGGAGTCGTTCTTCGATCATGCCTTCGCTGGCTTAGGGACTTCGTCCTTCGGGAACGTGGCGTAGAAGTCCATGTACAGCGACTCCGCCAGGGTCCCAAGGATCTTGGCCATGCGCATCAAGCGCGGCACGTTTGGCAGCGTCAGTCCGCGCTCCCAGGAAGAGACAGCATCCCGCCCACGCCCGAGCAGGGACGCCAGCTTGGCCTGTGAAAGGCCCGCCTTCAGGCGGTATTCGCGGATCTTGTTCGGAAAACGGGGTGCATGGCGTGAAGCCCGCGGCGTGTGTTGGACAACCATGCACTCAGAATAGCAACCCGAAGAAAAACCGAACAGAGGGGGTAAGGCGCGGAGTTGCGGATAGGCTGTGGAAAAGCAACCTACTCTGGAAGATCCCAAGGGCCCTCGCGTACCCGGCCACATGAGGGGCAGGTGATGCAGAGGTAGGCTCCGTTCTCCTGACCGATGTATGTGACGCCGACCTTGGCCTGGTCGATTGGACACCGACCTTCGCCTCGGGCCAGATGTTCCGAGAACATCCGCCTGACCTGTTCCTCCGGCCACGCGATACGCAGGTCGGGCGGGTCAGAATCACCCAGCACGCCGTGAAGCGGGCAGTAGAACCTGACCGGAACCGAGATCCTCGGTGCGTATGCCCGTTCGTCTCCCCGTAGCCTGGAATGGCACAGGGGACAGGCAATCACATTGCCCCGATGGTGCCTTCGCCCGAGCTCATCCAGCTGCTCCTGCGTGACGGTCATTGGCTCCTCTCGTCTGGCGTGCTCTCGGCCCGACTTGGCCAGAAGAGCAGCTCTCGCAGACACTCCTCCGCGTATTGGATTGCGTGGAGCACATCCTCGTGTGATTTGCCGTGAGGAGCGTGCTTGATCCCCTCCGCCGAGTCGTGCGCCGCCACGAGCGCCGCGCAACGATCCTGGTCGAACCGACCGTGGCGTTGCTCCATGATCCACTGCGCGCGGTGTCGCCTGGTTATCCCTGTCTTTGAGCCCGGATCCGGTCGGAACCAGCCCGCGCCTCGCAGGTTGGCATCGGGCTCACCTGCCCTCAGGAAGTGGTCGATGAGCTCACAGATCGAGTTTGCAGCCTGGGAGACAGCGGGACCACCGGCTCCATCCAGAGCCATCCAGGCAGCGTCTCGTGTCTGAACGAGGTCCGGCCTTACTTTCGCCAGCGCCTCGTCCAGGTCATCGAGGGCATGGCGCTCAATCGCCCGCACGCCCGCGTCTGTGACCTCGACCCACAGTTCCGGATCCGACGTAGAGCTGTAGTCAGACATGATCATCTGTTTCCGCCGAAGCTGCTCCCAAGCGTAGTCGGCACGCGCACGGGTTAGACCGTCCAAGACAATCTTCAGTCTGAGCTCAAGCTCACCTGGCTGAGTAGCTCGACCGATAACGCGAATCTTGTGACTACGCCCGTTCTCACGAACTAGCGCCAGAATAGCGAACTGAAGTTCTCGGTCGCTGGGCATGCAGAGCCTCCCACCTCGCAGGATAGCATCGCGTTGCCCCATAGTTCGCGACGCGACGGTCACCCGATCCCCTCCAATTTGTCGCGGAGATCACAGCAGCTGCAGGCATTGATCCGCGGTAGCCGCTGATTACCATTCCACAGGGCGGCGATTAGGGCATGCCTCTCCCTCCCTGCACATCCGAGGAAGAAGCGTGCATGCTGAGAGCATGCCGCGAGCGCAGAGCTACTCCAATATCACTGATCCCGGGGTCTCACCGGAGGTGTTCCGCCTCTCGGAGCAGGATGTGGATGAATTCCGCAAGCTCGTACACCACACGAGTGGCGTGTGGATGACTCCTGAACTCGCCGCTGGGCGTGCGCGTTCTCTGCTCATGTTGACCCGTGTGTTGCTTGGCCCATTGCCGGAGGAAGATGGTTCGGCGACAGTTCGAACGTCGTCGGTCTTGCCCGGTTCGTTCGAAACGCGCTAGAGTGAATCCGAAGCCTCGCCGCATGCCCATCAACGTAATCTATGCCCGCAAGTCGTCCGAATCTGAGGACCGCCAGGTCCTCTCTGTCGACGCGCAGGTTCGTGAGATGAAGACCCTTGCCCATCGTCACGGGCTCGAGGTGTCGGAGGTCCTAACCGAGTCGCAATCCGCCAAGGCTCCCGGCCGACCGGTGTTCGATGCGCTCATGCGTCGGGTGTACAAGGGACAGATCGGAGCGGTGCTGTCCTGGAAGATGGACCGACTCGCTCGCAATCATTTCGATTCCGGAAACCTGATGCATGTTCTCGCCGAAGGCTTGCTGCAGAAGATCATCACCATCGACGGCGTGAAAACCCAAAGCGGCAATGACCGGCTCATGGGCACCATGGAGCTGGCCTTCGCGACGAAGTTCATCGACGAGCTACGGGCCAACACGAAGCGCGGTACAGAGGAGCGCATTCGCCTCGGCTGGGCGCCCTACATGCCACCACCGGGCTACCTCAACGATAGGCTCAACAAGACGATCATCAGCGATCCCCCGCGACTCGCGATGATCCGGCGGATGTTCGACCTGCTCCTCTCCGGAGCGATGAGGCCCGAGCAGATTCGACGTGTAGCGAACGACCAGTGGGGCTTCCGCACGGTCCAGCGCAAACGTAGCGGCGGCAAACCTCTCACGAGGACGTTGATCTACGAGATCCTCGGCAATGCCTTCTACACGGGGCAGATCCCGTACAACGGACGCCTCCATCCCGGCAAGCACGAGGCGATCATCGCCGGGGAAGAGTTTCAGCAAGCCCAGGCCATCTTGCACCGCGACGGTCGACAGCGCCCGCAGCGGCACGATTTCGCCTTCACAGGTCTCATCAAGTGCGGGAACTGCGGCGGATCGGTTACCGCCGAAGAGCACATCAAGAAGAGTGGCCTCCGTTTCGTCTACTACCACTGCTCGAGACATCGCGTCGTGGCGGAGCCGTGCCGCGAGCCGGCAATCCCCGAACGCCTGCTCATCGACCAAGTCGCGGGCGCGCTAGGTCGGTTGAGCATCCCCGGGCCGATCCTCGACTGGCTGAAGCGCAAAGTGAACGGCGTCCTCGAAGCAGACCAGTCTCGGGGCGAGCTGGTCCGGAAGGCGTTCGAGGAGGCCCTCCGGTCGACCGAGCGTGAGATTGCGAACCTCCTGACGCTGCGACTTCGCGACCTGGTCCCGGACGCGGTCTTCACGAGCAAGACCAAAGAGCTCGAGCGGCGCCGAGCGAGCCTTGAGGAACGCCTGGCCACTGCGACCGAGGCTGGCGAGAACGTCGCTGGCCGCATCACCGAGCTGATCGATTTCGCTGCGACTGCCCGAATGAGCTTCCTCGAGGGCTCGGGAGTTCAGCAACGGATGATTCTCGAAGCCGTAGGTTCGAACTACACACTCACCGGCCGAAAGGTCTCATTTCAGCTGGGTTCACCGCTCGAACTGGTCGCCAACGCGGGCGGTTGTTCGAACTGGTACCGGCTCGTGGACGACGTTAGAACTTGGTTCCTGTCCACGACCGAGTATTTCAGGCTACCTACTCTTGATGTTTCTTCGTCGCATCCCACTATTCCACGAATCGCAGTATCAGCTTAGGGAGGTCGACGCAGGGACCATGCGCGTACACCCATGTGTCAGAATCGCTGCGTGAGCAATCGTTCTTGATCCCGACTCAGCAATTCATCCCCAACTTGCCACCCGAACGCGTCAAACAGTTCCTTGAGCACCACTCTGCCTAACCGAAGGGGATCCTCAAGTAGCTCTTCCTTGGTGTGGTTCTTGGACCATGTGAGCTCTTCCGCTCCGGTCTTGCGCTCGTAAGAGAATCCAACGCGTGCTCGATCCTCAAGCCATAGCACTCGGTCTTTCGTGTGTTGCAGGCCGATGCTCACCACAACGCCTTCGTCGTAAAGGCCGGCCCTGGCGAGCCGCGCTACAAACTCGTAGATCTCGGTAACGCTGTAGATGGTCCCAACGACTGACAGTCGTGTCATCGGCTGCGTCTGCTGTTCGCCCATGGCTGTCAGCTCGTCGGCACTTATCCAGTCTTCGCGTAGGGCCAAGTAGTGCAGAAACTGGCCGCTTCGGTACATGCGCCAGAATTCAATGTGATTCTGCCAATCATTCGCTAGCTCAAAGTAGGTCTGAGTTCGCGTCCGCTGGACATCTTGTGCGCCTTGGAGAATCGCCGGGTACTCCCACCCTCGGAGCTTCACCGCGTTCTGCCCCACGATCTCCTGGCATCGATCAATCGATGGCAGCTTCTCAGCCTTCACAAGGGGTTGGAAGTTGATACGCCAGTATCCGCGTGACTTGATCTTTTCGAGAAGCTCCGGCGTCATAGCATTACAGTCCTTCAAGCTCATCGTTGAGAGCGTCCGTTACGTCCTCCGTCGCTGCGTAACCGACAGCTCGTCGGCGCTGCATCATTTTCACGGTCGCAAGGTCCAGAATCGTCCGGAGGTCAAACGAGTTTCCCACCGGAGCGCTCTCAGGGCGTCGATGAAGGGTCCGGTAGTACATGATCCCATTCTTCACTCCCGCTTTCGGATCTTCTACCCGGCAGATCACGGGGACCTCAGAGAACTGCTTGACCTCAATGACGACGTAGCGCTTGCCTTCTCGGTCGGAGACAACGGAGACGTCAAACTGCACGTGCGGGTCGGCAAAACGGGTCATCTGGTCGCGCATTAGGTCCGGGACGTATGTCTTTTCTTGTGCTGGCGTGACGCCCGTGCGCTTGAACGTACCATCGTCAACGCCGATGACGAGGGCGCCGCCGTATTGGACATTCGACATCGCGAGAATGTCCTTCGCAAATAGAGCCACGTCCCACTCTATGGCTCGTTTGAAATCTAGCCGTTGTGACTCCGTTGCAGCTTCAAGATGCAACTCAAGTTCTCCGGTCGTCATGCCCGGTATTATGACCCACCCTTAGAGAAGTGTGAAGACTCTTCCAGCCTATTCGTGTTGGTGTGCTGCTCCATGCCCAGACAGGACAACGATCGGGGCACGCCTCAGGCACTCGCACGGCCGGCAGATCAGCCCACTGAAGGGGTACTGGATGTAGGAAATAGCTGCCACCTCTAGTCCTGTCCATTCCCAGCCAAAGAGCGAGATGTCCTGCACTTTGGCCAGGAGGTCCGAGGTACCTTGACGCTCGATGCACGTGAGCTAGTCACCCTCATGGACCCATCTGTACCGCACCTTCAGGTCATTGAAGTGGCTGTAGGGTATCTCCTGGTCGTGCTGTAGCCGCCCCACAACGATCCCCGGAGCAATGCCGACCTCTTTCGCGAAAGAGGTGATTGCTTCACGCGACAGGGGCCGACGTTCGATGAGTCGCTGAAGGTCGAGGCGGGCGATCAGCCGATCGGCTGCCCAGCGGTCCGCCTCCGCCTCTCGTTCAGCCGAACCGCTCCTGCCTCCCGCGATCTCGACAAAGACATCCTTCTTGCCATGAAGGACTACGTGCGCCGCCTCATGAAAAAAGGAAAACCACAGCTGGTCGTTGCTCTTGTAACGAAGGCTGAGCTGGATCATTGCCTTCTGTGGGCCCAGCCACCGCGTGGCCCCACACGCTCGCGACCCGGTTAGCTCGGGGATAAGCACCACCGCGACGCCGCAAGGTGCCAGCAGCCTTGTCAAATCAGCTATCGACTTGTTGGCATCGCGCTCCGCGGTAAGAGCCCTCGCTTCGAGCAGTGCTTTTCGAAACCTCGCCTGATCGAAGGGTGCGCAATCGATTCGATGTGCACATCGTTCGCCTTCGCGTAGCCACGCCGTAAGCGAGTACACATTCGGGGCGACGCTCTTCGCGAGCCTGAAAGCCGCCAATTCGCTCTTGTAGCGCGAGTCCCACTGCTCGGTGGAAGACACCCCGAAGAATGCCAGCAAGGCCCGCACTTGATCGATCTTGTTCGAGGCGTGGGCCATCCACCCTAGGTTAATCATTTCACGAACGGGAAAGAGTGGGGGCCACTCCGCGTACTTTGCTAACTGTTCGTTCTCCTGCTGCCTCGCGACGAAGTCACGGTAGTGTCGTTCCAGATTGCCCCAGAATGACGCTGGAACACCGAGGACGCGCTCGAGCTGGAGGGCTGTCTCGGGCGTCAGTTCGGCGCGGCCTCCAATGATTTCGTTGATAGTCTTCTTAGGACGCCCCATGCGCTCGGCGAGTTCTGCTTGGGTCATGCCTCGGTCATCGAGAATTTCGGCCAGTGTCTCACCCGGGGCGGAGACAATCTCCGGCGTGTACTGGTTGACGAGCTTCTCAGTCATGGGTGTTCTCCACGGCCACCACACGGATGGCAGTAATGCGCTGCCAATCAAGCCCACCGTCTGGCTTGATTGGTCGAGGCTTCGAGGCTGGTTCCACGAGGAGCCGATGTCCGCCGTCTAGATCAACCGAGAGGAGGCCAGCTCGGTTCGCCTTGAGCTCGTGGCACCCCCGGTGAAACGCGAGGCGAAAATGCTCAAGGTTTTCGGCAGCGCGAAGCTGATCGAGACGGCGCCGGAGCACCTTGCTCCGCGCAGCGCCTAGCGATCGCTGCATCCACCGATCCTGCGTGCAGTCACGCCGCAGGCGGTCGCTCGTGAACACGATGTCCATGTGCACCTCTTGCCGAGGTCCCTGGCACGTCTGGACGAGCCTACTCGGGCCGCCCTACTAGGTCAAGCGATACGGTTAACCCATGGGGTTAACGAGTTGGCGACTTCGGGACATCATCGGCATCGGCACCCAGTAGTGTCGATGGCGGCGAGCGGCGGAATCCGCACTCGCCGCCCATCTCCGTGCCGGCCGCGATGGGCTCCCTTCGAGCCGGTACGAGGTGATCACATGGATGACACGCTGAAGCCCGGTGAGAAGGCTCCGGCCTCCGGACAGTACGAGATCGTCGGTCCGCGCGGTGGAGGGACAGGCGAGGAGCGTACGGCGGTCCGCGGAGAAACCTTGCCTCCAACCCCGAAGCCGGGGCAGAGCTACCGGATCGTAGATCGGACGCGTAACAGTGCCGGACGGGGCCGGTGACCGAAGCAGGGGCGGGATGCCGAATGGCGTCGCCGCCCCATCCCTTAGACGGAGTCTGAATATGCCTAGAGTGCAAACACACCGCGTTGTTGCTGGCGTCGTGGGCCTGGTCTCGAGCCACCGAGCCGCGCTAGCCGCAGGATCTCCTCAGCCGGTGGTCGAGGCAGTCGGGGGCCTTCTCTCCGCAGCCTTCCTGACCGGTGTTTTGGCAGATAGTCTTGAGCCACCGACCAGCCCGAATCATCGTGGGGTTGCGCACAGCGTCGCACTGGCTGCCGTGCTCTGGCAGGTGATCGCCCCAAGTCTTCGGCCGGTGGCCGTTCGCTCTAGGCGAGATGCGGCGGACTACCTGAGGCGCGCGGAGGATTCATCGCTCAGCGATTGGCAGCGCCTCGATGCGCGATTCAGCGCCAGCCTCAACTCGCTCTTCGCCGGAGCTGTGGAGGCCTCTGTGCCGGGATACCTTAGTCACCTTGCCGCAGACGCCGCCACACCGAGGTCTCTCCCGCTGCTCGGTCTCCCCCGGATGACGTGAGTGAGGGTTGCGCTGGCACACGGATAGCCGATCTGCGCCAAATGGACTACGACTTGGACTGATCTGAACACACTTGGAGAGGCGCGCGTGACAGACACACCCCCTGCACCTCAGCAGACACCTTCGCGGGCGCGACTTAGTCGAATGAACATTGCCTTTCTCGTTGAGCAGGTGCAGGCACAGATCAGAGTGCAAGAGGATCAGTGGGGCAGCATCCGCACTCGCGCAACGGTCGTGCTGGGATCGGCCGGGCTGATTCTTGCCCGAAGTGTCGAAGTCCGCACTGCCGTCCAGGCATCTTCGCCAAGCAAGGGCATGTTCGCGCTGTATGCCCTGTTGGGAGGTTCGCTGCTCACCGCTTCCGTTGCGGCCCTTATCTCCTTCCTGCAGTACCGGATTCGGAACGACCCGGATCCTGGTGCGTTGGTGCGGGGCTACTTGCAGCACTCCTCAACAAGGACAAAGCTCCACCTGCTCCCCAACCTTATCGAAAGCTACGAGTACAACCGCGGCGTGCTGCGCGGGGCGGCCTTACCGTTGCAGGTGGCCGTTGGCTCGCTTATCCTCGCTCTGATGCTGTTCTTCGTTATTGCATTGAATCTGTGGGGTGCACAGTGGCTAAGAAATCCAAGTCCGACAACGCCGGCCGCGACGCTTCGAGAACAGTCGTCCGTCAGAGCACAACCGGTCGATTCCTCCCGCAGCCAGATCGCTCCCTCGTCAGCTACGGCGAGGGAGTCCGTCCAGGCAAGACCGACCAGGTGCGCAAGTCAGGCTCCATCAGGTCGAGAAAAGAAAAGTAGCTCTCAGCGCTGATGAACGAGTTGCCTGCGCTACGGCAGAGGCACTCGGGGCAAGGGTTCACCCTGTGCCGTCCAATCATCGCGGGGCACCCAATGCCTATTGAGTTCCAGTTCGGAGGGCCGGAAATGTCCGATCCCAAGGAACCCGCTCCGGATCCGGAGAAGGAGAGCGACCTCCCGGACGCGGACCCGAATCTGGAAGAGTGGGGGACGCGAGATCTCCCCGGCGTCGACGCTCGGTAGTCACGCAACTCGGCGGGGCTAGCCTCACTCCAGTTGCGCTGATGCGCGGCGCGGCGCTTACCACATTCGTGTTCTCGAACCAGCGAAGGACAGTCTGTGCTGGGACGCTGGATTGAAGACGCGAGGCCCGTCCGGAGAACTCCTGGGGGCGTCGGCCCGCTACTTCTTCTTCTTGGTTCTGTTCGGAATCCGCTCCACCTCGGTGGTCTTCGGCCGGCGTTTTGCCTCCTCGACCGGGATGAACTTGCCGGTGCCTGAATCGCGGCCGGTCTTGTGCGACCCGCCCTTCTTTTTCGTCGCCATTTTCCTCTCCCTTTCCGTCCGATCCGCCCCAAGATAATGGTGGCCGCCGGTTTCCTCGTCGCTTTAGCAGTCAACGGGGATTGAACGATACGTTTCACAAGGCTCCGTTGCCCAGGATTCTCCTTACTTCCTCGTCGAGAACCCTGGGAAGAAGCCCGGAGCACGGCGATGCAGCGTGCCGACCTCGACACAATCGGAGTTCCGCTCAGTCAGATCCAAGTCGCAATCGACCGCACCCACAGCCTTGCCTTCCTCGAGCAAGAGCCGAACACTCGCGAAACTCAATCACGAGTTCCTGAATTGGCGGGGGACACACCGCGGGAACTCAGCGCCCCAGGATCCGGTCGACCTCCTCGTCGAGGATCTTCGGCAGGAGCCCGGTCACCTTCGCCCTCACGGCGGTCCGCAGCTTCGACTCCGCTGCACTAGACAGCGTGCCGTTCTTGCTCGGGGCCTTGGGCCGGATGGATCCAGCCTTCTTCCGCCACAGGTAGTAGGTCAAGGTCGAGATGCCATACTTCTCGGCCACCTGCTTGCCCGTCAGCTTCGCAGCCCTGGCCTCAGCGAGGATCTTCTCCCGTTCCTCAGCCGAGTGACGCTTGCGTGCCTTTGCCTTGCGGACGGCCTTCCGAATCGTTCCCTTCAACTTCTTCGCTGCGGGCATTCGTTCCTCCGGATGTGTGGGGCATGTTGCAGCCGTGCGCCCGGCCCTGTGCTCCTTAGCGCCAATCGACTGCTAGAGCGTCTTGCGCGGCCGGCCGGGGCCTCGGCTCGAGCCAAAGAAGGCCCCGAGAGACCGAGCCACCTCTTCGCGAACGATCGTGGGCATGAGGGCGCGAACCCTGGCCTGGACTTGGGGCGCGATCGCAGCCCCGTTGTTGCGCAGTGCCGGCAGCGTCGGCTTCCGGCCGCGGGGGCCCGTGAGCCCCTCCTTCTTCCGCCAGGAATAGTACGTGACGGGGACCACGCCGAACTTCTTCTTCACGTCGTTGGCGGTCAGGTTCTCCCGAACTGCCGCGGCCAGGATGGCGGCCCGCTTCCGGGGCGTATAGGTGTGCCTAGTGCGCTTCGCCATGCTGCCTCCGAGTTGTTAAAGGAGGGAGGGGGGATAGTGGCTAGAGCTGCGGCAAGCGGAAGATAGCATGTCAGTAAAGCAACATGCTACCAGACTTGAGTACGCCCGCCCGTTACCATTGCATTCAAGGCTCGGGCCGTTCGATAGCCACATGGGTGAGTCGCAGGCTGGCTACGCGATGGACGCGC
>Ga0070688_100000105_pt1 | contig 43556 bp, 69 predicted proteins | sample KBSS13HmetaG_FD_64679 | JGI IMG/M metagenome (GOLD analysis project Ga0070688, IMG submission 64679) | Switchgrass rhizosphere microbial communities from Kellogg Biological Station, Michigan, USA - KBS S1-3H metaG | ecosystem: Host-associated > Plants > Roots > Rhizosphere ...
CAGGCCCGATCTACAAGGCGATGCAGAGAGCCAAGGAAGGTGGCCAGCCTCTAGCGGCAGACCAGATCATCCGCTACCGCTGGCACAAGGCTCTCGCCGACCGGGCACGTCAGGCGCTCGAAGCCATCGATACCCACGTCAACCCCCAGACCGGCATGGTGGAGTCTCCCGCTAGGATGGCCAACGCCGAGACCGCCAAGCTCATTGCCTTGAGGAACGAGTTGTTCCCCGAGGTCAAAGGGGCAGAAGGGATCGGAGCCCGTATTGCCCGCAGAGGTGCTGGACCTGCAGTGGGTGCTGCTATCGGAGCCAGTCGGGAAGGCAGCCCAGGACAAAGAGCCACCCACGGACTTGAAGGAGCATTGCTGGGTGCGGTGATGACTTCACCCCAGGTGCTGACTTCGATTGCGATCAACATGCCGTGGTTGCTGCCGTTGATTGGCCAGACGCCTAGAGCAGCGGGTGCGGTGATCGAGTCGTCGCAGTAGGGACCGCGCATCGGGCGAGCCCGGAGTGGGCGCATTCAAACATGCGTTCGGGCGGCTCATGGATAGGGCCAGCACGGCGCGGTCATCGGACTTCAGGGGGCAAGGATGCCGAGCTTCGGAACCGCAAGTGAGAAGCAACTAGGCACCTGCCACCCCGACTTACAGCGTCTGTTCCGTCGCATCGTCGAGGCATGGGACTGCACCATCATCGAGGGCAAGAGATCCGAGGCCCAGCAGCGTGTCTACGTCGCCTCAGGAGCCTCGAAGACCCTGAACTCGAAGCACGTCTACCCCCTCGGTGAGCCGTCTCTAGCAGTGGACGTAGCCCCGTACCCCATCAAGTGGAGTGACACGTCGAGGTTCTACGCCTTTGCCGGGTTCGTGATTGGCACGGCGAGGGAGTTGGGCATCAAGGTCAGGTGGGGTGGGGACTGGGACTCCGACCGTGACTTCAGCGATCAGGTTTTCAACGACACCGTCCACTACGAGCTAGCCCCATGACCGCGGAGGTGACGCCTTGCTTCAGCATCGGGTATCCAGGTGACCATAGAGATTGGGACGCTCATCACGGTGTTGATCAACGTCGCCATCATCGCTGGGGCCTGGGCGCACCTGGTCTCAAGGGTGGCGAGCAACGCTCAGAAGTCAGACGAGCGCCACGAGGACAACGTCGAACGGCTGGAAGAGATCAGAGACCGGGTCAACAAGATCAACGGCTCGGTCAGGGAGCATGACGTGATGATCACCCGATTGTCTGAGAGGTCCAGGCTTCTGACTCAGTTCCAGCACCGTCTGGAGCAAGTCGATGGAGACCAAGAGTGACCACGGATCAGTTGGTCCAGGTCATCCTGGCACTCATAGCCGGGATGCCGGTGACACTGGCCGTCATCCTGACGGCACGGCATCAGTCTTCGCGGTCGAACATCATCGAGGACAAGGTGGATGAAGTTCACAAGATGGCCAATGATCGGCTGACCCAGTCGCTGGAGGCAACCCAAAGAGCCCTGGAAGAAGTCACAACCCTGAAGCTGTTGATTAAATCCATGCAAGAAACCAAGGAGGACAAGCCATGAGCCTGCTCGTGGTGCTGGTGCTGGTGGACATGGCGTTGGCAATCGGCTCGATCTTCGGCAAGGTGCCGGGCTGGGCGGTGGACTTCGCCATCTGCGTGACTCTCCTCGTGGCCTTCTGGGGTCGGTGATGGACTTCCTGCCCTGGCTGACTCCGTTGATCATGCTGGCCTTCGGCATCGCGGTGAAGCGCTGGCCGCTCTTGGCCAAGATCCCGAACCAACTCATCTGGCTCGGCAACCTCATCATCGGCATCGCCGCCAAGCTCCTAGGTCCAGACGAAGCCCACGCCGGCTTCTTCACCACCGCCTGGAACGGGCTCGGCTGGTTGTGGCCACCGATTCAGGTCATCGTGGCACGGCTATTGTATGAGACCTTTGTGAGACCGACTGAAGAACTGACTGGGCAAGAGGCTCCAGTCAGGAAGAAGAAGTAATCCCAAGGAGGGAATCCCCCGTGAAGAAGTTGCTGCCGCTCCTGTTCCTGCTGTCGCTCGCGACCATCGTCGAAGCCGCGCCGGCCAAGCACGCTACGAGGTGCCGCCGCTGTGCTCATCCGTGCTCGACGGTGGTAGTCGCAGCCAAGCCCGAGACCACGTCCTACAACGCCCTGGATGCCCTGCTGGACGCTTTCAGTTTCACCGCAGGGTTCCGCTGGGACCGTGAGTTGGAGTGCTCGGTGACCGAGCCGGTTGACGGCGTCGGTGTTCATGACCCCTTCTTCTTCGGTGGGGAACTCCGGGTGCCCTTGAACTCCTGGGCCGACCTCGGGGGCAACTTCGATCGTGACTTCGTCGAGGCACCCCACTGGAACGCAAGGGTGTTCGTCGCCGCCCACCCTTGGAGGAAGTAGGATGAAGCCTGAACGCTTCGAGCAGCACTCCCACCGTCTCGACATCCACGTTCATGTGGTGGGATCGAGTCAACTCGATTCGATCCATGCCAAACTCGACCAGATCATCAACAAGGAGAATCAAGACATGGCCATTGGAGAAGACATTCTCGCCAAGGTGACGGAAGCGGATACCAAGGTGGACTCGGTCATCGCGCTGCTCAACGGCCTGACCGCTGCCGGCACCATCACTCCCGAGGTCCGGGATGCGATCTTCGCCAAGATCCAGGGCTCCGAGGACAAGCTGGACGCCGCCATCGCGGCCAACACGACTCCTCCGACCCCGTAGTTCCCAGCGAGAGCCAGGGACGGCAGAAAGCCCCGGAGTTGCCAGCCGGGGCTTTTGCTATGGGCTCTTGACGATTTCGTTAGAAGGGTCGGCCTCGTTGCCGTTGCTATCTACGGCAGCGATATAGAATCTCGTCGGCTGGGGAGTGAGGATGGTCCACACCATCTGCTTCGAGAGTGAGACCAGATGCCGGGTCCCTTCGCGGTGGCTGGCGCTGAGGCTGAAGAAGGGGTGCCACTCCGAGCCCGCTACATCAGGGCGCTGGTACATCATCCCCGACTTCAAGCGGCGTTCGGGGAAGCCCATGGCGTCAGTCGAGGGCCAGGTCCACTGCCAAGTCAGGTAGAGCGAAGGCGTGGGTCTAGAGAACCCATTGACCGCGATGGCATCGAGCCGGGGCTGGTTGCCCAAGGTGACTCCGACTCTCCCTCCACCCTTGGCGTAAGGCCACGACGCTACCGATACCACCCCGATCGTGGTCCCGTTTCTCAGCACCCCGACTCCACCCAGAGAGTCACAGGCTGCCGTGACCGTATCTCCTGGGAGCAAAGTGCAAGGCCACTGAGCATAATCCACCCAGGCCACGTTATAAGCCGCCACTCGCATCAGTCTGGCGTTGTGGTCGTACCTGACCTCGATGTGGGCTCCCGGGGCTCCCTGAGCCTTCAGGAGTAGGTCCTGCTCTTGGCCTCCGAGGACAGACCAGATGCCGGAGACTGACTGCTGGTTGCCGAGCACGGAGTCGTAGACGGCGGAGGTGTAAGCCGTAGCACCCAGGGTGTTGTTGTCGATGATGAGGAAAGACGACCCCCCGACCCACTTGGGACCCACCGAGGTGCGGTTGAAGTCATCCAGGGTGGCCGCCTGAGCACAGCCGTAGAGGAACGACAGCCACAAGACAACGACGATAAAGAACAGCACTCCAGCAGCGAGCATCATGCCCTTCTCTACTTGGTGGTCCCTCACTTCACCCCTCCTAGAAGAAAAGCCGGGGCCTGCCGTCCCGGCTTTCTCATTGCCCTTTTGCTGAGCGCTTTTAGTGGCTAGCCCGTTAAGGATGGTTGGCCTCCTCTCGCTGAGGTTCTGGCAGGCGAGGTTGAAAGTCACGGATGGTTTGTGCCAGCGACCAGGCACTGATCCAGTATCGAGACTCCGGGGTGAGCCAACGCCACTTGGACTTCCATCCTGAGAGCGGCACTCCAAGCCTCAGGATCACAGCGGGGTCTCCGTACCGCCCAAGGCTTGGTGCACCTTGCGGGGACGGCCACGGCGTTTAGGTGACGGTGGAGGAGGAACAGGGTGAGCACCCCCCGCAGCCTTACGGTCTACGGACTCCACCGCCTTACGTCTGACGCGCTTGGGCAGCAGCGACGAAAGCTCAGCCTCCTGCTCGCGCAAGGAACGTCTCAGCGCCCCGATGACGATAGCTTTGACTCTGGCTTCCTCGGCGGCAGTGAGGGCCACGTCACGTCCCATCAGAGAAGCCCCGCACTGGCCCTGAGTCGAGATCACCGCCAGGTCCGGCGCTGCCGGTCTGACGGGCTCAGGTAGTTCATCGGGTAGCAGGTCGTACTCGTCTTCCAGCTCATCCTCGGGCTCTTGGGGTGGCTTCAGGAAGGGCACTTGAGCTTGGCGCATGAGTTCGTCAGGCCCCGGGATCGGCGATGGCTCGGCCATCGGGTCGCCCTCGATCTTGGAGCCGTCGATCGGCATTTTACCCTGAAGCATTGAGATGCGGTTCAACTCGTCGTTCAGCATCTGAGTCCTTTCACGGGTGGCAGAGTTTCTTCCAGTCACAATACGCGCACGGCCATACCGGATTCTTCAGGTAGGCCTCGGGGACTCCTGGGTCAACGCCATTCCTGGCGTCCTTCATGGCTTGGCCAAGGATCTTGAGGTCGTTATCGGCCGCCGCCTCGTCATGGTTCACGTAGTAGGCGCTGAACAACGGCTCGCCCTTGGTGCTGCCAACCGCCGTATAGACCAGACGCCCACGAGCCAAAGTCGGCGCTGGGATTTTCCCAGATTTTCCGGCCTCCAAATACAGGTTCACCTGCTTGGTGTAGCCATCGTCTTTCTCCGGCCCGCCCTTCTTGAGCAGCCAGCCCAAGGCACGGGAGTTCTTGGTCTTGAGTTCCCATAACTCTCTCTCGTCGAGTCCGGGGATCAGCGCCCGCACTTCAGCCGGGACTTCGAGCAAGAGGTCGAGCTTCCCTACCACCTTCTCCCCATCGACTTCGAGTTCGACTCTTTCCTGGGAGAGGATCTTGACACCGGCAGCTTCGAGGAGTTCGACGTAGGCTAGCTCGGCTAGTTGCCCGATACGCAGGGTCATCCATGAGTCGAGGGTCAGGTGCTCGGTCTTTGGAGTGTTGGTCAGCGCGAAGTAGAGTTGACGCGGGCACTTGCCGGCATCGGTGACGTAGGGGTACTCCCTAAACTCTTTCCCCTCGGCGGCGCGCTGGGCCTTCTCCTGCTCCAGTTTGCGGGCTAGGCCGTACTCCAAGAGCGTCCTGACGGGCTCTGTTGCTTCTCCGGTGCCTGACTCACGGACGATGCCTGAGAGGTGCTGTTGCGGCTTCCAGGAGGTAGGGAGGGTCATTCCGGCCATGACTCAAGCATGTGCTTTGCAAGCTCCATAGCCTCGCTCACAGCCTCTGTGCCTTGACCTTGGAACAACCTGCCGGCGAAGGTGAGACAGTGGGCGTAGCGGGCATCCTTGGAGGTCTGGCGCGGGGCTGGAGTGGCTGCCGGGTTAAGCGGTAGGACGGTGGGCTGGGCCGGGCTCTCAGGCCGTTGGCGGCACCCCTTCACTGGGCAGGCGACGAAGGAGTTATAGGGCTGGCCGGTCTTGCTGGAGATACCAGCCGGGACCACTTTCCAGGGTTGCTGATGGACGGGACATAGCGCAGTGCTCATTCATTCTCCTTTGGCTCGCTCGCCGCCCACTTCCTAAGAGCGACTAGGTGTTCCAAGACTTCCTCCCGGTGCCCCCTACCGTAGTTAACCGGCCATGAAGGCATTTCCAGTAGCCACGAGGTCAGGCGGTGGTGGTAGTCAGTCATGCCTAAAGTCTAGCCCCGAACCCTTCCTGCGTCAAGGGGACTTCCTACGTCGTTCGAGGTCTTTCTGGTGGTGGTAGGGGCAGAGGTTGGCCCCCTTCCTCCAGGTCTTGCGGGAGCACTTCTCGCACAGGCCCTTGGACCGCTGACGTAGCTGGTGGAGGCGCTGCCGGGAGACTTTCTTGGTCACCTACGTCCATCCTCCGAGTACATGAGAAACGACCCCACCACCGCCACGATCAGCAGAAAGAACAGGTAGGTAATCACTCCGTCCTCCGTAAATAGCTGAGATCCACCGGGCCATATTTGCGCTCTCTCGCTGGGGGTGGCTCTGGGGCGTCCAGGAGCCCCGTATAGGGCGCAACCACCTCGATCTTGACTGGAGCCACGTCTTCCACTGGAGCGGGCTTGTGGGGGCAGTCGGGGCCTTTATGGCCGTAGACCCCACAGATCCCGCAGGCGTAGGCGGTGACTTTGCTCTTGGCTCTGGCGCGGGACTTACGCTGGCAGGTGAGGCAGCGTTGGGATTTGCCCGAGGCGGCGGCGAGTTTGCCGCATGAGATGCAGTAGCATTTGGCTCTCAGTGGCTTCCCGATCAGAAAGGGCTCCGGTGAAAGAAAGTGGGCCGGGCGTTCGCGGTCCCGGCCCTGCAGACTGCGTGCGTTCTCAGGTCTTTGCCGTTCCCTACCGCATACGAGTTCCCCGGTTGAAAAGGAACAACGATGGACGGGGGCAAGATACAGGGGTGCGGGTCTCCGGACCAGTCCCGCTGACCTCACCCACCCTCGCGGGTGGACGCAACCGCACCCCCTTCGCTTCGCTCCGCTGGGTGGTCCGTCCTAGACCAACTGCATGGACTTCGCTGCCACCAGCACCGCCCAGTAGAGCGGGTTATTCGGGTGAGGCATCACGTCCAGGATGTAGATCATCGGGGCCGCGTTTGCCGTCACCGCGTACAGCATCATCAGAGGAACCAGCAGCTTTCGCACTGGTATCTCCGCTGGCCTCGGGGGATACCTTCGAGTGTGAGGCCGGCCACTCGAAACCGATACCGCCAATGCATGAACCCAAGTCCACTCCGAGGTGAAAGGTGTCACATCGATTGCAGTAGTAGGTCGGGATTCGGTGCTCCAGATGAAATCTTGTCATGGCTCAACTCCTAGTTTCCTGGCCTCGGCTTCGAGATAGAGGCGCTCCAGCTTGCGGTCAAACTTCTGGGCTGATGCAGCGCGCACCGTGAGTCGGTTCCACCTCTCGGGGTAGGTGGTGCGGAACCACTCGGCTGCCTCCAGGGGGCGATGGTGCCAAGCGAGGTGATGGCCAGCGCACAGGGCCATTGAGTTTTCCAAGAGCCAGCGCGTCGAGAGGTAGCGGCGCGAGTCCACATGGCACCACTGGATGCCCTCCTTCTTGCCGCAGCGCACGCACTGGTTTCCGTCCCGGGCGAACACCACTTTCCTCGCCAAGTCGTCCAAGGCTTTCTTCCAGTGCTTGGACTTGGCCACTGGCCTCAGTCTCCCCTTGCGGAGTAGGGAGGACTTGCGGGGGAGGGAGACGGAGCGTTTCATACCACGCCCTCCCCCCACTCAATGCCATAGGGGTCGTGCCGCCAGAAGTTCCACCACCTACGCTTCGGGCAATGCACCAGCCAGCCCGCTGGCGGAGTCTCCAGCAGGAACTTGTACGTCTTTAGCCCGATGGCCCTAGCCTCGTATAGCATTTTGGGGCTAGCGTAGCGCCTGCGATCCATCTCGGCCCCGCAGCGGCAATAAACGCTCACCGCTTCCCCTTCACGGCCCGCAGTTCGTCCACGGCGGCCCCCAAAAGCGTTAGGCGGTTCTGCAAGTCGCCGGGGGTGAGCACTCGCCATGCGGCTACCATCTCAGATTCTCGGATCACCTTCTGCTCAGCGGCGCGGACCTCATCGGCGTGGACTTCATCGCAGACGCAAGGGTTGCCGTAGCATCCGGTACACCAGCGGAGCGTCTCTGACTGGGGGCTGGCCCCGGAAGTCTCGGCGCGGGCCGGGCTTGATTCCGGCTGCCCCATCGGGCCTGACGGTGGTTCACCCGGAACAGGGCGGTAGGGTGCCCCTTGTCCGTCAGGCATTACGCTGTGCGTGTCCTTCCACGCCGCCGCGCCGATCTTCTCCGGGGGCTCTTTTAGGGTTCCCAACGATGCGGCCTCCGCGCGGATAGTGGATGCGATGTGGCGGGCGCAGCAAGGCCATGTGACGCGCCCCGAGGCCCCGCGCTCCGCCAATGACAGAATCCCCGCCCTGTGTTCGGCGAGCCGCGCCGCTCTCTCCATTCCTTCCCGCTCCCCCAACTGCTTCCACTCGGTTAGAAGGGCGGCGAGGCTGGCCCGCTCCGCAGCGTGGAAGGCGTCGTGCTGGTTCTCGGACCTCGCCCATGGCTTCGTGTCCAGCCAGCGTGCTGCTGCTTCGTGCGGCGTGCTCATCTCGTCGGCTCCTCCCCCGCCCGTTGGCGCTTGGCCTTCGTGATGGCTTGTTGCACCATTTCAGGGCTCCAGACAAAGCCACGAATCGACATCACGGCTTCTTCGAGCAGGGCCTTGCGCAACGCCTCGGGCTCCCCATCCCACTCATGGTGCCTGCCACCGTCCCACAGATCGAACACGTAGGAATGGGCCACCGTGCGGTGCGTCGTCCGCTCGATGGTGAGGGGGTCATAGGACTTGTGGTGTCCGTCCTGGACTCCGAGCGCCAGCCACACGTCGTAGAGCGCCTGGGCGTAGGCTTCGAGGTCGCGATCCGTCCACTTCTCCTGGAGGTACATGGTCACGGCTCCCCCTCCTTCTCGGTGGTCCCCTCAGAATCTATGGTGTCCTCTAACGCTTTTGCCTCATTCGTCTTGGGGCGTACCACCTTTCGTTCATTCGGCGCTGGCCCCGCACCACACCCCAAGGCGTGGGCTCCGATCCATTCCGAGTACGCGGGCGGGATGCTCTGCCGTGCCTCGCGCACCGTCATCCAGTCGCAGCCGAGCCCGTCGCGGTAGGTACTCTCCATCACTCCACCGCCGTGGTCGAAGGCGAAGTCCGCGCGCTCGTGGCGGCAACTCGTGGTCAGGATCGGCAGCGGCCAGTTGGTCTCGAAGAAGCGATGACGGCGCACCGGGAGTCCGAACATGGTCCCGCACAGCATCACCGGGGCGTGGAGATGACGCCGCGCCGCCTCCACGTTCTCGATGACGTAGGGCACCCCGGAGCCGCGCAGCATGGCCTGGACGGGGCCGATCAGGTCCGGGTGCTCCTCGCGTCTCCCGCGCCACGCCGTGGCTTGGCTGTAGTGCTGGCACGGCGGCGAGGCCCACACCAGGTCAAAGTCCTCCAGCCGCACCGGAGGGTTCAAGGCATCCCCTTGGATGAAACGGAAGGGGTAGCGGGGCTGGGGCTTGATGTCCACCCCGGTCACGTCGAAGCCCGCACGGTGGAGGCCCATCGCCGCACCACCAGCACCGCAGAAAAGGTCAAGACAGGTCGGGCGGCTCATTCGGGCTTCTCGGTGGTCCCGCCCCGCCGGTACTTCTTTCTTTTGCGTTGGGCCAGTCGCGCTCTCAACTCGTCGGCGTGGCCGGCGCAGCTTCCGACTTGGCCGTGGCCGCGTTCGATGTGGATGGTCTCGGTGATTGGAGCCATGCAGTCCGGCATCCAGCAGCGGATCGGGAGTTTCAGTCTCATGTCAGCCATTGGCGGTCCCGTTCAAGGCGAGCACCGGGAGGCTCACCTGTTGGTTCCAGCGCGCCATCTTGGCGGCGTGGAGAGCGAACATCGACGCCCCGGTGCCGTCGCAGGAATCCACTCCGCAGAGCTGGCAGAGTTGGAGACGTTGCAGGGTGTTCACCCGCCCGACGTGAATCCAGCAACCCAACTCGCGGGCCAACTGCGACCATTGCCGGATGGTCTTGTCCTTCCACTCGGTGGAGCCACCAACGAAGATCCCGCGTCGGCCTCCGAGGTAGCGCGACACCTCGCTTGGCGTCATGCCGTCCTGTACCGCAATCAGGATCAGCACCTCTCTCGGCAAGTGTTCCAGCCACCCCAGCCATGACTCGGTGAGCCGCAGCGAGTAGGGGTTGGCCACGATATCGGGAGCCACCACCCAATCGGCGCGGCTGCCGTACTTCCAAACGAAGTCCTGCCACTCCGGGGCAATCCACTGAGTCTTGGCCTGGAACGCGGTCCACGCCCCGTTATCCACGCCATACCGCCGCTTGAGGTCGCTCGGGGACGGCTTGGCGATGTGAGAGATGACGCGGCCGAAGCCGAGGCGGTCTAGCGCCTCGTTGTTGCGCCGCGTCCCGGTCCTGGTGGCGTAGAGTTTCATTTGGGCGGGCTCTCTCCCAACGGTGGGCGCACTGCAGGATCGTAGCCAAAGTCTCGGAGCAGTGCGTCGTTGAGTTCCTCCCACGCCTTCTTCCGCAGGGAGCGCATAATCTCGTCGTAGCCGTTGGTGCAATACTTTAGTTCGTGGCGCGTTGCTGCCTTGCGAACGTTCCAGCAGCGCTCGTTGGTTGCCAGGTAGTAGCCCACCACCTCGGTACCGCTCACCATGTTTCGTTCGTGCAACTCTAGGAGCATCATGGCGCGGGCTCCCTGGGGTCTCCCAACGGTGGGCGGGCCGCCCCGAGGGAACGGATGCGGCGGAAGTGGACGAGGAGTTCGTTCAGACCTTCCAGCAATGCTCCCGCGTACACGCCGCTAACCTGTGGCATCCCCACTGCGTTGAGCATGTCGGCCAAGCGCATGGCGTCGTCGGCAAGCTGTTCGCGTTCCTCGCGCGGATCGGTGTTGCTCAGGTCCCACGGCTTACGTTCCAACGCTTGGCGTCGGACTCCTTCCAGGAAGGCCGTCACGTCAGCCTCGGTAGCGGCGAGAGCGACGAGTACTTCATGCGGCCATGTCACGGTGATGCCCGCGTCGGCGAATACCAGTTCAGCCGCTTCCTTCATCGTTGCCAGCGCCTCGTGGGTCATCGCTAGTCTCGCCCCCTCGGAAGGACCGGGTGCAGGCGCTTCCTGCGTGGCGTTGGCCGGCATTCCTTCGTCGGTCCCCGGTCCCTTCGGAGGGCTGGCCGCGAGTGCCGGCCATGCTATGCAGCGGCCGATCAAGCAGTCCTCCTCGTGGCCCCTCGGCCCGCCGGTCTCGTTGACGTGATTGACCGGCCTACGGGCGCGGCACTCAGGACATAGAGCGTTGTCGCGTGGATCGCCCGAAGTCTCGTCGTAGGCGCTCCACTCGATGCCGCGCAGGGCTTCGACCATCCGTAGGTTGCTGGCCTCGGCGGCTTCGGCCGTGCTGCTGAGCTTCCGCACGTCGCGCATTGCCAAGTCGTAGAGTTTCCCGAAGGTGTCCCGCTCTCGGGTCAGGCGCTCCACCTCGGCGCGCAGTCTCTCGATGGTGGGGTCGCTCTCGTCGAGTGGATCATCAACGGTATATCCCTCGGGGATGCCGCCTTCCGCCGCTTCCATGATCTCGGACTCCATGCACTGGATATAGCTCTCGGTGAGGTTGCGGTCGAACTGCTCAGGGGCCTTGTAGTTGGCGTCTTTCCTGATCCACCGCACCGCGCCTTCGAGGCGCTTCACGCGGGCTTCCAGCTTCTCGATGTAGTCGGCGGCCTCGTCCACTTCATCGGCCGCGTTCTCGCTATTGATCCGCCGCAACTTCACGGCGAGGGGGCGCAGCCGCTTCACGAGGTCGGTCACGCTCCCTCCCCGGCCCCAAGCAAAACGTCAAATGCTTGCACCAAGGAATCGAGGGCGCGGTCCCGCGCCTCGGCCTCGTCGCGGCAGTAGTAGGACGGCGAGGAGTGGCACTCCTCGTAGCACTTACGCAGCGCGCGGCGCGTTTCTTGGTACTCCATGAGCCGGTCGATAAGCTCGGCGATCTGGTACTTGCGGTCGCTCACTTGGCCCTCCCGGATAGCTCGATCACTCCCGGCCCTTCCGTGTCTTTGACCGCCTGGGCGATACAGGCTTTCAAGACTGTCTCCGTGTCCACGACTTCAAGCCGATAGACAGCGGCCTTCATTTCGCGGCGGAATGACTCCTGAGCCCGTGTCACGACCGCCAGACGGCGGTCCAGGTCTTTGCGGCGCTCGATCACTCTACCCCCTCGCTGAGCCCAGCCGTTGAACAAGCGTGCTTGGCATTGGCGACGAAGCAATCAGAGCAGTAGGTCTGGCCGTCCTTGGAGCGGAACGCCTTTCCCCCCTCCAGCACTGACTGGCCGATGTAGCGGTTACAGCGGCAGCAATATTCATCCACCATGGCCTTGAGCTTGGCCATGATGCTATGGACCTTGGCCCATGCCTCCTGGAGTCTCTGGTCCAGTTCTTCAAGAGACTCGCTCCTAGGGGATTCTAGGGGCCTTCCTGAGGCTTCTAGCCCGTGGGTCACGACCTGGCTTACAGCCTGATGGGTGAGGAGACAGGTAACGCAGTAGCCGGGCTCGGTGGACGGTTGGCGGCAGTCTTCGCAGACGTAGGTCACGGCCGGACCTCCAGGGTATGGACTACGGGTTTGGGCGTGGTGAGGATCTGAGCGGCTCCGAGGAGGAGTAGGGCAAGGATGAAGTCACGGGCGAGTCTAGGCATCTGGGGTGCTCCGTTCGCGTAGCGCGGCCCTCAGCCCACGAGCAAGGCCAAGGTGCGGGTATTGCTCAGTAATCTCAATAGCTCGCTGCCATGTTGCGGGATCGTCCAATGCCTCAGATAGTTCGCCTAAGAGGCGACAAGCTACGTCCCGTTCATTTGCGACGCGGATAAGATCGGATAGGGTCGGCGGCAACGCTTTAGTGGCCTTGCCATCCTCGCCGAGTCGGTAGCCCGTGCGCCTCGTGGCATCGTCTATCTCCTCGCTGCTCATCCCTCCTGCCCTCCAGTCGCGCGCCGCCTGCCGGTGTATTTCTCCAGCAGCGTTTGGACGGCAGCGTGCGCCACGACCAAATCGATGCCGGGGTCCTCGCCTCGGCGGATAGTGTCGTCGGCCTTTTGCAGCGCCTCGATTGCGCTCTGAATCATCGGCGTGCGGCGAGGTATCGAAGCAGCGTCGAATCCCTTGCTGATGGTCATTCTCCCCCTCCAGTCGCGGCACGGATGGCACGCCTCGCGTAGCCGTATTCGCGTCCACAGGTACGGCAATGCCGCCGCGCGGCGGGATCACGGATGATTGCCTTTTTCATGCACTGGGCGCTCATCTATCGGCCTTCCTTCCGGGCTTGAGCCTCGAACAAAGCCGCGTCGATAAACTCACAGACCACGGTCGCGCGTGCCTCTGCCTCCGTCTTGCCGTGCTCGTCGCGGTACTCTAGGAACAAGCCGATTGCGTCATCGGCCATTTGGCCAGCGGTGCGTCTGGTGGGCGCGTTGAACGGCGCGTAGGGCTCCCAGACTTCCCACCTAAGCCGATCATCGACGGTGACGATGCGGATAACGTCGCCTTCGTTGGCATATCCCTTGGCCTGAGCCTCAGTCTGGAAAGAGCCCATCTTGACCATACCCCTGGGCTCAGGGTCATCATTGCGTCTGCTTGTTGTCTTGTCGGGTCCGCCCCAGAACCAATCGCGGCTCATCGCGTGCCTTCCTTCCGGGCTACGGGGACGATTTGAACGCGCTCCGTGGCGAGGATCATGGGCGCGCAGCAGCACTCGATCACGGCCGAGGGATCGGCCCAGAAGTAATCGCCTTTGTTGGCGCTGTAGCGTCGCCCGCAATCCTGGCAGTAGAGGAACGGATGCGGGCCGGGAACGCCGATCTGATTGCGAAGCTCGCCGTAGGTCATCGCGTGCCTCCCTTCCGGGTGGACTCGACCGGGACAAACTCCATCCCGTCTTTCTGGGCACGGATAGCGTCGAGGGTAGAGAGGGCGAAGCGCTCGCCCGAGTCGAAGCACAAGCGGTAGGGAGCTTCGGGCCAGACTTGAAGCTCATATTCGGTGCTCGGCTCGATCCATCCTTTTTGCGTGGCTGGGCTCATAGCGCCACCGTCGCAACGTAGCGGCCGCAATGGCCATTGGGACGATTACACGAGTAGGACACCACCAGCGCAATGCCACCAGGGACGACGTGGAGAATCCAATCCACCATGACCGGCCGGCCGCCACCATTGGCTTGGCTATGCTCTTTCGCCGCGTTCATGGCTTCGCGCTTGAGGCGCGCAGTGTCCCATCCATCGGGCGGGGTGTACGTGAAGGCTTGGCTCATTTGTTCCTCCGTTGGGTTCCAAGTACCAACACTGACAGTTTAGACTCCTGCCCCTACCCTGTCAAGGGGTGGGTTCAGGCTGAAGGCCGGTGACAGGATGTGTGGTCTGGGGGTAATCGACGCAGAAGCGTGCCGCGCCGGCATCCTGGACAAACTGAGCCGTCCCATCCGACCATTGAACCACCCATCCATACCGCCCGCAGTTATACGCCTTCGCTTTCACGCTAGACCTCCAAGGTTCGAGTCTGAGCCTAGGTAAGAGCCAGTCCTGTGCCAGTCCTAAGACGTTGGTACATAGTCGCTCCTAGGGGAAGCTAGGGGCATTACGCAACGTCTGAGCTTGCACTCCGCAACGCGGTGCGACGCGGAGGAGGGGAGGGGCCCAGCGATGGATCAAGGCTATCCTGCCTATGCAACGCCTTACGGTTCTTGGCTTAGCGTCGGAGGAGGCCAGAGATGCTCCAGATGGAAACCGACTCGGATAAGCCTCTCAGATGACTAGGCTGTCACATATGCCAAGGCTACGACTCTATGGGTCTACACCCTCGCAGTGCCAGCCTCACAGTCAACGGCCGCAAGGACTTAGCCGGGGGCACCCCACCGAGCGAATGGTGGTTGCGACAGACCCAAGCCCAATCTATCCCAAATTTTTGTACCAGAAACCTGTACCAGATATGGAATCTGGCACGCCAATCTGGCACAATCTGGCACATGGCACGTACCAGATTGAGTATCTGTCAGAAACCTGGGTGTACGGGGTCGAGTACCTGCAAGGAGTGCCGGGCGATCTATCGGAGGATGAAGCGGGCGGGGCCGCAGGCAGTGACGGAGCCGGTTCCTGGGCCGGCACCTGCGCCTGTCCCGGGGCCACCTCCGGCTCCACCGCCGGTGGCGAAGACGGCGAAGGAGATCCTGCGGGCGATACCCCCTCGGAGTGGAGATCCTATCGGGGACTGGAATCGCTGGGAGCCGCCGCTAGAGGGGTATCTGTGTGCCGCCCAGATTAGAGGGGTGCAGTGCGGCAAGACTGCGGTGAAGTGGAGGGGAAGGTTCTCTTACTGTGAGGAGCACGGGCCATGACTGACTCCCTGAGAGAGCCTGAAAGTCGCATCTACGGGGTTGAGGTGCGGCTGAAGTCGTTCGAGGAACTGACCTGGGCGGACGGTGAGTCGCGGCGCGTTGACATTGTGCCGGGCGACCCTCTGGTCGTCCAATACGTGGAGCCTTCGACCTACCACCACACCGGAGACGACTTCGTGATCACCGTTGTTTTCACCGCCCCGCTTTCGGAGGTGATCTACGCGCGGAGGACATCGTGGCCGAAGACCTGAGAGAGCAGGTAGCGAGGAGGCTGGAGCAGGTCATCGCGCCGTGGGGTGATCGCATCCTCGATGAAGGGGGATGGCTCGAAGCTCAGGCCGACGAGGTGATCCGCTGCATGGAGTGGGCTTGGGAGCTAGGACGGCAAAACGGCCGCCACGAGGAAAACTCCACCTACGAGCCCGACTCCGAGGTCCTCACCCTCCCTCCAGAGGACTGGCACCCGTAGCCTCAGTCCCCCTAGAAGCCCTCTGGAAGGCCAGTGCAGCCCGCAGCAAGGCGGAGTACCTGTCGGTACCGTCGTAGGCCAAGACGGCGGCGAGGAGCGCGGCCAAGGCGTCATCCGGAGCTTGTATCGTACTCATAGGCTTAGTTATTGGTGTTCACCCCCAGCCCAACCTAAGAGGAGTCTGTTTCCGCTCCGCGTTTCGTGCAAGTGGTAAAGTTTTGGCCACTGACGATTGGGCTATTTACCCCTTGACAGATTAGTCTCATATGGTTATGCTGTTGTTGGGCTGAGTGCTCAGAGCCAAAGCTGGATATTCCAGCCAGGGCCAGGAGCCGGGAGCCCCTGCCTGGAGGACTGTTATGGCCAAGGTCAGATTTATGATTTCGGGGTTGGAGCCGTTGCTGACGCACAACCCGATCAGCATGGTGAGCACGGGAAAGAAGACGAGCAAGACGAAGGACATCCCCAGTCCCGAGGAAGAGGCCGAGCGCAGCACCTACCGAAACTCCGATGGCCAGTTCTGTTTCCCCACGATTGGCCCCAGAAACGCCCTCCTCGTCGCGTCCAAGCAGTACAAGGTCAAGGGCCGCAGAAGTTCGGCCTTTGCCGATATGGCTCACATCCGCCCCGAGGAGGAGTACGCGGTCATCTGCAACGGCAAGGGTAAGCCGGCGACCAAGTACAGCATCGACACGCGAAGGGCCGTGGTGCAGCGCAACGGAGTTCTCAGGAGTCGGGCCAGGTTCGAGCTTCCTTGGAGTCTGACGTTCACGCTGATTTACGACGAGGCCATTGCCAATCCCGAGACCATGCGGGACATCCTGCACGATGCGGGCAACCGGATTGGGATTGGTGACTACCGGCCGGCGCGATGGGGCTGGTTTGGCCGCTTCGAGGTCACGGGGATGGAGGTGGTCAAGTGAAGAAGGTCCCGATCGAAAAGCTGGTAGAAGACATGGACTTCTACCCCCGGAACGAGGTCAGCAGCGTAGTTGTCACCAGCCTGGTCGATGCCCTGGAAGCGGGCAGCACCCTGCCTCCCATCGTTGCCGACTCAAAGTTCAGGTTGGTGGATGGGTGGCATCGACTCAGGGCTCACAAGAAGTTCGGGGCCACGATGGTGATGGTGGACATCCGTGAGTTTGCTTCTGATGCCGAGATGTTCAAGGTGGCGGTGGAGTTGAACTCCGGTCACGGCCGCAGGCTCGATACTTACGACCTCAAGCGCTCAGTGCTGCGGATGCAAGAGCTTGGATTGGCGATGAAGGACATGGCCGAAGCGGTCAGGATGACGCCCGCACGGCTAGAGGATCTCATCAAAGGCCGGGCCACCCAAGGGAACGACCAGGTCATCCTAAAGGCCGGCCTGGCCCACTTGCAGGGCACCAAACTTACCAAGAACCAGAGGATTGGCGTGGAGAAGGCGAGCGGCATGCAGTCGCTCTATCACGTCAACCAGTTGCTGAATCTTCTGGAGAACGAGATTGCCCCGCACGATGAGAACTTCGTCGAGGGCATGGACCGGCTGGCTGCCATGTGGAAGCTGCATAGAAAATTCCTGATGGTTTAAATCGGGGTGTGGCCCGGTAAGCCGAGGCATGGCCGGGCACGGAGATGCGAGGTTAGGCAAGGAGCAGGGTTGGGTGAGGTGGGGCTCGGCGAGGCCGGGCTAGGCGCGGCGCGGTGAGGCGAGGCGAGGAGCTGGGACTGGCACGGTGTGGCACGGCCAGGCGTTGCGCTGCGATGCCGGCCCTGGCGGGGTCGGGCTAGGTGAGGCAAGGAGCATGGCCCGGTTGGGCTTAGCATGGTCCGGTTGGGTTAGGCAAGGAGCGGGGTGGGGTATGGCGCTGCAAGGCTGGGCTTGGCGAGGTGAGGCAGGGAGCATGGTAGGGCGTGTCTGGGTAGGGCTTGCCAGGCCGTCGTCTGGCTGGGCTGGGCATGGCGCGGCAAGGAGCCTGGCAGGGATAGGCGCTGCTGGCCTGGGTTCGGTGTGGTGTGGTGAGGCGAGGAGCGTGGTCTGGCAATGTCTGGCTGGGCGATGCGAGCCGTAGCTAGGTGGGGCGAGGAGCAGGGTACCGCCCGGTGAGGTCTGGCAAAGCGTGGCACCGCTCGGCGAGGTGAGGAGCACGGTGGGGCCTGCCCGGGTTGGGTGGGGTGATGCCTGGCGAGGCAACGCGAGGTGAAAGGGCCGCCCAAGTATCGGCGGCCCTAAGTCTTTCTATCTCTGCCTCGGTGGGAATCTCAGGCAATCCATCAGCCCACCCCATCCTCGTTGTCCCCGAGTACTTGGACCTGTACTTGGCTAAGTAGCTCGCGACCTCTTTTGGAGTTGCGCCTTGTAGGACGCGGCTGATAATCCACGTCCGGAACCGAGGGTAGGACTCGCTCAACCGGCACCTCCCAGCCATGTGACTCAAGTAGTGCCATCTCCTCGGGGGTCACGCTTGCCAGCCGTACTTCTTGACGCCCGAACATACGACAGAGGCGACTAACGGAGCGGGCGAGGGCGCTAACGATACCCTCTCCACCCTCACCCCTTCCTTCCGGCATCCAGAGCACTCGTAAGCCTCTCTCAGTGTAGATTTGTACGCCCACTTGCCTTTTGGCAGCGGTTCCCAGCAAAACTCGCACCTTACCGACTTGTCAAGTCCACGGACGAGGTACCAGTATTCTTCCGCCATGCGCGTCCTCCTAGGGTGGCAGAAAAAGAAAAAGCCCCTTCTTGGGGCTGTGTTGGGCTCGGTGTCAGGCGTCCATGCGGCCCTCCAAGGTAGTTTAGGTCGGAGTGGCGAGCGCGCCGGAATCAGGGTGCCGGCCCCGACTCTAACGCCAATGGCGTACCTTGGAACGGCAACGCCCACCACCTCGACCTCGGCGCGAGTACCTAACCAGAGATTTTCCCTAAGAGCAAGCCTTGACTAGATTCAAGGGGTAGTCATAGACTGCCCTCAGCACGAGAGCGAGATGCGCGTAAAAGGTGGGTCGGGTTGCTCGGCGCACTCCTTCCCCCGGCCCACCTCCTCCCAAACGAGGCACGGATGCCCTCTAGCCAGGTGATGCACAAGTGGAAGTCGGGAGAGCTTCACTCCGGCTCCAAGCATGGCCCGGTGGTGAAAAACCGCAAGCAGGCCATCGCCATCATGCTGTCCGAGAAGCGCAACGAGGAAGAGACCGGCTCCGCCGATCGCCCCCAGCGCTCCCGCCCGGTGAGACGCAAGCGTGGCTAGGCAGCCAGTCCCCCAGCGCGTGACGGTGAAAGGCAACCCCGGCACGCCCTACAAGCGCAGCAAGGACGCCGAGATCCGGCCCGAGGACATCCATTCCTGGCAGCCGAGTCGCACCGGACGCCAGCACATCCTCTCCACCATCGTAGAGCCGGTAGAGAAGCCCAAGCCCACCCCGCCGCCAGTCGAGCAAGGCTTGAAGCGCAGGGTCACGGGCAAGAGGAAGCCCCGCATCGAGGGGGCCTACGTCATCGGCACCAAGAACCTCGGTCCGGTATAGGAGGCGGGATGGCCAAGCGAGCAGCAGTCCCGGTGCGGAAGCCAATCGTCAAGCAAGTCACCGACGACATCGTCGAAGGCGGCAAGCAACTGATCGATCAGGGCAAGGCCGCAGTCGGTAAGGTCAAGGAAGGCTTCCGCAAAACGAAGAAGTTCCTGGGAGGCTAGTGGCAGAAGCCCCCAAGGTCCTCTCCCTCGAAGAGATTCTCCACGGCCTCTCCGACCTCGCCCGTAACGGCGACGGTGCCCAGCAGACTCAAGCCTACCGCATGCTGCTGGCCCAAAAGGGTGGTTCGGCCGCTACCCTGGGCGACTTACTCAACGACGAAGACATCGTCGAACGCCTCTCTAGACTGATGAAGCCAGCCGGCCGAGAGTTGTGCAAGGTCGCCTACCACCGCGCCTTCGGTAAGGCCCGCGACGAGATCAGCGCCCAGCCCAACCTCACCGCTGAACTCTTGCACCCTGACTTGATCAAGCAGGTAGAAGGCATCGGCGGACTGAGAGATCTGTACCGCTTCAGGCCCGAGATCAAGCGCCCCGGCGTCCCCAAGGGCTACCCGGTCAACAAGGGCAAGGTGGTCCAGAAGCGCTGGTGCCAGAACCAGGCGATTAAGATATTGTTGGACGAGGAAGCCGCACGGATGCAGGAACTCGAAGACAGGGACGACAATGCCGAGACCGAGGAGGCTGGTACGCCCTCCCAGACACCATAACAAGCCCACCCACTGGGACTACCAGGCCGAGATCGAGCTACTTCGTCACTTCTGCCGGGTGGACTTCTGGACTTTCTTCCTCTACGCCTTCGGTGCCGGTCTTAACCCCAGAGCCAGACGCTGGGTCAAGTACGAGCTTCACTACCCCATAGCTCAGTGGTTTCAAGAGCACGTCGATCAGTGGTTCCACTGGCGTAGGAACGGGGTAGGGCGCAAGAAAAACCTCGCCATCCTGGTCCACCGAAGGATCGGTAAGACGACTCAGATCACCCGTGCCGGCCAGTTATGGCTCCACGTCCGAGATCCCGAGTCGGCGACTGCCACCGGCTCCGAGAACCTCATCCTCTCGGGGAAGATGCTGGACGCCATGAAGGCGGTGATCGACGGCTCCGACCCCCATGCACTCTTCACCAAACTATTCGGCAACTGGGCCACCGATGCACGTAGCTGGACCGGCAAACAAGTGGTCCACGTCGCCCGCCGGAACACTTCCAGACAGGACCCCAGCCTCAGCACCTTCGCCGTCGAGACCTCCATAGTCGGTAGTCACCCCGATGCGGTCTTCTACGACGACCCCATCTCTTATGAGGCGATACAGAAGGACACCGGCTGGATCAGCACCGTGGTCGACCAGGCCAGTTCGCTCTTTCCCGCTCTAGAGTCCGACGCGCTGATCGTCTGGATCGGGACTAGGTACTCCTCGATGGACCACTTCGGCTCGACCATGGTGGATGAAGGGGTGGCTGACGTGACGGGGATGGCCAGAGAGTCGGGATTCGACATCAACCCCGACGGAATCTGGCACGTCTACTTCCTCGCCGGACGAGATATGGACGGAAAACCCACCACCCCCCACATCTGGCCCGAAGGCGAGATGAAGAGGTACGAGAAACTCAAACCCCTGAGGTTCGCCGCCCAGGTGCTCAACAACCCGCAAGAATCCGAGACCAACCCCATCACCGCCGACCAGATCAAGCAGTGCGTCGTCAAAAAAGACGAGGTCCCCTGGGGGATGCTGAGTTACGCCATCACCTGCGACACCGCCTTTGCCACCGGAGCCAAGCAGGTAGGCAAGGACGAGACGGTGATGATCGTCCACGGCTACCCCCGAGATGGATCAGGACTGGTCTACGTCATCGAAGGCTATGGTTCCAAGACCTGGAGAGCCGAAGACTTCGCCAAGCTCCTGGTGTCCACCGTGCAGCGTTACCGACGCCAGGGAAAGCGCATCACCGCCATCACCGACGAACGAGAGACCTCGAAGCACGGTTCCTGGAAGATCGCGCTCCAGAACTATTTCGCTGACTCCAACGAGCCGATGCCGGCCTTCCACCAGTTCGACCGCTGGAAGATGCAGTCCAAGCGTGACCGCATCCACGGAGCGACCATGTTCTGGGTCGATGGAAGGGTCAAGATCATCGAGAACGCCCCGGGTTCCAGAGAGTTGATGGCCCAGCTATCCCAGGTGGGTGAAATCATGAGCAACCCCAAGATGAAGAACGACTGGGTGGATGCTCATGCTGATGCGTTCGAGTACCCGATCTACCAACCCGCCCGAAGACTTCCTAACCAGAGAGCCCCATGGGAAAAGGGCTCGACCCTGGTCGAGATGGAAGGCTTCGACCGCCGCATGTTCGAGGACGACGACTTCAGAAGCTGGCAGAACGCCAACCCACGCGAACCTTTGAAGTAGGAGGCAGGGATGCAGGTTTTCAACGCCAAGGAAGGCACCATCGAGACCCGGCCCGAGATCTACGAGGTCAGAGACACCTGCCGAAACTGCAAGCAGAAGGGTCTGGTCGAGTATCTGTCCCTAGGGGAGCAGTATCTGCCGAGATTCCCCAACACCCCCGACTTCAGCCTTCCCAAAGCCCCCTTGGTGCTCTGCGCCTGCGCTTACTGCGGCCTGATGCAGCTACAGCATACCGTCCAGTCGGATCTCTTGTTCCGGGACTACTGGTACCGCAGTTCGATCAACGACTCGATGCGCTCAGCGCTCCAGAACCTGGTCCGGGACGCCCGCAGGCATCGCTCCAAAGGCACCTGGCTCGACATAGGAGCCAACGACGGGTACCTCCTCTCCTGCGTCCCCGGGGACTACACCAAGATCGCCTGTGAGCCCGCCAAGGACTTCCATAGAGACCTGAAGCGCATCGCCGACCACGTGGTGCCGGACTACTTCTCCGCCGAAGCGGTGGGGCACAAGTGCCAGATCATCACCTCGGCGGCGATGTTCTACGACCTCGACGACCCCCACGCCTTCCTCGAAGGGATTTCCAAGACCCTTGCGACTGATGGGATATGGATCAACCAGCTAAACGACTCCCCCGGGATGCTCAAGGCCAACGCTTTCGACTCCCTGTGTCACGAGCACCTGTGCTATTACGACGTTTGGACTCTGGCCGAGATGTACAAGTCCCACGGACTCAAGATCATCGACATCAGCTACAACGACGTGAACGGGGGCTCAGTGAGACTGACAGCGGCTAAAGTCGGATCTGAGTTCCCGCTGCATGGGGTGCCCAAGCCCAAACCCGACGATATCGAGGCTTTTTCCAAGCGGGTGAAGAAGTGGAAAGAGCGGATGTCCGAGTTGATGCGGGGGGCCATCGGCCAGACTGGGGTGTGGTGCTACGGGGCCTCGACCAAGGGCATGGTCTTGCTTCAGTACCTCGACTGTCATGATCAGTTTGTGGGTGTGGCGGATAAGAACGTCAAGAAGCACGGACTTTTCATGTCCGGCTCCTGGCTTCCGATTACCGATGAAGTGGCGTTGAGGAACTCGAAGCCCAAGTACGTCCTGGTACTTCCCTGGGCCTTCAGGACCGAGTTCATCGCCCGGGAAGCGGCACTGAGAGAGTCCGGTGCCACCCTGATCTTCCCCTTGCCGAATCCTGAGTTGGTACTTTGAAAGTCGTGGTATATCTCCGCCGTGGCCCGAGTTTGAGCTACGAGGACGCTCGCGTGACCCCCGCCAGTATGGCCACCCCCTACTACCTCGTGGTTTTGAGGGATGGGGTGATCTACTTCAATAGAGACGAGGTCGAACGCATCATGGAAACCAAGGAGGATGCATGAAGCGAGGTCTGGCCAAGCTGGTGAACGAACTGAGCAAAGCCCCCCGCATAACCACCCTGGAAGAGACCCAGGCGCTGGTGGACGCCCTCAAGTTTTTGGACAAGCAGGATAAGATCCAGGCCCTCAAAGCCCGGTTACGGGCGCTCCAGGCGTAGATGGCCCACATCAGAGTGCCGCCCAACCACGGAATCGCAGACATCATCGCCAGCTACTTCCCCTCCGGCCATAAAGGTCATGCAGTGGACGTGGGGGCCTCGGACGGGACTAGCTGCAACACCACCTATGGCCTAGAGATCCACCGGGGCTGGAAAGTCTTGAGTGTGGAGCCCAACCCCGAGTTCCACGAGTGGCTGGAACAGCACCGTAGTCTGGTAGAGAAGTGCGCCTGCTCGGACTACACCGGTAAAGCCGTGCTCACCGTCAACGTCGCGGGGCCCGAGGCTTATTCCACCATCGGCGAGGTCCCGCCCAAGGGTCTTGCGATGTATCACGAGTGGCGGAAGGTCGAGGTCGAGGTCAAGACCGTCGAAGAGTTGCTGGCCAAGCACCAGTTTCCCAAGCTTGATGTGCTCTGCGTGGACACCGAAGGCACCGAACTCAGCGTCTTGAAAGGTATCGACCTCAAGAAGTGGAAGCCCAAGGTGGTGTTGACCGAGTGCTGGGAACTCGAAGGCCCGATCGACGCCTATCTCGCAGACCTGGGCTATACCAAGATCTCCCGTATCCAGCCTGAAGCCGTAAACGACCTGTTCTACCTCTCATGATCCAGAGTAGTGGCAGGATCGCCGTACTGTGCCCGAGCCGAAGCCGCCCGGCCCAGTTCGTCACCCTCGCCAAGTCGATCATGATGACCACCAACCGGGCCGACTTGATCGGTTACGTGGACGACGATCAGGTAGACCTCTACGAAGCCACTTGTGCTAGGACCAAGGCCGAGTTGCGGTCAAGGATGTCGGTCCACGTCGGGCCCAGGATCGGTCCGGTGGCCTCGGCCAACGCTCTGGTCAAAGAGTTCCCCGGCTACGACCTCTACGGCCTGATCCCCGACGATGCGGTTGTGACCTCGGCCCAGTGGGCAGAGTGGTGTCTGGACGTTGCCGCCTTCCTCCCTAACCGGGTGGGGGTGGTGTCCCCGGCCCATAACCAGGGACCTCATGTAGACATGCCCTTCGTCACCAAAGAGTGGGTCAAGGCTACCGGATGGTTCGCGGTGCCGATCGCTCACCACTTCGTCTGGCCCCTGGTCACAGCACTGATCGGCGAGATGACCGCGATCGTCCACGCCCCCAAGGAGAGGTTCAACATCGACCACGACCTCATGATGTCGGCCAACCAGGTATGGGCGACCAAGGACACTGAAGCGTTTTTGCCGTTTGTCGCCAGAGAGTTGATGCCGATCGTCGATCGAGTGAGAGACGCCTTGAACGCCAACGGAGCCCATCCTTGAGCATCCTCATCATCTGTCCCAGTCGTGGGCGTCCAGGTTATCTGGCCAAAATGGTGCAGAGTTTCGTTGCCACCTCGACGGTGGCCCATCTGGTGGTACGTCTGGACGACGACCAGAAGGAGATGTACGCCCGAGTCCAGATCCCCGAGCGGGTGTTTTTCGAGTTTGGCCCCAAGATCGGCCCCGGAGCCTCGATCAACGGCTCGGCCTACATGAACATGCGGCTGGCCAAGGAACGTAACGACTTGACTCTGAGGCCCTACGACGCCTTCTGCGCTGCTCCCGACGATGCCGAGTTCATGACTCCGGGCTGGGACACCTATGCCTTAGAGGTGCTCCAGTCCTTCCCTAAGAGGATAGGGGTAGTCTCTGCCGCTCACGATCAAGGGGCGTTCCTAAACTACCCCTGCGTCTCCAGAGAGTGGATCGAGATTCTAGGCTGGTACGCCCACCCGACGATCTACCACTTCTGCTGGGACACCATGCACGAGCTACTCGGGGATGCGACCAACATCGTTTACGCCCCGAGGGACAAGTGGCTGATGAAGCACCAAGGACTGCCGCAAAACCTGGAGCGCTACGGGGCTGACACCTCGGCGTTCCTGACCTGGTGCGTGACCGAGAGGCCCCAAGAGGTGCAAAAACTCCGGAAGGCGATGGCATGACCTACTCCGACAACCGAGAGGACGACCACATCCTGAGCATCTTCCCCAAAGGCTATGAGGGCACGGCAGTCGAGGTCGGGGCGGGGGACGGAGAGACGCTGAGCAACACGCTGCTCTTGGAGCAAAGCGGGTGGAACGTGCTCTGTATCGAGCCCAACCCCGACTTGGCCGAAGACCTGGTGAAACTGAGGAAGAACGTCGTTCTCTGTGGCTGTCTGGCTCACGAAGGTGAGGAGGACTTCTACTCTTACGATAACCCCGGTGGGGCTCATCGAGAGGTGGTGGCTACGGTCGGCGACCTCGGAGAAGACTTCAGGGCAAGATTCTGCCAACTGGCCAGCCACGATCCGGTGATCCGCAAGGTCCGGGTGGCCACCTTGGACTCCCTGATCGAAGCCTGGTCCCACAAGGACCCCATAGACTTCGTCTCGATCGATGTGGACGGTCGAGAACCCGAGGTCCTGGCGGGGTTCGACATCAAGCGCTGGAAGCCCAGGTACGTCTTGATCGAGGACATCGTGGAGAGCGTCAACCCGACCCCGGTAGAGACGATCATGCTGGACCATGGGTACATCAGCACTGGGGTTTTTGGCTGGAACACCCTATGGGGGAGGCCAGATGTCTGAAGTCGTATTCACGTTTCCCGGAAAAGCTGGTGATGCCATCCACCAGTGGCCGGTGGCTTACTGGTGGGCCAGAGAGCACGGCCGGAAGTTCACCTGCTGGATGGACGAGCGCAGCACCAAGATCGTCGCCCCGCTGTTCGAGGCCCAGCCCTGCGTGGAGAAAGTCGAGTTCAAGCCCGGCATCGAAGGCTACCAGTGCGGAGGTCAGCCTTGGCACTTCGACCTACCCGCTTCTGACTTCCAGGATCGGGAAGTCCATCACCTGGGGTTCCAGAACTTCCCCCAGAGACAGTTGACGCTGGAGACGCTGGAGAACGCCCACCTGGGGCTCGATGTCACCCAGGACCAACTTGCTGAGGTCCCTTCGATCGAGGCTCCTGGCGAGTCTGAGGGCTTCTCAGAGGGCGATAGGATCTGTCTCCTCCACGGCCAAGCGGTGTACTCGAACACCAAAGGGACCCCGAAGTTCTGGGCCTTCGTTTCAGACATCGCCCCGGAACTGGTGGATCGGTTCGACCGCATCGTTTTCGTGGGTTCTGAGCGCGATCGGGAAGTCGGGAAGCGGATCTACCCCAAGTGGGAGGCCTTCGACGATCACGGGAGTTTCCTGGAACTCGCCCGGCTGATGAAGATGGCCAAGCTGGTGGTTGGTTGCGGGTCCTCAGTAGTTTCCCTCGCCGGAGCCTTGAAGGTGAACTCGATCCGGGTCCATGACGAGATCGGTGATCACCCGAAGGTCATCTGGAACAACCTCCAAGTGAACCACCTGAACCTGACCGAGACCGAGTTGAGGTACGAGTGGAAGGCATGGCGCGACCGCTGGTTGAACGAGGTCAAGATTGTCTAAGTTGCTGGTGATGTGCGCTTCACGTAGTAGGCCCGACCGTCTCGACCGCATGATCAAGTCAGTTTTCTGGACCTCGAAGGAGGCTGACGTGGCGGTTTACGTCGATGAGGACCAGAAAGGCCAGTACGCCGGCATCGACAAGCGCGCCACGCTGACGGTGGGGAAGCGGGTGGGTCAGTGCGCCGCCCTGAACGTCCTTCATTCCAAACACCCCGGCTACTTGGCCTACGGGGCGGCGACGGACGACTGCGAGTTCATGACCAGCGGATGGGACCAGTGGGTTTTACGGGCTAGAGAGTCTTTTCCGGGCAGGGTAGGGGCGATTTCCCCTAGGTGCGAGTCTGATATGCGGATGGACTTCCCCTGGTTCACCGACGCCTGGCTGAAGGTAACTGGGGGCTTCTGTCCACTCGGAACCAAGCACGAGTACTGGGATCTAGCCCTGGAGCTAGTCGCCGAGCAAGTGGGTATTGCCTACGCGAAGAAGGGGGAGTTCGATATCTCACACCACTCGGAACAGCCGACCGACCTGACCGATAACCCCGCCATGCTGCCGACCGAGGCGGCGATCTGGATGCTCAGGAACTCTCAAGACGGCAGGTTTGCCTGCGCCTGGCTGGCCCATAACCGGCGACCGCTGATCCAAGCACTCCAGGAGGCTGCGAATGGCTGAGACTCTAGGGTCTCTGGTAGACAAGCTGATCACCGTCAGCCACAAACTCTGGCTGGTCCAGGACCGGGTCCACCAGGCGGCACGGCAGGATTCCTACCTCGATGCCGAGACGGTCCAGCGACTCGCTGCCTTGAACCTCCAGCGGAACGAACTGATGACCGAGCTTGACGAGTTGTTTGCCGCTGGACTGAAAACCGGAAAGACGGTGGTGGACACCCGACCTAAGTTTTAGTAGCGTCGCGCGGTAGCCAGGGAGGGATTCCCGAGGTGGGACAGGGAAAGTTGCCAGACGGCCGCATCGAACGACAGGACTATCCTACCTGGTCCCGAGTCATAGAACTGGTCGATGGCCGCCGCCAGGACTCGATCCGTTATAACACCCACCTCTTCAACCGCCTCGCCGACTACTACAAGACTTACCGTGGGGTATGGCAGGGACGCTACGCCCAGTTCCGTAACAATATCTCGATTCCCTTCACTTTTGCCATGATCCAGTCGGATGTGGCGAGGAAGGTCCAAGCCTCCTTCGGAGCCTGGCCGGTGGTGGGATTCGAGGGCTACGCGCCCGAAGACGCTTCCAGGGCCAAGCGCAACGAAGTGCTGATTTCGGCCCAGATGAAGGATGCCGACTCGATCATCAAAGCGGTGGACTTCTTCCTCCAGGCTGACATCTGCGGCACTGGGATCGCCCGGTTCGGCTGGAAGAACGTAACTCGCAAGACCCGCTACCGGAAGATGGAGCAGATCGCTCCCGGGTTCGAGGTGCCGGTGGTCTACGAGGACGAGTCGGAGATCTTCGACGGTCCCAACTGGGAAGTGGTGGATCGGCTGGACTTCTGGCAGCAGCCGGCCCGAAGGACCATCGACGAGATGGACTGGGTCATCCACAGGTACTGGGCCGACCTCGACGCGTTGAAGGAAGACGCCAACAGCCCGATCCCTTACTTCGACCCCCGGGCAGTGAACGCCCTGGACTCGGTTCCCCTGAGTGGACGGGGTGCTACGGACTATCAGGAACGTAGACTCACCTTCCGTGACGAGTACGACTACATGGCGCGCACGGCTGAGCATTTCTCTAAGCCGGTCGAGATCTGGGAGTACCACGGGCTGGTTCCCTCAGAGTTTGCGGTCAACGGAGTCCGGCACCGCTGCATCGCTGTCGCCAACGAACGGGTAGTGCTGAAGAACCGTGAAGGCCCGATGCCCAACGGCCAGAAGCCTTTCCTTTCTTATAGCCCGATGCGGGACCCCTACGGATTCGACGGGGTGGGAAAGGCCGAGATTGCCTACGGCCCGCAAAGGACAGCCGACCGCATCAACAACCAGAAACTCGACGCCATCGATCTGCTGATCGATCCCCAGATCGTGGCTTCGAGCACCGCGAACCTGAACACCCAGAACCTGTTCTCCAGAGCCGGAAGGGTGATTCTGGTGGACGGTCCAGCGGATGACTCCAACATCCGTCCCCTGGTGATGAACATGCAGGGACTTCAGGCCGCCTACTCGGAGATCAGCCAGTTGTTCCAGTTCATGCAGCTAGGCACCGGAGAGACTGAGAGTCTTCTGGGAGTGCAGTCCGGGAGTCGGGAGACGGCACGAGGCTTCCTCGGCCGCCAGGAAAACGCGCTCACCCGACTCTCCCTGGAAGCCACTTTGGCGGAACAGGGCTTCATTGAGCCTCTGGCCAACGCCTTCCGCTCGATGGACCGCCTATGGCTGAGTCTTCCCCATGAGGTGAAGATCGTCGGCAGCCTGGCGACGGTGAACCCGATCACCGGCCTGCCCTACCCCGACGAAAGAGCGACGGTGGACTACGAGGACTTGGTGCCCGACTACCGAGCCAGGGCCGTAGGAGCGAGCCAGATGCTAGGCAGGAGCATCCGCCAGCAGAACCTGATCGCCATCATGCAGGTCTTGAGCGCCAACCCAGCGATGATGCAGATCGTCAACTGGGCCAACTTTGCGAGGCAGGCGTTCGAGTTGTTCGACTTCAAGAACGTCAACGACCTCCTGGTGAACCAGGTCCCTCTGATCAACCAGATGGCGCAGAATGCCGGGATGAGTCCCACCGCCGCTGCCGGGGCAGTCGCCCAGCCGATGCAGACCCTCGACCCCAACATCCTGGGGCAACTGATGAATGTCCAAGGCCAATCGACCCTCAACCTCGCCGGGATGACTTCCTGATGGCCAACCTCACCGAAGACCAGGCCCAGAAACTTCGTGTAGGGCTCATGGGTGCCGCCTGGCGCGAGATCATGCAGCCGGCGACCCAGACCAGAGCCAACGCCGCGATCAAGGCTCTGTGCCTGTCTGTGGGCGAAAGGAAGACCCACGGCGGAGAGTTCAAGGACGCCAACGACGACGAGCTTCGTGCCACGATCCGCGAGTGCGAGTGGCACCTGAGTGTGTGGTCGAACGAGCTAAAGGTGTTCGACTTCAACCGCGCGCAGGACGATCTGCGCCAGCAAAACGGCAACGAGATCCTCGGCCCCCTAACTGGGCAACCCGAAGGAAGGACATAGGACGATGGCAGACGAAGACATCAGCCCGGCTAACGAGCCCAACGCTGATCGCGTAGCTGAACTGGAGCGTCAGAATGCTGAGCTTCAACGGCGCTATGCCGCCTCCTCGGAAGAGGGGAAAAGGCTCGCCCAACTGAACCAGCAACTCCAGCAGCAAGCATTCGAGCCCACCCGGCAGGCGATCCCCCAGCGCGGCAGCCCCTACGACCGGCTTAACGAGACCGGGGTAGACGCTGCGGCTATCGATGAGATCGTCGAAAGACGATTGAACGAAGGCATTCAGCGGGCATTTGCCCCGATTGCCAAGGGATTCCAAGCCCGCCAGGAGATGCTGGCCGAGCACCCGGACTTCGGTAAGTGGGAGTCCGATGTGGCTGCCTGGGTCCACTCAGACGAAAAGAGAAGGTCGCGTTACGAGTCGATGTTCGCCGCCGACCCCATGGGGGCCAACGAGTGGGCGTACATGGGATTCGGTAACGCCCAGCAAAAGAACGGTAAAGGCAGTGCGGACACTTCCAGACGTGCGAGCCGAGAAGAGTCGGCTCACGCTGCGATCCCAACCGAGCGCTCAGGCGAAAGCCGTCGCCGGCCGGATGACGGCAACGAACTGGCTGATATCCGCAAGCAGATGCGCGAGAGAGGAAAGACCCCGGACCTGATCGACCGCTACGCCAAGACCAGGCTGGGGCAAGCGATTCCCGACTCGCACCTGAATCAGTAGGGCCTAAGAAGGAGCCAAGGGAATGGCTGCTGCATCAGGAACCACTTATGACGTAGGCAGTTGGCCTCTCGCAACTGCCCCGCAGCACGAAGACCTGATGGATCTGGTGACGATCATCGACTCGTTCCAGACCCCGATGTTTTCTTCGATGCCGAAGATCCGGGCGACGGATGTTGTGCATAGCTGGGCGATCGATGCGCTGGATGCGACGGCGACCGCAGGAACGTCGGAAGGTGTGAACTTCCTCGCCGCGTCGATGACGACCCCGGTGCGTCTCTACAACTACACCCAGATCTTCGCCAAGCACGTCCAGGTCTCAGACCGCGAGCGGGCGGTGAAGCCGGCGGGTATCCGAGACTTCTACGAGCACCAGGTGATGAAGGGCTTCAAGGACATCGCCCGCGACTGCGAGTCCCGCTTCTGGACCATCGGCGTGGCCTCGGCGCAGTCGGCCTCGGGCATCACCTCGAACACCCCACCCCGCATGTCGGGTTTTCTCGGGACGTTCGGCAACGGGTCCATCTTCACCTCGGCGAGCGCCTCTGGTGTTGTCCTCACGGCCGACATCGCGCTGTTCGCGCAGACCATGTTCCAGAACGGTGCCGAGCCCGACTCGCTGTGGTTCGCGCCCCGTTCCAAGTACCAGTTCTTCCTCCAGACCGTGGGTACATCGATCAACGCCAGGAACATCGCGGCGGTGGATAACCGCCTGTCGATGAACGTGGATGTGTTCGAGTCGCCCTTCGGCCAGTTGTTCGCGGTCATCACCGATCGTTTCATCCCGCTGACCGCGGTGGCTTCGGGTGCCTACTACATGGGCGACCGCAGCATGGCCAGGCTGGCAGTCCTGCGTCCGCCGCAGCACAAGCCCATGGGTAAGGCGGGTGATCACACGCAGGGAATCGTTTTGATGGAAGCCACTTTGCAGATAGATCACCCAAGCTCCTGGGGTGCAATGACCGGAGTGATCAACACGTAGTCGGTTGGTGTCAGGGGGTGGGGTGGAGTCGGGGAGTCCCCGCCCCCGAAGCACCTTGGAGGGCATATGATTCCGAACGGCTTCAGTCCAGAAGAGCCCAAGAAAGGCGACGGCCTCAAGCGCGGTGACGCCCAGGGCCTGATCGACATCTCGCGGATCAAGGGCTGGGACCCGACCAAGATCGAAGGATTCACCGACGCTGAAGGCGGAGACATCTCCAACTTCGACAAGGCGAGTTCGTCTTACCGGACTCAGGGCAACGACCTCGGCCAACTGAATCCGCCTCCTGCGGTGAGTGGGAAGGCGGGGGCAGATCCGAGCGAGGCGCTAGGACCCGAGTATTCCGAGCGGGTGACGTGGAACGTCCCCGATGTCAGTCGGGAGCGGAAAGAGAACGGGCACCCGAAGATGACGCTGTCTCCGCCTGACCCGGGTGGTGGGAGGGAGTAATGGAGGGTTTCTTCGTTCGTCCCTCGCAGAACCTAATGGACAAGGTGTCGGACCCTGAAGGGTTGGTGGCACGTAACCCCGACGTGGCAGATCGGTTCGACGCCATCAAGGAACTCAGGGGGTTGGACGACGGGACGCTTCATCGGGGCAGCGAGTTCCGCCGGGTAGCCAACCTGATGGGGCCGGTGGAAGACCTGCTGCGAGCGATCGAGCCTGAGTTTCTTTCTGACAAACGGAAGTTCTACGCCTGGCTCGATGCCAACCCAGCTTACTGTACCTACGACCGTAGGCGGACCAGGGACCCGAACATGCTGCCTAACGGCATCATCGTGCCGGGCAAGGAGGCGTCCCATGACAATCCGTGAAGTACTGGACCAGCAACTGGCCCCCGGCAATAGCCTGGGGTTGCTGGCGCTGCTGGAAGACGTGAAGTCGGGGGCACAGCTTCCCGATATTCAGTCACGTGCCGCTGCCTGGATCGGGACTCTGAACGGCGAAGGAGCCGTCCCGCCCCCACCCAAGTCGGCACCCAAGTCATTCAGCAAGCCAGCCAAGCCGACACTCAGGTCTCACTCGAAGAAGAAGTAAGGAGGCACACGATGGGAGTCAAGATCAAGCAAGCCACCTACTGCGGCCCTGACGGGTTCGGTGGTACTCACGGCGACCCGGGCAGCTACATTCCGGAGTCTGGGAAGCCTCAACCCCTGCTGGACACCAGCAACAACGACGGTGTGGGGCCTGGGGTGAAGTTTGTCCAGGCCACCTATAGTGGCATCCCTGGAGATCCTGATCTGGCTCCCAAGGTGCCCTCGGGCGGCAGCATTCCGACCGGCTCGACCGACGTGCAGAACCCCGAAGCCACGGGCCACGACGCCACCCCGAAGGACATCTTCAGGAGCCCGGCGACCGATGGCTAGGCCAGTGGTCAAGCAGAGGAATATGAAGATCGGGAACTACCGGGCCAACGTGGAGCCGGATGCCGAAGGTGTTCTCGAAAGCGTGCAGACCCAGACTCCACTGACCAAGGTCGAGAAGGACTACGTCAAGGGCACCCGCCGCACAACCTCGATGGAAGCGGTCAGACGTGCCCGTCGCGCCAACAGGCAACCACCTCCGAAGGAATAAATGAGCGAGCCACTGACGATTTACACCGCCATCCCGCACAACTCATCGGCGAGCTACTACTACCGCCTCACCGTACCGATCAAGACTGCGGTGGAACTGGGTTTGAACATCCGGGCGATCGTGGACACCAACGACATCGGGGTGTCTCCTGAAGCCAGAGTCCAGAACTTCTGCGAGTCGGACGTGGTGCTGATGTACCAGCCGGTGGGTGACATCCCGATGTCCAACATCAAGGGGGTGCAGAGTTTCATCCCCTCGAAGCGGGATGGCAAGTGGAAGTGGCCGCCCACGGTAATCGTCGAGACCGACGACAACCTATTCAACGTCAGCCCCCTGAACCCGGCGTTCAAGAATCTCGGATTCCGAGACCTGGAAGGGAACGACATTCCTCCCGGGCACGAGATCGGCGGGGTACAGAACGGCCAACGGAAGATTTACTGGCGGGATGGGGAGAACGGCTTCGACATACGCAGGAACAAGCAGATGCTGATGGGCTACCGCCACATCCTGTCGATGGTGGATGCCGTGACCTGCTCGACTGACGCCGTCAAGCAATCGATCCTGAAGGAAGTCACCCCTAGAAGGGTGAAGGTGTTCCCGAATCTGGTGAGGTTCAACGACTACGAGCAGGTGGATCTCAAAGAGTCGGACAAGATCAAGATCCTCTGGCAAGGCGGAGCAGCGCACTTCGAGGACTTCTACCCCTTGCGCGAAGGCTTCGGCAATATCACCAAGAGATACCCCCAGGTCCACTGGATCATCTGGGGAGCGCAGTACCACTGGGTGAATGAGTTGATGCCGCCCCAGCGGTACATCTACAAGGACTGGTGCCCCTACGCCGAGTATCGCCTGAGACTGGCGACCATGGGCCACGACATCGCCCTGGCACCGCTCCAGAACCACGTTTTCAACAAGTGCCGCTCGGCCATCAAGTTCTACGAAGCCGCCGTACTGAAGAAGCCAGCAGCGACTTTGGCGCAGAACTCCGGAGCCTACGAGCACGAGATCCAGGATGGGGAGACGGGTTTGCTGTTCAACGACCCTGAAGAGTTCGAGGCCAAGCTGAGTCTCTTGATCGAAGATACTGTGGAAAGGAAGAGACTGGCTGCAAACGCCAAGGACTGGGTGTCTGAGAACCGTGACGCCAGGAAGAAGGTCCCCGAGTGGGTGGCCTACTGGCGTCAGTTGAGAGAAGATCGGAAGCGCGAGCAGCCGCACGTCTCGGACGCTGAGTGGGATGAGATCGAAGCCGAGGCCAAGAAGGAGTTGGAGCAAGAGGCCGTAGCCTCCTAGGAGCCAGGATGGCCCTATTCAGGCAGTCCACGATTCCGTGGGCGACAGCAGTCCAGCAGATCGCCGACTCGGTGGGAGCCTCGGGTGACGCCGAGATGCGGAACCGCGCTCACACTTCGCTCAGAGCCGCGTTCCAGTTCATCGGCGGCCGTGCCAGATGGGACTTCCTGAGAGGCGAGTATCCAGTCCAGATCGTGACTGGGCCTTTCTCTCTCGGTGGAGTCTCTGCCACTGCTGCGAGTGCCTATGCCGGCCTTCCCTCGGGGCATGGGATCGCAGTAGACGACATCGTCTCTGCTTCGGGGTTCCTCTATGGCACCCGAGTCACGGCTACTGCGACGACTGGCTTTGGGGTCACGGTAGCGCCTACGGCGGGTGGTACGGCGATGACTGCCACCTTCACCCGGGACATGTACGACGCCCCTTCGGGGCTGAGGTCGGAGTACGGGGTCAAGCTCCTCTCCAGCCAACGTCCCCTGATCTACGTCAAACGCCGCCCCTATGACCGCAGTGCCTCAGACGAGTACACCGCTTCGAGTCCTTACTGGTACGACCTCTTCATGCTGGGCAGTGCCTCGAAGGTGAGACTGGTCCCTCCCCCGGCAGGGTCGGATCTCTTGCAGCAGCGCTACTACCGGGCCTTCACCCTGGCTTCAGCGTCCGGTGCGAGTGCAGCGATCGACATGCCCGAGGACTACGAGTTCCTGCCGATTGCCTGGGCCAAGTGGCACTTTCTAACTGACAAGGGTGAGGGGCGGAAGGACCAAGCCAGTACCTGGATGAGTCTGGCTCAGGACGGGTTGAAGCAGATGCTGGCGGAGCAGACCAACCTGCCGGACGACAACCTCACCATGACCCCAGGTCACCTGCCGTTCTGGAACGACAGCCTGTCCACTCGCTGGATCAGTTGGGACTGGACCTAAGTGACTCGCCACGTTGAACCCCTCAACGGTGGCCTGTGGACGGCTGAAGACGCAGGACTTCTAGAGCCGGGCCAACTCACCAAGACCCAGAATGCCATCTACCTTCCTGGGAGTCAGCTACTCACCCGGGCTAGAGGCAGGACAGAGGCGGGGTCGGCGACGGGTGCCGCCAACGTCGATGGGCTGAGAGACATCGAGTTCGACAACGGCGATCACTTGCTGGTTGCGATGGTCTCGGGTCTCTATCGCTACTCGGCGGTGGGCGACACCCTGTCCTTCGTCACCCTGACTGCGGCAGCGACCGGAGCCTCGCAGCTAGAGGTAGTCCACTACCGGAACCGCTTCTTCCTGCTGAACGGGGCTACTGCGGACGCATCGAGCACGGGTACCAACTTCGTGGCCTACCTGACCGCCACCGCTGCCTCAGGAACCCCGACCGCTCGCCAGCACGGCATGTTGCCCGTCATCGCGGCCCCAAGCGTTTCAGGGTCAGCCACGGCGTTCTCCCAGACGGTTACCGGGTACTACGAGTACTGGACTACCGAGGTGGCCAAGTTCACCCAGGACGGTGCCCTTCAGACTTTGGAGTCGGCGTTCTCGTCCGATACCAACCCGACCACCATCTACGTCTCCTCGACGGGCATGGCTCCGGTGATCCAGATGCCTTCAGTACGGAACACCGAGATCATGACCCACTGGCGGGTCTACAGGTCTCCCAAGAAAGACAAGGAGTCGGACAGGAAGTTCCCCTCCGGGTTCATGATTGCCGAAGTCGCCACGGCTACCGGAGCAGCCACCGGCTGGACTCAGGTAGTGGATAGTTCGACGGTGTCCAGCGCTTCGGGGTTGCCGACTTCTTTCAATACTACCGGGTTCTTCTTCGACTGGGCCAATGCCTCAGCGGGGCTCACGGCCTCAGCGGGAGGGGCGGGAGGATTCGCCTCGGCGACTGCGGTGTTGCTGGGTACCCCGAGGAAGCAGGGAGCCTACGGCTACAACTTCGGTGGTTTCTCGGGCAGCGTCAAAGGAATCCAGGTGCAACTGGCGGCCTATATTGCCTCTGGTTCTGGATCGACCGCCTACCCTCTCACGGTGACCATAGGCAAGCGCCGAGCGGCGGATGGTGGGTTCGTCTCCAGCCTGGCGGAGTTGGCGCAGGGCACCCAGAAGATCGCTTCCAAGTCGGCGGTGATCACGGCGAGTGCGATTGGCTCTCCCCAGACCGTGACCCTCGGAGCTTCGGCTGACCGCTGGTTTGCCTCCGACAAGCCAGGACTGGTGGACTCGGACTTCGATGCCAACTTCATGACGGTGGTGGAGTTCAGCAAGCCCGGCGTCCTGGCAGTGGACTACCTCAAGACCTTCGTCTACTACGCCTCGACGGTAGACGGGACGGTCCAGTACCCCTCGGTGGTCTACACCTTCGGTGACATCGTGGCTCAAGTCTCGAAGAACCACCCGCCTTCCAATGCGAGCACGGGGGATTTGTTCGAGGACTCACTGGTCATCAACGACACCAGTAATCCGGCACTAATACGCTGGAGTGCGCCAGGCGAGCCCGAGTACTTTCCCCCAACTTACTTCCTCGACTTCGAGACCCGCGAGAACGACCAGGTCCGGCTGATCAAGGTCGTCAACTCGGTGCTCATGGTGGGCCTCGACGCCAGTCTCTGGGCCGTCAACTACCTTCCCTCGGAGAGAGACTCATCCTTCGATCGGGGCAAGGCACTGCGGGCCATCTCCAAGAACTACGGGGTGGTGAACCCGATGTGTGCCTGCACCTTCTCGACCGACGACGCCCCGGAGATCCTGGCCTTCGTCTCGAACCACGGCATTCACACCACCGATGGTTATAACTTCTCTACCCAGACCAACGGCCTCAACTGGGATGGGGTGATCTCCCGCACCGGCAACGGCACGCCGATCTGCCTGATCAACGACCGCGAGAGAGAAGAGATTCTCTTCTACTACCGGAACGACGACCTGACGCCTGAGACCTACATGTGCCTCCATCTGAGCTATGCGGCGGATCATATGAGTGGGCGGCAGATGAAGATCTCCGGCCCGGTCCATATGCGGAACCTGGATGTAGTCGGAGGTGGGACGGCGAGCCTGGAGTCAGCCTGGGCGGTGCAGAGAAGCACGGGGGCAACGGACATTTTCCTGGGATATGGGGGAGCGTCGGCGGCGGCGGGGGCAGGACGGGTGTACCGCGAGACCGGAACGACGATCCCGGCTGCGGACTCCACGGTCAAATGGTCATCCAGGGTGATGTACCTGGCCGGTATGGGCAACGAGTTCGTGGCCGGGGATGTCTACGGTTACTGTGGGACTTACGCCGGAAGTCCGGTGATCACCTATACCGCCCAGAACCGGAAGACCAACGACGCTGGACCTTCGACCATCTGGTCCAAGGACATCACGCTCGGCGGCCAGAGGCTCCACAAGATCTCTCCTAGAGCGACCTTCGAGGGGATGCAGGTGACGGCTCAGGTGACGGCAACGACCTTTGGCCAGGCCAGCCTGATCATCGATGGGGAAGGGTGGGGAGAGGAAGATAGCGGAAGATGAGAGTTTATCACGGCATCAAGCCCGAGACGCTGCCCCCGCCTGATGCGCCGGACTTCCAGGCACGCACGCGGTCGATGCTGACCGACATCGACTACTTCCTGAGAGACGCTTCGTTTGGATTTGCTCGCATCATTCAGGGCCAGACCCCGGATGGGACCGGCAATCCGATTCCGACCTCGCCTCCCCTGACCGACTACTTCTACTTGCCGGGCCGTACCGGGAACCAGGTGGGTCACGGTGGCACGACGGCGGGTGGCTACCTGGCGTTCTCCAGCACCTCGAACACCACCAAAGGGAAGATCTACCTCGGGGACGCGCTGACCCAGGGGGCGTTCGACGAGACCACGGGGTACCTGGGGATCGGAACGATCTCCCCTGCGGTGCTGCTGCACCTCTCCCAGACTGCGGCTCTGACCTACGCTCGCCCCAACAACGAGACACCACCGGGTGTGGGTGGGTGGCGAGATGAGGCGGGTGGGAGTTCAGCGATCTACTCCCACATGAACGAAGTGGTAGCGGATGACTCGCTCTATATCCAGCAGCAGCAGGGAGGCAGCACCTATTCTTTCACCTGCCCCGATACCACGACCACCAACTACACCGCGATCACGCTCAACTTCCGGGCGCGCAAGAACACCGCCACCGCCAACAATCTCAACATCACGCTCTCGCGCAGCGGCAACACCGTGCTGTCGGCCAAGAATGTCGGGGCGCTCTCGATAGGCCCGGGGTTCACGGCGGGGAGTTACACGCTGAGTGCGGCGGAGTTGCTCGACTTCAACACCGGAGCCACGGGGGGCTCGATCAGTCTCTCATTCGACTTCGGTGGGGCAATCCCTGATACCTGTGCGGTGTCTTGGTTCGAGATCCAGTTCACCATTGTCTCGGCCGGGGAGATGACGCGCTGGAGCCAGTCGGACGGGACCGTCCTTCTAGGGGTGGATGCTTCGGGTGACATCTTCGGGGGTGGGGCGGCGGCATCGACCAACATCCTGTCGAACAATGTCGCCAACTCGACCACGGCGCGGATTCAGGTCACCTCGACCCCGGATGTCATCTTCGACATCCCGACTGGCACGGTAGATCCGCTGACGGTATCGCTGGGCTTGGTCTCCGGCACGATGACCGGGATGAGTCTCAGTGCGGTCTTCAACTCGACGGGTGGCAACTCCAGCACCATCAGGATCAACAACACCTCGGGTGCCACCACGGCCAATCTACTGACCATCGACAAGGTGGCGAGCCAGAGCGGGCGCATGACCCGCTGGCGCGACGTGAGCCCGACCTTCACCGAGTTGTCCTACATCGATGTGGACGGCTCGTTCAACGGGCCCATCGTTTCCTCCTCGTCGAGTTTCGTGGACTCTGGTTTCCGGGTCATCGGTTCAGGGGATGCCACCAAGAAACTCGCCTTCGAGGTGGATACCAACATCGCGACCGCAACCACGAGAACGGTGACAGCGCAGAACGTCTCAGGGACCATGGCGCTGCTGGAATCCGCCCAGACCTTCACCCGGGGACAGACGGTCAACCCCACGGCAGATGAGGTGGCGGTCTCCCTGACGCCGACTGCGGGGGCGCTTGCACACACGCTGTCAGTCTTCGATGACACCGGAGTAGAGGTATTTGCAGTCAGGAATGACCCCGGAGCCGCGCTGCCGGACGTCTATTGTCGCAGCCTCAGGATTGACGCCAATGGCTTCGCGGGTGGTACCAGCGCGACGATCTCCACCGCCAACATCACCACCGCCAGCCGCACCTTTTCCTTCCCCGACGCGACCGGACAGTTCCTGATTCGTGTCGGCGCAGTGACGGTGGCCCCGCGCACCACGAATACTTCGGGCACCTTGGTGGCGGTCGGGCTCAACCCCTCGGCCTCGACTTGGATGGTGAATGGTTACGGCAACTGCACCGTGGCGGGGACGGGGAACGTCCAGGTCAACATCCTCTTTACCGACAACGTGGGAGCCAAGACCTACGTTGCCACCACGATCTCAATGACCGCCACGACCAACTCCGCACCGTTCTCGCTTGCGGTCAGGACGGCGGCGGGGACGGCCATCACCTACTCCACCACCGTCACCACCACCGGCACCTATTCCCTGGTGCTGAGAGCGAGCCAGCTTTAATGCCCGGCTTTCCGACTTACGACTTCTTCATCTACGACGCCACCGACCCCACCAAGCAACTCAACTGGGACACCTCGGCCCTCACCACCTCAACGCTCAGGACCCTGAAGGTCCAGGGCTTCCCCGGAGCCATCACCGTCCAGACCCTGCCCGCTCTACAGTTGCCAAACGTCTTTACTGACAACAATGCTTTCAACCTTGGGGCGGCGTTCACCAATCTCTCTGGTGCCACTACCCCAGTCACCATCGATACCGCAACGAACGCTACCAATGCCGTCGACGTGATTACCGCTAACGGCATTGATTCCAGCGGCCTCAATGGGTCGGGTATCGGAGTGGCGGGGGGCTGGATGGATGTCAACGGCTTCGTGGTGGCGGACAACTTCTTCCTCGCCGACTTCACCGACCCGACCAAGGTTCTGGCCCATGACATTTCGGCCATCCCTACCGGCGCAACCCGCTACCGCCGGCACCTGAATACCAGCGGCTCCGCTGTCATCGTGGGCTCGCTTACCACCGACTCGGCTCGTCTCAGCATCGCCGACCTCACCGCCCAGACCGCCGACATCGCCTCGACCAAACTCGTCGATGCTGGCGCGGCGGGTTTCTACCGCGTGAGCTACGTCCTAGCCGATACCACCTCCGACGCTGCTGCGGGCTCGGTGACGCTCACCATCTCCTGGACCGATGACGTAGGGGCGACGACTTCGACCGCTACTCAGGCTCTGACCGGCACCGGCAGACAAAGCGGCACCGTCCCGCTCTACCTGGCTTCAGGAAACATCACCTACGCCGTCACTCACACCGGCTCTTACGGCACGGCGCAGTATGCATTGCGGATACGCTGCGAGTACTTGGGATAGGAGACCTCATGGCCCAGTTCATGGCACGGATCACCGCCGTCACCACCAACGGTCCTTACTGCTACCTGCTGCTCAAGGACGGGCAGGGCATCAAGGACGCCAACGCTCTAGCCAGTATCTCGGCGGCATTGGATGGGGTGAAGGCTGACATTGCTGCCAACCTGGCGGGCGAAACGGTGAAGTCGGTTGCGATGACGGTCAACTCGGCATAGGCTAGCCCTGCACAAGGAGGTGTCCCATCAACCCGATGCTGCTGCAAGCGCTGCTGGCCTTTGGTCCCAGCCTCCTCTCCAAGCTTTTCGGCGGTGACCCCCAGAAGAAACTCCGCCAAGACGTGCGTAGACTGACCTCGGCCCAGAACGTCGGAGCCGAGACCAACAAGTTCTATAACCAGGCCCAGGCCTCTCCAGCCTTCTCTCAGGCCCAGGGCGCAATCGCCGCCGGAGCCAACCAGACCGCCAATCAGGTCCAGGCTAACCTCGGAGCCAGGGGTATCGGGACCAGTGGCACTGGAGCCATCCTGAGCAGCCTGACGCCGTCTCTGGTGGGTAGTCAGCAGGCTGGGCTACGTAGCTCGACCTACCAGGGAGCCCAGAACCAGGCTCAGCAGTCGATCCAGGCCCAGCTTCAGGCTCTCATGGGGACTCAGGGACCTTCCCAGTCTCAGCAACTCTTCGCCGGAGGGTTGGAGGCTTATCTGCCCTATCTCCAGCAGTTGCTCTCAGGGCGGGCGATGGGGCCAGGGCTGCCGTATAACGCGCTGTCCAACGCCGCCGGGCAGGGAGTCGTGGCCTACCCGAACCTGAGCACCCGATGAGTGCCTCGCTCACCGGCACCATGGTTGACCCTGAGAGGATCGCTGCTGAGCAACGGCAATTGCTGGAGCAGCAGACCCAGCAAGCCCAGCAGCAGGCCCAGCAGGCACTGAGTCAGTACCAGAGCGCCTCCCAGGCCCCGCCGGCACAGTTGAGCCCGCTCGATACCTTCCTTCCTACCCTGGTGGGGAACATCGCCTCGGTGATCGCTCAGGACCCGAGTTATCGGCAGTACGGCCATGAAGAGGTCAAGCGCCGCCAGTCGGAGTTGCTGAAGTCGAGGGCAGATACCCTCCAGGCTTTGCAGGACAACTACGCCCAGAAGGCCAAGGCCGCTCAAGAGGCCGGCGACACCCAGGCCCACGAAGAGGCCCTGCTGGCGAGAGAGAAGATCGCCAAGACCTACCAGCAGGTGCTAGAGGCGCAGAAGGCTGAGAACGACCGCAACGCAGCCAAGACCAAGCAGCAGTACGACCTCGAACGCGACAAGGCTAAGGCCAACCTCGACCTCAGAAACGATAAGGAGATGGCCAGGATCAAAGCCGCTGCCGATGCCGGGGCGGCAGCCGAGGCGCAGCAAGCCACCTTCGAGAACGACACCAAGCAGACTTCCTCGGGCCGCCAGTACCTGCCGCTCACCAACGTGAAGGGTGTGAAGCCCACCGCAGCGGCGAGGCAGTACGCGGCGAGCAATGGGATTCCGGTGGTGTCACCGGCCGACGACGACAAGCTGACCCGCCTGGATCAGGCACGGCTCAATGCCGACGACATGATCGCCAGCCTCCGAAAGTTCCTGCCCAAGAGCAACAAGGACATAGGGACGATGGCACGGAACACCCAGCAGGACTTGACGGGTGGAGACCCCGAGATCCGTAACTACCGCCAGTACTACGAAGCCCTGGTGGAGCAGCTAGTCGCGGTGGCTGGAGGTCGAGGGTCGGGCGTGCGTATCAACCAGGCTGAGATCAACCGCTTGCAGAAGATCGCCCCGACGATCAGGACCCCGCTCCCCATCGCTGAAGGCTGGGTCAAGCGAGTCCATCAACTGATCGACAACGCCGAAGACCCGGTGCTGGGTCGAGCCGGGCTAAAGAACAAGAGCCCCAAGGTGATCGCCTTGAAGGCTGCGAGGCAGGGCGACATCGCCACCTTGAAGCGCATCATCCAGGCCAACCCTGAACTGAACGACGACGAAGACCTGCTGAGGATCACGCAGTAATGGGCGTTCTAGAGAATCTCCAGGCCAAGGAAAGCGCCGCCATTGCCACGGGGAAGCCTCAACCCACCCCCGAGGCTATCGGGATGGGGACGGCCAAGGAAGCCCGTAGCCGGGCAACCTCGGGCCTCACCAACGCAATCCCGTATGTCGGTGGGATGGTGGGTGGGATGGCAGGCAATGTCCCCGGAGCCATCATCGGTGGGATGGTGGGGAAGGACATCCAGAGTGGCATCGAGGGGAAAGGACTCCCCACGGCTGGAGAGGCAATCGGCGAAGGGGTGAAGCAAGGAGTCTTCGAGGGGGTGGGTCGTGGAGTAGGTGCTGCGGCTGCGCCCCTGGCACGGGGCATCATGCGCGCCGCCGCCAAGGTTTCCCCTGAAGCCGCCGAGGTCGCAGTCAGGGAAGGCATCACCGCTACCCAGAAGGGCCTCCGCAAGCTCAACGGCCGGATCACCGACCAAGCCCGGAATACCTGGAGGCTGATCAGGAGCTACGAAGGCCGGGGGATCAAGTTCGACCAGGGCCAGTTGGCTACCGATGTCATGGGTGATATCCACAGCCAACTTGCCGGACACGCGATTGCCCAGCCTGAACTCGAAGCCGCCGCCAAACTCACCGAGCAGTTCCTGAACGAGCACCCTGGCCCTATCACTCCCAGTGCCTTGCAGATGATCAAGCAGACCTCGGACGACATCGCAGGCCCGATCTACAAGGCGATGCAGAGAGCCAAGGAAGGTGGCCAGCCTCTAGCGGCAGACCAGATCATCCGCTACCGCTGGCACAAGGCTCTCGCCGACCGGGCACGTCAGGCGCTCG
>Ga0070688_100000106_pt1 | contig 43309 bp, 40 predicted proteins | sample KBSS13HmetaG_FD_64679 | JGI IMG/M metagenome (GOLD analysis project Ga0070688, IMG submission 64679) | Switchgrass rhizosphere microbial communities from Kellogg Biological Station, Michigan, USA - KBS S1-3H metaG | ecosystem: Host-associated > Plants > Roots > Rhizosphere ...
CTGCGGGTCGGAAGGCGTCAGCCTCCCGGGGATGGCGGGCGTGGACATGGCGACCGATTCAGGCACGCGGGAGGCCCGCAAGTCAACTCCTGAGCGAGACTAATGCAAGATCTTGAAAAGCCGCGACCAGCGGATGAAGAACGGCATGTCCCACCAGTGCTGCGACGCCGTCGAGAAGTAGATGAACAGCGCGCGGCCCTTCACGAGGTCCATCGGCAGGTAGCTCCAGTACCGGCTGTCGGCTGAGTTCTCGCGGTTGTCGCCCATCATGAACAGGTGCTCGGGCGGGATCTTGTCCGGCGCCCGGTTGTCGCGCGGCGACATCGCCGCGGGCTCCTCGCTCCACTGCGTGTGCAGGGCGAACGGCTCGTCGCGCTTGACGCCGTCGACCCACACCTCCTTGTGGCGGATCTCCACCGTCTGCCCGCCGGTGGCGACGCAGCGCTTGATGAAGTCCTGCGACGGGTCCACCGGGTACTGGAACACGATGATGTCACCCGGCCTGGGCTTGCGGAGACCCGGCAGCCGCAGGTGCGTGAACGGGATCTTGGGGCCGTAGTCGAACTTGGTGACGAACAGGAAGTCGCCCACGAGCAGCGTGTCGCGCATGGACTCGGACGGGATCCGGAACGCCTGGAGCAGGAACACGCGCACGATGAGCATGAGGCCGATCGCCCACGCGAGCGATTCGACGTTCTCGCGGAACGTGGAGCGCTTGCTCGCCTCCGAGGCGCGCTTGGAATCGGCGCTCACGCGGCACACTCCCTGGCCGGCAGCGGCCGGGCCCGCACCGCGAGCCAGGCGATGGTGTCGTCGGCCACGAACCGGTGCGCGGCCGGGATCCGCCAGCCGTGCGGTGTGCGCTCCAGCCGGCCGCCGGCATGCGCGTCGGCGCAGGCTCTTCCGTATCGCATCTCCAGCTCCTCTCTCGGGTCGGGGGGAAGGTCTCGCAGATCGAGGCCCGTGGCCAACCGGAGCGCGAGCATGACCGTCTCATCGGCGCGCGACGCCGGCGTCTCCAGTTCGCGAGCGACCGCGGGATCGAGCCCGCGCTCGAGCGCCGCCGCCCAGTCGGGCATCGCCCGTAGGTTCTCGTAGCGTTCGCCGCGCCAGAGCCCGTGCGCCGAGGGACCGAGCGCCAGGTAGTCGCGTCGCAGCCAGTAGGTGAGGTTGTGTCGGCACTCGGCCCCCGGGCGCGACCAGTTCGAGGTCTCGTAGGGCGCGAGCCCCGCGGCCGCGAACGCCGCGTCCGCCTGCGCGTGGAGCTCGGCCTCGAGCTCGGGCTCGATCGCCTGCGCGGCGCCGCCGCGAACCGCGTCGCCGAGCGGCGTGCCGTCCTCCGCGATGTAGCCGTAGGCCGAGACGTGCTCGGGCTCGAGCGCGAGCGCCGCCGCGAGCGTCCGTTCCCACGTCGCGGCCGTGTGTCCCGGGTAACCGAACATGAGGTCGACGCTCAGCCGGCGGAAGCCGTGCGCGCGCGCGAGCGCAAACGCCGCGCCGGGCCTGTGCTCGTCGTGGAGCCGCCCCAGCGCCCGGAGCTCCTCGGGCACGAACGACTGGGCGCCCATCGACAGCCGGTTGATGCCGGCCTCGGCCCACGCGTCGAGGAGTCCCGGCTTCACCGTCTCGGGGTTGGCTTCGAGCGTGACCTCGGCACCGGGCTCGAGCGTGAAGTGGTCGCGGATCGAGCCCCACGCGCGCGCGAACGCGCGCGGCGCGATCGCCGACGGCGTGCCGCCGCCGAAGAACACGCTCGAGAACGCCACGCCGGCCGCTGCCGGGGCCCGCAGCGCCGCCTCGCGCTCGAGGGCGGCGAGCCAGCGCTCGACCGCCGCACCCGAGAGGTGTTCCTTCGAGAAGTGGCAGTACGGGCAGGGTGCCGCGCAGAACGGCACGTGCACGTAGAGCGCCGTGCGCGCGCGATCGCGTGCGACCTGGTCCGGTCCCCCGAGCGGCCGCATCAGTGGATCACCTTCAGCAGCCGGTCGAAGCGGATGTGGAAGAGCCCGTTCCACCACGCCGTGCCACCGGTCGAGAAGTAGATGAACAGCGCGCGCCCCTTCACCAGGTCCATGGGCACCGTGCCCCAGAAACGGCTGTCGTTCGAGTTGTCGCGGTTGTCCCCCATCATGAACAGCTCGCCGGGCGCGACCGTGGGCGGCATGTAGTTGTCGCGCGGCGTGTAGCCCGCCGGGTCCTCGGTCGAGACCGTGTGCTTGACGTAGGGCTCGGCCTGGCGCACGCCGTCCACGAACACCTGCTTGTGCCGCACCTCCACCGTCTGGCCGCCGGTCGCGACGCAGCGCTTGATGAAGTCCTTGGACGGATCCTCCGGCCACTGGAACACGATCACCTCGCCGCGCCGCGGCGCGTGCAGCCCCGGCAGGCGCACGTGCGTGAACGGGATCTTGGCGCCGTACTCCAGCTTGCTCACGAACAGGAAGTCGCCCACGAGCAGCGTGTCGCACATCGACTCGGACGGGATGCGGAACGCCTGGATGACGAACGTGCGCAGCAGCAGCGTGATGGCCACCGCCCAGGCGATGGCCTCGAGGTAGTCGCGGGTGGTCGAGCGCGGAGCGCTGCTGGTGGGCATCGTGAATGTCCCCGTTCCCGCTAGCCGCGGTCCACGCGCAGCACGGCGAGGAACGCTTCCTGCGGCACCTCGACGGTGCCGATCTGCTTCATGCGGCGTTTGCCTTCCTTCTGCTTCTCCAGCAGCTTCCGCTTGCGGGTGATGTCGCCGCCGTAGCACTTGGCGATCACGTTCTTGCGCATCGCGCCCAGCGTCTCGCGCGCGATCACCTTGCCGTTGATCGCCGCCTGGATCGCGACCTGGAACATCTGCCGCGGGATCAGCTCCTTGAGCTTCTCGCACAGCGAGCTGCCGTACGTGTAGGCCTTGTCGCGGTGCACGATCGCGGACAGCGCGTCCACGATCTCGCCGTTCAGGAGCACGTCGAGCTTGACCACGTCGGCCTCCTGGTAGCCCGCGAACTCGTAGTCGAGCGAGGCGTAGCCGCGCGACACGCTCTTCAGCCGGTCGTAGAAGTCGAGCACGATCTCGCCGAGCGGCAGCCGGTAGGCCACGCGCACGCGTTTCTCCTCCAGGTGCACCATGTCCACGAACATGCCGCGGCGGTCCTGGCAGAGCTTCATGATGTTCCCGAGGTAGTCGGTCGGGGTCACCACGTGCGCCAGCACCACTGGCTCCTCGATCGCCTCGATGTTCTGGACCGGCGGCATGTGCGCCGGATTGTCGACCTTCAAGAGATCGCCATCCGTCTGCAGTACGTGGTACATCACGCTCGGCGTGGTGGCGATGAGGTCGACCGCGAACTCGCGGCGCAGCCGCTCCTGGATGATCTCGAGATGGAGGAGCCCGAGAAAGCCACAGCGGAACCCGAACCCGAGCGCGACGGACGTTTCAGGCTCGTAGTCCAGAGAGGCGTCGTTCAGGCGCAGCTTCGCGAGCGCCTCCTTCAGGTCTTCGTATTGCTCGGCGTCGATCGGGTAGAGCCCCGAGAACACCATCGACTTGGTCTCGCGGAAGCCCGCGACCGGCCCCACCGCCACGCCCGGCTCGGCCGTGGCGAGCGTGTCGCCGACGCGCGCCTCGGCCACGGTCTTGACCCCAGCCACGACGTAGCCCACCTGGCCCGCGTGCAGCTCGGGCTCGGCGTCGAGCTTGAGGCGCAGCTTCCCGACCTCGGTCACCTCGTGCTGTACGCCGGTGGACAGGAATTGGATGCGGTCACCGGCCTTGAGCGAGCCGTCGACGACGCGCACGAGGCAGACGACACCGCGGTACTGGTCGAACTTCGAATCGAAGATGAGCGCTCGAAACGGGGCATCCGGGTCGCCCGAGGGGGGCGGCACGTCCGCGATCACCTGCTCGAGCAGCTCGGGCACACCCAGTCCCGTCTTGGCGCTGATGCGGCACACGTTCTCGGCCGCCACGCCGGCCACGTGCTCGATCTCCAGGGCCACATCGTCCGGGCGCGCGGCGGGAAGGTCCACCTTGTTGATCGCGCCCACGATCGTCAGGTGCTGGTCCTTGGCGAGGAAGTAGTTGCTGAGCGTCTGCGCCTCGATGCCCTGCGAGGCGTCCACCACCAGGATCGCGCCCTCGCAGGCGGCCAGCGCGCGCGAGACCTCGTACGTGAAGTCCACGTGGCCGGGCGTGTCGATCAGGTTCAGCTCGTAGTTCTTGCCGTCCTTCGCCCGGTAGGCCATGGCGATCGCGTGCGACTTGATCGTGATGCCCTTCTCGCGCTCGAGGTCCATGTCGTCCAGGACCTGGGCCTTCATCTGCTGCGGCGTCAGCGTGTGCGTGAGCTCGAGCAGCCGGTCGGCCAGCGTGCTCTTGCCATGGTCGATGTGCGCCACGATGCAGAAGTTGCGGATGTACTGGAGCCGGGGATCGCTCAAAAGTGCCACCTGAGGCCCAGGCGTACGCCGCCGCCGCCTCCCCTGCCGCCGTTGGGCGTGACGGGGGGCGGCCCGTCGGGCAGGGCCGGATCGTGCTTGAATTCCAGTTCGAAACCGCGGAAATGTGCGTCCACGTAGGCGTCGACCAGCGCGTAGGTCAGGACCGCCGCGAACAGCCATTGGTGGGCGATGCGCTGGTCGAGCCGGGCATTGTACTCGTTCACCTTGACGTCTGCCTGCGCGAACGAGCTGTCCGCCTTGAGCTGATCGATCTCCTGGGCGAGGTCGTCCAGAACTTGCTGGTCCTTGACGATGAGCGCGCCCATCCACACCTCGCCCGCCGCGACCAGGCCGGCCTTGTACCAGGCGCGGTTGTAGGCCTGGCCCCAGCCCGGGAAGAGCAGCGAGCGCGCCATCACGAACCGCGGCTGCGCGCTCCAGCCCTGCGCCCTGACCGAGTCGGCGTGCGCTCGTTTCGCCGCCTTCATGTCCGCCTCGAGCGTCGAGGAGTTCACGACCTGGATGTCGGGCGGGTGGGCGATGGTGTCGGCCGGGACGTTCGGGACGTTCGGGCGCACCGAATCGGCCGGTGCCTGCGCCCGGGCCGGCGCCGCGAGCAGCACGAGGACGAACGCGAGCGCGAGCACGATCTGTGGCGGGAACGCGTGGGAATCGAACCCACCTCGGACGCCGGAGGCGCCCGACCAAGGGATTTGAAGTCCCCGGGGACCACCAGATCCCATTCGTTCCCGCAGTCGCACAACTGGCAGTAGTAGCACAGGGTTCCGCCGAACAGCCAAGCCCGCCGGAGTCGCCGGACTTTGCAACGTGTGGCGGATCGTGTGGCGGAACGGCGCGCCTGCGTGGGCGGAAGCGGTCGTGAACTTGACCCGCAGCGCCTCGCTGGACGCCGCTCGGCCGCCTCCGGCTACCGCCACCCTCACGCGCTCCCGTTCGCGCGCCGCTCGCCTACTTGGTATCCGCCGGCTTCCAGTTCGGGCGGCTCGGCGCGTAGTGGGATTTCAGCTGGCCCCATGACTCGCGACTCGCTTCAGTCGCGAACGGAATAGGGTTGCCGGCCGAGACCCACACATCGCCGGGCTGGGGTGGAAACGTTTCACCCGTGAGGAGGTAGCAGTCTCCGTTCTCCAACATGACGGCTGGCCGATCACCGAAGCCCACACCCATCCAGCGCACTTCACCCGCGCCCGGGATTGGCAGCCCGGCGGGTCGCCCCTCGACATACATCTGACGCCCGACGACGGCCAGCGTGAAGACAGGGTATCGGGCGGGCCCCAAGTAGCCAGCGGACACTATTCCAGCCTGTGCCCGGGCGAACGAAGCACCTAGGTGAAAGGAGACCGCGAGCATCATTAGCCCGGCGCAGACGTAGAAGAACTTGCGAGCCATGGTGAACCTCCGGTGAGGGTGGGGAGCTACGGCTTCTACCGATTTGTGGCGGGCGTCGAAGCCGGCCCCTGCGGCGCGTAGCGGGACTTCAGCTGTCCCACGACTCCAGTCGCGGGTCAGCGGTAGTGGAGCTTCAGCTCCCCCCAGGTCGTGCGCTTCCCTGACGTCGGTGCCTGGCCGAGCAGGTACTCGCGTGATGCGATCCCCCCGTTCCAAAGCCCGCTGGGCGTCATCGCCAAACCCCACGGATGCGCGTCCGGCGACGCACACGATTGAAGGACGTTTGGACCGTCGGGATCGATATAGAGAATCCGGTCCTGGCTCGCGTCCGTGAGCATGAGAATCCCCTCGTGGAACTCCAGCCCGCCGGGAATCACGGCAGGCGAGGGGAACGAGGCCACAACGCTTCCGTCCCGGGGGTCGAGCTTGTAGATCCTGCGGAAGCGATTGTCGGTGATCCACAGATATCCGTTGTCCCAAGCGAGGTCGCCTCCATCCTGGGAGAGAGCAGGGAACTGCGTCAGGATGTCGCCGGTCACGGGATCCAATCGATAGATGGTCGCTTGCTCCTCGGCAAGGCACCAGAGCGCCGTGCCATCCCATGCCAGTCCGCTGATGTTCGCATCCGGTGCCTGGATCGTGCGGGAGATCGAGCACGTCGCGGGATCGATGCGATAAAGGGTGTTGCTCCCGAAAGCCATTCCGACCCAGAGATGGGTTCCATCCCAGGCCAGCCCGGCCGGGAACGGGGTAATCCATCCGGGCCGTATCGGAATCAGCTCAGGCGCGACGCACTGGGCGATGGCAGGGCACGACCCGGCGACAGGCAGCCGCGGCGCAGGCAACTCGCCCGGTGCGAGCCCGGCGATCCGAGACTCTCCGAGCGCAGGAGAAGCCCACGCAGCGCAGGACATGAGGATGGCGACGAGCGCCTTGCAGTCCAATGAGCTCACTCCAGGAGGGGTTCGAACGCGACCGGAGAGCCGTGCCCGCGTGAACGGTAGCCGCCGAGAGACCACGGGCACGGTCCATCAACTCTAGAGCGAATGGGCTCTGCGACCACCACGGAAAATTGCCGTGCGCCGGCGCAGACGTGGAAGAACTTGCGGGCCATGAGCGGATCCTCCGGTGAGGGTGCGGAGCGTCCTGCTCGTGTAGCCGGCGCGCGGCCTAGGCCGAGCGGTATCTGCGCGAACACTGGAGCGCGGTGCAGCGCGTGATGTCAGCGCCCTTCGACACCGTGCGGCCGTTCGGCGCGTAGCGGGACTTCACTTGGCCCGCCTAGCGGTAAAAGCGCTTCAGCTGCCCCCAGCTCGTCGCCGTCGTGGAAGTCGGCAATGGGCCAAACTTTTGAATGCGCTGGTTGTTCGTATCCGCCACGTAGACGTAGCCACCGCCATCGACCGCAATCCCAATGTTGCCGCTGAACTGGCCCGGACCGCTGCCAAACGAACCCCACTGAGTGACGTACGCGCCGGAGTTCGTGAACACCTGTATCCGGTGGTTTCCGTAGTCGGCCACATAGACATTGCCGCTCCCGTCCACGGCAATGCGGGTCGGCAAATTGAACTGCCCATTTCCGGAGCCGGTGGTGCCCCACGCGGTGATGAAGGTTCCGGTGCTCGTGAACTTCTGAATTCTGCAGCCGTTGTGCTCGACAACGAAGATATTGCCAGTGGCATCCACCGCGACTCCGTCTGGGCCATCGAAGCCGCCCAACTGCATAAGGAGGGTGCCCTCGCTGGTGAACTTGTAGACAAGGCCATCGGCCAAGGCAGGGACGTAGACGTTTCCAGACTGATCGACTGCGAGGCCTTTCCCGGAGGAGAAGCCCCACTGCGTCAGGAACGTGCCCGTGTTGGTGAACTTCACGACAAGGTCGTCAATCGCCTCGGTGACGTAGACATTCCCGCTGAAGTCAACCGCGACGCCGGCCGGAAAAGTCACGGGCCATTCAGCGATGTAGCCCCCACTGCTACTGAACTTCTGGAGGCGGCCGCCTTCCGACTCGACGACGTACACGTCGCCTACCGCGTCCACGGCCACACCGACAGGGGTATCAAACTGCCCATTCCCGTAGCCGTGGGTGCCCCACTGCGTGATGTAGGCGGGCGCTTGGGCGGAAGCGCAATCTGGGAGGACCGCGCTCATGACGACCAGTGCCAGAAGGCCCACACCGGCGCGGTCGAAGGAGGACTTGCGGGCCATGGCACATGAATCCTATCACCTCCGCTATCAACTCTACCGAATGTCTGTTCCGGGCCACGCCGTGCCGCGCGGTCGAGGCGTAGCGGGACTTCCAGTCTTGCCCCAAGATTCGTGCATGGCTGGCGGGGCCGCCAGACCTCCGAGAGAGAGTGCGGAGCGTCCTGCTCGGGGCTTGTGCGGGTTCGTGTGCGGGAAGCCCCGCTGCCTACGAGGACGGCCCGCGCAGTAGGCTGGAGGCGAGCGCCATGTTCACGGCTGGGGAAACCGGCTGGCGACCCGGGGGTAGTACCCTCCGGAGGAGATGCTTCTGATGAGAGTATTCGCTGGGAGCGTGGTGGCGTTCGCTGGCGCGATGCTCGTGCCCATCGGTCTCGGGACCTGGGGCACCGCGCACGCCGGGACGACGTCAAGTCGGATCGCGCGCCTCGAGTCTTTCGCGACCGTCGGGCTGGCAATCTCGGGCCAGTCCAACTTCGCGAGCACGCTCGACAAGTGGGTGGGCGTGCAACTCGGAGCTGGCTACCGGGTCGGCCGCTCGATCTCGCTGGGCGCGCTCTCGGGGCTGGACTTCCTCCCGACGCAGGGCATCACCTACTTCCCTCCGAATAGCGACTTCATGTCCGCGAACATGACCGCCTACATGGTGCCCATCTGCGGCTACGTCGCGGCAAGGATGCCTCCGTACCGCGGCGCGAGGTGGTATGTCTCCGCTCACGGCGGCGTGTACGTGTATCGGACGTATGCAGATCGGGCGGATGCGCCGGAGATCGACGACATCACGCCCGCGCTCGGCGCCTCGCTGGGGTTCTCGGGCGACGAGCAGGGCTTCGCACCCAGGTTCGAGTTCGGTTACGAGGCACGCGTCGCCCCCTCGGGTGGGTTGTTCGGCGACAGCTGGATACACGTGCTCACATTCACGCTGGGACTTCGCGTCCAGCGTTGAGCGTTGTCCGCCTCGCGCTCCATCCTGCGGCCCCGACGACGCGCTGGCCGTCTCCCACCCCCCGACGTGCACCCCTTGAGCCCGAACCCCCGCGATTCTTCCGGCCCTGCATCCCGACGCCGGAGATGGCCGTATCTCGCAGCGTGCGGGAAGAGAGAACGAAAACCGGCCTGCGGCGCGATGCCGGCTTGGCGCTTCTTCTTGGGAGTGCCTTTTGTGCCTTCATGGCCACGAAGGACACGATCTACTCGGGTGGGATCATCGGCCGGGGGAGCTGTCTCGAGCCTGGGTGGCACTTCAGCTTGAGGTACATGCACGCGCTGTGGGCGTTCCCCGCGATCCTGCTCGCCAGTGCCGGTCTGTCCCTACGGCTGGGCACTCGCAAGAGCGGCGCGGGCAGGGCCTAGAAGTAGAAGAACTTGCGGGCAGGCCCTGCTCGCCCCGCGGCCACCTCTACTTCTTCATTTGCCCGCGCCGCCTGTCTGGAGCGCCTCCATCGCCTCGTCGATCGAGAAGCTCCCCACCTTCTGGCTCGGCGGGAACTCCTTGAACGTGCCCAGGAACTGGCCGACGTATTGCTGGGCCGGCACGAGGACGAACGTGTGCTCCACCCGCCAGTGGCCGTAGTCGATGGCCTCGTGGTCCGCGGTCTCGAATGGATCGGAGCGCAGGTTGAAGATCTTCGGCAGGCGCAGCGGGGTGAACGGTTCCTGCCAGACGTCGAAGCCCTCCGCCCGCTGCTCCGCGAACACGATCTTGTACTGGTTGTAGCGCAGGCTCACGAGTGAGCCGTCGTCGTTGAAGTAGAAGAACTCGTGCCGCGGGCTGGGCGACCTGCCGGCCAGCGCGTCGGTGAGATCATAGCCGTCGAGGTGGACCTTGAACGTCTTCTTGCCGACCGGCATGCCCTTGAGCAGCTTCTCCTTCACGTGCGGATCACCGGCCGCGGCCATCAGCGTGGGCAGGACGTCCTCGTGCGCGAAGATGTCGTTGAGTACGGTGCCGGGCGGAATGACACCAGGCCACCGCATGGCGCACGGGACGCGGTAGCCGCCTTCCCAGTTCGTGGCTTTCTCGCCCCGGAACGGCGACTGGCCGCCGTCGGGCCAGGTGAACTTCTCGGCGCCGTTGTCGGTGGAGTACATGACGATCGTGTTGTTCGCGACGCCCATGTCGTCCAGCGCCCGGAGCAGCTCTCCGACCATGGCATCGTGCTCCACCATGCCGTCGGGATAGGTGCCGAGACCGGTCTTGCCCTCGCTCTCCTTCTTGAGGTGCGTCCAGATGTGCATGCGGGTGGAGTTCCACCACACGAAGAAGGGTTTGCCCGACTTCTTGGAGTCGCCCATGAAACGGATCGCCTCGCGCGTGAACTCATCGTCCACGGTCTCCATGCGCTTGGTATCGAGCGGCCCGGTCAGTTCGATCTTCTGCTTGCCGTCCGGGGTCGCCCAGCTATGGAGCACGCCGCGCGTCGCGTACTTCTTGCGCATCGCGGGATCCTTGAAGTAGTCGGCATTCTCCGGCTCCTCCTCCGCGTTCAAGTGATAGAGCGAGCCGTAGAACTCGTCGAAGCCGTGCGCGGTGGGCAGGTGCTCGTCGCGGTCGCCGAGGTGGTTCTTTCCGAACTGGCCGGTGGCGTAGCCCTGGGCCTTGAGCAACTCGGCGATGGTCACATCACGCGCCTGGAGCCCTTCCCTCGCGCCCGGCAGCCCGACCTTGAGCATGCCGGTGCGGAAGCCGACCTGACCGGTGATGAAGCAGGCCCGTCCGGCGGTGCAGCTCTGCTGGCCGTACCAGTCGGTGAACAGCGCGCCCTCCTTGGCGATGCGATCGATGTTGGGCGTGCGGTAGCCCATCATCCCCTGGTTGTAGGCGCTGACATTCCAGTAGCCGACGTCGTCACCCCAGATGATCAGGATGTTGGGCTTCGCGCTGGGCGCGGGCTTCGACTGCTGTGCGTGAGCCGAGGCAAACGAGCCGGCGAGGATGACGAAAGCAGTTGCAGCGACCACGACTGAACGCGACACATGCAGCCCACTTCTCATGCGCGATACCTCCTAATGAGATAGAGATATCGCAAGCTACCACAGCGGACCGCGGCCAGCGGGACGCTCAGGGGGCGTCGCCCATTGTTCGTGGGTGGGCGATGCGTTGTCCGGTTCACCGGATGCGCAGCACGGGCCATTCGCTGCAGTGGTGGACGCCCGAGGCGTCCTCATAGTCCCATTCGAGCGTCAGGCCGACGACGGCCCCGCGGACGGGTGGAACGAGACGGATGTCGTCCGAGAAAGACCCATCCTTCGCGAGCGTTCTGCCCGCGTACGTCCGCTCCGCCACCGGATACACCTGTTCGCTCCCTCCGAGCGACCCCTTCTCGACTTTCAGGGGACGGAACGTGACGCGGAGCGAGTGGAGTTGGACGGGGCGTCCTGCGTTGTTCCAGAAACGAAGATGGAGCACCGTCGCCTGACGGTATCGAATCTCGCCGTCGTAGCTGAGGTCGATGCACAGCGACCCGTTCCCGCACAGCGCCGGCGAGTGCCTGCGCGCGCGCGGGGAGCCGAGCGGCACGTAGCGAACACCGTCCAGGGCCATCGCCGAGCCCACGAACGCGACACTGGATCCGAGGGATCCCGGCCCGCCGCGCATGTCCCCGCATTCGGGCGTCTGCAGCTGGTAGACCAGGCTGGCTTCTCCGAACGGCGTGCGACCGCCGAGGACGGAGAAGCGACCGGACTCCCGGCACGCCGTGTCGCGAAACCGGGCCACGAACCTGAGATCGCGATCGAAGTGGAGTTCGAGCGGCCAGGAGTAGAGGTTGAAGTCGTCTTCCTTGATCCAGTCGTGGGCGCAGAGGGTATCGAGCAGCGCCGGCCGCGGCACGGGACGCAGGATCGCGACCGATCCCGGCGGCGAAGGAGGGGCCTCGCCCCGGCAGCGGCGCAGCCGCCTGCCTGCGAGCCAGAGTTCCTCACCCCGCCGCTCGAACAGGTACTCGCTCGCACCCCCTACGCGGACACGGCCTGACGTCATGCTCTCCAGGGTCAGGTCCCAGGGTCCGTCCGCCAGCACTTCGGTGTAGTCCGATTCCACGGTCCAAAGAAACGTGCCGTCCAGCTTGAACCGGAGGGTGCCGCAGCTCCCGAACCACGCACCGTCGGTGGTGGTGGTGTCGAAGCAGCTCTCCTCACACCAGGCACCTGCGGTGAGGAACGTGAACATGGCCTGCTCGGACGCGGAGCGCGCGTTCGTCGACGCCGCCGACCCGGCTGGCGGAGGCGCGGGGCTCCGGCCGGCGGCCCCGACCGCCAGCGTGCACAGCGATATCACCAGCGTGCGGAGCGCGGTCGACCTGATCACGACCGGGCGCGTCAGGCCGCGCCGAGAACGACCGCGTGCGGGCCGCGCTTGCGCGCGCGGCCCACGTCGAGGCAGGGCACCCGGCGCTTCGCCAGGCCGCGCTCGAACGCGGCTGCCCTCCGCTCGGGCACGCACACGAGCAGCCCGCCCGACGTCTGCGGGTCGTGGAGCGCGTCGAGCATGGCCGGCGCGACGTCGCCCTCCACCGCGATCGACGGCGAGTAATGCGCGCGATTGCGCGCCAGCCCGCCGGGCGCGACGCCGGCGGCGGCGAGCTCGAGCACGCGCGGTAGGAACCAGCGCGAGTCGACGCGGATCTCGAGCGTTACGCGCGAGGCGTCCGCCAACTGCGAGGCGTGGCCCAGGAAGCCGAAGCCGGTGATGTCCGTGGCCGCCCGCGCGCCCGCCGCCACCGCCGCCTCGGACGCGGCGCGGTTGAGCGTCGCCATGTGCGTCGAGAGCCGCTTCGTGAGCCTGGCGTCCAGCTTCCCCTGCTTGAGCGCCGTGGACAGTATCCCGGTGCCCAGCGGCTTCGTGAGGAACAGCCGATCGCCCGCGCGCGCGCCCGAGTTCAGGAGCAGCTGGCGCCGTTTGGCGACGCCGGTGACGGCGTAGCCGAACTTCAACTCGGTGTCGCGCACCGTGTGCCCGCCGACCACGCTCGTCGCGGCCTTGCGCATGGTGTCGAGCCCGCCCTGCATCACCGCGGCGAGCACTTCCGGTGGCAGTGTCCCCTCGGGCGCGCACAGGAGTGCCAGCGCCGTCAGCGGGCGGCCGCCCATGGCGTAGACGTCCGAGAGCGAGTTCGCCGCCGCGATGCAGCCGAAGTCGTACGGGTCGTCGACGATCGGCGGGAAGAAGTCCACGGTCTGGACCAGCACCTCCCCACGGCCGTGCGCGAACACACCCGCGTCATCGAGCGTGGAGGCGTCGACGAGCACGCGCTTGTCGCGCGGCGGCTGCCGCAGGAGCTTGAGCGTCTGGCGCAGGTCTCCCGGACCCAGTTTGGCAGCTCAACCCGCGCACGCGACCTGCGCCGTCAGCTGGATCTCGATGCGACGGCGTTCCGTCACGTGGCTCTCCCGTGCGTCATGGGAACGGCGTGATCGCGGGCGGTGCGGCTCAGAGATCGCGCCCCACGGCCACGAGCTCGATCTCCACGCGCGCGTTCCTCGGCAGGCCGGCGGCGGCGACCGTGGTCCGCGCCGGCGGGCTCGCGCCGAACGCCTGGGCGTAGACCTCGTTCATGGCCGGGTAGTCCGCCATGTCGGCGAGGAAGACCGTGGTCTTGACCACGTCGGCGAGCGAGAGGTTCGCTCCGCGGAGCACGTTCGCCAGGTTCTGGATCGCCCGCCGCGTCTCGGCCTGGATGCCGCCCGGCACGAGGTCGTTGGTCTTGGGGTCGAGCCCCACCTGCCCCGCGCTGTAGAGCAGCTTCTGGCCGCCGTGCAGGCGCACGACCTGGGCCTGCGTGTACGGACCGATCGCCTTGGGCGCGTCGTCGACCTGCAGTGGGCTCTTCATCGGATCCTCCGTCTCAGCCTGCGGCCGCAGGATCGCGGTCGCGCCCCGGTGGGCGTGTCATTCCACGGTGACGCTCTTCGCCAGGTTTCGCGGCTGGTCCACGTCACATCCGCGGGCCACCGCGATGTCGTATGCCAGCAGCTGCAAGGGCACGACGCTCAGGATCGGCTGCAGCATCGGGATCGTGGCCGGCACGTAGAGCACGTGGTCGGCGCGCGACTGCACCTCGGCGTCACCCTCGGTCGCGATCGCGATGATGCGGCCCTTCCGCGCGCGCACCTCCATCATGTTGCTCATGACTTTTTCGTACGCCGAGTCTTTCGTGCAGATGAACACCACCGGCATGTTCTCGTCGATCAGGGCGATGGGCCCGTGCTTCATCTCGGCGGCCGGATAGCCCTCGGCGTGGATGTACGAGATCTCCTTGAGCTTGAGCGCGCCTTCCAGCGCCACCGGGAAATGGACCCCGCGCCCGAGGTAGATGAAGTTGTCGTGCCGCCCGTAGAGCTCGGCGATGCGGCGCACGGATTCGCGCGCCTGGAGCGCCTTCTCGATCTTGTCCGGGAGTGCCGTCAGCTCGCGTGCGATCTCGATGCCGTAGTCGCGCGACAGGCCGCGGTGGCGGCCGAGCAGCAGCGTCAGCAGCGCCAGCACGGTGACCTGGCTCGTGAACGCCTTCGTCGACGCCACGCCGATCTCGGGTCCGGCGTGGATGTAAACGCCGCCGTCCGACTCGCGCGCGATCGTCGAGCCGACGACGTTCACGATGCCCAGCGCCTTGGCGCCGCGACGGCGCGCCTCGCGCATGGCCGCGAGCGTGTCAATCGTCTCCCCCGACTGCGAGATCACCATCACCAGCGTGCCTTCGTCGATGATCGGGTTGCGGTAGCGGAACTCCGACGCGTACTCCACCTCGACCGGGATGCGCGCGAACTCCTCGAGCATGTACTCGCCGATCAACCCCGCGTGCCACGACGTGCCGCAGCCCAGGATGATGATGCGGCGCACGTCGCGCAGTTGCTCCGGGGTCAGGTTCAAGCCGCCGAGCCGGGCGAGGCCCTCGCTCACGAGCAGGCGTCCGCGGGTGGCGTTCCGCACCGCGTCAGGCTGCTCCATGATCTCCTTGAGCATGAAGTGCTCGAAGCCGCCCTTCTCGATCTGCGACAGGTCCCAGTCGACGTCGTGCACTTCTTTTTCCACGGGCTTGTGCGCGATCGTCGCGGTGTGGAACCCGTCGGGCGTGAGCACGCTCATCTCGCCATCGTCGAGATAGATCACCTGCCGCGTGTGCTCGACGATCGCGGCCACGTCGGAGGCGAGGTAGTACTCGCCGTCCGCGATCCCCAGCACCATCGGGCTGCCGTTGCGCGCGCCGACCATCACACCCGGCTCCGAGGCGCACATGACCACGATGCCGTAGGTGCCCTCGACGTCGCGCAGCGCCGCGCCCACGGCGCGCTCGAGCTTCAAGCCGCGCTTCAGGTACTTCTCGATCAGGTGCGCGAGCACTTCCGTGTCGGTGTCGGTCGTGAACGTGTGACCCTCGGCGATCAGCGCGCTCTTCAACGTCGCGAAGTTCTCGATGATGCCGTTGTGGACGAGCGCGACGTTCTTCGCCTCGTCGGTGTGCGGGTGGGCGTTCGTGTCGTTGGGCTCACCGTGCGTGGCCCAGCGCGTGTGCCCCATGCCGAAGCGGCCGGAGATCGGGTGCTGCTGCAGCCTGGATTCGAGCTGCCGGATCTTGCCCGCGGCCTTGACGATCTGGAGCTGGCCATCCTTGTGGATGGCGACACCGGCCGAGTCGTAGCCGCGGTACTCGAGCCGCTTCAGGCCCTCGATGAGGATGGGCTGGCATTCCCGGTGGCCGATGTAGCCGACGATCCCGCACATGCGCGCTACCTCCCTGGCGCTGCCAGCGCCCGGCGTGCCTCGTCCACGATCGCCCGCGTCCCGGTCGCCTCCGGCGACTCGGCGATCACGCGCACGACCGGCTCCGTACCCGACGGCCGGACGTGCACCCAGGTCTCGCCGCGCGCGAAGCGCAACCCGTCCGCGGCATCGAGCTGCCAGCCGTCGAACGCGCGCTTGAGCCGCGCCGCTGCGCCCTCCCAGGGTTCATCGGGTCGTGCGAGCTTGTCCTTGATCATGACGTACCGGGGGAGCGTATCGGCCAGCGCCCGCAGCGTCGCGCCGCGGCGCATCGCGTGCGCCACCAACGCCATGGCCACGAGCGCATCGCGCCCATGGTGCGCCGCCGGAAGGATCATTCCACCGTTTCCTTCACCGCCGGCCGCAGCGTGGTGCGCGTGCATGGCTTCCACCACGTGCGCCTCGCCCACCGGCGTGCGATGGAGGGTGACGCCCGCCGACTCGCACACCGCGTCGAGCATACGGGACGTGCTCAAGTTCGTCACCACCGGGCCCTTCTGCGTCTCGAGCGCGACGCGGGTGCCGAGGGCCACCGTGTACTCCTCGCCCAGCGGCACGCCGGCCGCGTCCACGAACGCCGCGCGGTCGGCGTCCGGATCGCTGGCGATCCCCAGGTCCGCTCCCACCTTGCGCACGGTCGCCCCGAGCTGCGAGAGATGCTCCGGCAACGGCTCCAGCTCGCGGGTGAACTTCCCGTTCGGCTCGCAATCGAGCTTCGTGACCCTGGCGCCCAGGCGCTCGAGCAGCGCCGGCAGCGCGAAGCCGCCCACGCTGGCACAGCCGTCGACGACCACGTGCAGCGCGCGCGCGCGGATCGCGGACACGTCCAGGTGCTTGAGCGCGAGCACGCGCTCCAGGTGCCACTCGAGCGCGCTCTTCTCCTCGCGCACCACGCCCAGCTTGTCCCAGCTCGCCCAGAGATCGCGATTCTGCTCGAAGCGTTCGCGGACCGCGCTCCCCTCGCGCGGGCCCAGGAACTCGCCGCGCGCGCTCAGGAACTTGAGCGCGTTCCACGGCGCCGGATTGTGGCTCGCGGTGAGGATGATCCCGCCGGCCGCTTTCAGGTGTTCGACCGCGAGCTGCGTGGTCGGCGTGGTCGCGAGCCCGATGTCCACGACGTCGCGCCCGGCGGCGTTGACGCCGGCGGCAGCGGCGAGCCGGACCATCGGTCCGGTGACCCGGGCGTCGCGGCCGATCACGATCGGCCCGTCGCCGGGGAGGCTGCGCGCGAGCGCGGCAGCGAAGCGCGCGACGATCGACGGATCGAGCGAATCGCCGACGATCCCGCGCACGCCGGCAACGGAGATCATGAGAGGGGTGGGCATGAACCGGAAGGTTACGCGAGGCTCAGGGCCGGGGGAAGCGTGGCGCGCTTCAGTGCCACGCGGCCGGCTGACTGCACGACTCCCCGTCCCTCGTCGGCGCCGACCGGTGGGCCATCATCGCGACGTCTCCAACTTCTGCTTGAGCGTCGCGGCCTCGGTTTCGACGTAGCGCCGTGTGATCGAGCCATAGACAGCGCCGACCAGCGGTCCCAGCAGGCCACCGAACGAGAAGCGCAGGACCACATCCGACCTGCCGGATGAGTCGCCGCTCACGACGTGATCCGCGACCATCTGGAGACCGGGCGTGCGAGCCTGCCAGCTGAACCTGCGGTCGGGGTCCAGTTCCGTGACGGTCCAGGTCACCGGCTGGAGCTTTGGCTGACGGACCCGGTAGCGGTGCCCGAGGACGAGCGGGTTGCCGTCGAGCGATTCGACGCTGGCCACCGTGGGGAGCCACTTCGGCCAGGTCGCGACATCGGACAGCACCCGCCACACCGCTTCACGTGGGGCCGCGATCGAGATGGACGTCTCGTAGGTCTTCATGTACGTGCAGATGCCGGCGCGGGCGAGGCGGTGCACGAGTGCTTGCGAACGCAGATCGGCCGGTCCAGAGGACCGGCCGATTGCGTTGCCCGCGACCCAGACGGGGGTGTGCTGGGAATCGCGGGTTCTTCCAACCGCCTCAGTTGATACGGACCATCATCTTTTGCGCCCGGTAGTGCCCGTCGCCGGTCGTCGAGTCGGCGATCATGCGGATGACGTACATCCCGCCCGGGGCCAAGGTTCCGGCGTCCGTCCTCCCCGACCAGCTCAGCGCATGGCTCCCCGGCTCCCAGACCTGGTTCGACAGCGATGCCACCTGCCGGCCCGCGACGTCGAAGACCCCGAGCTTCACGTGGCTTTGCGTCGGCAGGCTGAAGTGGATCTGGGTCCCGTTGCTGAAGGGGTTCGGCGTGTTCTGCGCCAGCCTGAACACGAGCTCCAGGCTGGAGCGGGCACTCATGCCATCGGGTGTCCGGCGCGGCGACGGGCTCGGCTCGCGCCCGCTCCCGATGTTGTAGACGATGACGTTCGCATCCTGTCCGCCCATCTGCGTGCAGATGCCGGTCGCGCCGTCCTGGTCGGTGACGGCGAGCTTGATCGAGAAGGTTCCGGACGTCGGGAAGGCATACTTGGCGACGACGGTCTTCGTCGAATCGTTCACGACGGCGGGGACTTCGACGCCGCCGATCGTCCACACGGCCGTGTGCGTGTCGCCGGCCTCATCGGTGAAGCTGCCGGCGAACGTGACCGAATCACCGACGGCGATGCTCGCGCCGTTCGCCGGGCTGTTGATCGCGACGACCGGTGCGTTGTTGCCGGGGCACCAGTTCAGCGTCGCCGCCGCGGAGTACGCCGTCCCGCACGCGTTGCTGAAGCGCGCCCGGTACTGGTTGCCGCCCTGGGACATCGCCGCCGGGAAACTGAGCGTCCCGAGGGTCGCGCCGACGATGTCGCTGAAGCTGCCGCCGCCGCTGGGCATCATCTGCCATTGGATTGACGGCGCCGGCGACCCGGTCGCCGAGGCGCTGAAGTTCACGGTCCCGCCGACGCACACGCCTGCGTCCACCGGGTCACCCGTGACCACCGGCACCGTGCACGCCCCGATGATGGTGGTGCTGGTGTGGGCGGTGTTGTTGAGCTGGTAGGCATCCACCGTGGCGGACGTGAGCACGAAGGTGTTCTCGACGGTACCGGTGGCGGCGGCGTCGACCGCGACCACCAGCCCGAAGCTGGCGTACGTGCCGGCGGGCATGCTGCCGGACAGGATCCAGCGCACGGTCCCGGTCCCGCCCACGGCCGGCGTCGTCAGCGTCCAGCCAGCGGCGCTCGTGGCCGACACGAACGTGGTCCCGGCCGGAATCACGTCCGTGATCGTGTCCTGGCTCGACGACAGCGGGCCGCTGTTGTTCATGAAGATGCTGTAGTTCAGGTTGTGCCCGGCGCCCACCGGGTCGGGCGAATCGACCGCGAAGACCGCGATGTCGGACTGCGACGGGTTGTTCAGGATGTTGTCGCTGATCTTCACGTTCGTCCCACCTGAGCTGCTGCCGCCGCTGTAGTTGCCAAAGCCGAGGTTCGCCGTGCCCGTGGGCCACTCGTGGGCGCCCTTGTTGGTGCCCCACTCATTGTCGCGCGCCAGGTGGGCGCCGAAGAGGATCAGGACGTCGGCGCCCGAGGTCGCGGTGCCGTTGAGCGTGATGTACTTCTGGATGCCGCCACCGGCCGGGACCGAGCTGTAGGCGCTGACGCTGGTGATCGTGCCGTTCTCGACCGTGAACACGCCGGGGATCTGGTACGAGACGTCCGCGTCGGCCGGGATCGGGAACGTCGACTCGCCGGTGCAGGAGTTGCCCATGCACGCGTGTCCGTTCACGGAGCCCTCGTAGGCGTTGTACGAGGTGAGGAAGTCGCAGAAGTGCACACCGCTCGACACGTCGACGAAGTCGTACTGGAGCGTGATGCTCCACGTGCTGCCGACACACGGCTGCGGCAGCGTCAGGCGATACGGGATCGTGCCGCCCTCGGCGTACGTCATGTCCTTGGCAGAAAGCGTCGCGCTCTGCCAGGCCTCATAGCCGTTCGGGATGTTCTTCCAGTCCTCGATGGCGACCCCACCGGTCGAGAGCGTCACGATCTTGCTCGCCGAGGCCGGGCACCCGTTCGGGCCCGTGACGGTGACGTTGAGCGTCATCGAGTTCCCGCTCGCGCTGGCCGTATAGGTGATGCTGGGGGTCCCGGCGCCGCCGGTGATCGTCCCGTTGTTGATGGACCAGGCGTAGCTGGCGCCCACGCCGGCGTCGGCGACCGAGGCGACGTTACCGGCCGAACCCGCGCAGATCAGCGAGGCCGCGGTGATGGTGGCGATCGGGCGGGGGTTGACGGTCAGGCTCACGGCATTGGAGGTCGCAGCCGGCGGGCAGGTCCCGCTCACCACGACGTCGTACGAGCCGGCGTCCGCGGCCGCGGCGGAGCTGATCGTCAGCGTGGCGCTGGTGGCGCCCGAGACGTGGCCGCCGTTCACCAGGTTGACGCCGTCCTTCCGCCACCGATAGGTGATGCTGGTGCCGGTGGCCCCGACCGTGAACGTCGCGGTATTGCCCTCGCAGACGCTCTTGGGACTCGGCTGGGCCGAGATGGCAGGAAGCACACTCACCGTCACGGTGGCGCTTCCCGAGCCGTTGTTCGAGCAGTAGGCGTCGGCGACGTTCGTGACGGTGTAGACCGTCGTCACGGACGGACTCACCGACCGGTTCGCGACGTTCACGTTGACGCCGCTCTGGACCACGCCGTCGGACCAGGTCACGGTCCACGGGGCGGTACCGGTGAGGTTGGCCTTGATCGCGGCGGAGCCCCCGGGGCAGATCGTCGTCGACCCGGAAACGCTCGCCGTGGGCTTGGCCTTGACGGCCTGGACCAGGACAGGCGTGGACGTGCTGCTGTTGAAGTTGCCGCTGCCCTTGTACACCGCCGTCAGGTTGTGATTGGTGGCGGTCAGCGACGAGGTGGTGAACGTCGCGACCGCTGATGCATTGAGCGCAACGGTGCCGATGACCGTCGAGCCGTCCTTGAAGTCGACGCTGCCGGTGGGAACGCCAGCGCCCGGCGCGACGACGCTGACCGAGGCGGAGAGCGTCACCGGCGATCCGGCGCAGGACGGGTTGAGCGACGAGGCCAGCGCCGTGGAGGTGCTGGCCTTGGCCACGACCTGGGAGAGATTGGCGGAGGTGCTCGGGTTGTAGACCGCGCTGCCGCTGTAGACGGCCGACATGGTGTGCGTGGCCGCCGTCAACGACGACGTGGAGAAGGTGGCGACGCCGGAACCGTCGAGCGCGATGCCGCTTCCGATCACGGTCGCGCCGTCCTTGAAGTTGACCGTGCCCGTGGGCGTGCCGGATGCGCCGGTGACCGTGGCCGTGAACGTCACGGACTGCCCGGACGCGGCGGGATTCACCGACGAACCGAGGCTCGTGGCCGACGCCGGCTTGTTCACCGTCACGTTCGCGCTTGCGCCAGCGCTGAGCGCGGCGGCGACGTCGGTGGCGGTGAGCGTCTGCGCGGCCGCGGCGGTCGCGAACGTGAAGCTCGACAACGTACCGGAACCCGCGACGAGTGAGAGGTTGCCGCCAGCGGCGCCGTTGTCGTCGGCGATCGCAGCGGCGCCATCGCTGCTGCTGAGCGCGACGTCGGGCGCCGCGCCGCTGATCACGTTCCAGTTGGCATCGACCGCGTTGACGCGCACGTTGTTCATGAGCGCGGCGCCGACGGTCTGGGCCGTCGGCGTCCCCGTCTTGCCGCTGGCGGTGCCGGCGGCGGCGGTCTCGCCGGGGAGCAGGATCTGGAGCTTGGTCACGGGGCCGGCATCGACGGCGAAGCTCGAGCTCGCCAGACCGGCGCCGATCGCCGGCGCGGTGGCCGACGTCGCCGACAGGGCGACGTATTCGGCCTTCCGCAAGGTGGTCGCGAGGGCCGTGGTGGAGTGGCCGGCGGTGAAGTTGACGTTGGTGGTGTAGCTCGGGGTGCCGCCGGCGCCGGACCAGGCCACGGTCTTGGCGCCGCTGTAGGTGGCCGCGACGTTGAACTCCCGGTCCGCGGCGACCAACTCGACGACGTTGAACGCGACGCCCGCCGCCTGGTTCGGCGCGGCGCCGCTCAAGCCGCTCGAGGCGACGGTGGCGCCGTCGCTGAACGACTGGCCGGGCAGAACGACGAAGAGGCGAAGCGCGCCGAGTGCCTGCGACAGCGACCCGAAGTTGGTCACGTCATTAGACACGCCGACGATGGTCGCGGTGCCCGGGTTCGCCGACCTTCGCAGGATGTTCCCCGACGTCGGTAGGGTCCCGCCTTCGAGGGCTTGGACCTGGATGCCGCTGATCGTGAGGTTGTCCAGCCGGGCGGTGGCATTCACGGTGATGTTGATGGTGATCGTCGAAGCCGTGATCGCGCCGACCGAGGCCGAGATGTCGATCGACGTCGCGCCCCCTCCCACCTTGCCCGGCGTCGCGCTGACCGCGGCCGCGGGGTTGAACTGCCAGCCACTCGGAGCGCTCAGGACGAGCGTGCCGCTCGTCTTGAAGTCGTTGTTGGCGGCTTCGGTGATGACGACGCTGCCCAGCGTGGTGAAGGCGGACGCGACGCCGTTCTGCGCCAGATCCGCCGAGTTACTGCTGCCCCCCGATGCCGGCGTCGTGGTGGTCGACGCGGCCGCCGTCAGTGCTCCCATTGCAAGGAGCACGACCGCCATGGTTGTTACGACCGATGACCTCATGATGTGTGTTCCCCCGTTTTGAGGCTTGAAACAACGTTCTGTTTAGCTCTGCAGCGCAGGGTTCATGCCGGCTAAACAACCAGGGGAACGTCACAGCAACCCCAATGAAATGCGGTTTTGCGCCTTCTCGCGCATGGGGCGGTTGGGTCGGGTCACCCGCCGCAGGGGGAGGTCCCCCAGATCCACGGCCGGCCAGGGCTCAAGCGCGGCCGCCGTTTCGGATCAGCCGCCTTGGCTTCCCAGCTTCTGCCGCGCATCGTCGAGCATGCGTTTCTGGCGGGCCGAAAGGGCGTTGGCGTGCGGCTCGAGCAGTCGTACGACCTCGGCATGGTCGCCTCGCCGGCTGGCGTGGCCAGCGGATGACACGGCCAGTGCCCGCCGGCGCTCCTCGCGGTGCGCCTCGGTGATCGGGCGTGGCGCGGTCATGCGCCTCCACTCCGCCAGGGCCGCGTCGTAGCGGCCGAATTCGCCGCGAAGGAAGTCTGAGGCGTGACTCCTCACGAGAACGGCGATGGTCCGGATCTGCTCCAACTGTCCGGGGCTCGACTTTTTCCGAGCCCGCGCGTGCCCGTCCGGCCTGGGCACGAGGAATCCCAAGTACAGCTCGTCTTTTCCCCGCACGAGTTCACACGACGCCGACTCTCCCCAGTTCTCCCCGAGGATCTGGACCTCCAGCTCGCCCTTCCGAAACCGCACGCTGAAGTCGTTGTATTCGCGCGGCTCGGCCAGCTGCTCGAAGCCGTACTCGGAAACGAGGAACTCGAACTCGGCTCGGCAACAGGCGATGAACTCTTCGAGGGTCGGGGGCTGGACGCGCTCCCTCATGACTTCCTTGCCGTCGCATAGACCACATTCGCCTCGACCGCGTCGACGCCGCTCTCCTCGATGTAGCGAAGGTTCGTCGTCCGCACGTGTTCGCGCTCGGCCCACGTGAGTTGCTCGATCGTGCCCCGATAGCCCGAGCCCATGATCGCCGACCACCAGGCCTCCGGCGAGGCGATGCGGTGCTCGCCGCGCTCGGGGACGATCTCCGCGCCCGCGACGCCACCTTCGAGCAGGACTTCATCCAGTGCGGCCGGGTCGACGACACGGTCCCAGGGATTGAACTTCTTCCTGAGGTCGGGGCGCAGCTCCTCGATGCTGCGCCAGAACGCCGTCGAGGCCGGCTCGAAGAAGCGCGGGCCCCACGTGGTGATCGCGAGCGTGCCGCCGGGCCGCAGAACGCTCCAGAGCGAGCGGACCGCGGCGGCCATGTCCGGAACGAAGAAGATGCCGAACACGCAGACAACTGCGTCGAGGGATTCCCCGGGGAGGCGCAGGTCGAGCATGTCGCCGACGCGGAACTCGATGTTCTCGAGTCCGCGCGCGGCCGCCTTGGCGCGAGCGCGCTCGAGCAGCCGCTCGGCAAGGTCGACGCCGAGCACGGATCCGGACGGCCCCACGCGCTCGGCTGCCGGGATCGCCGAGGCCCCGCTGCCGCAGCACACGTCGAGCACGCGGTCGCCGGGCTTCAGTCCGAGGCGCTCGATCGTGCGCTCGCCGAAGCGCGACCAGAACGAGTTCGCCGCGTCGTCGTACTGGTCGGAGGCGGCGTTGTAGGTGGACGCAGCCTTGGCGCGAGCGGCGTCGAGGTCGGACATCGCTCGAAGGTAGCGCATGCGGGAAGCCATGATGAAGCGTGACACTTCACTGCTTCGCCTCGCCCAAGAAGCGTCTGCTCGGCCGGCCGTAGCGCCGGCGCCCGAGCGTCAGATCAGCGGATCACCGCGGCTCGCGCATGGACTTCGGCACCGGCCTGCAGAAGCCGTACGAAGTAGATCCCGGACTTGATCTCGGCGCCCTCCGAGAGGTCGAGCGCGTGGATGCCGGGACCGAGTGAGCCCACGGGTCGCGTGAACAGCCGCCGACCGGCCACGTCGAGTAGCTCGAGCCGTGCCGGGCTCGCATCGCGGAGCGTGAACTCCACCCGCGCGCGGGCGCCCGCGGCCGGCCCGAGCACGTGGACCGCCAGCTCCCGCGGCGGGTCGGGTCGGGTCCGGACCAGATGCCGCACGATCGCGACGTATCCTGGCGCGCCCGAGAACCCGGCCGCGAACGTGAGCTCGTTCGGGGCGTCGAGCGACCCTTCCGGGAGCGTCCGCTCGATCCGCACGGCCTGCGAACCCCCTCCGGCCACGACCTCGACGCCGCGGTTGGGGAAGCCCGGCCAGTCACGTTCGCTGGAGAGTGTCCATTCGATGGCGCGTGGCCCGGGAAGCGGGTTCGAGATGACATACTCGAGGATCAACGGCGTACCGGCCACGATGTCACGCGGGATGGAGATCCCCGGAAGGACCGGGTTCCCCCAGGTCAGGGCTGTGGCCTCGTCGTGACGCGGGAAGTCCTCGTCCGCATCCAATCCTCCGTAAAGGATCGCGCGATCGCGAGGCGGGTCGTAGACCAGATTCGCGGCCCTCACATACGGGGGTGAGCCCGTACTCGTCATTCGGCGCCACCGTGGTGCGCCGTCCAGCGCCAGCTCCCACGTGTCGCCGAAGGCATTCGTGTTGCCGTCCTCGTCCTCGCTGCAGCACCCCCCGTGCAAGACGATGCGATTGCGGATCGGATCGTAGATCGCGGGCGCTTGCGAGCGGGCGGGCGGCGCCTCACCGGCGGGCGCGAGCTGCGACCAGGCCATGGGCTCCGTGAGCGGCAGCGACCAGACTTCGTTCGTCGACGCCGACCAGCGATCCGTCGCGCCGCCGAAGACGAGCATGCGATCGCCGACGGGGTCGTAGATCGCACTGTGCCAGGCCCGTGGCGGTCCAGGAGGCAGCTGCGACCACACCGGCGTCCCGTCGAGCGTGAGAGAGGACGCGTCCGTGCTACTGCCGTTCTGGCCCAGGCCGCCGTACACGATCATCCGGTGCCGCCGGGAATCGTAGATCGCGGAGTGGCCCACACGCGGTGCGGGCACAGCGCCGCCGGGCATGAGCCGGTTCCACGTGGGACTCGCGAGGGGCAGCTCCCAGGTCGATCCCCAGCCGCCGAAGACGATCATCCGGTCACCGATCGGGTCGCAGATCGCGGTGAGGTTCAGGTTTTCGTTCGCGCCGCCGGTCGGAAGCCAGGACCACATCGGCTTGTCGCCCAGGGGGAGTTCCCAGGTCTCGTCGTCGGGGCCATCCTGATTCCATCCGAGCGACATGATCATCCGCTCGCGCTTCGGGTCGTAGATGGCCGTTTGACCGTATCGCGGCCACGGCTTCGGGAGGATCCAGGAGAAGTGTAGTTCCGGGCCGCTCATGTCGAGGGTCTGGATCATCATCGCATCCGTTCCCGTGTAGGCCACGACGCGGCGGCGAGTCGCGTCGTAGATCGCTGGGGCTCTATCGGGCCGCAGCCAGAAGAAGTTGAGGACCATGCTCCACTGCTCCGTTCCCGCCGGCAGGGTCCAAACGTCGCTCCCGGGCCCCGCATTCCCGTAGTACGCCGTGCCCCACCCACCCAGAAGCACGGCTCGATCATTTTCGGAATCGTAGAAGAGGGAGCCCCCGACTCGCCCGGGTGGAGCGGTCGAACGGATCTCCCGCCAGGTCACTGCCCCAGAGAGCCTGAGTTCCCAGGAGTCGCTCGTATATCCGGATCCCCATCGCTCACCCCCGACGACGAGCATGCGATCGTGGACCGGGTCGTAGGTCGCGGCGTGCATCCAGCGTGGCATCATGTTCGGCATCGACACGTCGAGCTGCTCCCACGTCGGCCCGTTCGCGAGGTCGAGAGTCCACACGTCCCCGAGAAGCGTTCCATCGTGGTTGCCACCGAACACGATCATCCGGTCGCGCTGCGAGTCGTAGACCGCCGAGTGCCAGCTCCGCGAAGGAGGCGCCGGGCCCGCGGCTTGAAGCGGGGCCCAGGTCGGGACTCCCGAGAGTGACAGCGACCACAGCTCGTCTCCCTCGTACATGATCACGCGGTCACGGAGTGGATCGAACATCGCCGAGGCGCCGATGCGATGGCGAGGGACCGCTCCGTTCACGCGGTGGGACGACCACTCGGGCCGGTCCCCGAGGGAGAGTGTCCAGATCGTCTCGAACGTTGAGCTGGTGCCCCCGAATACGATCATGCGTGCGTGGAGCGGATCGTAGACCGCGTTGTGATGTCGGCGCGTTGCTGGATGATCGAACGGCGAGCCCCACGCGCCGTCCGTGCTCTGGGCGGCCGCGGTCCCGACCGAGACGCTGATGGCGAGCAGCGCAGCGACGACAATCCGCGCAAGCGGCGCCGACGCGCTGTGGCTCAACGCGTGAGGTGATTGACGCGAGAGGTTCGGATTGATCGCCATCGGACAGCTCCTGGCGTGGGATCCGTCCCCGCGCTTCATCGACTGCGCGCAGTGGGGCGCGTCGCGGAGCGGCGCATCGTGGCGCCAAGCTCGGCGCGGTCACGCGCGGGACGGGCTCGCCGCCGGGTGGAATGTCTTGAGCTTCCCATTCTGCACGCGCGGTGGGGAAGAACATTCCGGTCAGGCGTTCACTGCAGCCCGAACACACGGATCACCTTCGAGCGTTCTGCATGGCCAAACGAAGTGAGGTCCCACCTCCCCGATGTAGAACGTAGACGTTCGATGTCTCCGGCGGAGCGCTTGAGCATATCACCCACGCCCGCCCGGTCGGCCGCCGGTTGCCTCTCCACGTGACGCGCCTGCCAGTCACTCCGCAGTGGCGCAGGCCATTGGCCGATGGACTACGATGCCCCGTGTCTCTTCGGCCTCTGGGGCGTCCCGACTACCGGTTCAGGCGTAACCGATGGCCGGATCGAGCGGGATCGAGCTCCGAGTGAACACACCGCTGCCACGCCCGAGCAGTTGGCCCTCCCCGTCCAGCAGCTCCGCCTCCGCGAGGAACAGCCGGCCGCTCCCGTGCAGCACGTGACCCACGGCCCGCAGCTCTCCGGTCGTCACCGGCCGCGCAAAGTGGACCGTGTACGAAACCGTGAGGACAAGCACGTCCCGCACGCGTGAGTTGGCGGCGAAGAACGCCGCGTCGTCGAGCGCCCGAAAGTAGACCGAGCCGTGGACGGCGTTCGCCGCGTGGTGGAACTCGGGGCGCACCGCGATCCGCACCTCGGAGCGGCCGTCCGCGATGGCGATGGTGGCGCCGTACCACCTGGAGATCGGCGCCACGGCGTAGAGCCGCTCAAGCTTGCGATGGTGTTCGTCGTCGGTCATTCGCTCTCCGCTCATACAGCGCCGGCGTGAGCTCGTACACCACCTTCTCTTGCCCGTTAGCGTCGAACGCCGTGCCTGCGCGCACACCGCCGATCTTCTCGACGGCCCGCTGGGAGCGGAGGTTGTCCGGGCCGATGATGAAGATCACGCGCTCCACCTGTTGGAATGCATGATCGAGCATGAGCCGCTTCATCTCGCCGTTGTACCGGCCGCCCCAATAGGCGCGCGCGAGGAAGGTCCAGCCGATCTCGATCACACCCTGCTCGGGGTCGTAGCCGTGGAAGCGCGACGATCCGATGATCTGCCCGGTGGCTCGATCCAGCGCAACGAGGGCTCCGCCGGAGGCAAGGGCCTCGTCGAAGAACGCCCGGAAGACGGGCTCCAGGTAGCGATCGCGCTCGGGGTGCTGTTCCCAGATGAGCGGATCGCCGGCGACGCGATAGAGGTCCGCGAAGTCGTCGGCGCGGAGGGGACGCAGCTCGAGGAGCTCTCCGCGGAGGATCGGCTGTCGATCGAATGACATGGGTTCGCGCTCCGGTGTCGTATCGGGCGGCGACGACGTGCGACGGTTTCCCGGCCCGAGCCGCAAGCGCGACAACGCTCGGGGCGCGCGAGGTCCGGTCTCCCTGGCCCCACCTTGGACACAGGCCGCCGCGGTGCCAGGACCGTCCTTCGCGCGTCCCGGCGGGACTCTACCGCCAGGAACGCCGTGTGCTCCAGCGAGGAGTGCTGGGCCGATCGCCTGATGGAGCCGTGACACGCGCGCGCTTCGCGGCGCGTATCCTTCGACAATTCGCGACGGCGATGGCTTTCAACAGATCCCGTCGCGCCCCCGCGCCCGCCCCCGAGCACCCCGCCCCCGCGGAGCCGTGCCATGGCGAGAGTGAGCAAGGGGTCGATCTATCGGCGGCCGGAGGCCCGGACGTGGAACATCAAGTTCTACGTGGATGGGAAGCGGCACCGCGAGTCCACAGGCACAGAAGATCGTGAGTCGGCGCTCGAGCACCTGCGCCGGCGCATCGCCGAGGCCGAGCGCGGCGTGTTTCACGAGCCTTCCCAGCGAATCACATTCGAAGAGATGCACCAGTTACTGCTCGAGAACTATCGCTTCAAGCGCAATCGCACCAATCCCAGTCGGCACGTGATGCGCCTCGCAGAGGTGTTCGGAGACATGCGGGGCGAGGACATCACCGAAGAGCGGATCCGAGCGTACTGCCGGAAGCGGCTGGAACGGGACGGGATGACGCCGGGTACGCTGCGGCGGGAACTGGCAATCCTCAAGCGCATGCTGCGACTGGCGTCGGCGCGGCTGCCCCGTGTCCCGCTCGTGGACATGCCGCGGGTCGACAACGCCCGCCAGGGCTTCTTCGAGGAGGAGGATGTGCAGGCGGTCCTCGCCCACCTTCCCGAGCATGCGAGAAACCTCGTGGAGTTCCTCTACCTCACGGGCTGGCGCTCGAGCGAAGCGTTCGGCCTACAGTGGAGCGACGTCGACTTCAAGCGTCGGTTGGTATGGCTTCGCGACTCGAAGAACCGCGAACCGCGCATGTTCCCGTTCAAGTACCACGCTCGGCTAGAGGACGTTCTGCGCGCACAGCGGCGACTCGTCGGCTTGTGGGAACGCGACTCAGGTTGCATCTGCCCGAGCGTATTCCATTGGCGCGGTCGACCGTTGCGAAAGCTACGCAGGTCCTGGCAGTCCGCGTGCAAGGCCGCGGGGCTGCGGGGCCGCCTGTTGCACGACTTCCGGCGAACCGCCGTTCGCAACCTGATCCGGGCGGGTGTGCAGCAGGCCATCGCGATGAAGATCACCGGCCACAAGACCGACTCGATCTTCCGTCGCTACCTCATCGTGGACGAAGAGCTCTTGGCGCAGGCCACTGGCGCGGTGGCGGAGTTGCTCGGGGATGGGAAGCAGTCGATCGAGCGCGAGCCCGAGTGAGATCGTGGTCGGGGTGACGGATCCTCGCGCGGCACCCGCCACTAGAATGACGGGGCCGCCACTCGAGTGTGGCCTGACTGTGGCCCGGGCCGCGTGCCCCAGGGCCCGAATGACCCTGTCACCTAAAATGACAGGGTCACTGACACAGTCCGGGCCACAGTTTTGGGCCACAGTTGTTAACTGGTCCGTCATTTCGTGCCAAAGCCGCGAGCGGAACTTCGCTCGCGGCTTCGGGTTGAACTGGAGCTGGTGACCGGAATCGAACCGGTGACCCCGTCATTACGAGTGACGTGCTCTACCAGCTGAGCTACACCAGCTCCGTGTACTGCATCGCACGTTGCACTCGTCCCTTCAGTTCCAGGGCGAACGCCGGTGCGGACCGATGGTGCCACCCCCCAGAATCGAACTGGGGACACCGTGATTTTCAGTCACGTGCTCTACCAACTGAGCTAGGGTGGCGGAAAACTGCGGCGGGTCCCGGGGCGACCCGAGCGGACCGCATCGTTTACCACGCGCGCAGCGCCAGCGTCAATCGGAACGCGCCTCTCACGTGGTGCAGGCGGGCCGCGTCACCCGCAGCCCGCCGCGCGCTCAGCCCTCGCTCGGGCCCCTGCGGCGCTCGCCACGCGGCACGCGGCGGTCGGCCCGGCGGCGGCGGTCTTGGTTCTCGAGCACGGGCAGCGTCACCGAGAACACGCTCGACCACTCGTCGGGCGCCTTCACGCGGATCTCGCCGCCGTGCTCGCGCACGATCTGCTGCGCCACGCCCAGGCCCAGGGCAGCGCCCGAGACCGGCAGCGCGCCGAACGGCGCGAACAGCTGTTCGAGCGCGTCGCCCGCCTGGCGCACGCGGTCGTGAACGACGTCCAGCACCACGAACGTGCCGGAGCGACGCGTCTCGATGCGCATGCGGCCGCCGGAGGGGATCGCCTCGAGCGCGCAGGAGAGGATGTTCATCACCACGCGGCGGATGCGCTCGGCGTCGAGCAGCAGCTCGGGCAGGTCGGGCGCGAATTTCTTCACCAGCCGCACGCGACGGCGGCTCAAGGGCTCGGCCGCGCCGCGGAGCGTCTCCTGCACCACCGTGTTCAGCGCCTGCATCCGCAGCCGGGGCCGCTCGAGCTTGGCGTAGGCGAGTTGCTCGCTCAAGAGCGCCTCGACACGCTCGGCCTCGCGGCGGACGACGTCCAGGTACTCCCGGCGTGGATCCTCGGGGGGCAGCTCGCGCAGGACGCGGGTGACGAACGCCGCGACCGAGGCGAGCGGCTGGCGCGCGTCTTCGGCCACGCGCGCGGCCATCTCGCCCACTGCGGCCAGTCGATCCTGCTCGCGCAGCCGCGACGCGAGATCCTCGCGCCGCCGCTCGGCCGAGGTGAGCTCGTCCAGACGCCGCGCATGCTCGAAGAGGAGCGCCGCATGGTCAGCGAGCGCAGCGAGCGTTTCCAAGTCGCCGCGCTCCCATTCGGGGCTCGCGGGGTGGCGCTCGGCGCCATCCCAGGCGGCGAGCACGCCCGTGTTCACGCCGTACGCCGTGATCGGCACGAACGCCCACGCCGAAAGCTCGTTCAGGCCCTCGCCGGCGACGCCGGGCAGTCGTTCGGCACCCACGCCCGAGAGCGTGCGCTCGGCGCCGCAGGCTTCCGCGGCCGAGGCGAGGAGCGCGCGCGCCTGCGGCTCGCGCGTCACCGAGGGACCGTGCGCGATGTCGAGCGCCAGCGCGCCGTTCTCGCGCGGGCGGTACACGGCCGCGTGCGCCACTCCAACGCCCTGCGCGGCGACCCGCACCAGCGCGTGCACCGCCTCCGCCACGTTGCTGGCGCTGACCGCGGCGCGCGCGAACTCGGCCAGGGCCGCAAGGTGCCGCGCGCGCCGACGGGCGTCTGCCGCACGCACCTGGGCGCCGAGGGCGGCGGCGGCGGCGGTGGCGAGCCACGCGAGCGGCGCCTCTCCCGCTTCGCCGTCCAATGCCAACACGAGCACACCGTGCGGCCGCGGGCCCCGGCGTAGCGGCACGACACCGACGTGCGCTTCTTCCGCCCAGGGTGCCGCGGGCTGCTCGCTCCCGGGTCCACTCGCCACCTCGCCCGTGCTCCAGGCGCGTGCGAGCGCTCCGTCCAGTGATTCTGCGCTCGCCACCCACGCGCGCACGCGCTCGGGATCGTCGGTCTTGCCGGGCGGTGCGTGGCGCGCACGCGAGATCGCCTGGGTGAGCGTCGGCGAGCCTTCTCCGTGCTCGTGCTCGCGCCAGCCCTCGAGCCACGCGCGGCGCTCGTCCCAGCGCGCGAGCCACGCGCGGCGCGCGCCACCGCACGCGGGGTGCACGGCCGCGACGAGCAGCGCGCGCTCGAGCGCATCGAGATCCGCCTCGCACTCGAGCAGCGCCGGGAGCACCGTGGCATCCGGCGCGGGCGCGGGGTAGCCGACGGGGTCGGGTCCGGCGGGACGGGACGCGGCGGGTTCCATCATCGGCCTCTCGCGGGGCGTGGGCGTGCGGGCTCCTGCCCTGTCATCGGCATGTGCGCGGGCGACCTTGACCCGCCCGGGGGGCTTGCCTACGGTCGCTCCCCTTCCCGCAGTTCCCCTCAACCCCGGAGCCCGCCGTGGATCAGCCGCCCGCCGGAACGCCGATCGAGATCGGACTCAACGAGCGCGAAGCCGAGGGCATCTACTCGAACCTCGTGTTCATCGCGCACTCGCCGTCGGAGGTCATTCTGGACTTCGCGCGCACCATGCCGGGACTGCAGAAGCCGCGCGTGTTCGCCCGCATCATCATGACGCCGCCGCACGCGAAGAGCTTGCTCGGAGCACTCGAGCAGAATCTCGGGAACTACGAGAAGCAGTTCGGCACGATCACGGTGCTGGGCGTGCCGGCGAACAAGGACAAACCCGAGCAGATGGGCTTCACGGCCGGCGGCTGAACTCGCGCTGGAGCTCCTCGTCCGCGCGCGGCGCGCGTTCGAGCAGCGCAGCGAGCGGCGCCGGCGGCCGTACCGGCTTCGCCTCGCGCGTGACCACGCAATGCTCGGTGTAGCCGAGCGCGCAGCGCGCGCCGTCCTCGCCGAGTACGCGGTAGCCGAACCGGATCGTGGCGCGACCCTGCTCGAGCACGCCGGTCTCGATCGTGATGCGCTCGTCGTAGCGCGCGCCGTGGAAGTAGCGACAGCGCGCGTCCAGCACGGGCAGCAGCACGCCGGCTTTTTTCTCGACCTCGGCATAGCTCATACCCAACGTGCGCATCATCTCGGCGCGGCCGATCTCGAACCAGCGCATGTACTGGCCGTAGTAGGCCCAGCCCATCTGGTCGGTGTCGGCGTAGCGCACGCGCAGCTCGAATCGATGCATCAGCCCTCCGCCGGCAGCGTAGCCGATGCCGCCGGCGGCCGCGTCTTCCAGCGCTTGTGGAGCCAGAACCACTGCGCGGGCCGCTCGCGCACCGCCGTCTCGAGGAGCGCGGTGTGCCCCGCCGTGAGCGAGCGCACGGCCCCGGGATCGCCGGCGTCGCCCGAGGGCTCGAGCGCCGGGAGCATGCGGAGCTCGAGCCGCCCATCCGCCGCCCGCGCGCAGGTGCAGAACACGATCGGCGCGCGGGTCGCGAGCGAGAGCCACGCGGGTCCGCTCGCGGTGCTCGCGAGCTTGCCGAAGAACGGCACGAACACGCCGTCGCGGCGGGCGTCCTGGTCCGCGAGCATCGCCACCGTGCCGCCGGCGCGCAGCCGACGGATGACACTGCGCACGCCGGCGCCGGGCTGGAGCACCTCGAGGCCTGCGCGCTCGCGGATCGCCGAGACCCACGCTTCAGCGCCCGGGTTCGAGAGCGGCTTGGCGAAGAACGCCATCGGGAACTCGCGCGCCACCGCGGCACCCGCGAGCTCGAAGTTGGACAGGTGCCCGGTCAAGAAGATCATGCCGCGTCCCTTCGCCAGCGCGGCGCGGGCGTGCTCGGTGCCCTGCCAGAGCGCGAACACCTGTTCGCGCGGCGCGCGCGCCAGCTCGGCCATGCGTGGATACTCGGCCGCGACGCGGCCGAGCTCTTTGTAGTGCTCGTCGAGCACGCGCTCGCGCCAGGGGATCGGCTGCTCGGGGAACGCGAGCGCCAGGTTCGCGCGCGCAACGTCGCGCCGGATGCCGAGGGTCTCGACGAGTGCCCCGAGCCGGGCCCCGCGCTCGCGCGCCCCCGGCCACGAGAGCCCGGCGAGCGAGCCGGCAACGCCCTTCAACAGCAGGGTCTCGACGCGGTGCGAGAACTTCATCGTGCCGCCCTCGACGACCAGCGCCCGCCGGGATGCGATTCGGCGAGCCCGCCGAGCTTGAACTTGAGGAGCCGCGCGAGCGCCTCCGACACCTCGAGGCCCGCCGCCTCGGCGAGCGCCTCGATCGACCGCGGCGTGGCATCGAGCCGCGCGCGCAGCCGCGCGTCGGGATCGGTGCGGCTCACGGGCAGCGGGGGCATCGCCGCGAGGACGTCACCCGCGTCACCGCACACGCGCGCGCCCGTCCGGAGCAACGCGAGCGTGCCGCGTGAAGCGTGGCGGTCGACATCGCCGGGAACGGCGAGCACGGTGCGCCCGATCGCGCGTGCCGCGGCCGCGGTCGTGAGCCCGCCGCCATCCTCGGCGGCCTCCACCACCACCGTGACCGCCGCCAGCGCGGCAATCAGCCGGTTGCGCCTGACGAACGCACCCTTGCCGAACGGGCCGCCCTCGCCCACCTCGCTCAGGACCGCGCCCGAGCGCACGATGTCCGCGGCGAGTCGCGCCGGTTCGCCGGCGGCGATCCGCTCGAAGCCCGAGGCGATCACCGCCAGCGTGCGACCGCCGGCCGCGAGCGCCCCGGCATGGGCCGCGCTGTCGATCCCGCGCGCAAGTCCGCTCACCACGACGGCGCCCGCGGCGGTGAGGTCGCGTGCGAGCCGGCCGGCGACCGCGAGGCCGTAGGGCGTCGCCGCCCGCGAGCCGACGATGGCCGCGCAGACCTCGTGATCGGCGATGTCGCCGCCCCAGACGTGCACGCACGCGGGCGGATCGGCGAGTGATCGGAGTCCTTCCGGGTAGTCGGCGGCCCCGCGCTCGAGACGGCGCGCGGCGGGTACTCGCCGCGCCGGCGCGGGCGCGCTCAGCGCGCCGATGCGTCCGCTCCGCTCGCGGGCATCGCGCCCGGCGCGGCCGTCGCCCGGGTCGTCCCCTCGCCCGCCTCCGCCTGCTGCTTCTGTTCCTCCCGCCACGTCCGCTCCTCCCACGCGCGCACCATGGGCGCGTCGTCTCGCAGTTGATCGGGGTCGGGGTGGCTCATGATCCTCTCCGCCTTGAGCAGTTCCGTCACTCGCGTGGCCAGCGCGGCGTCGCGCGCGCGCAGGCGCGCGAGCCTTGCCGTGCGGCGCTCGGCCGGCATGCGGTGGAGCTCCCAGGCGATGCGCGCCGCACCGCCGCGGGCGCCGATCACGGCGAGCGTGGCGACCGCTTCGCGCGCCACCGAGTCGACGCTGTCCTCGGCCAGCGCCAGCAGCGGGCCGGCGGCGGGCAGGTAGACGAGGCCGGCGAGCGCGCGCACGGCCGAGGCCCGCGCGTACCAGAGCCCCTGTCGCAGGAGCGGCAGGAGCAGGGCGCCGGCCGAAGCGGTCCGCTCGCCGTGCTCGCCGAGCTTCACGAGCGCTGCTTCCGCCAGCTCGCGCAGGTAGCCCGACTCGTCGCGCAGGCAATCGACCAGCAGGATCACCGCCTGCTCGTCGCGGCGCTGCTCGAGCGAGCGCACGTAGTCGCGCTTGCCCGCGAGCCCGCGCGCGCTCGGCGGCTCGTGCACACGACTCGGCTTGTCCTCAGCCCGCATGGTGGTCGTCCGCCTCCGCGCTTCCCACCGCCGCGGGCGGGATCGCGCTCCAGAGCTCCTCGAGCAGCTCGCGCACGCCGAGGCCGGTGTGCGCGCTGATCACGTGGGCGCCAGGCAGGCCGAGCCGTTCGGCGGCGTCCGCGCGTGCCTCGGGCGGGAGCAGGTCGGCCTTGCTCAACACCACCCGTCGCGGCTTCTCCGCGAGCGCCGGACTGTAGCGCGCGGTCTCGCGCTCGAGCAACGCCAGCGTGCCGGCCGGGTCGTCGGCCGTGGCGTCGATCAGGAACAGCAGCACCTGCGTGCGCTCGACGTGGCGCAGGAACTGGAGCCCGAGCCCCTTCCCCTGGCTCGCGCCCTCGATCAGCCCGGGCAGGTCGGCGACCACGAACGTGCGCGCCACGTCGAGCGCGACGATGCCGAGGTTGGGCTCGAGCGTGGTGAACGGATAGTCGGCGATCTTGGGCCGCGCGCGCGTGACCCGCGAGAGCAGCGTGGACTTGCCGGCGTTGGGCAGGCCCACGAGTCCCACGTCCGCGATGAGCTTCAACTCGAGCTCGATCGTGAGCTCCTCGCCGGGCTCGCCCGGATCGGCGCGGCGCGGCGCCTGGTGCGTGGCCGTTGCGAAGCGCGCGTTGCCGCGGCCGCCGCGGCCACCGCGCGCGACGCGGAAGCGCTCGCCGGGCTTCACCAGGTCGGCCAGGATCTCGCCGGTCTCCGCGGCCTTGACCACGGTGCCGGCCGGCACGTGGACGACGAGATCGTCGCCGTCGGCGCCGGTGCGCTGGCTGCCCTGGCCGGCGCCGCCGTGGCCGGCGTGGTACTGCGGACGCTCGCGGCAGTCGAGCAGCGTGCGCACGTGCGCGTCGGACTCGAGCCAGACGTCGCCGCCGCGGCCGCCGTCGCCGCCGTCGGGCCCGCCCTTCGGCACGTACTTCTCGCGCCGGAAGCTGATGCAGCCGGCACCGCCCTTGCCCGAGCGACAGGTGATGCGCGCGAGGTCGATCAGCATGGGGAAAGTCTTCGCCTTCGGCTCACTGTGGAACATCTTCGCCTTCGGCTCGCTGTGGAACATCTTCGCCTTCGGCTCGTCCTCATCATGTCGCCTCCGCCCGCGACTCGCGCAGGGCGCGCAGGAGCCCGCCCGCGCGCGCCAGCTCGCGCAGCGGCAGCTCCAGGTGGCAGCGGACGTCGAACGTGAACCCGCGCGTCAGGTGCCGGATGCTGACGCGCGTGCCGATCCCGGACGCCCCGCCCGGGGGCGGCACTTCCAGCTCGTCGCCGGCGCGCACCTCGCGGCGGTCGCCGGGCTCGAGCCAGGTGAGCGGCAGCACGCCGTGGAGCGCCAGCAGCCGGTCGTGCCCGCCGGCGTACGAGGCGGCGATCACGGTGCGCACGCCGAGCGCCGCCGTGGCGCGCGCGACCGACTCCGAATGGCGGCCGCCGCCGTAGCCCTCCCCCGCCACGACCACGCAGATGCCCAACGCGCGCGCGCGCGCCGGCGCTTCGGGGTCGAGCGGGCGGAAGAGCGCGTTCGCAAGCTCGGCGGCGTGCGCGCGCGCCGCCCACGCACGCGGGCCCCAGGGCAGCAGTCGCGACGCGGCCGCGTCGTCCCCGGCATCCAGCAGCACCACGGCGCGAAACGGCAACTCGTGCGGCGGTGGCTCGGGCGCCTGGGCGTGGTGAGCGCCGTGCTCGATCGTGCCGCCCTCGGGCTCGAGCACTTCTTCGAGCGCTGGCAGGACCCGGTGTTCGGAGGGCCCGGCGCCGACCATGGCCTCGGCGGGGGTGCTGCCGATCAATCGCGCCGCGCACGCCCACACGCCGCGCTCGCGCGCGCCGTCCTGCGTCGGATCCCCGCCCATGATCACGGCGTCGGCGACGACCGGGCCGACCGCGGGATCGGCGCGGTCGCGCACGCTGGCACCCGCGCGCTCGAGCGCGGCGAGCGTGCCGTCCGCGGCCCACGCCGCGAGCGAGGCGCGTCCCGGCACCACCACGTCGAGCCGCACGCCCGGCCGTATGCCCGAGCGCCCGACGCAGCGCGCGAGCGCCGCCACGTCCTCGTCCTCGGCAAACGGCCCCACGCGCACGAGCGGAGACTCCACGCGAACGGGTCGCACGTACGAGAGATCCAGCGACAGCGTCGTCTCGAAGCCCTCCGTGGCGGCCTCGAACCGCCGCCAGTCGGCGTCGCGGCCGCGCTCGCGCATCCACGCGCGCGTGCGGTCGTCGCTCGGGAACAGCACCGCGAGTGCGCCCACCACGCCCGCCGCGCGCGCGGCGATCGCGAGGCGGTCCGTCATGGGGAGCGCGAGCGTGCCCGGTCCGTGGAACTCGAGCACCGCGCCCTCGCCCTCGCCCGCGAGCCGGCGCTCGACCGCGGCCAGCACGTCGAGACCCGACACGCCGGGATCGGGAACGCCGGTGAGCTCGATCCCCGCGACGCGCGGCCGCGGCATCAGCAGCGGCTCGCCGGCGATCGCCGCCGCGCACTCCAGCGCGCACGCGGGCAGCGCCAGCATGGCGAGCGCGCCGGCCGCCGAGGCATCCGCCACCGCGCTCGCCAGCACGCGGCCCGGCGTGGCGAAGCGCCGCCGGTGGAGCGCGCCCGCCGGGCCCGCACCCGGGCGCGCGAAGTGGGCGCCGGTGGCGTTGGCGAAGCTCTGCAGGAAGCGCAGGTCTTCGATGCCGTCGGGGCCCACGGCCTCGCGCTGCGGCGCCACCAGCACGCGCTCGCAGGCCGCCCGCGTGGCGCCGGTCGCCTCGAACGCGAGCGCGGCGACCGTGCCGTCGGTGTCGTCCAGCACGACGTGATCCGGCCGCCACTCGATCGGCGTCCCGGGCGCGGGCCAGTGCGGCCCGCGGTGCGTGCTCAAGAGGAATGCCGTGAGCGGCAGGTTCACGGGCGGCTCACGACTTCTCGGGCTTGGTGCTGCCGCCGCCCTCGGGCTTGGCGGGCTTCGACTCGGCGGCGCCGCCCGGGGCCGCCGGCGGGCTCGGCGAGGCGGGCTTGTCGCCGGAACCTCCGCCCTCCTGCTTCGCCGATTCCTTGTAGCCCTTGCTCCGGTAGTCGGTGATGTAGAAGCCCGAGCCCTTGAACAGCAGGCCCGCGCCGCCGGAAGGAACGCGCTTCGCTTCGCTGCCGCACTCGGGGCAGCGCTTCGGCGCGTCGTCCGAGATGCTGTGGAAGAGCTCGAACCGATGCCCCTGCTCGCACTCGTAGACGTAGGTGGGCATGCGTCGGTCAGCTCCGCGACAGCGGCGCGCGGGTCTCGCCCGCCAGCGCGCAGGCCACCGTGGCCACGTCCACCACGTCGTCTTGTGAGCAGCCCCGGGAGAGGTCGTTGGCCTGGCGCGCGAGCCCCTGGAGGATCGGGCCGAGCGCGGTGGCGCCGGCCAGGCGCTGCACCAGCTTGTAGCCGATGTTGCCGCTGTCGAGGTCCGGGAACACGAGCACGTTCGCATGCCCGGCCACGACCGAGTCGGGGGCCTTGCGCCTGCCCACGTCGGGCACCAGCGCCGCGTCGGCCTGGAGCTCGCCGTCGATGTGCAGGTCGGGGCGGCTCGCGCGCGCGAGCCCGACGGCGGTCCGCACTTTCGCAACGCGGTCGTGCTCCGCACTCCCGCGGGTCGAGAACGAGAGGAACGCCACGTGCGGCACCTCCTGCGTGAGCAGTCGGTGGCGATCCGCAGCGAGGCAGCCCAACTCGGCGAGCTGTTCCGCGGTCGGGTCGGGGAGCACGCCGCAGTCGGCGAATGTCAGCACGCGCTCATGGGAGCCTTCGGGGCCTCCGGCCCCGGCTCGCGAGGGCGGAAGGATCATGAGGAAGAAGCTGCTCACGCTCTTCACGCCCGGCGCGAGGCCGATGAGCCACAGCGCCGCACGCAGCACGTCGGCCGTGGTGCGCACGGCGCCGGCCACGTACGTGTCCGCCTCGCCCTCGCGCACGAGCAGCGCCGCCTGGAACACGGGATCCGCGGCGAGCCGTGCGAGGTCGCTCTCGCCGAGCCGGCTGCCGCGGGCGGCGGCGAGTGCCGCGCGCGTGCGGGCGATGAGCGATGGCTCGCGCGCGTCCACCATCTCCACCCCACCCGGCGTCACGTCGGCACGGCGCGCCGTGGCGCGGGTCTCGTCGGGCACGCCGACGATCGCGACCTTGGCCAGCCCCTCGCGCGCGAGGCGCGCGGCCGCACCCACGACGCGCGGGTCTCCCGCTTCCGCCAGCAGCAGGCGCCGGGGCGTGGCGGTCGCGAGCTTCCGAATCCGTTCGAGCGCACGGCTCGTCATCGCTCGCGCCTCGCCCTCGAGGCGGCGCGGGGCGGCGTGACCTTCTCGGCTGCCTTGCGGAAGCGATCGTGGAGCCGGCGCTCGACGATCGGGGGCACCAGCCCGCGGATGCGGCCGCCGTGGCGCGCCACCTCCTTCACCAGCGTCGAGTTCAGGTACGTGAACTCCTGGCTCGGCATCAGGAACGCGATCTCCAGGCGCGGTGCCAGCCGCCGGTTCATGAGCGCCATCTGGAATTCGAACTCGAAGTCGCTCACGGCGCGCAGGCCGCGGATGATCGCCTGGGCGCCGATCCGCCGCGCACAGTCCACGAGCAGCCCGGTGAAGTGGATCGCCGATGCGCCCTTCAAGCCGCGGATCGAAGCCTCGATCATCTCCACGCGCTCCTCGGGCGTGAACAGCGACGTCTTCGCCGAGTTGTGCGCCACCGCGATGACGACGCGGTCGAACAGCACCGCGGCACGGCGGGCCAGGTCCAGGTGGCCGTTCGTGAACGGGTCGAAGCTGCCGGGAAAGAGCGCCACGCGCGGCCTGCTCATGATCCCTCCTCCTGCCGGGGGGCCTCGTCGCGGCCGGCCGACGCCGCCGCCCGGGGCATATAGATGTGCAGCATCGTCTCGCCGTATCGCCTCGTGTCCGTCCGCACGAACGCGTGCGCCGAGGCCGGCGCGCCGTCCTTCGCGTGCGTCTCCAGCACCAGCCGGGCCGTGGGCTTGAGGCTCCCGAGCCGCGCGAAGATGCCGTCCAGCTCGTCGCCGCCGTAGGGCGGGTCGGCGAACACGACGTCGGCCTCGCGCACCGCGCCCGCCAGCAGCGACAGGCCGCCGGGAAGCCGGCACCGCCACAGCTTCGCTCGCTCCAGCAATCCCAGCTCCTCGAGGTTGCGGCGCGCGGCCTCGCAGGCGTGCCGGTCGGAATCGACGAGGTCGGCCCAGGCGGCACCGCGCGACAGCGCCTCGATCGCCAGCGCGCCGCTTCCCGCGTAGAGGTCCACGACGCGCAGCCCCGCGAGCGGGCCCAGGATCATGAACAGCGCCTCGCGCACGCGATCCGACGTCGGCCGCGTGCGCGAGCCGTGGGGCGCGTGGAGCCGTCTGCCCCCGAGTTCACCCGCGATCACGCGCATCGTCGGGTGAACATGGCCGAGCGAGCGAGCTCATGTCAACGCCGGGAGCCCGTGGAACCTAGGGCAGCTCGACGGTCTCCGTGCCCGGCGGCGCGGTGATGCGGAACGCCGCGGCGCCGCGCGCGGGCGTGAACTTCCAGCCCGAGAGCTGGTAGATCAAGCGTCCGCCGGCGCCGTCGTCCAGCTCGAGCCGTTCCGGCAGCCCGCCCGCGCCCAGGCTGACGTCGGCGCTGTCGGCATCGGAAGTGGCCGTGGCCGCAACGAGCAACCGGTAGCGTCCGGTCGCGAGCTTGCGCTCGCTGGCGCCCACGCCGTCGGCGAGCAGGCGCCACCAGCGCATGGCGCCCACCGAGTGCCGGGGCTTGAGGATCACGAGCTGGTGCACGGCGGGCTGCAGCCACTCGCCGCCGTCGGCGCGCAGCGTGATGCGCTCGCCGGTGCGGGCGACGTCGAGGCGCGCACGGTCGGGCGGCTCCACCGCGAGGGCGCCGCGCATGCGCTGCGGCGATGAGCCCGGCATGCCGGCCACGTCCCAGGCGAGCGTGACCTCGGCCCGGCCCGTGCGCTTCAAGCCGGCCGCGAGCGCGCGCGTCGATTCGAGCGCGGGCGTGCGGGGCGGCTCGGGCACCGGCGGGCCCGCGCCGAGCACCGCCGCAACGAACGCGAGCGCTGCCACGGCGTGAAAAGTACGGCTCATCGCATGCCTCGCACCTTCGCGATCGCGCGCTTCAAGTCGTCCAGCTCGAGCGGGGTGACATCCTGCGGCAGCGAGACCGCGAACCAGGAGTCCCGCGAGTGCTTCGCGCGGTACGTGCTCTCCATGTCGACGCGGGCGCGGACCCAGCCGTCGCCGTCGGCGAACTCGATCCGCTGCGGCCACGCCCCGAGCCCGGCCCCACGCCACTGCGGGTAGCCGACCATGAGCGAGCGCTCGTCGCGCACGACCGCGAGCTGACGCGGGCGACCCACGCGATCCAGCCACAGCGTCCAGGCCTCGTCGGCTTCACGCCACTCGAGCCGCACGCCGTCGCTGTCGGGCGTGGCCGCGCGCCAGGCCTCGTGCGGCGCCTGCCACGACGCCGCGAGCGCCCGACCGAGGAAGCGCGTCGGCTCGCGCACGCCGAGCGAATCGGAGAGGTCCGGCACGCGCACGCCCAGCCGCTCGCTCGGGAGCCACGCCACGAGCGTGTCGCCGCGCACCGCGGCATCGAGCAGCAGGCCGAGGATCGAGCGGGCCTGGAGCCGGGCGCGGTCCGGGCTCGCGACCCGCGTCTGCACGTTCACCGCGGGCAGCCGCCCGGTGGCGCGGCCCGAGAGCCGGACGACCATGCGCGACTCGAGCGCCTCCAGCGAGCGCTCGCGCTTCTCGGCGCCGCGCCGCGCCGCGGTCTCCAGCGCCTCGAGGTCGCCGGGCGGCGGCATCGGCGTGCACGAGGCGAGCGCGCCGGCGAGGAGTGCCATCCCGAGGCCGGTTCGCGCGAGGGGGTGCCGAACGCGACTCATAGGCGCTCGACCGCCTCGAGCACGGCGTCGGCCACCTGCTCGGCACTTTGGCCGTCGGTCGCGACGCGGGCGTGCGCGGCCTCGGCGTAGAGCGGGGCGCGCTCGCGCAGCAGCGTCTCGAGCCGCTCGCGGGTCGCCTGGCCCGCGAGCAGCGGGCGCACACTCGCGGCGTTCGCGCCTGCCGCCTCGAGCCGGGCGGTGGCCGTCTCCGGACTGGCCTCGAGCCAGACGACGCGGCAGCGCTCGCGCAGCAGCCGGCGACGCTCGGGATCGAGCACGACTCCGCCGCCGCAGGCGACCACGCGGACCCCGGACCGGATCGCCTCGGCCAGGAGCTCGCTCTCACGCCGGCGGAACCACGCCTCGCCGGCGCGCTCGAACAGCTCGGCCACGCTGCAGCCCTCGACGGCCTCGATCATGCCGTCCAGGTCGGCGACGCCCACGCCCAGCCGCTCGCCGAGCACGCGCGCCACGGAACTCTTGCCCGCCCCCATGAGCCCGATCAGCGCGATCGGACGGGCGCTCTCCCCTGGAGTCATGGCGTAGAGCGTAGCGGCAATGGCCAGAGCGCGGTACCGCGCGGGTGGCGGGGGTGCCCGGCCCCAAGACAGCGGCGCCGCCGGGGGGAGGCCCGGCGGCGCCTGTCGTGCGGAACGGGGGAAGAAAACCCTCTACTTGTCGCCCTCCGGCTTCGGGGCCGTGTCCGCGGCCGCGACGTCGGACACGAGCTTCGGCGTCACGAAGATGATCAGCTCGCGGTTCTGCTTCGAGGTGGACTTGGTGCTGAACAGCATCCCGACCAGCGGGATGTCCTTCAGGATCGGCACGCCGAAGTGCACCAGGGTCTCGTTCGTGCGGATCAGGCCGCCGATGACCGCGGTCTGGCCGTCGTCGACCATCACGCGCGTGTCGGCCTCGCTGGTGTTGATGATGAGGCCGCCCTGCACCGTGGCGCCCGACGCGAGGTCGCTCACCTC
>Ga0070688_100000107_pt1 | contig 43233 bp, 58 predicted proteins | sample KBSS13HmetaG_FD_64679 | JGI IMG/M metagenome (GOLD analysis project Ga0070688, IMG submission 64679) | Switchgrass rhizosphere microbial communities from Kellogg Biological Station, Michigan, USA - KBS S1-3H metaG | ecosystem: Host-associated > Plants > Roots > Rhizosphere ...
ATCGACCTCGATGCCCTTATCAAGGATGTGACGGGTGGGTGACTTCCGCTGGCTGGATCTGGACATCGAGAACCGACCTATCTCCTACCTCGGTCAGGACTTCACGACGCCGGACATCACTGCGATCGCGTGGTCGCTAGGCGGCACGGTCGAGTGCTACGTGCAGTCCAAGCACTCGGGCTCACAGCGCAAGATGCTGGCCGCGTTCCGTCGCGCATGGGACGAGGCTGACGGGGCGACGGGGCACAACCTCCGACGCCACGACCTCCCGATCATCAACGGTGCGCTCATGGAACTGGAGCTGGAACCGCTGGACGCGAAGCTCGTCTGTGACACCTACGGTGACTTTAAGAAGCGAAGCGGTATCTCACGCAGCCAGGAGAACCTGGCCGAGATGCTTGGCATCGAGTCTCCGAAGATCGGGATGAGCACACCGAAGTGGCGCAAGGCCAACCGGCTGACCCCCGATGGCGTCGAGCTGACCAGACTGCGCGTCATCGGTGACGTAGTACAACACCAAGCCCTGCGAAGGGAGCTGCTGGCACGCGACCTGCTACACCCGCCGAAAGTCTGGCGTCCGTGATGTGGGCGGCGGCGTGGCAAGCGATGGCTGAGATCACGAAGGACAAGTGCAAGTGCGCCTGCCAGTGTCAGCACATGGCCGAGGAGATGTTCTACCGCTCGGCCAACACGCCGCCGCTACCCCTGTGTAAGGAGTGCTACGAGGAGTGGATTGAACCGTCCTGGTGGGAGTAGGGTTGGCCGGGGGTGAACCCGGCGGGTGTCATCTGGGTTTCACCCCCGAGCTGCCCCGCCGGGCTAGCCCCCCCTACAGGAGTTGTGCCGCTTCTCGGATGTCCTCGTCGTGGATCGACCAGTAGCGCTGTGTCGTGACGAGCTTGCTGTGGCCCAGCATGTGCTGGACCGCATCCGGTCTGGCGTGGGCCTGCATCATCCTCGTGGCCGCTGTTGATCGGAACAGGTGCGGGTGTACGTTCTGCACCCCTGCGGTCACGCCGGCCTCACGGCACCACGCCCAAACTGTTTGGCTCTTGCGCGGGAGTACGCAGGTGCGCTCACCGAACCTGGACTTCAGGCCGAGGAGTGCGTGTCTGAGTCCTGGCGTCATGGGCACCACGCGGTCTTTCCCACTCTTGGTGTGGGTAAACGTGATGGTCCCTTGCTCCTCGTCCCAGTTGATGTCCTCCCAGCGCAGCGTCAGCGTTTCGCCTATCCTGCCTCCCGAGTAATAGAGAAGGTCCAGGGCGTACCCGCGCATGGGATCACGGTTGTAGGCGGCTGCCCTCACGGCCTCGAACTGCTCGACCGTGAGCGCCCTGGGGGCCTTCTCTTCCCTGGGAGGGACCCTGATGAACGCCGTGGGGTCGGTGTCCATGTAGCCGTTGCGCAGCATCCACGTGAAGCAGGAGCGCAAGGCCATGAAGTAGGTGGACCGGGCCGATGATCTAAATGAGGTCTTGGTCGAGAGCCATTGATCGACCATCGACCCGGTCACATCTGGTAGGGGAACGGAGGCATCGGCGAGGAACCGCACCACGGTGCCGAAGTACATCGAGCACGTCTTGGGTGCGTAGTTCGCCTCTAGCCAGACCCTCCATGCCGTCAAGAACTCGATCGTGTCCATCTCACCCCCGAGCCAAAGCCCAGGGTTCAGAGTTTGCGCGGGGATGCCCTCCGGCGCAGTAGGGAGATAGAGGGATTCTTTCGGGACTTTCGACCGAGACCTAAAGGGCAGCACTTTGGAGTGCATAGTCTTCTTCTTCCTCAAAGAGGGCTTCTTGTCCGGGGATGATCGAGAGATATGGGCCCTTATCTCCCCTAGCTTGACCGTCGAAAAACTCCTTGGCCACCTGCGTCAGCTCTTCCCAGGGGTACGAGTCGCCCCCAAGGTGCTCGCGCAGCCAGATCGCCTCCAACTCGGTGGGGTTGGACTTGGCGTTCATCAGCACGCTGAGCCGCGACTGCTCCAGCCCTGACCGTCTCGCCAGGTGACGCTGGAGTAGGTCCAGCTCTTGCAGGCGTCGGCAGATCCATGCCGCGGTGAGTTCCGCAGCCTCTTGGTTGAATCTCGATGCCATCTCTCTCACCCCCTTCGCTATGGCAGAAGGATATCCCCATTTCAACTTTGAGGGAGTCGGTCGTTCGGCCTAGTCCAAAGGGCTAAGAGAAATCCCCCATATGTCTCGTCGGGATGCTTGACCTGCATGCCGAAACGCCATAAGGTCCGTGCATGAGAAACGGCGAAAGGGGAACGATATGTTGAAGACCTGGGATGTGCAGCCCGCGGCCACCGCAGACGGAGACGTCGCGGCTCGGCCAACCCTTTCGCAAGGCGGGCTGCCCGAGGCCGGGGGGTTCACGGACCCCTCGGCCCTCGACTTCTCCCGAGCGGTGAACATCTGGGGTTGCCTCCGCCGTGGGGTCTGGACCCGCGAGGAGACCCTGCGGGAACTGAAGTACGTCGAGGCGGGCCTGCCGCCGTGTGATTCCTGCCGGCTCCGCAGCGGTGTCGTGAACGAGTACGGCATGAAGGTCTGCGGGGAGTGCAAGAACGGTGGGCGCAGGCCCACTGGCGACGAGATCGACCGTGGCTGGGACGACTACAAGGACCGGACATGACCACCGTCATCGTCCTGTCGCTGATCCTGTTCGTCTCCTGGGTCATCTACCGGGTCATCCGGGGTGAGTTCTGATGTTCGCGGCGTTGTTCATCCTGGGATTCGCGCTGGGATACCTGACCGTGTGGGCGCTGACGAGATGACCTACGCCTGCACCAACTGCGGGACCACCGAAGCAGGCCACCGCATCGGCCACGCCTGTCTGTGCCCGAAGTGCGATGCGATCAAGAGCGCCAAGTCGGCCGAACACTTCAACCGCATGGCCGAAGCCCGCGCCCTGGCTGCCTCCACCAAGGAGCACCCATCGGGCAAGGGGCCGCGCTACCGGGCCGCGAACCAGTGGAAGCAGTGCCGCTGCCACGTCCCGATGGCTGATTCCTGTCCGGTTCACGGGGGGTACGCATGACCACGCTGACGATCCAGACGGTAGACCCGGCCACCCGCACCTGGGAAGGGCCGAAGGGAACCATCGAGTTCATCCAGGGCCAGTTCACCAACGGCGAGGGCTGGTCGCTGGGAGCCAAGCCTGAGAACGCAGCCAAGCGCGTAGCCGAACTGACTGCGCTCATCGGTGTCGAGGGCGAGTACGAGCTGGAGCCCAAGGGCGAGTTCCGCGGCAAGCCCCAGCACAAGATGAAGGGCTGGCCTGGGAAGCCCGTGTTCGGTGGCGGTGGTGGCAACAAGGCACCCCGCGACGAGACCGGCATGGCTATCGGTGCCGCAGGACACGACGCAGCGGTGTTGGTCGCGGCGATGATCGGATCGAACGTGGTCTTCCCGAACGGCGACCCCTTCGGCCTTTATGCCGACCTCACCAAGCGCATCTACGAGAACAACCAGTCTCTCCGCTCAGCCACCCTCCCGGCGAAAGCGGAGACGGGGGCCGGGGCGTCACCTCCCCCGGCCTCCAACACGTCCCCAGCAGATGAAGCAGGCCGCGGAGAGAAAACCGTGAGCAGGAAGGATCAAGGGGCTGCTGGGGCCGAGTGGGGGGCTAAGCCGGAGGGGAAGCCGGCTGACGCCCCCTGCTCTCACAAGCTCTGGACCGAGTTCAAGCCCGACAACGAGACCAAGTTGCCCACGGGCTTCCGTCGCTGCACGACATGCAACGCCATGTCGGACAAGAAGGGGGTCTTCAAGTGAACTGGGAACACGGGTTGGCATTCCTCGTCCTGATCCTTGGTGGCGCAGTGGTCCTTACTGCGGTGCTGATGGCACTGCGATCGAAGGGTGGCCCCGAATGAGCGAGTGGAAGTGGTGCGAGGACTGCGGCCACCACTACGGGGCGCACAGGCCTGACGGGCAGGAGAAGTTCGGTGCCTGCACGATCGAGGACTGCGACTGCAAGATGATGTCGTTCAACCTGGCGGACATCTGATGGCTGCCCGGTGGCAACGGATGTACGAGCTGTTCCTCCAGCCAGAGAACGTCTGGCAGAACCAATGGGACGCCAAGGTGCTGCGTCACCTCAACGAGAACGTCTGGATCACCCAACGCCTCGTAGAACGGATGCTCAGCGGAGACACGGAGCGCGACTTCGAGGAATGGGAGAACGAGCTTTGATGGGTCAGCTCATCGAGGTCCCGGCATTCCTCGAACCACCGCAGCCCTGCCTGCAATGCGGCCATCTGAGCGACTGGCACAGGACGGGCGATGGGAGCTGCACCCACGATCTGCTCGACGGAGATTCATGGATTCGATGTGGCTGTACGGGGTGGAGAGGATGAGCTTCACCTGCCCGGAATGCAAGACCGAACTGGCGCTCGCCCTAGCGGTAGCGACGCCAAATCCCGCTCGCCCGAGAGGTAGCGAGGCTGTGGATAACTTTGCGCCAGTTGCGCCAGCAGTTGCGCATATAGGTCTTGAAGTTGTTGGTTCTGAATCACAAACCAAAACAAAAGCGCAGCGGCGCAAGCTGTCCTACTCGGCCAGGTTCGAGGAGTTTTGGCAAGAGTACCCCGTCCACCGAGATAAGGCTAAGGCGCAAGTGGCGTTCACGGACGCGATATTCGCGGGTGAAGACGTGTACGAGATCATCGCCGGGGCCAAGCGATACGCCCGCTGGCTCCCCACCACCACCACCGCCCCGAAGTACGCGCAGGGCTGGCTCAACGACCGCCGCTGGGAAGACGAACTCGACATGCCCGCCTCGGTTGGTGAGACCGACCCCGCCTACATCCTCGGCACCCCGGAGTACGCAGCACGGATGCAAGCCGAAGAGGACGCGGCGATCGAGGCCATGTCGTGACCTACGGACACGGAGAGGCCCGCTACGCCCGCGAGCACCGGACCTGCGTGTGCGATCTGTGCGAGGACGCGAGAGAGCGCGGCCGCATGGTGAAGCTCTCCCTTCCCGCTGCGCCGTTGATCCCGTTCGTCCCGAAGCCAACGAACGGACTTGGGGGCCACTCCTCCGTGATCGGCGGGGTCCGAGGGACGCTGCAATCGCGGCAGGAGCGTGCCTTGTGGCGAGCCTTGCAGATCGGGTTCATCTCACCGCGCCAAGCAGACGAGGTAGCCGTAGCCATGCACATGCACCCCTGCGAGATTTGGGGTGATCTCTGGTGGGCGTGACGTGGCTCGATGACATATCGGAGGAGTGGAAGCGGCAGGTCGAGGCCCGGTTCTGGTCAAGGGTGGAGCGTGCCGGCCCAGGCGAGTGCTGGCCCTGGCAGGCGTGTCTCACTTCGACTGGCTACGGGACGTTCTCGGCCCGACAGAAGCAGATCTATGCCCACCGCTTCGCGTACGAGGCCGTAAAGGGCCCGATCCCCGCCGGCCTAGTGATCGACCACCTGTGTTTCAACCGCCCCTGCGTGAATCCTGAGCACCTTGAGGCCGTAACGCTGGCGGAGAACAACCGCCGTGGAGACGGGTTCGCGGCCAAGAACCTAGCCAAGACTCACTGTCCACGGGCTCATCCATATGACGAGGCCAACACGCTGGTGACTCCCAGCGGAAGGCAGTGCCGAACTTGCGAGAACGCTCGCCACAGAACGGACGAGTTCCGGGCGCGCCGCAGGATGCGCCGGGGGGCGAAAGCATGAACGCCGTAAGCCAAGAACTCGGCCCGTGCCCATGCGACACCGAGACGTGCCGCAGGTCTGAACTGGTCGGGACAAAGCTAAAGAGGAACGGGCATCTCGTGGGCTGCTCTTGCCGCCCCTGCATCGGCACACGCAATCGCAGGAAGGGCCAGGCGGCACAGGCGAAGGGACACCGCGCCCTCGGTGGTGTCGGCTTCACGCCCACGAACGAGGAGTCCACGGGCGGCTACCCCATCGTCGTCCAGTGTGAGTGGAAGACGGGTGGACAGGTCCCCGCTTCGTTCCTGAAGTTCATCGGCCTGGACTGGACACGCAGGGCGCTGAGCCAGGCGAACCGTGCGCGGCGCATCGGGGACGGGTCCATGCCGGCCATCGGCATCGTCGTCGCTGGCAAGACGTGGCTTCTAGTTGAGGCGAACAGGGACATGGACGGTGTGGCGTGAGCGAGGACTGGATGGCCGAGGCCCACTGTCGTGAGTGGCCGATGGCAACCTTCTTCTTCACCGAAGGATCGCGCCACGAACCCTGGCGCAGGCGCAGGGCCCAGGCCATCTGCGAGGGCTGCCCGGTACGTAGGCCCTGTCTCGAATACGCACTGAAAGCAGAGGTGGCAGGCTCGATCCCGCTGGGCTACGCGAGCTTCGTCTACAAGGTCGCCGATGCCAACGGCAACTACGTTGGCGAGACCTACAAGTGGAAGATGTTCTCAGCCTCCAGCACCCCGCCCGCAGGGATCTATGGAGGCTTCACCCCGCAAGAGCGACACGCACGACCGTTCAAGCACCTGAGCGGATGTAACAAGTCGAAGTGCCCAGGCTGCCGGCCCCTGGCTGACTGGGTTGATCTCCTACTGGAAGGAGCTGAGCGGGTTGCTTGACCTGATTAGGGAGCGGTTTGAGGCAAGCCGGGCGGGTGCGGACGAGTGCTGGGAGTGGGCCGGGCCGAGAGACAAGGCCGGGTACTCCAGGCACAGCCACTTCCAGGTTCACCGGATCGTGTACGAGGAGATGGTGGGACCGATTCCCCCGGGCATGACAGTTGACCACATCTGCTGGAACCGGCCGTGCGTCAACCCTGCCCACCTGCAACTCCTGACCCATTCTGAGAACGCCCGGCGTCAGCGCAGCGCGTTCAAGACCCACTGCTCGAAGGGTCACGAGTACACGGAGGAGAACACCTACACCAGGCCGGGCGGCAGTGGCGGGGCACGAGATTGCCGAGCGTGCATCCGCGCCCGAGTTCGGAAGTACACCCAGAAAAGGAGATCAGCGTGAGCGCAGTAATCCAGATGCACGAGCAGGGAGAGCTGTTCGAGTTCAAAATGAAACGCCCGGAGAGCGGGGCGATCAGCCTGGCCCACACCCGAGAGGTGCCACTGCCTCACGAACAAACAGCCGACCTGTTGAAGCGTGACGGTCTAGGCATCGGCAGCATCGGGTCCTTCGTCGGGGGAACATTCGAGATCACCGGCTATCGGGTAAAGGACGGCAAGGTCTGCTGGACGTGCGAAGTTGCCGATCTCCAGGTGGAACTGTGAGCGAACCGCTCGACGTCATGTTCGGCCCGGGACTCAGGTGGATGGCAAAGTACGGCCCCGGAGAGAAGTGCTACGCCTGTGGCCGCGAACCGAACGACCCGCCCCACGAACTCCTCCACCGCTTCGGCGAGGCCTTGACGGGGCACCTCCAGCACTTTGTCGAATGCGAGGCCACCCTGAATGAGTGACGCACTCGTACTCCTCAACGCCACAAGAGCCATGCACGACAAACGCAGGCTCAAACGAGGCAAGCTCCTAGAGATCTACGCCAACCACCACGCCCGCAAGATGGCACGGACACACAGTCTGTATCACGGAGACTTTCAGGGCTACCTAGAAGCCACGCGCATCCCCTGGTTCACGTGGGGCGAGAACGTGGGGGCCACCGCTGCGAAGCAAGACGACCCGATCCTGGCCCTGCACAAAGCCTACGTAGCCTCACCGCCGCACAGAGAGAATATGCTGAACCCCAGGTTCAAACGAGTGGGCCTGGGCTTCTACCGAGATGGAGATGTGCTGTGGAGCGTTCAAGCGTACCGAGGCTAGACCACCCCGGCGACTGCGCTTCGTGCGGGCACTCGATGCTGATTCACCGCGCCGACGGGGGCTGGACGCCATGCGTATTCTGCGGGTGCTCCGCAGCTCTGGACATCCTGGCCGGCCTGGAACAGATGGGGCTGTAAGTGAGAGACAAGACCTACGACCGCCTGCAACAACTCACCCGAGCCCTATCGGTAGTCCAAGACGAGAACTACCGCAAGTGGCTGGAAGCCGAGATCATGCGAGAGTTGAAGTACCCGAGTACGAGAGCGAAGGGGTTCTGATGGAGAACCACGGCGTTGAGACCACGGACTTCGGCTTCTTGGCAGAACTGACGCAGCGGATGCTTGACGCCGAGAACCGCAGCAAGGAGCTGGAGGAAGCAGCGCGGTTCGGCAGGGCGATTCTCGCGGACTTGCGGCGAGCACGAGACGGTGAAGTGGATGTTGCCGACCTGTTGGCTAGCGAACACCTTGATGCAGATGTGGCGTGGGTCGAGGAGATTCTAGGTACTAAGCCCTAGACCTAACGCCAACGCTCCATGAGTGGAGCATGGGACGAACAAGGGCTACTACAAACACTACCGCCAGGGATCCAAGCCCTGTGAGCAGTGCAGGAAAGCCCACAATGCCTACGCCTACGCTCGCAAACACGCCAACGATCCACCGCCGGCACTAGAGCTGTTCAGACAACGCAACGCAGACCTAGAGCCCGCGATCGTCGCTGCGTACCACGGTCGAGCCACTGAAGCTCAAAGTAAGCAAGTGCAAGCGTGGTACGAGGCCGCCTGGGGGATCTCCCAAAAAACCAAAGTAACAAAGCCCTCTAAGCGGTTCTAAGGGCCTGGCGCTTTCTGGGGGAGGCATGGGACGGATTAGCACCGTATAAGTCTTAGCGTCAATCCTGTGCCTCTAGGCGGGTATGTACGCCGCCTGGTCCAGATTAGATTAGGCGAGCCGGCCGGGGCTCTGTGGGCAAGGCTCCCGAAAGGAGACTCACACCCCGACCGACCCGCGCAATCATGGCACGTGGCTTCCCCGTGGATCGGTTTCGTCGGGTGCTCGCCAGACACCCGTGAGGCCTGGGGTGCTCCCCGTAGGTTCCCCCCGATCCGCCTAGCACCCCAGATTATCGGGCAAACATTCCTAAGAATCTAGGCAACCTCTGTTGACTTTCACCTTGTACCGTCCGATACTGCATACGTGGGCAAGGCTAATCAGACGAAAGGAGGCCAACCCATGGGATTCAAGCCAGGCAGTACGGTCGGAACCGAACCGACCGACGAGCAACGCGCGTACGGGCGTTTGGTCGAGGCACATGAAGCCTTGACGATGCGCCGCAACGAGCTGTTGGACGCCGATCCGACATGCAAGGTGACGTCGGACACGCGGTATCACACGCTTCGCCAGCGGTACTACAAGGCGGAAGCAGCGTGGAAGGCGGTGACGGCATGACTGCCGCCGACGCTCTCACACGCTACGCGGAGGACTACCAACAGGCGCGGGCCGAGCGTGGCCTAGCCTACGCGAAGCTCACGACCGCGATCCGCTACGCCTACTCTCAAGGAATGACCTACCAAGCCATAGGTGAAGCAGTAGGACTCACGAGACAACGGGTAGCGAAGATCTGCGACCCCCGCCTATCTACCAAGGATGGAGACAAGTGATGAACGAGACACGCCTAGACGCCGACCAGGCATTCGATCACGCCGACGCACTAGCGGTCCTGTCCTGGGACTACGGCCTGTACGCAGTGTGGAGCGCCCTAGAGGCTATCCCGTACAGGCCCGCGATGGGGCTGACCCACGAGACCCTAGAGGGTGAAGCTCCGGAGCTGTACGCCGAATGGGAGGAATGGGCTGGAAGGGCTGACCCCTACGCCATCCCCGCTGAGGCTCAGCGAATCCTAGACGCGATCGCAGACGCTGAGCCAGCACCCTAGCCTTCACCCGAAGCCCCGTTGCTACCACCTAGGACGGGGCTTCACCCTTGTCCTAGTGCCAGGCCATAGCTCTCCCTTGGTGCTAGCCCTTGGTGTGGTGAGTACCCCTAGCCTGGTGTGTGGTGGTGTGTGTGATCAGCTAACCAGACTGAGCTTGGTACATAGCTTGGTACATAGTATGCATGACCACATCACACGAGATAACAGCACCTAGCTCGCATCCACCCACCCCTAGCTACCCCTCCACCGGGGAGAGCCCGGGTATACCGTGTGTTCGCGGATCGAGGCGGGGCGGGGGGGTACGGGGTGACCGGGGTACGTATGTCGGGGGTGAGTGTGTATATATCTAAGCCCTAGCAAGTTTCCTCAACCTTAAGGTTTTCCTACTCAGCCCCGGAACAGCCCCAGTGGTGTCTCGTTAGACGAATCCCGGGACCACACCGACCCCGTCATCATTCGTCACATGCCGCAAGCGCCAGACTTCCTCGCAAGCTACGACGAGCCCTCTAACGGCCTTACGCGGTCTCTGAGACCTGCGCCGTGTGATCTGTTGGAACCCACACGGTAGAGCGAACTGGGTGAAGTAGATACCGTAAAGGTCTTGACGTCAAGGGCTCACCGGGCATAGATTTACGCCCATGAAGAAGACGCTCGTACTCGCCGCTGCTTTGGGGTTCGTGGTCTTGATGGCCCTGCCGGCCCACGCTACGAACCACTGGCCTACTCGCTGGGGGATTCAGGCGATCAACGTCTATCCGTCGAATACGACTGGGTGGACGCAGAACCAGAAGGATGCGGTCGCTGACTCGATCAACAAGTGGAACAACGCCGCTGGGTTCGGGGACCCCGTGTTGCAGTGGTGGCCGTCCCTGCCGAAGTCCTGGGACGGGTGCCTACAAACCAACGTGAACGTCGTCATCGAGAAGGTGGCTCCCGGCTGGTTGAACGGAGCCCGGGGCGACACGGCCATCTGCGATGGCCAAGGAACCACCAACATCTTCCACGCATGGATGCGGGTCGAGACCGGGATCGGCAGCGATGATCCGTACTGGGGCTCGGACAGTCCCGAGCCGAACAACACGATGGGGATGCGCGGCGTCATCACCCACGAGTTCGGCCACGTCCTCGGATTCTCTGGTCACTGGGATAGCGACCACCCGAGCTGGTGCGATCAATCCGCCGGGTCTCCCTCGTGGCACACGATGTGCAACGGGCCGTGGAAGTCAGACTCCGGGGACCCCAGGGAGAACATCTCCTACACCCTGCACGCCGACGATCGGGACTCTTTCGACAACGCCTACTAGGACACGTGCCGCGGCGTGGATAGGACCACGAACGCCCAAGCGAGGGCCGCGCTCAGGATCAGGATGGCGAGCAGCACCCACCACCTCACTCCTTGCGCTTCCTCCAAGCATCCACCACAACGGCGTAGCCGAGGAGTCCCAGGAAGCAGATCCCCATGAACGCCCACAGGGGCCAGTAGAGAGCCATGAAGTGATTCTGCCCTAGCCAGCCGTCTTTGTCTATTTGTGTTGGTCACCCAAGGCAAAACCGTCCAGGCGAAGAAAGAGCGGCAGGATGCGTTCCTGGCTTTGGTCCGTCGTGGCAAGACGTATGAAGAAGCCCGCAACGAACTTGGGATCGGCAAGACTACCCTCGATAAATGGCGATACCGGGCTGGGGCTAATGGACCCGACCACGACTTCCAGCGACGGGTACAGGAAGCTCGTGAGGCCGGCAAGAAGCGCCAAGTGTCCGGGGTGCCAGACTTCCTGACGTTCAGGGAAGACCACTTCGCCTACGTCGATCTACGAAAGACCGCAGAGCGCGGACGCTGCCCCGCCACCGGACTGCCGTGGTACTCCCGCGCACGGACCTCGGCCTACGTGCAGCAGGCCACTGCGGGGCTGGAAGCTGAGAACCGCCTCATCATGGTGATGCCCCCGGGCCACCTGAAGTCCACGATCTTCGGTGTCGAGCGCACGGTGTATGACTTGGTGAAGGACCGGGACTTCCGCGTGCTGTTGGTGCAGAAGAACCAGGACGAAGCCTCCAAGCAGGTCGGCCAGGTGAAGGAACGCCTCGCCTCTCACGACTACTACCACTTCCGCATCGACGTGTTGGAGAAGCAGGGCGAGGAGCCCATCGAGTGCGTGTTGTGCAAGTACGAGGAGGGAGTCCCGTTCAAGCCCGAGTTCGCCAAGGCGGAAGCTAACGCCAAGTGGGGGACCTACGGCTTCATCATCGGCGGCAGGACGTCGGGTGAGAAGGACTACTCGATGCAGGCGGTCGGGATCAACGGCTCCATCCAGGGTGGCCGATTCGACCGCATCGTGCTGGACGACGTGCAGGACCCGCAACAGGGCAAGAAGAACCCGCAGGACTCACTCGACAAGCTGTCGGTCTACCGGGACATCATCCTGGGGCGAGTCACCGACCTCCAGGACGTAGTGGTCCTTGCCAACTTCTTCTCGCCAGACGATTTCGCGCACAAGCTCATCGAGGCGCTACCCGATCACCCCGTCATCAACTTCCCGGCGCTGGACGAAGCAGGCAACCCCCTGGCCCCGGAGTTCTGGTCCAAGGAGGGGCTCGCGGTCAAAAAGAAGGAGGTGGGTCCTGCTACCTGGGAAGTCACCTGGATGCAGAACCTCGCGGGCTGGGCCTCCTCCACGTTCAACCGTGACGCGATGAACGCAGCCAAGGACGAAGACCTCATCCCCGGCAAGGTGCCCTACGCCGTCACGGACATCTTCATCGGCGTGGACCCCGCCACCTCAGACACGGGCCACTGCGCGATGGTGGTCTGGGGACTGGACCGCAGGGAGAAGCACCGCTACCTCATCGACGTGTTCAACAAGACCCAGATGCGCCACTGGAACAACGTCTCCGACCAGATCGCGGAGTACTGCCGCGCCTACCAGGGCCAGGTCCGCTACGTCATCGTCGAGGGCAACAACACCCAGAAGGCCGGCCTGTCCCAGCACCCGTACTTCATCAAGCAGATCACCGAACTCGGGACGCGGCACAAGATCTACCAGACGGTCACCGGCACGGGCGGGCGGTCCAAGAGCGCGAACTTCGACATCACGACCATCGCTGCGCTGTTCGACGGAGGGCACATCACGCTTCCCTACGGCGGGACGCACGAGGACCGGGAGAAGATCGACGCCTTCGTGGACCAGCTCCACCGCTGGCGCACGGACGAGAACGGCAATAGCGTCAAGCACCTGAAGCGAGACATGGTGATGGCGCTCCTGTTCGCTGAGTCTGAAGCCTTCGAGATGGCGAACAAGAAGGCGGTCCAGATCTTCCAGCACACGAACCCGATGGCGAAACTCGGGTGGTCGAGGAAGAACAAGAAGCCCGATCGGCGCACCTTCGTGACTTCGCCCTAGACACGGGCGAAAACCTACGTGCATACGCACGGAGGTGCTGATGTCAGACGTATTCGACTCGGATGAGTCCCCAGAACCACAGACCCAAGCTGCACCCGCGCCGACAGCACCCGCCCCAGATGGAGCGGACTACTGGAAGCAAGAGGCGCAGAAGGCTTTCCAAGCCAGAGATCAGGCCCGGCAGGATTTGAGGAATCAGATCCAGCAGGGGTACGACCCCGAAGTGGTCGAGCTGGTGCCGCAGAACCTTGCTCCCCAGGAGTGGAAGGAACACGCGGACAAACTCGTCGCGTTTCGAGGTAAGGCCACACCGAACCCTACGGAGAACGTCGAGCCGGCGCAGCAGGCGGAGCCTGAAGCACCGAGTGCCACAGAGCAGAACCTCGCCGCCGTAGCCAAGGGTCCGTCTAGTCCAACGCCCCCCTCGGGGTTTTCACAGGACGAACTCTTGCAGATCGCCATGACCGACCCCGAGAGGTACACGAAGCTGAAGGAATCCGGCGTGCGTCTTCAGTCCCTTGATGACGACCCGAAGTTCTTCGGCCCTTCTCGATAAGGGGAAACACACATGGCAGCTACGGGCATCAGTGCCCTCGGCGACTCCATTGCTGCGGAGATCGTCGAGTCAAAGATGGTGCCGGAACTCCGTCCCGCGATGACCTCGCGTGAGTTCCTGCGCTTCGCAGCGAAAGGCCCGTCGAACGTGGCTTCGTTCCCGTTGTGGGGCGACCCCGGCTCGGCAGCCGCACCTACCAACGACCTGTCCGACATCTCGAACACGGCGCTGTCCGACACCGAGGCATCCGCCACGGCAGCCGAGGTTGGCTTCCGCGTCGATGTCACGGACCTGGCCCGCGAAGTGTGGGCTGGCGGCGCTGACCTTTACGGCGAAGTCGCCGCGATCGTCGGCCGCTGTGTGGCTGAGAAGTGGGAGACGGACCTCGCAGCTCTCGTGGACGACTTCTCCAACGTCACCACGGCAGCCTCGACCCTGACCCCCACGGACCTGCTCGCCGCCGTCTCGGCGTTGGAGCAGCGCGACATCCCCGGCCCCTACGTGGGCTACCTCGACCCGAAGCAAACGGGCGAACTCCGCGTGGAGATCGCAACGTCGGGTGCCAGCTACCTCGTGAACAACGAGGCGCAGCACGTGGCCCCGTTCGGCGTGTCCGGCTACTTCGGCGACTACATGGGTCTTCGGATCTACCAGACCTCCCTCGTGGTCACCACTTCGTCCCTCGTGGGCGGCGCGGTGTTCGCTAGCGGCCAGGCACTCGGCTGCTACGAGATCTGGGGTCCTCGCATCGAGACCCAGCGGGACGCCTCGAACCGGACGACCGAGTTCGTTGGAACTCAGTGCTACGGCTTCAAGGAGATCAGCGACACCCGTGGACAGACGCTCAAGTCTGCGGCCTAAGCGGTGCAGTGGGAGGGCCCTAGGGCCCTCCTCTCACCCCCTGTAAGTAATGAAGGGTTAGGCAATGGCATACACGACACCGAACACCGGCATCATCCGCCCCTGGGCGGGCCGGCGACACCGTCGCTACCTCCACCGCCGTATGCAACTCACGGTCGGTGGATCGGGACAGGGCGGTGGCTCCACGGGTACTGCGTCGGACACGGTCTACGTTCCGCCCGGACGCCTCGTGGGAATCACCTACGGCAAGCAGAACCTCACCGACTCGCTCTCGGGTGCGCCCGTGGCAGCGACCGGCGGGGCGCTCGTCGTCAAGGCCGAGACCACCGCTGGTGTCCAGATCTGGACAGACGGCGACATCTCGTCGGTCCCAACGACCCCCCCGCTCCCGGTGGGGACCACGGCGATTGACGAGGGTGGTGCTGCAACCGCAGCGACCGACGCCTTCGGCGGTGGGTTCCCCATCCGTCAGGGAGTCTTCGCGGCGATCTCGGGTGGAACCGACACGGAGGTCATCTTCGTGGACATGTGGTTCCGCCTCTGCACCTACGTGAAGCTGGACCTTGTGGCCCAGACGGGTGCGGACGGCACGGGTGCCGTGACGGCGTCAGTGCCGCTGGGTGGACCTGGAACGCTGGCGGCTCTCGCCATCGACTACCAGAACACCCCGGCCACGGCAGACATCCTCATCAAGGCCGACAACACGAACGGCACCACGTTGTTCACGCGGTCCAACAGCAACACGGACGTTGCTCCGTCGCTGCTGGGTCGCCCCGGTGCAGACGAGGCCATCGCGGCCACGGCCGCAACGGACGGCACGGAGAGCGGTTACTTCTTCAAGCAGGGGTTGTTCGTGGACCTCGCACAGACCGACATCTTCACCGGCGGCAACGAGCACACGATCATCGAGTTCTGGATCGACGACTGAGTGCCCAAGAACCACGAACAAGTGGACGTGTGGGCCCCCCACAAGGGGGGCCAGCGTCTCGTCCACGTAGACGCAGGCATGGCCCCGGTACTCCGGGCGCTTTGGGAAAGGGGATACGAAACGACAGGAAGCTGTGAGGAGTTCCAGCCCGGTCTCGCCCGCATCTGGTTCCGACACGGCGAGCAGAAAGCGGAGTTCCTTCGAGAACACCCCGGCGCTACAGACGAAGGGTCGGGAGCAGTCGATTTCCCAGTCGAATACATCAGGTGACCGCCACCCCGCGTCCTGAAAGGACGGACCATGACTGAAGACACGAAGGTTGCACCAGTTCCCCTGTCGATCCCCGGGTTCTCCCAAGGAGTGCGTCCGAACGCCGCGATGCGGCGTCTCGTGATGAACGCACCCATCTGCCCCCACAGCCAGAAGCAGTACACGAAAGACCAGTGGGGAAACATGACCCCCAAGGACACGGGGGAGCAGAACTGTCAGCTCATGGGCGGGCAGTGGTGGGTCACGTGTGAGGAGCGCGGGCACGACCCGTACTTCACCACGAAGGTCCGCTACACGATCGAAGACGTGTACGAGACCGACGAACAGGGCCGCGAGATCAAGGTGGGGGAGCAGCGCATCGCCCACCGTGAGAAGCGCCCGAACCTCGTCACCGTCCCGATGAACCGCCGCATCAACAACGGCCGGGGCGTCATCGACTCGATGCAGAAGAAGGGCCGGCGTCGGCTGAAGGACGCCATCTCCGCGCACTCACCCGCCGGGTACATCGAGGTCTGCCAGTTCCGCAACTGTGAGAAGCCGATCAACCCGAAGTACCACTCAATCCCGCTGGGCGACTACTGCTCGAAGGAACACTTCCAGCTCTCAGCCGCCAACGAGAAGGGCGTCCAGCTTCACCAGTTGGGCACCGGGCTCGCAACCGGCGCGGAGGAACGCATCTCGAACGAGAGGGATCAGCAGCTCGCACAGGCTACGTGGCTTCGCACCGACGAAGACTGATGAAGCTGTTCTGGTGGAATGCCCAGCCCAACCTCGGGGATGCCTTGTCCTGGCTGCTTCTCAACGGCCTCGGGTACGAGGTTGAGTGGGCACCACCGGAGCAGGCCGAGTGGGTCAGCATCGGCTCGGTCCTCGGCTGGTTCGACGGCTTCACCGGCACGGTGTTCGGCTCAGGCCGAGGCGGGGACGAACTCCCGCCCCACGACCTAACGCGAGCCGATGTCCGCGCCCTACGGGGGCTGGAGACACGCAGGCTCGTGAAGGGCGGGGACCACTGTGCGCTCGGAGACCCTGCCCTGCTGATCTCGGACTTCATCACCCCGGAGCCGGTCGATGACCTCGTGGTGGTCCCGCACTTCCAGGACCAGGAGCGAATGTTTGCCCTTTACACGGACGCGACGTTTGTGGACGTGACGGGCTCAGCCGCGACGGCGCTCCAGCACATCGCCCGTGCGAAGCGAGTGGTGTCCTCTTCGCTGCACGGCATCGTCCTGGCCGACGCCTTCGGCATCCCGCGCAAGTGGGACTATTTCCACGCCACGCTCGGCCGGGGGTTCAAGTTCAAGGACTACGCCTCGGTCGTTGGCGACTTCGCCCCGGGGGAGTGGGTCACCGCCAATCCCGATCGCATCGAGAGCATCAGAACGGAGCTACGCGAATGTCTGTGGTGATCGGAGTCATGCACGACGAGTACATGAACGCCCGGTTCGTACGTGCCCTGATGGGCCTGCGCACCTCCCGCGACATCTCCGGGTGTCTGTACGTGGAGACCGGCGGCGGCAACCTCGACCGTGGGCGGAACCAGCTCGTGCAGTTGTTCCTGAACGAGTACGAAGACGAATGGCTGCTGATGCTGGACACCGATATGTGGTTCGGCCTCGGCCACTACGACCGGCTGCTGGAGTCCTCTGAGGGGCGCGACATCGTGAGCGGTCTGTACTTCGCCAACGAGCGCCCACCGCGCCCCGCGATGTACCGCTGGGACGACACGGGCCACGGCAAGGCCATCATGGACTGGAAGGACCACGAGATCCTGGACGTGGACGGTTGCGGAGCGGGATTCCTGCTGGTGAACCGCAGCGTCTACGAGAAGATGGATCACCCCGACCAGTACCAGGGCCGCGCAGGCTCATGGTTCACCCAGAACGCCCTGTCCCCCGCCGGAGAGCTTCTGAACGAGGACTCGTCCTTCTGCCTCCGCGCCCAGGAACACGGCTACCGCATCCACGTGGATACCGACGTGTTCGTCGGCCACATCAAACACCGGATATTGGGGCACGAATGATTATTCCTCACAAGCGGTACAGCATCCTGGAGATCGAGCGTCTGCGGAAGAAGTACCCGGACCTGAAGCTCCCGGGCATGGTCACGCGGGCCAATGCGGACGGCACGGTCCAGTTCATCCCCTGGCAGGACGCCTCCGGCGGGGGGCGGCTGAACCAGTACGGCGAGCAGGAGATGCCCGACCGGGCCTTCGCCTCGACGCTGGACAACCCCTACGGCGACCTCCCGGTGCGAACCAAGCGGACCCCGCTCCAGCAGATGACCGCCCTGCGGAACCGCGTGCGCAAGGACTTCCTCGCCGGCCGGGTGATGCAGCGCGACCAGGTAGCGGACTACACCGACAAGGCCCGCGCCAAGCAGCTACGTGCCGGGGCCGCGCTCACCGAGTCCGACCTGGACGATGTCATCAAGGCGTTCATCAAGCGGGCAGAAGACGAGAACGAGGCCAAGGAGGCCAAGCGGATCACCCGCTCGTCCCGCTCTGACTAAGCCCTAGACAAGCCCGGTACTAACGAAGCGTGAGAAAACTACTTGTCTTGACGCTTGCCGCAAGCACCCTCGCCCTGTTCACGGCGGTGCCCTCGACGGCGTTCAACCCCGGCGAATGTGACGCGGGGCAGAACCAGAAGTCGCTCGGCCAAGGCGACGACGTGTGGGACGGCAACGACAGCCCTAACTGCACAGACGGACAGGGGGGCAACGACCACCTCTACGGCAACGGCGGCGGGGACAACCTATACGGTCGTGCTGGCCTTGACGAAGTCCACGGCGGCGGTGCGGCTGACTACATCGACGGCGGCGACGACCCTGACTTTGTTTACGGAGACAGCGGGAACGACATCATCCTCGGCGGTGCTCAGAACGACACGATCTATGACGGCACCGGGGGCAACGGGGACGCCATCGACGGCGGGAATGGATACGACATCCTGAAGCACTGCACCGGGGCCGGCAGCGACAGCGGCCTGGATAGCTGGGTGAACATCGAGCAGGTCGATGCCGGCAATCAGTACTGCTAGCACATAGCCAGTAGACCCGGCTGCAAGAGGCTGGGGGAAGAGAGAGAGACATGGCTGCGGTTACATCAGACATAACTCCGATTACGCGAAAGAGGTTTGAGCTTCTAGAAACAATCGCTCAGACAAACCTTTCGCCAAGCACCACGATCAACCGTGCGCTCGGCGTCCCCGCCTGGGCGAACGCGGTGATGTTCGTCATCGACATCACGATCACGGGGACCACACCGCTGTTCGACTTCACGGTGTCGGGCGCGATCACCACGAACCGCCAGGGAGCGCAGTTGGACTCCACGCTGGACAAGTTCGAGTTCACAGCCGGCGGTCCCGCCACGATCACACAGCTCACCACCGATGCGTCAACGCCGATCACGGTCGTGTCCATCGGCCCCGGCGTGCAGACAGACACCACGGGTTCGGCAACCGCGAACTCCGCATACGCCTTCTCGGCGGTCGGACTGCCTCCGTACCTGATCTACACCTACATCATGGACGGCACCACCGGAGACGAGGACTACAACGGCACGATCTCCGCCATCTGGATTCCAAGGACGGCATGACATGGCTGACCCGTTGAAAGGACCCAGGGGAGACCGGGGTCCAGAAGGCTTCCGTGGACCCAAGGGTGAGACAGGCGGCGTCGGGCCGCAGGGCCCGAAAGGTGACCCCGGCGACAAGGGCGACAAGGGCGACCCAGGCGAAGCCAGCGTCGTTCCCGGTCCGCAAGGGCCCAAGGGCGACAAGGGTGATCCCGGCGAGCGCGGGTTCCCCGGCAAGCAGGGACCGATGGGTCCGCAGGGCACGGCCAACGACTACTCCGCGGTCATCGCCGCCATCGTCGAGCGCCTGGAGGCCATCGAGGATCGTCTGAGCGAATGAGCAGTAAGACTAGGACTGCGAAGAACGGTTCGGTCGTCTCAGACAAGATGACCCAGAACTACATCGAGGGTGCCGGCATCTCGCTGACTGTCACCGACGACGGCACGAAGGCCAACGTCCAGATTGACGCGAACTTCAGAGAGACCGTAAACGCCATCGGGTCCTCGGGTTCGTCGAAGATCCTTTCAGTCTCGACCGGGACTGTCCAGACCGTCACGAACTCCGCGTCGTGTACCTACACGATGCCCTCGGGGCTCACGTCGGGGGTCGGCATCGCATTCACGCTGATCGTCACGAACAACGGCGCGTTCACCGCGACGTTCACTGGCGTGAAGTGGGCGGCCGCAACGGCCCCAACCCTCACGTCCGGCGTCGGCAAGGTGGACATCTTCACCTTCCTTACGATCGACGGCGGGACGACCTGGTACGGCTTCGTCGGCGGGCAGGCGATGGCGTGACCGTGGCCCAGAAGCTCATCGGGCTTCAGCGGGGATTCAGCCCTCTGTCGATTACTGGGCTGGTGGCCTGGTACGACTTCTCCGACGCCGCCTCGCTGTTCACCGACACCGCACGCACGACGCCAGTAGCGAGCGACACGGATGTCATCAAGGGAGTAACCGACAAGTCGGGCAACGCCAAGCATCTATCAGAAGCGACGAACGGCCCCGCCTACAAACTGGCCTTGCAAAACGGAAAGAGTGGAGCGCTATTCGACGGAACCAACGACCTGCTGACCAGCGCCGCGATTACCCAGGCGCAGCCCAACACGATACTGCTCGTCGGGAGGATCGTCGTAGACGAAGCAGGGTCGTCCACAGAACTCGTGGACGGAACGGGATCCCGGCAAATCATCTACAAAGACGTTAGCTCTGCCAAGTGGAGCTTCTACGCCGGCACGGCCATCACGGCAGGCAACATCACGGCCGATACGTCGTATCACGTCCACTACGTCGTGTTCAACGGGGCAAGCTCCGTCTACCGCCTGGACCGGGCTGCGGAGTTTGCTTCGGTGAACCCGAACACCGGCAGCCTCTCGCCAATCGTGTTCGGCACAGACGCCACGCGCTTCTACAACACCGAGATCGGTGAGTTTCTGATGTACAACTCGGCTCTTTCATCGACCGACCGTGACTCGTTGGAAGCCGCCCTGAAGGCGAAATGGGGCACCCCATGACCACCTACCCTGCGGCATCAGATCTCGTCGCGGCAATGACGCGCCCGGACGGCACAGAAGCCCACTCCAGCATGCACGGCCGAACCCTGGACATCTGGGAGAACGCCCTCCATTACGGCGCTGACCCCACGGGGGTTTCCAACAGCTCTACCGCGATCCAGGCTGCTATCGACGCACTGCCCGTGAACGGCGGCGGGGTCTATATCCCGAAGGGCAAATACAAGATCACATCCACGATCAACATGGACAACTACGTCTCCCTGCGCGGGGCGGGTCAGGGGACCTGCTTGGTTCCGCAGACGGGTGCGAACCCGATGATCAAGGTGGATACGAAGTCGGGGACGCGCATCGAACACATGAACATCGGGGCACCGCTGGGGGATCTTTCGCTCCTCCCGACCGCGACGGGCGAGGCCGTGTACCTGACCGGAGGCGTCGGCGGGCAGAACGACAACCACATCACTGATGTCCTGTTCGTCGGTATGCAGGGCACGAGCACCTACGCCCTGAAGATCGAGAACAACCTCGAAGTGATGGTCTCGCGCTGTCACTTCTACGGCTGTCACGGCGGCGGGATCACGTTCACTGGGAACGCCAACGCCGGGGTTGTGCGCGACTGCCTGATGTCCAACACCGGGCTTGGAGCACTTTCTGCCATCTTCATCGAGCAGGTAGACGGCATCGGCGTGTACGGCACGGTCATAGAAGCATGGGCGGGAGACTACGGGATCAACGTGTATGGGTCGCTTCACTGCACCATCGAGGGAAACTGGTTCGAGGACAACATAGGCCCCGCTATCCACAGCGACACGTCTCACAACCTGAAAATCATCGGCAACAACATTCAGGGGGCCGTCACCTTCGAGCGGACGCATTACTCGGCCATCATCGCCGGGAACAACCTGTCCACGGGCAACATCACCCTGTCCACCGACTCCGCTGCCGCCACGAATGGATGCAACTACTTCCTCACCGGCAACAGTTGGACGGGCGCGTCTCTGGTGGATAACACCAACTCCTCCCGTGACTCCGTGGTGATGATCTCGGACCGGGACCAGACCGGTGGCGGGGCCAACACCCACAGGGGCCTCGTCGTGTACAAGGGACCGTTCGACCACCGAGGCGACAAGGTGGGGTTCTTCGGGGTCACCCCGGCTGCCCGCGCCTCGGCATACACGGTCACGAACGTGTCTGCGGATCGTGCCTACGACGCTAACGCCACGACCACCGACGAGCTGGCCGATGTGCTGGGAACGCTGATCGCTGACCTCAAACTCTACGGGTTGCTCCAATGACCTCCCGCTATTTCAACATCGGCGGCGGCGGGCCCTGGCTGGTCGATGACGACGCCATCGTCGGCGACGGTTACATGGTGGGCCTCCACGTTGCCGGCGGCCCAACCGTGGACGGCCTCGACTTCGTTCGCAACCGTCACCACGGCCGTGGCGGGCTGGTCAATGGAAAGGACGAGCACCTAGTCCACAACCGTGAAGATGGAAGGCCCCGATGACGACCATAGCCGCGCAAGTAAAGATCATCCGCAGGCTGCTGCAAGACGACCCGCTGACCGACGTGCTCGCTGCGTCGATTGCAGCAGGCTCCACCACGACCATGACCGTCACCGACGTGACGAAGTTCGCGGTAGGCCAGTGGTGGGAGTTCGACGATGACCTCGGGGACAAGGTGCTCGTCACCGCAGTGAACCCCTCGACCTCGGTCTGCACCATCCGCCGCAGCTACCGGGGCTCCACGGGCGCAGCGCACGCCAACGCCGCCGTCCTGGCGCTGAGGCCCAGGTTCGAGTACGACACCGTGAGCCAGGCGATCAACACGGTGCTGGACGCCGACCTTGACGGGGAGAACATCTTCGACCTGCTGGAGCACCAGGTCACCAGCTCTGCGACCTCGGACTTCTACGACGCGCCCACGGCAACCTGCGAACGGTTCATGGACGTGTACCAGATGACGACTGGGATGGTGTCGCCCCGCCGCGCCGCCCTGTGGTATTCCCCCACGCCCACCAACGCGGACACGAGCCTCTACTCAACCGGCAAGTACTTCGTCATCCAGGGGAACTACGGCACGGCCGGGACGGACATCTACTACGTCACCTGCCGTCACCCGCTCGCCATCGGCACCCTGACCGCAGCCCAAGAGCGGATCGTGCAGTTCCTCGCCTGTGCCTACCTGCTGGAGTGGACCGAGCCCAAGCGACTCGCTGGCCCCAACAACCAGGGGGACCAGACGGTCAAGCCCGGTGACGCCAATCGCACCGCCGCGTACTGGCGGGCCCTCGCGGAGGAGCAGATGTCCAAGGAGCAGCAACGCCTGAAGATGCTGTTCCCGCCCCAGCGGAGGTTCGTCCGTCAGTGACCCTGACCGTATCCCACGCGTTCTCCTCGGCGCTCGCAGACGGAGCTGACACCAGCCTCGTTCGACCGTCCGACTGGAACGCCGTCCACGAGGTCGCCGGCATTCCCGCCGGCACGGTGCCCATCGGGTCACTGGTGGACTTCGGTGGCCCGGTGGCGAACGTGCCCTCGGGCTGGCTGTTCTGCAACGGGGCCTCGCTGCTGCGTGCGGGGACCTATGCGGACCTGTTCGCCGCTATCGGGACGATGTGGGGTGCGGCAGATGGCACGCACTTCAACATCCCCGACACCCGCGACATGTACATCGTGGGAGCCAAGCAAGACGACTCGGGGATAGCGAAGTCCAATATCCGGGGCAGCCTGGAGCAGTCTGCGTCGGCCACCGGAATCACGCTGACACACAACGGCTCGATTGCAGACCACCCGACGCTCGCGCACGCGGGGGTCGCTGTCGCAGACCATCCGTCTCTCTCCCACGCTGGCTTCACACCATCCGCCCACGCGACAGGAGGTCTTACCCATGCGGGGTTCACCCCGTCCTCACACCCCACGGGGTCTCTGTCGCACGCGGCCGAAGCAGATCACGCAGGCTTCACGGCCTCCGCGCACGCGACCGGGGGCCTGACGCACGCAGGCTTCACCGCCTCGTCGCACCCCACCGGCTCGCTGTCGCACGCCGCGCAGGCCGACCACGCAGGCTTCACCGCATCCACCCACCCCACGGGGAGCTTCACGCACCCCGCCATCGCCGTGAACACATACTCGGTGCAGACGGGTACGGCATCTCGCATCACGATCACCCCCGTCACCGGAGCCTCGGCTGCCTCCTTCGCGCACCCCGCCGAACCGCACGACGGGTTCGGTGCGCTGACCCACGCCGCCTCGTTCACACACCCTGCCCTGTCGCACGACGGTGTCGCATCCTCGAACCACGCGGCCCTGTCCCACGACGGCGTGGGGGCGGGCACGCACAAGGCGTCCTTCACACACCCGGCGCTGTCCCACGATGGCCTCGCAACAGCGAACCACGCCGCGCTTTCCCACGACGGTCTTGCGTCCGCAGCGCACGGAGCCGCGAGCCACGCCATCACACAGGCGAACTCCCACGGCGTCGTCACCCACTCCTTCACGGCTCCCTCTGACCACACGGCCAGCATCGTGCCGAACTTCCTGGCGATGCCGAAGATCATCCGGTACGCATGACGAGCGACCAGGGCCTCGTCCTCGTTGCGTGCCCCACCTACGCCGGCAAGGAGCCCTGTCTCGAACCCTGGCTGGATGGCTACAAGGCGCTGGACTACGAGCCCAAGCGGGCCTACCAGATCGACAACACGACCGGGACGCAGAACTACTACGAGCGCGTCAAGCGCAGCGGCATCGACGCCTCCTACCTAAGCCCGTGGCCCGACTGGGACCGCACCATGAAGAAGTGCTGGGAGCTGATCTTGCAGCGGGCCCAGGACCTTGACGCCTACTGGATCTACTCGGTGGAGGCCGACAACGTGCCAGCCCCCGAGTCGCTGCAACTCATGGTGGACCTGGCTCTGTACGGGGGAATCCACCTCGTCACCCACGCCTACCCGTTGCGGAAGGAAGTGGCTGATGCCGCAGGCGTGGAGCCAGACAGCTTCATGTACCAGGAACTCGGCTGCATGCTCGTCTCGCGGCAGCTCTTGGAGCACGCGCTCAACGACTTCGACGAGTTCGGGAACATCGCCATGGCGATTTTCGTCTGCGCCGACCGCTACCGGGGAGGCAACGCGAAGCTCTGGCAGCGGTTCGAGGTGAAGCACCTGGACTCCTACAAGACCGAGTTCTCCAACCTCGAACCATCCAAGGTTGAGGGGCTGACGTTCCCGGTGGAGGTCGGAGACAAGATCGAGATGGGCACCGAGGTGCCGGAGTCGCTGAAGGTATGAAGCTAAACCTGGGCTGCGAAAACGTTGTAGTGGACGGGTTCCTGGGCGTAGACATCGGTGGCCCGGAGCACGCCGACGCCGCCGGGGTGCAGGCCGACGTGATGGCGCTCCCCTTCGCGGATGACTCCATCGAGGAGATCTTCGCCTCTCACATCCTGGAGCACCTGGAGTGGGACCAAGACCCGATGGAGGAGTGGCACCGGGTCCTCGAACCGGGCGGCCTCATCACCGTGGCGATCCCCGACGTGTTCGAGTCGCTGATGCTGGTCTACGAGGGGACCTTCGATCGCTACTGGCTGAACTGCGCGGTGTTCGGGGGAATCAAGATCCGCGCCGAGCGCCACGAGGACGTGACCGTCGAGCAGGCCGAGGAGTACCACCACGAGGGCCACGTCCACCACCAAGCCCTGACTGGCCCGATGGTCGTGGAGCAGATGCGCCCCTACTTCCCCGACGCTGCCATGACCCACGCATTCCACATCCGCCCACGGTACGGGGGCGAAGCGGTGGTCTGGGGACGCAAGGCTAAGTCCGATGGGTGACGAAGGCTTCCAGTCCGACTCGTTCCAGCAGGACTCGTTCCAGATGTTGATAGGTGCGCCGGCCGCCGAGTTCAGGGTCTTCACCGACGAGGAGATCCCCGCACTGACCAACGCCGGATCGTTGGCCCAACGTGGCGAGCCCATGCACCTCACCAGACGTAAATGGTGATTCGCCCTAGACGAACCCAGTAGGAGTTACTTGTGGCACTGAATGAACAAGAGATGGCCGACGAGCTGTCTGAGCGCCAGATGGCCGAAAGGGTTCTGGACCGCTGGGGCAGCCTTCGTACCTATTACCGCGATTGGCAAGACGACCAGGACGAACTGAGGCGCATCTATCAGGACGACTGGGCGATGATCTGGCCCGATGGTACGACCGAGCGGGTAGATCCTGCCGTCCCCAACATGGTCCGCATCGCGCTGCGCGACCGCGCCAACGCCATCGCCGCCACCCCGCCCCAGCTCCGCTGCCGTCCCGAAGGCGAAGGGGACGAAGCCCGGGAGAAGGCGAACAAGCTGGAGCGCATCACGACCTCCTGGCTGGAGATGAACCACCTGCGGGGCTACACCTCCCAGATGTGGGCGATGGACTACATGGGCACCGGACTGGTCGCCTGCAAGGTCATGCCCGATTTCTCCCAGCCTGCCAAGACGCGGTTCCCCGTGTTCACCCGGATGGACCCGTCGTTCTCCTATCCCATGCCGATCTTCTCCCCGGGCCCGTTCGTGGACTCCTTCGTCTACGCCTACGAGGACTACCGCCACACCATCGAGGCGCAGTACGGCATCACGCTTGACTGGCCGAGGGAACGCAACCCGCAGGCGTCCTCGCTGGAGAAGCTGCGAGTCATCGAGTATTACGACGGCACCAACGCCCAGGTCGCCGTGGAGTCGCTGAATGCCGGCAGCAACCGGGGCAGGCCCCGGGCCATGATCGTGAGCGAGGCCCACAAGCTGTCTCACTGTCCCGTCGTGGTGAAGGCCGCGGCCAACCTCGACGGCACCTACTCCGGTGAGTTCACATCCGGCCTCGGCGTCCTCGCGTACTGGGACAAGCTGATGCGGATGGTGATGGATGACGCCATCAAGAAGGTCTACCCGGAGCGCCTTGCCTACAACGTCCAGAACCCCGAGGACTACGGTCCCGATGCCACCATCGCACTCGAATCGCCCGATGGCAGGTACGAATACGTTCAGTCACCGAACCAACCCTTCTCAAACTTCCAAATCATGCGTGAGGTCTCGGGTTCGGTGCGAACATCTTTCATGCTGCCGGTCTCTCGAAGCGGTGACCCGAACGAGTCCATCATCTCGGCTGCTGGTGTCAGTGCCACACAGGGCCAGTTCACCGAGGACATCCGGGGCATCCAGCGCGACGGCATCGGCCCGCTCATCGAAGCGGCTATGGAGATCGCCCTGGAAGGCGAGGAGAAGTGGTCTCCCGACGCCACCAAGCACATCTGGTCCCTCTCCGGTGGAGAGACCTACAAGCCGAGCGAGGACATCAAGGGCTACCGCAAGGTGATCCTCCGCTACGGCCCGATGTCTGGACTGGACGAGATCAACCAGGGCGTCATGGTTCTGCAACAGCTCGGGGGAGGCATCATCTCCCAGGAGGACGCGATGGAACTGTCGCCCTTCACCGAGGACCCGCAGCGAACCAAGAAGCGCAAGCTCTTGGAGTCGATGGAGGCGGCTTTGATTGCGGGTCTGCAACAGCAAGCCGCAGCCGGCACCATCTCGCCCTTCCACCTAGCCATCATTTCTCAGGCCCTCGAATCCGACGAAGTGACGCTGGGCGAGGCAATCGCCGCGATCGTGCCGCAGCAGCTTCCCGCCCCGGCGGGATCCCCCGCCGCCCCACAGACGGGCTCTGCTCCGGGTGCGCCAAGCCAAGCACCGGGCATCCCGGGGGCGGCGGTTGGGCCGCAACCACAGACAGTTCAGGCAGGAGCGTAGTTGCCAGAACCAGGACAAGCCCCCCAGCCCTCGATCAAGAAGGGCTCAGGACCCGCCGCACTCGCGCAGGGTGAGGCCGCTGACGTGAACGACCTCGTCGGCTTGGTCCCGCCTGACAACCCGCCGTATCAACCGAGCGGGGAGGGGGAGCAGTTCTTGTATTCCCCGACCGACCGTCCGGGTGAACCGTTCAGCCACGGGCTGCCGTTCGGTGCGGGTGCCCAAGTGGTCCCCGGCTCGCAGGAGACAGACGACCAGCTCGTCACCCGGATCGCGGCTGAAGTGAGCAAAGACCCCGGTGCCCCCAAACAACTGAAACAGTTTGCTGACCGTGCCCTGAATGGGATGTAGCCGATGCCTCAGTACGTTGGTGAACGAGGCGGCACGACTGAGACGACCAAGAAGAAGAAGCCCCAGGAGCAGCAACAGCAGACTCCGTCCGGGGCTACCAGCTATGGGCCGTCCACTCCTTCACCGACACGCGATAACTACTCCTCGGTCACGACGGTCGATAGCTCATCGAAGGGAACGCTGCCGACCCACGTCGTCCTGCACCTCGCCGGCCTCGGGCAGAACGATCGGGAGCTAGCCCGCCTGGGGCGCGTGTTCGCCCGTCGCTGGGCCGTGTCCCCGCTCTACATCTGGGGCACCAACGATCCGAAGGCATACGTCTCCCCGGTCACTGGCCAGCCCTTGACGATGAAGGAGGCGCGGGTCTTCTCCAACAACTTCGGGGCGGTGCCGATCGCCTCGATGCTGAAGAACGTCACGACCTACACCGAGGGCAGCGGCTACAAGACCGCACGCGGACAACAGCCCGTGAACAAGGTCGAGCTGGACGCGAACACGGTGGGGAAGTTCGCCCGCATCCTCTCGTCGCACGGTCCCGATCTGAAGCTCGAAGAGGGCGTGGGCATGGCGGTGCAGCTCACGAAGCTGGGCCTGAACCCCGGCAGGTTCGCTCAGAACATGGAGTGGGTGAACGCCTGGTACGCGAACTCGGGAACCGATGACCCGAAGTCCGCGATGAACACCGCCATCTACATCACGCAGTCAGGGAAGCGCGTGGGTTCCATCGCTGACGTGCAGGACGCAATCGCTCCCGGTGCGAGGCAGGCCACCGAGCGGGCACACGCCGCCGCGCAGGCCGTCGCTGACCAGTACGGCGCTGACTCCCCACAGGCGAAGCAGGCGTACCAGAACTGGGTGGACGCAGCGACCCGCCGTGGCGAGGGCGCGATCCCCGTGCCCACCGAGGGGATGACGGTCGGCACCGACTACTGGGATCAGGTCAACAAGGAAGCCGACCGCATCGCGCTTGACCAGTCGGCGTTCGAGAACAGCTTCTTCAACAAGTTCGTCATCAAGCCGGTCGGCTCAGTCATGCACGTGATGAACACCGGCTACCAGGACTTCTGGTCCGGTGCGGTCGTCATCGCCCGCGTCCCGGTCGCCGCCGTGGCCGCTGGGGGGGCGGCGATCTATGACCCGCAGGGCGACACGCCGGCCGAGAACTGGGATGCCGTCATGGCCGCGGGCCGCTACCAGGCGCAGCGCCTCTTCAACCAGACCGAGACTCCCGGGTCCCTGATTGCGGAGCCTCTTGGCGACAAGTACCAACACTGGGTTGGCCCCGCGCTCGACTTCGCTATCGGCTGGGAACTCGACCCCCTCGTCCTCGCCGGCAAGGCGCGGCAGGCGTACACCGCCGAGCGGCTGCTTCCCGGCATCCTCGATCACGGCACAGACCTCAACCGCATCCTGAAGGGGAGCGAGGGGGCGGGGGACCTCAGCAACTTCACCCGTGCGGTGGACAAGTTCGCCACCTCCAAGATCAGTCGCCGCATGTTCGAGGGCGACACGTACACGATGAACCGCACCATCTGGCGTCTCCGTGGCCGGGTGGAGGCGCGGGGAACGCTGGACCTGCCGTTTATGAAGGCATTGAAGGACAAGGTAGACCAGGCCATTGCCGAGGGGATGCCGAGGGAGCAGGCGTTCGGAGAGTGGCAGGACGGTATCCGTGCGCACTTCATGGGCGCAGCGCCGGAGGGCTCTATCGCAGCGAAGGTTGTGGACGCCCGTCTGAACGAGGGCTTCCGCTCGCAGCAGGTCGCAGACAACATCAAGCCCGGTTCGTGGGACCAGCCCGAGCTGTTCTACCAGCACAACGGGTTGTGGGTGTCCGAGACAGACCACCAGGCGCTCATGGCCGACGCGCTCAATGCCGTGGACGAGGGACGCCAGACCACCGCGCTCCCCGGTTGGCTGTCCGTAGAAGTTCCCGGCACCACGCGCCTGTCGGAGTACGGCCCCCGCAGGATCGTGCGCTCCGCGATTACGAGCGAGCGGGTCACCTCGACGCGAGTGGGCAAGCGCCTCGCCGCGCTGCCGAACATGAACCCCGGCCGCATCCTGAACTTCAACGATGCACCCGAGCAGTACGTCTATGAGCACTCAACCCGCTGGTCGGTATTCACCGAGTCGGAGAACCGCATCAACGAGTCGAAGATGGCCGAGATACTGAACTCAGGCTCCGGGGTGGAGGCGCGGGCAGAGAAGCTAATCAACGACATCAACGACGAAGCCTTTACCCGCATCACGCGCAACTACGGCCTGAGCGACGACGAACTGACCAAGCTGAAGAACACGATCTTCGAGCCACAGATCTCCGCGAACAACAAGTTCCGGCAGCAGACCTTCGGGGCCGTGGGCGGCAAGGGCATCGACACCCCCATGCTGGAGTCGCAGCTCCGCAACCAGATGTTCGTCATGGACCCGGTGGTGGCTCGCCAGGGAGTGCGCCACTACATCTCGATGCGCGACCGCTTGTACTCGTCCTACGAACGGATCGTCAAGGGTCACGCCCCCGAGCTGCACGGTCAGTATGCCAACCTCGACCGCACCCACCGCGCCGCCCTGTTCGCGCAGAGCACTGGTTCCCATCTGTTCGACGCATGGCTGCGGTTCTGGAAGTCCCTCACGGTTGCACGGCCCGCCTACGTCTCCCGCGTCGTCCTGGGTGATGAGAACCTGCGGTTCCTCGCCACCACACAGTCGATGCAGGACCGCCTGCTGTCGATCGCCTGGGGGCACCGTGCGTCCGAGGACCCCAACGCCGTGAAGTCTTGGCTCGACAACGCCTTCGATTCGGAGATGAAGGTGGGGGACGACATCATCCCCATCAAGCGAGCGGGGGCCTACGAGTACGAAGCCGCCGCGGCGGGCCAGGTGCGGCAGGCGGACCTCATCACCGAGATGATGAAGGGCCGGGACAAGTTCGCCAAGGCCATGAAGTCAGACGGCCAGTGGGAACTCATGGTCCCCACGAAGGCAAACGAGGAGCAGCACCTCGCCGCCTGGTCCCACGACCTCACCAAGCAGGCGCGTCAATCCGAGCCCGGGAGCATCGCGCTCCAGTCTGTCGCTGAAGGTAAGTCCGTCACACAGACCCGCGATGCACTCATCCAGTGGGCCAAGAAGGACAACTACACGACGCTTCGCACTCGTATCGGCATCGAGCGTGAGGGCGTAACGGACTGGGCGGACAAGCTCTCCAAGATGATCCACGGCTACACCGCCAACGACGCCAAGCTCGCCAAGCTCGCGCTGGAAGGAGACCCCCGCAAGCTCGAACAGGCGATGCGCCTGCTCATCGAGGACCCGGCGAAGCGCCCCATCATCCACTCCCCGTCCCTCGTCGAGGCCACGGACGGCGGAATCTGGACGCAGGGCACGAACAAGCTCTACGACTGGTTCGTCCGCCAGCCCGAGGACGCGCTGAACCGCCAGCCCTTCTACTCGGTGTGGAAGCGGCGCTCCGAGGCCGCGATGTACAGCGCCCTCGGCCAGCACGCACCCGCACTCGAAGGCGGCGTGTACCGCAAGGTGGACGTGTTCCACGTCCCCGGCCGTGAGGGAAGGACACTCCCCGACCTGGACCTGCCGGAGGGCCAGCTCCCCCGCCCCACGGTGGGAGACTCCGGGGGCTACGTCTACCACCTCTCACCGCCGGAGAACTTTGACAGCATCCGTACCGGCGGGCTCCAGCCCAAGGAGTCGTTCTTCGGGATCGACCCCAACAACATCCCCCCGGAGATGAAGGGCGGGCGGCTTTTCTTCGCTGACTCACTGGACCGGGCGAAGGCGCTGGCCCACCGTGCGGGAGATCAGGTCGCGTTCCGAGTCAAGGCGTCGGCCGTGGGCGAGACCGTCCCCGAGCGGTTGTTCAGCGGCTCCCAGTTCGGACGCAAGGCGGTCCCTGCCAACGCCATCGAGTTCATGGCCGCGGACGGAACGTGGCACGCAGTCTCGGAGGGCGGCAAGTTCATCAAGCCCGCACTCTCGCGCCTGGTGGACAACGCCTCACGCGACTTCGCGCTGGGCCAGGTGCGCCGCATCATGTTCGACTTCACCAAGCAGTCGCGGTTCACCGAGCTGTTGCAGTTCGTGTTCCCGTTCCCGCAGCCGTTCTTCGAGGGCTTCCAGGCGTGGGGCCACATCGCCTACCGCAACCCGACCGCGCTCGTACACGGCAAGCAGTTGTTCGACCTCGGCGTGAGCACCGGCTTCTTCAAGAAGGACCCGACGTCGGGCGAGTACATGGTCCCCGCGGGCATCTACCGCAAGCCGCTGATCTGGGCATCCACCCTGTTCGGTGGCGACGGCACGCTGATGAACAAGATGGACTCCCCGTGGATTCCGCTGTCCAGCATGAACATGCTGACCTCCTCCACCATCAAGTTCGGTGCGGAGGGACCGATCGGCGCAGCCATCGGCGGCGTCCCTATCCCGGTGCCGGGGATGCACCCGCCACTTCAGGCGTTCCTCCAGTACGCCAACCGGAACACCACGTCCCCGCTGGCCCAGGGCTACCTGTTCCAGTACGGGCCGTCCACCACGATCTTCCCCCGCCCCGTGATCGCAGCCGCAGCGGCGGCGGGACTGGACCTGTCGTTCGGTGCCAGCGACTCCTCCACCAAGTCCCTCGCCCTGACGCTGACCGAGGCGATGCACCGCACCGGGATGGACCGTGACGAGAACGGCAACCTAATCCCGCTGAACGAGCAGGAGCGGCAGGCGATGGAGGCCGCAAAAGTTCCGGTCGGCGGGGATGGCAGGACGCTGGAGGAGATCGCCAACGAGCAAGCAAAGGCGCTGATGACATCCCGCGGCCTCGTTGCCCTGTTCTCACCCGGCCCGCTCCGCACGGCGTTCGACGGACAGCGTGCCGACTACGCAGCCTGGCAGTCCACCCTTGACGCCAACGGGGGCGACTACTCCAAGGCGCTCGACCAGTGGTACAAGGACAACGCCTCCGACCCCTCGAAGTGGTTCGTCCCTGCTGGCCGCACGCTCGCAGGCGAAGGCTACGGCGAGGGCAACACCGCCGTCCGCATCCCGCCCTCGGAACTCGTCTACCAGATGTTCCGCATGGACGGGATCGGGGATCTGATGCGGGCGAACAAGCAGTGGGCCGCGCTCATGCTGATCGGCACCGACCCCAACGTGCAGTCCGAGCAGAACTTCATGGCGTTCTCCGACCTCGTTGCCAGTGGGGACCTGCGCTACAAGACCCCGGCCGAGTACTACCAGGCAGGCGTGGATGGCCCCGGCTGGGCGGCGTGGAACGAATGGAAGCAGGCGCACCACGCAGTGCTGGAGAACCTGTCGGAGAAGTACGGCTCCATCGACTCAGCACGGGGACACGCGGACTACCAGGAGCAGTACGCACAGCCGATGCGTGACTTCTTCAACCAGATGTACACCACGAACCCGCACTGGGTCATCTCCAACCTAGCGTATGACGATCAAACGAAGTCCTGGGACTGGGCCAACGGCTACGAGGACACCCGGCTCCAGGTACAGTCGGCACGCGCTGACCTCCAGCATCTTGTGGAAGCACCGCAACTCTCCGGCTTCCCCGGTGTCATGGCGATGCGCGACTACATGGAGAAGACGGACAAGCTGAAGGAGCGGATGAAGTCTGGGTTCATCAGCGACATCAACTCCTCTCGCGCCGTGGAGGACGGGCTGTTCGCCAAGTACGCCAAGATCGCAGAGGACACGGTGGCGGCGCAGCCCGACACCCAGCAGTTCCTCTCCAAGTACTTCAACGTGAGCTTCGACGACAACGGCAAGGTCACCTCCACCGGGGACCTCGTGTTCAACGCCTCGGAGACAGAGACCCGCTGGGCGTCCATCCCCGAGGACCAGCGTCAGACGTTCGCCAAGTTCGACCGGCAGCTCTACAAGTTCCAGAACCAGGCCCGCGAGAACCCGATGACCTCCTACGAGCGGTCGAAGTTCTACGCCGAGGCCGACAACGTGATGAATCAGATGTGGCGCACGGACCCGAAGATCGTGAAGGACTGGTGGCGGTTCAAGTCCGGCTCAGACCAACAGTCCTACAAGGAATATGCGGCCACCGGGGACGTGGCCTTCTGGTCCCCGTTCGACTTCCATCAGCTCGCCGGCATCAACCTGACGAAGCGAGCGCAGGGCTACATGCAGGAGATCTCTGACGCTCGCATGGAGATCACGAAGCGCAAGTTCCAGGACCCCACGTACAGCTCCTCTCCCGGCTACGACGCTATCGACGCATGGGTCCGCCAGAAGCTCTCGGTCAAGAACCCAGACAAGTCTTTTGTCGCCGCAGTCGATGCGATGAACACACCGGGCTACGGGATCGACCACGTGCTCGGCTGGGGCCAGGTTCCGAAGGGCGTAGACAAGCCCTACTCGAAGGAAGCACAGAGCACGTTCAAGTCCAAGGCCGACTGGCTGTGGGCGAAGTACCTGCACACCGTCCGCGCCGCCACCGACGCGCTGGCCGCAGGCGGGTACACGGGGCGGAACTACGGGTCGGACTCGGAGCGGAAGATCTACGCGAGCGTTCAGGACCAGGCGGCGAAGATCGCAACGCACTACCGGAAGGAAGACGCTGCGTTCGATGAGCAGTGGCGAACGCTCACGGAGCAGAACGGCGAGGCCCTGGTCGGCTCGATGTTCTTCCCCGATGACTTCTTTGGATACGTCGGAGGTAAATGATGGCAGGCACCGTAGCTGAGAAGGGCGGGACCACACCCGGCCCGCCCCCGAAGGGGACGCGGCGGCAGGCTCCCGCCACGAAGGTGAGCGCAGACCGTCGTCGTGGAGACCCCACGAAGGTTGAGACAAAGGCCACCCAGACGAACCAGATCTACGGTAACGGGCCTGTGTACGTGTACAAGGCCCCGGCTGTGGCCATAGAACCAATCACACTCGCCATCCACCGCTGGAACGTGGCAGCGGGGACCAACCTATTCCACCTCACAAAGGATCAGAACAAGGCCGATGTCATCGTCATCCTAAAGGAGACAACCCGGGGCGTCGTCACCGTTGATACGGGCCAGGAGGGTGCATACCGGGCAAGCGGCAAGGGCCTGGTGACGCTAGACCCCGCCACATTCTCCCCCGAAGGCTGGCAGAACACGCTGCATCAATACGACGCCGTGCAGGGCGGTCTACCGGCAGGCTCCATCGCTGAATCACTCAGCCTGAACGTCATGCACGAACTCGCCCACACCGTGGGCCTCGCCCACCCCGGCACACCCGGAACGAGGAACGAGTACGGGCAAGACGTGAACGGCGGGCTGATGGGCGGATGGTCCGCACCGAACCAGAACGAGGTGGATACCATCCTGAAGCTCCGTGGGCTGCAACAGCCGAAGGGGCAGAACGCACCGCCGCCAGATTTCCCCGACGACCAGCTTGTCAAAGAGCCCGTGGGCTATGGCGGCATTAACATCCCCAGCAACCCTGACACTGGTGGCAGTAGCTCGGGGTCGTCGTCAAGCGGCTCCTCCTCGTCGTCCAGCTCGTCGTCTTCGTCCAGCAGCGCTCCGAAGCTGGACCAGTACGGAGATGTGTTCAAGCAGGACGCCGTGGCACGGCAGAAGTGGTCACTGTTCGCCCAGGCGTACACGACGCTATGGGGCGAGCCCGCCACCGAGAAGTACCTGATCGAAGCGGTGAACCAGGGCTGGAACACGGCTGAGTTCATCCACCACGAGCGCATGAAGACGGCGTTCCAGCAGACCAAGACCTACAAGGACGAGGCAAAGGGCCTCTACGGAATCCTCCGGCAGTTGGGCATCTGATGGCGAACAAGAAGGACGCATACAAGAGCACCGTCAAGCAACTGTTCGGCAACGACCTGACGGCCGAGTTGCGCCAGCTCATCGACCTTGCCGTGCGCAAGGAGTTCGATTCCCAGGACTTCATCGAGCGCCTGGTGAACACGCACTACTTCGATCGCCAGTACCCGGGGCTCGTGGAGAAGAACGGGACCATAGCAGATGCGCTATCAGGCCAGGTCGGCCAGACCGTATCGGTGAACTCGCTCGCCTCCGCGCTGTCCAACTACCGCAAGGGGCTTGACCAGTTTCAGTCCATCGCCCAGACCTACGGGGAGAAGATCAACCGCAACCAGTTCGCCCTGGCCCTGAAGAACGAAACCTCGGCTACCGAGTTCGCGGCCCGGCTGAAGGCGAAGGAGACCATCGACGCCAACCCGGAGCTGGGTGCAGCGTGGGAAGCGGCAGCCAAGGCCCAGGGGTTGAAGCCCAACAAGTACGACCTCTACAAGGCAGCGGTCGGTGCAGGGGACAAGCGGTTCATGGCCCTGTACGAGTCCGCGCAGTTGCAGACCAACATCGGCCTCGGTGCCAAGGACGCCCGCGACATCGCCGGGTCCATCCCTGCCGCGGCCACGTTCGAGGACGTGAACAAGCTGATGGCCGAGGTACGCGGGAACCTCCAGGGCTACGCCCCCGAACTCGCAGCCCAAGGCATCAACGCGGCCAAGCTGGTCAAGGTGCTGGGCAACCCCGATGCCTACGGGGCAGAGGTGGACAAGATCCGCGCCATCGCAGAGCAGCGAGCCAACCTGCACGGGCGTCCGGTGGTCGGCTCCTACCCGCAACAGGGTAGCGGCGGCGGGCTGAGCCAGTACCAACGACAGGGTGAGGCGGCATACGGATGAGTCTTCCCAACGGCGCACACGTTGCGATCGACGGCACCTACCACAAGCTCGACGAGGACTACGAGGCCAAGACCGGGCGCAGGTGCTACGTCCACGGTGGGCGCTCCATCTTCGCCGGCCGCACCGACATCACCGGCAAGCCCGGGGCGCAGAATCTCAAAGAGGACTACCTCGTCACGTCCTACACCCGCTGGGACGGCGAGGGGCAGGTCGTGTTCGACCCTGCGGACAACGACTCGGCCTTCCGCTTCTACCGCTCCGAGGGTCTGAACTTCCGCGTCCCCGGACAGGCGAGCCTGAACAAAGCGTTGCGAAGTGAAACGGTGTCCACCACATCGGCCACGACCACGTGGCAGGGCAACGCCGACTTCGCTGACATCACCGGGACCTCGACCACGTCTGCCACCGACCGTAAGCTCGTGGCGGTGGGGGACAAGATCGCAGCCACGTCCAACCTCACGCCGGGTGCGTCCAACGTGACGATGGACTACTACATCTACACGGCCCCGTTCTCCGACTACTCCACCACCATCCAGGCCACGTCGTTCCTGCCCCGCACGGGGGCCCCCGTCACATCCGGCACCGACCTGGTGATGTCTGCCGGAGATGGGGTGGCGAGTGCGAAGCTCACCGTGGGATCAGAGTTGGTGGCTGGACAGACGACCCGCGTGGAGCTGTACGCATCCACCTCGGCGGTCGAGCCGCAGCCGTATTCCCTCTACATCGTGGAGGTCACGGGACAAGATGAGTTGATCGCCAAGCTGGAGGGCGTCGTCACCACCGCGGCCGGGACGCCGTTCAGGACAGTCACCTTCATCCCGCGGACGAGTGGTGACTACCGCATCTACGTCTTCCACGAGGGCAGCCCGTCATCCACGTTCACCTTTGACAAGGTCGCCTACGGGGCCGACGTGACCTCCAACTCAGCCACCATCGAGGTCTACAACCAGACCGACTCGATCACAACAGCATCCCGTGTCGTGGACGTGACGGTGCAGGCGGTCGGCGGATCATCCCCCGGGGTCGCCGTGGCGTCCATCTCGTTCCAGGGTGTCGCGGCCAAGAACTACCGCCCCCGCCTCACGCGCACCTCGGGCAAGCAGGCGCTCTGGGCCGACAAGGTGACCGCCAACGTGCTGACCGCAGCGTCCTGGACGATCGACTGCCTGGACCTCGGCCTCGGCACACAGTCCGCCGGCGTGTTCACCCCGAGCATCTGGGCACACGCCCACGCTCCAGCGGTGGACTCACGCGGGTTCGTCTACAACCCCTCGACCGACGTGTGGGACTCGGTCGCCACGCTGGACACGGCCACCGGCTCCGACCTCACCTGTCGAGCGATGGCCCACTCCGATGCCGCCGAGTACTTCCTGCTGTCTTCCGGCGAGGTCGTGTACTGCACGGCCGCAGGTGCGGACACGCTGAACCTCACCACGATCTCCGGCCCGGTCGGCATGACCATCGCGCAGGACCGCCTCTGGGTGCTGGACGAAGGAGCAGCCGGGACGAAGGTCTACTCCGCAGCGCTGGAGGGCGGGTCGCTGGGAGACATCACCGTGTCTGCCACCGCACGGGTGGTCACGATCAACACCGGGGCCAAGTCCCCGGACACCAGCCTGCGCCAGCGCATGTGCTCCGCACCCACGGGCGCACGGTTCTTCGTGAACTACGGCGACGTGACGGCCAAGGTGTATGAGGTGGATGGCTCCGGTGCTTCTCTCGCGGCCCGCGAACTCGCGGACCTGGGCCACGGTGTCAAGGCCACGTGCATCGCGCACGAGGGCGGCATCACCTTCATCGGTGCGCAGTACTACGGGGACAACACGTCGAGTGACACCGACAAGAAGCCGCGCTCCGTGCTGTTCGCCATCGACCAGAACGGGGTGTTGCAGCGCATCGGGTTCTTCCGCGAGGACTCCCCGGACGTGCGCCCACCGCAGTTCATCGTGCCCTACCAAACCGACCTGTACATCTTGCAGGGCAACTACGTGTGGCGCTATGACCTGGTGAACGGTGGCATCTTCCTGGAGTACGAGCTGTCCGCAGCCACGCCGGGAAACCAGCGTGCGCTCGCTGTCCTGTTCGGCCGCATCTTCGCCGGGTTCACCACGGAGATCTTCGTGGCAGGCTCACTCGGTACGTACCGGCGTTCAAGCGCGAGCGGGGGCAACACGGTCACGTCCAGCATCACCGACTTCGGCCTGCCCGCGGTGACCAAGACGCTGGCGAAGATCGACGTGCTGACCGACACCCTGCCCGCGGCCACGCAGGTCGCTATCGAGTACCAGATCGACCAGTCGGGCACCTGGGTGCTCGCCGGCCAGATGACCAGCGGGACGCAGCAAACGTTCTACATCGAGGGTGTGTCGTTCTCCACGCTCCAGGTCCGTGCGCGGCTCAGCTCCAGTGACGGTGTGTCTACCCCGGTGCTGAAGGCGGTGACGACCTGGGCCTCCTCCTCCCAGGACGAGGAGTACTTCGACCTCGTGGTGCTGACCGAAGACCAGGACTCCAGCTTCCGCATCGACGGAGAGCAGGCGACGGGCGCGTCGAAGGCCGACGCCATCGTCTCGGCCTGGCGGAACAAGCGGGTCATCTCCTTCACCGATGGCTACCTGAAGGACGGAGTGGGGGACAGCTACCTCGTCACCATCGAGGACGTGCGGGTCGAACAGATCGCGGACCGAGAGGGCCGCACGGTCCTGACGCTGCGGGTGGTGCGGTAGTGCCACGCGGCGAGACATTCCGCCCCATCCGCCCGTTTGGGACCTGGCCCCGGCTGAACCCGCGCTCCTTCGACCCCCGCGAGAACACCTTCATCCCCGACCTCGGGGTAGACGACGGCAAGATTCGACAGGTCTCTCCTCGCAAGATGCAGTTGATCGGTGCCAAGGTCTACCGCTCGACGAACCAGACGATCACCACCAGCACCTACACGAACATGGACTTCGACGTCCAGGAGTTCGACCAGGGGGGCCTGTGGAAGGCGGGAGCACCATCGAGGCTCACCGTGCCCTACGCCGGCATCTGGTTCGTATCAGCCCACATCTCGTTCAACAACGCCACGGGCAGCACTCGGCGAGGGAACCTGAAGGTCTCGGGCACGGATGCCTTCGACGTGGGCATCGGGACCGCAGACAACGGATCGACCGACGTGATGGTGGCAACTCCCCTCCGGCTGGTGGCGGGGGACTACGTCACGTTCCAGGCTTGGCACAACAAGGGGTCTGACCTGGACGTAGCCGGGGGAGTGGACCGGAACTTCCTCTCAGCCGTGTATCTAGGGAACATCTAAAACCGCCCTAGACACCCGCGTGACCCTTTGTGCATGGCACGATACCGGTTCGCCTTGAACGGGGGGACCTATTCGGAACCCCGCCGCTTCCTTCCCACCATGCGGAAGGTCCGAGAAGTAGTCCGTCGTGACGGTCCCGACTACGCCTTCAAGGCCCAGGACAAGCACTACACCCGTCAGTACCACACGGCGATCCGGTTCGTCCCCCGTGTAGCTATCGGCCTGCAAGCCGCCGAGCTAGGTGACCTCTGCAAGGTCGCCACGAAGAACGGTGGACCGACGCTGCTCGGTCGGGTGTACCTCATCCGCAAGGTCCCCAAGCCCCAGCACCTCGAAACCCCCGGTGACCGGGCGGTTGAGGCGGCGATGGGCGAGCTGGGAACCCCGTACCGGTTCGGTATTGCCAACGGCCCCGAGGACCCGGGCTCCGACGCATTCGACTGCTCCGGCCTGACGCAGTGGGCCTGGCAGCAGGCCACCAACAACGCCATCACTCTGCCGCATAACGCCAATGCACAGAAAGACTCATCGCTGGTCTCGCTGTTCTTCGACAAGACCCGCGCATCTCGTGGCGACCTCGTGTTCATGTGGTTCCCGAACTCCCGCGGCATCGTGAGCCCGAACGCTTCACACGTCGGGCTGTTCTACGCGCAACCCTCGCGCAAAACCGGAGCACTCATGCTGGACACCCGAAACCCCATCGGGGAACCAGTCGCCATCCGTCCTATCGAAGAAGCGAATGTCGTGGGGTACGGGCGAGTCAGAGCGACGTGAGTGATGTGCCTTCCAATGGGAACGGCTCCTTCACACAGAAGGAAATCCTCGTACGCCTCGACAGCAAGGTGGACTCCTTGATCCAAACCGTCGCCTCCAAGAACGCTTGGTATGACGTACAGATCGCGCTGCTTCAGGCAGGCCAGGACAAGCTGAAGGTCGAGGCCGAGGAGCGGGCCAAGGATCTCGAAGCGACCAAAGAGGAGACGAGTTCCATCAAGACGCGCCAGAACATCGCGGCCGGCGCGATTGCGTTCATCATCTTCATGGCCCCCGTGCTGTGGATTCTCGTGAACAAGCTGGTGGCCTCATGAGGCGCTGGTCGGATGCCATCATCAACGGGCTCATCATCGGCGTGGTACAGGCGGTCGTGCTGATCCTGCTGCTGCTCGCCGTTACCGCCGCACTCGGCAACCAGCAGACCGTGGGTGCGAAGTACCAGCAGGCGACGGCGTGCGAGCTAGCCATCCCGTCCGACCCGCAGAAGGGCCGGGACCCGGTGCTTGTCGCTCAGTGCTTCCTGAACCTCGGCCTGCCCGCGCCGGACTTCGTAGGGGATCGGTCCTGATGTGGACGAGCCACTGCCACCTCCCCCGCCGGCAGTGGAATGGCCCCAGAGCCTCCACTGTCCCGAGTGCCGCAAGCCTCGCAAGCGTCACTGTCCGAAAGGGCGTACCTGCTGTTGGTACGTGTGCTCACCATGCGGCCTGACGCTAGTGGCTCTGAAGCCACTGCCGGGAACGGCGGCGGGGTGGAGCTGCCGGATAGTGCCGAGGCTGCCGTAGGTCCCGTGGTTCTCAAAGTGACGCTCTGGTGGGACCGAGAACCAGACATCGAATACGACCCGCTCCCCCCGTGGCTTGCAGCCGCGGCTCTCTATAGGGCTTCCGTCCTGATGGAGGACATGGCGGAAGCAGATCTGGACGTAGAGGAAGAAGAGGAGGAGGACTGAATGGGCGTAGGCCTACTGCTGTTGCTCGTCATCATCATCGTTGTTGTTCTGATTCTTCGATAGGAGGAACCATTGATTCTACTTTTCGCACTCATCGTGTTTGGTGCCGCGGCAGTTCTCGCGGCGGTGGGTAAGGCGTGGGCCATCGCGCTCATCGCAGCGGGGCTGTTCCTTGTCACGCTGGCAGAGCAGTTCCCGAAGCTCTAAGGAGGAAATGTGTTCGACCTCTCATTCACCCGTAGAGATGTAGTCCGAGCCATCTGGTCGTTCCTGGCCGGGGCCGTTGCCTACGTGGCGTTGGCACAAGCCGACATCATCAACGGCCAGGTGAACTACAAGGCGCTGATCGTCGGTGCCACCGTCGCTGGACTGGTGAGCCTGAAGAACTTCTTGCTCGCTGACGGGTCTGTCGCAAAGGGGTAGAACCCATGAGGGCAACCGCATGTCCGAACTGTCACGGGATCATCGACCTACCGGAAGACTCCTGCTGGCGGTGCGAGGAGAACTTCGTCCTCGCCTGTGGCACCTGCGGGCACTCACCCTACGACTTGGGTGCCGGCGTCTGTTACGTGTGTGGCAGCGAGCCCTCTTCAGTAGACCTCGTGCCCAGAAAGACAAAGACCCTCTGATGGTTTCCGACGACGTAGCGGCGATCACGAACCAACGGCTGAAGGACTTGGCGGCGGCCGTGGATCGCAACACGCAGCGCACCGACTCGGTGTCGAACAAGCTGGAGCTGCTCGTCGAACGCCTGTCCGACTGCGCCAAGAACCTTCACGACATCGTGGAGTCGTTGCCGGAATGAACGCCGAGCAGACGGAGATCATAGGCACCTTCGCCCACCTACTCCGCGGCCCCACCGCGGACGGTGGCGTGAAGCGTGAGCGAGCAGAGAAGCCGTTGTGGAAGGTAGACCCAGACCACGCGGCTGCGATGTACCGACACCTCGGCCGCTGGGAGCTGGGAGAAAAGAAGGACCCCGATTCCGGGGCACACCCACTGGTTCATGTCGCGTGGAGGGCACTGGCCCTCGCGTATCAAGAGACCGAAGGGAGCGTGAGTCGTGACCGGGAAAAGCACGACGCACCTACGAAGTAACGGGAAGCCATGCGGCTATCCCGGTGAACACGCTGGCAACTGCCGCAGCCCAGAGGGCTACGTCCGCTACCTGGAGGCAACGAAGCGGTATCACCAGGGCGATCAGTTCAAGGCAGTACGCGAGCGGTGGGCGAACGCTCACCCCGCGGCGATGGCGCTGGCCGGCATCCGGCGTGACGCAAGGAAGCGGCTCGCATGACCATTCAGCGCACGCCGTATGAGCAACAGAAGTACGAGATGATCCGCATTCTCCGATCCACCATCCGCCTGTGGCACAGCATCGAGGCGGATAGGGAGATCAACGAGGTTCTCCCCAAAGCAGAACTGGCCTTCGACGCAGCGGTACAGAAGGGTGAGCTGCCCGAGACCATCGACCTCGATGCCCTTATCAAGGATGTGACGGGTGGGTGACTTCCGCTGGCTGGATCTGGACATCGAGAACCGACCTATCTCCTACCTCGGTCAGGACTTCACGACGCCGGACATCAC
>Ga0070688_100000109_pt1 | contig 42946 bp, 38 predicted proteins | sample KBSS13HmetaG_FD_64679 | JGI IMG/M metagenome (GOLD analysis project Ga0070688, IMG submission 64679) | Switchgrass rhizosphere microbial communities from Kellogg Biological Station, Michigan, USA - KBS S1-3H metaG | ecosystem: Host-associated > Plants > Roots > Rhizosphere ...
GTCGACATCCCCGACGAGGCGATCCTCCACAGCCAGACGCTCGCCGAAGACCGGGGGACGCTGCTCTGGGTCGACCCGGCGGCGCGCCTCGGCTATTCCAAGGTCGAGTCGCACGAGGTCCAAGCCCGCTTCCTCGCCGGCCAGATCGCCGACGCGAACCTCGGATGGGCAGTCCGGACCGCGGTGCCGGCTGCACTGATCGAGGGTGGTATCCACCACGGCAAAAACCCGCCCCGACTGGCGCCGATGAGCGCCTCGCCGCGCGAATGTCAGACCTTCGAATGCAGAAGCCCGTTCCCCTGCGAGACCACGGACTTCGCCTGCCCGAGCGACCCCCCGCGGTGCCGGCCGTTCACCGAGGCACCGGGTTGTCCCAGACCCCCGGCGCAGAAGGTGCAGGCCGAATTCCTGGACGGAGCGATCGCTGCGCAAAAGCTGGCAGAAGCGCCGTTCGCCGATTTCGAACGGCAAGGGCGCGAATTTGCCAGCGGCAGTCCTTTCATCTGCAAACCGCAGCTGACCATTGCCCTGGAATGCCCTTTTACGACCGTCTGCCGAACTCCGCTCCTGCCCTGTCCGGTGAAGGCGCCCGAACTCTTCTAGCCCCGGCTCACTGGATAAATAATCCTTGACTTATAAGGCTTAGTTCGCATAAGTTCTTTGGGTACTCCTTAATACTTCTAGTCGAACGGGAGAGTTCCCATGGCGGAGCAGAAACGGTCAGCACGGAGCAAAGGCGTTCCCACCCACCCCCTGGTCGCAGCGCTCGCCTCCGACCCGAACCAGCCGCCGAAACCGGCGACCCGCCTGTTCGGATTTCCGGGGCCCGCCGCCGACTCGAAATCGACCCGCCTCTGGCTCGACGAAGAACTGAGCAGCTACGTCGACATCCCCGACGAGGCGATCCTCCACAGCCAGACGCTCGCCGAAGACCGGGGGACGCTGCTCTGGGTCGACCCGGCCGCGACGCTGACGCACGGCGCTCCCGGGGCCCAGGAAGTGCAGGCCGAGTTCCTCGGCGGGGCGATCGCCCAGCGCAACCTCGCCGGCGCACCGGCGCCTGGCCCGGGCGCGTTGGAAGCGACCATCGCCACCGTCTGCACGAGGACCCAAACCCAGCTGACGCTAGCCCGCACGATCTGCAATCCGACCGAATCCCCGCCCTGTGGCCCGAGCTTCAACGTCCCCTGCCTCTCGAGGGGGATCGTCTGCATCTCGGTCAACGTCCCCTGTCAGACCGAACCGGTCGTCTGCGACCCGATCCGCACCCTGCGCTGCATCACCGTCGGCGTTCCGTGTGACACGACCAAGGTCGCGTCGGTGGGGGCCGGCCCCTGTCCGCCTTGGACGGACACGAGGACGATCACCCGGACGATCGACACGACGATCGTCACTCCGACGATCGCCGAGCAGATCGGCCCCTTCCGGCCGCTGCAGTAGAAGCGCGGGCAGGCGGCGCGGCGGGTGCTCGAGCAGGCGGAGGTCGCCGGGTACCTGCTGCGCTGCGGTCTGCTGGGCGCGGAGGCGGTGGTCGGCGGCGGAGTCGTGGTTCGGGAGGTCTCGAGCCGCAACCGCAACTTCGCGGTCGAGGTGGACGGCGGCAACTCCTACCTGCTGAAGCAGGGTCGCTCGGCGGAGGGAGCGGCCACCGTCGCCCGCGAAGCCGCCGTACTCGAAGAGGTGACTGCGAGAGGTGAGGAGGTGAAGGCCCACCTGCCGAAGCTCGTCGGCTACGACCGCGGCGAGGGTCTGCTGGCGATGGAGCTGCTGCGGGACGCCGAGGACCTGCGCTCGCGCCAACTGAGCCTGGAAGCCTTCCCCGCCGCGCTCGGGGAGCGGCTCGGAGCTGCCCTCGGGACCCTGCACCGGGAGATGCGGGCGAGGTATCCGGAGGCGCCGACGCCGTGGGTGCTCTCGATCCACCGCCCCGACACCGGCGTCTTCCGCGACGCCAGCGCCGCCAACCTGGAGCTGATCGGGATCGTCCAGAGCGACGAGGGGATCGGCGAGCGCTTCGACGAGCTGCGCGAAGGCTGGCGGGTCGAGACCCTGATCCACCAGGACGCCAAGTGGGAGAACTGCCTGATCACCGACGAGGAGCGGCTCTACCTGGTCGACTGGGAGCTGGCCGTGGCCGGCGACCCGCTCTGGGATCTCGGCACCGCCCTGAGCCAGTACCTCAGCAACTGGCTGTTCTCGATTCCGGTGGTCGCCGGGGAGCCGCCGGAGCGCTTCCCGGCGCTCGCCCGCTTCCCCCTGGACGCGATGAAGCCGGCGATGCGAGCGCTGTGCGAGGCCTACGCGCGCGCCGGCGACGAGCAGCCGCAACCGGCTGACGAGACGCTGGAGCGAACGGTCTCCTATGCCGGCGCCCGCCTGGTACAGACCGCTTATGAGGCCTCGCAGTTCGACCAGCGGTTAAACAGCGCCGCGATCCTGCACCTGCAACTGGGGGCGAACCTGATGCAGCGTCCCGCGGTCGCAGCGGAGCAGCTCCTCGGCCTCGCGGCGGCGCCGGCATGAGCCCCTACCGCCAGGTGGTGGAGACCGCCTTCGAGGCGCTGCGGATCGAGACTCCGACGAGCTTCTCCTGGTACGACGAGCCGGTTGCGCCGCTGCCCGCGGAGATGGTCGAGCAGATGGGTGCGGAGGCGGCCCGCGCCTATCTCCGCGACCGCCTGCGCGACCAGCTCTACGGCAGCTTCTACTGCACCGGCAGGGCGGCCCCGCAACAGGTCAACCGCGCCGTCCGCCCGCAGGGAGCCTCGGCCTTCATCGATGCGCTCTCGCGGGCGAATCGCGGCAGAGGCAGCCGCGAGCCGGGCTGGAAGGTGGTGAGGACCGATCCCGACGGGCGGCTCGTCGTGCGCCGGCACGGCCTCAGCCTCTGGGTGCGCCCGGCTGAGGTGAGCGGGGAAGGCAGCAGCCCCGGGGCCGAGGTGAGCGTGCGGATGCCGCCCGAGCTGCTGCGCCTCTCGCCCGGCTTCTACATGGCGCTCGGCGACGAGGCTCTGGGCGGCGAGGAACCCTTCGTCCGCCACTACTGGCACCTGAGCAGCCGCGGGGGCGAGGCGCTGATCGCCGCCGGCACCCGGCTCTTCAACGAAGCGGGGCTGCCGTTCCGCCTCAAGGTCCTGATCGATCCCGACCTCTACAGGCGCTGCGACGCCGGCGTCCTCTACACGCCGAAGCGGTTGCGGGCAGAGGTGGCGGGGCTGCTGCCGCAACTGCGGGCGGCGGTTGCCGAGCACCTGCGGCCGGGAACGCCGGCGCTGACCAAGCCGCTCGGCGAAGGTCTCGGGCTGGCCGAGGACCCGCCCGGTGGCGACAGCTTCGGGATGGACCGCTGCGGCCTCCTGGCCGAGGCGATGGTGCGGGCCTTCGAGCTCGGCTGCAGCCGCAGGGAGGAGCAGCTGGCGCTGGTCGCGGCGACCTTCGACGAGCGCGGCATCGACTTCGAGCGCCCGTACCTGAATGCCGATTCCACCGACGAGTACGAGCCGGTGCCGTGAGCGGCGACCTTTACCTGGACGCCGCCCTGCGGCTGGGGCGGGAAGTCGCGGCGGCGGCGATCTGGAGCGGGGAACGCTGCTCCTGGGTCGGCGGGATGCCGGACGAAGGGCCGGGGGGCACGATCCTGATGACCTACACCTCCTTCGGGCCTGAGCTCTATGGCGGCACCGCCGGTGTGGGGCTGGTCCTGGCCGAGCTCTTCGATGCCGGTGGTGGGGAGGACGCCGAGCTGCGGCGCGTGGCGCTGGGGGCGCTCGAGCACGCTCTCAGCCGGGCGCCGGAGATCCCTCCGCCCTCGCGCCTGGGTGCCTACGGCGGCCAGCTCGGCATCGCCCTCTGCGCGGCGCGCGCCGGCACCCTGCTCGACGAGCCGACCCTCGGCGAGCGGGCGGAGGAGTTGGTGGCCGGGCTCGACTACGAGACCGAGCCGCTCGAGAGCGACCTGGTCGCCGGTCGCGCCGGCGGCATCCTGGCGCTGCTCTGCTTACGCGAGCTCGGCGTTGCCGGGGCGACGCTCGACCGGGCCGCCGAGCTCGGGGAGGACTTGCTCGCCACCGCCGAGCGTGGGGAGGCGGGATGGTCGTGGGCCTCCTCCGCCGCGGCGGAGGGTCGCAACCTGACCGGGCTCTCCCACGGCGCCGCCGGCGTCGGCCTGGCGTTGATGGAGCTGCACCGGGTCAGCGGCGAGGCGCGGCTGCGGGATGCGGCCGAAGGAGCTTTCGCCTACGAGCGTACGCTCTTCGACCCGCAGGCCCGTAATTGGCCCGACCTGCGCGAGCACGTCCTGCGCGACTGGCCGAGCGACGCCGCCCCGCCCTGCGCGACGCTCTGGTGCCACGGCGCCCCCGGCATCGCCCTCTCGCGGCTGCGCGCCTGCGAGCTGGGCGACCGCAACGGCTGCGAGGAGGAAGGCCGCATCGCCCTCGAGACCACCGCGGTCTCGCTCCGCCCCGCCCTCGCCTCGGGCAACTACTCGCTCTGCCACGGCCTCGCCGGCAACGCCGAGGTCCTCGCCGAGGGGGCGGATCTGTTTGCAGAAGGACCAGCCCTCAGTCGCGAAGTTGCCGCCGCCGGGATCGAGCGCTACCTGGAGGGGGACGAGCCCTGGCCGCTCGGCGTCCACGACGGCCAGAGCGAGAGCCTGATGGTCGGCCGCGCCGGCACCGCCTACTTCTACCTGCGGCTGCACGACCCGCAGCGGCCTTCGTTGTTGTTGCTGCGCCCCGAGGCCTTTTGAGACGCTGCGATTGGCATCTCTCGTCCCTTCTGCGCCAGACTCAGCGAGCAGGATGGAGGGCATGGGAGTCGAGCGGGGGGAGCCACGCATGGAGGAAGCGGTGGTGCTGGGCCAGCGCCTGCGCCGCCGGCAGGAGGAGATCGAACGAGCACTCGCGCAGGCCTGCGCGGCCGAGCGGCAGGGCTTCGGGCGCGACCCGGTGCCCCCGGCGCCGGCGGACCCGACCTTTACCGCCCTCACCGACTTCTACCTCGACTGCATCGAAAAGGGGGAGAACACCTGGGACACCATCCCCGCCGCCGCGGTCGAGCGGGCGCGGGAGGCGGCACGAACCGGGGTCTCGCTGGACGAGTTCCTCGTCGGGCTGATCTCCGCCCAGACCCTGCTGAACGAATTCGTCCTGCAGGAGTCGCATGACCTGACGGGCGACAGCCTCGGCGGGGTGCAGGCGCTGCAGGGCTCGCTGCTGCTCCGTTTCGCCTCCGGCCTCGCCGGCGAGTACAAGCGGGAGGAGGTGCGCCTGCGCCGGTCGGCAACACGCCGCCAGAACGCCGTGGTCGACCGCCTCCTCTGGGGGGCGCCGGCGGCTCGCAACGAAGTCGGTTACCCGCTGGAGCTTTGGCACCTCGGGCTCGTGGTCAGCGGTGTCCGCGCCAGGGACGCAGCCAGAGCCCTGGCGGAGATCCTCGGAACCGCCCTGCTGGCGGTGCCGCGGGAAAAAGGGACAGTGTGGGCCTGGCTGGGCAGCCGCGGCAAGATCTCCTCGCAGCGGGTGCAGGATGCGGTCGCCGAGCGCGGGGGGCTGAAGGCCAAGTTCGCGGTGGGGGAGCCGGGGCAGAACGTGGAGGGCTGGCGCTCGACCCACTTCGAGGCAAGGGCGGCGCTCGCCGTCGCGGTTCGCCGTCCGGCGGATGTCACCTGCTTCGCGGAGGTCGCTCCCGAGGCGATCGCCCTGCAGAGCCCCGATCTGGCCCGCTCGCTGCAGGCCGCCTATCTGGCGCCGCTGTCGGGGAAGCAGAAGCGGGACTCCATCCTGCGACAGACGCTGCGGGCCTACTTCACCGCCGGGCGCAACGCCTCTTCGGCGGCGGCGATCCTCAAGGTCAGCCGCAGGACGGTCGAAAACCGCCTCCACATCGTCGAGGAGAAGATCGGCCGCCCCCTCGGCAGCTGCGGGGCGGAGCTGGAACTCGCGTTGCGGCTCGAGGAGCTCGACCGCCAGCCGCCGACGCCGTAGGCGGCGTTCGCGAATCGCGAAGCCCCCGCGTTGAAAAGTCGCGCATTGGCCCTCGCGGCCGGACCCCCGGAGCGTTACCTATTACTCATAGGAGTTCTCGTTATTCAGGGAAGGGCAATCAATTGGAGGAGCACGGGTAATGTGCGCGGTCTCGCTGAGACCCACCGCGGCGGTCGATTCGTCGGCGGCCGGGACGCGCCCGGCGGTGATGTGGCGGCCGAAGCGGGCGCTGGAGCGGCACGAGTGGCTCGTGGTCGGCCGGCGGCTGGGCGGGGTGAGCCGCTGCAACCAGTGGTGGCTGGGGGACTGGGTCCGCTACGGAGCCGAGAAGTGGGGCGAAAAGTACACCCAGGCGGCCAAGATCACGGGCTATGACCCCCGCAGCCTGGCGAACATGGCCTCGATCGCCGCCGCCTTCGATTCTTCACGACGTCGTGACGATCTGACCTGGAGCCACCACGTCGCCGTCGCCGCCCTTTCCGAGCAGGAGCAGGAACGATGGCTGGACCGCGCAGCGGCCGAGCGGCTTTCCGTGGCTGATCTTCGCACGGAGCTGCGCGCCTCCCCGAAGGGGGCGGAGCGCGTCGCGGTCGCGGCAGAGGTTGAGGAGGTGCCGGTAGGGGAACCGAGCGCGGGGGTGCCGGAGCGAGGGAGCGGGACGAACGTCCTCTGCCCCCAGTGCGGCTACCGCCTGGCTCGGGAGGACCTCGGGTAGCGGATGCCGCTGCAGGTACGAAGGCCACGCCTCGTGCTGGCCATGGTGGTCGCGGCGGCCCTCCTCGCCGGGTTCCTCGGCCGCCATGCTTCCGAGCACCTCTCCAACCAGCCGACCGACTTCACCAGCTGGCGATCGGAGAGCTATGAGGCGGCGCGCGAGCTTGAATCCGTGGCTCCCCGCGGCTGGCCGGGGATCCCGAACGTCGTCGTCTTCGTCGACGGCGAAGCGGCGGCCTTCCGCATCCACGAACGGTTGAAGCACCTGCCGCAGGTGCGGGAGGTCATCCCGAAACTCTTCGACTCGCGCAAGCCGGGGCTGTTCGCGGTCATCGGCTGGCTGCGAGAGCGCCTTCCCGAAGGGCCGGCGGCGGAGGAGGTGAGGCGGCAGCTGGAGCGGCCGGGGGTGAGGGTCGGCGGCCCCGCCCTGGTTCGCTACGAACTCACCCGGCAGACCGAGCGCGACCTGCGCCGGGCCGAGCTGATCGCCTTCCCCCTCCTGCTGCTGGCCGGGCTCTGGGTCTTCCGCAGCCTCGTCGCGGCCCTGCTGCCGGTGCTGGTCGGTGGCCTGGCGCTGATGACGGTCCTCGGCTGCATCAGGCTCGCGACCGAGTTCGTCCCCCTCTCGCTCTTCGCGCTGAACATCGCGATGGCGCTGGCCCTCGGCCTCGTCGTCGACTACGCCCTGCTGATCGTCTCCCGCTTCCGCGAGGAGCTGGCGGCGGGGGCCTCCGCGGCCGAGGCGGCGAGCATCACCGTCGCCACCGCCGGGCGGACGGTCGCGATCAGCTGCGCCGCGATCGCCGCCGCCGCGGTCGCCCTGCTCGTCTTCCCGGTCGGCTTCGTGCGCTCGGCCGCGATCGCCGGCATGTCCGTCTCGCTGATCGCCGGCCTGGTCAGTTTGCTCGTCCTGCCCGCGCTCCTGACCCTGCTCGGCGAGCGGGTCAACTCGCTGGTCCCCGCCTTCTGGCGCCGCAGCCTCGACCGGGCCGCCCGGCCGCGGTCCGCCGGCTTCTGGTCCCGGACCGCGCGGTTCGTGATGCGCAGGCCGGTCGCGATCGCCCTCCTCTCGGCCGGCCTCCTGGGGCTGTTGGCGCTGCCGGCGCTGGGGATGCGGTTCACCGGCTTCGACGAGACCTCGCTGCCGCCGGGCTCGCCGACCCGGGCCTTCGTCGAAGAAGCGAGGAAGAGCTTCGCGCATCCCGGGATCGGCGAAGTCGGCCTGGCGATTCACGGTGACAACCGCACCGCCCAGCGCGTCTCGGGCCGGGCCGAAAAGCTGGTGGCGCGGACCGGTCTCGCCCTGGCGGCTCCCTTCGGCTTCAAGCATTCACCTCAGCTCTGGCAACTGAACCTGAACCCGACCCATCCGATCCTCTCGGATGACTCGAAGGAGCTGGTCCGGCGGCTGCGGACGATGGCGGCGCCGATGACGGTGACCGGCGACACCGCCGCCTACCTCGACACCGCCGAGGCGTTGGAGCGCAACCTTCCCTACGCCCTCGCGATCCTCGTCGTGGTGACGCTCTTCTTCTACGGCTTCGCCACCCGCTCGGCCATCCTCCCCGTCAAGGCGGTGCTGATGAACCTCCTCGGGTTGGCGGCGACCTGCGGCATCCTCGTCCTCGTCTTCCAGGACGGTCGTCTGGAAGGCCTGCTGAGCTACCAGTCCCAGCACGCTCTCGTCCTGGCGATGCCGATCGTCCTCGCGGCCGGCGCCTTCGGCCTCCTCACCGACTACGGCCTCTTCCTGCTGATGCGGATCAAGGAGGCGAGGGAAGAGGGGCACGCCGATCGCGAGGCGGTCGCCCTCGGCCTCGAGCGAACCGGCCGGATCGTCACCGCGGCCGCCTTCCTCTTCTGCCTCGCGGTCCTGCCCTTCGCCACCTCGGGGGTTCTGCTGCTCAAGCAGGGGGTGCTCGGGATAGCCCTGGCGGTGCTGTTGGACGCCTTCGTGATCCGGCCCCTCCTCGTCCCCAGCCTGATGGCGATCCTCGGCCGCTGGAACTGGTGGCCGGGGGAGATGTACTCGCGCAACCGGTGAACCGGGCTGTTCGGGTTCTGGCTTAGGTACTCACCGGTTACGCCTGTACAACCGGCTCGGCGGCTCGAAACGAGAGAAAGGAACGAACATGAGTCCCAAGCTGAAGAAGTTGGGAGCGGTTCTGGTCGCGGTGGTGGCGCTGAGCCTCGTGGCAAGCTCGACTGCCCCCGCGGCGCAGTTCACAAGCGCAAAATATCCGACTACCTACCAAGTTACGGGCGGAGCAAGCAGCGGTTCCATCAGCAACTCGGGCGGTTCGCTGACCTGTAAAAAACTAACCGCATCCGGGACTGCCAGCGCAGCTTCCAGCACAGTCACAGTGAGCAGCACGGCATCCGAATGCACCGCGTTCGGGTTCAGCACGGCACACGTGCTCATGAACGGCTGCTATTACACACTGCACGTAACCGAAGGCTCGGGCGACAAATTCAAAGGCACCGGAGACATCGTCTGCCCGGCCGGCAATGAAATCACCATAACACCCACATCCTTCGGCGTGTCCTCCTGCAGTGTCCGTATTCCCGGGCAGGCCGGCGGAATGCAGATCGAATTCATCAACGACACAGCAAACAGCCGGGTCGAAGGCAAAATCCTCTCGCAGACGTCGCATTACACCTCCACCGGTGGTTCCTGCGGCACGGCCGGAGAACATACCGACGGGAAAGTCACCCCGTCCACGAATCCAACAGTGGGCGGCAAAGAAAAGCCTGCCTCCCTCAGCTGATCCCAATCAAGCCAGAAGGTGGGCGCCATGGAAAGGCCGGGGGCTGAGCCCCCGGCCACCACAAGAGGAGGAAGATCATGAGTGTCAATTTGGGGAAGATGGGAGCGGTCCTGGTCTCGCTGGTGGCACTTAGCCTCGCGGCAAGCTCGACTGCCCCCGCGGCGCAGTTCACAGCCGCGAAATACCCGACCACGTTCTCGGGTACGGGGTCAGAAAGCAACGGCGCCGTTAAAACGAAAGCCGGCACGGCCAAATGCAAAAAACTCTCCGCGTCGGCGACGATGAGCGAAGCATCGAGCACAATCACAGTCACCGGGTCGGCCTCGGAATGCACCATGTTCGGCTTCGCTACGGCGCATGTGCTTATGAACGGCTGCTATTCCCTGCTGCACGTAACCGAAGGCTCGGGCGACAAATACAAAGGCACCGGTGACCTCGTCTGCCCGGCCGGCAAAGAAATCATCGCAACACCCACATCATTCGGCGCGTCCGTCTGCAGTCTCAGAGTCTTTCCGCAGACCGGCGGCGTGCAGATCGAATTCATCAACGACACAGTAAATGGTCGTGTCGAATCCAAAGTGCTCTCTTTGCCGGGGGTTTACACCTCCAGCGGCGGCCCCTGTGGGTCGGCGGGAGAACACAGCGACGGAACACTCGAACAATCGGTGCCGGCGACAAGCGGCGGCAAAGAAAAAACGCTCGTCATCAGCTGATCTCAGTCGAGACCCCGAGGTGGGAGCCGGAGAAAGGCCGGGGGCTCAGCCCCCGGCCACCACAAGAGGAGGGAAGATCATGAGTCCCAATTTGAGAAGGTTGGGAGCGGTTCTGGTCGCGGTGGTGGCGCTGAGCCACGTGGCAAGCTCGACCGCCCCCGCGGCGCAGTTCACAACCGAAAAATATCCGACGACCTTCGAACCGACGGGCAACGAAGGCACTGGCGCCTTCACCACCGAAGCGGGCACGTCGAGATGCAAAAAAATCACTACCTCCGCGACGCTGAGCGGAGCCTCGAGCACAGTCACAGTCAATGCGGCCTTCGCCGAATGCAGCGCAACGCTGTTTGGCACGGCGACAAAAACCGCGGTGGCGATGAACGGCTGCTACTACACACTGCACGTGACCGAAGGGTCGGGTGACAAATACAAAGGCAGCGGCGACCTCGTCTGCCCGACTGAAAAAGAAGTTTTCGGAACCGCATTCATCTCAGGCGTTCCCGTTTGCGAAATCCATATCCCAGAACAGGCCGGCGCCGTGCAGGTCGAACTCACGGACAACACAACCAACAAAACTGTCGAAGGCAAACTGACCTCGTCGAAAGTGCATTACACCGTGACGCTGGACTCGGGCGCCTGCCCCTTTAACGGGACCGGGACAAAAACCGACGGCAAACTCGAACAGTCACAGCCGGCGGTCGTCGGCGGCAAAGAAAAGCCGGCCGTCATCGACTGAGCCTCCGGCCCCCGCTCCGCGACCTAGGGCCTGCGCCAGCCACGCCTGTACAAACAGCTCGGTATCTCTAAACCAGAGAAAGGAATGATTATGAGTCCCAAGCTGAAGCAGTTGGTGGCGGGCCTGGTCGCGGTGGTGGCGCTGAGCCTGGTGGCGAGCTCGGCCGCTTCCGCGGCGCAGTTCACATCCGGGCAGCTGACGCCCACCTACCACGCCACGGGGGGAGGAAGCAGCGGCACCTTCCATACCGAAGGTGGCACGACTAAATGCAACAACATCTCTGCCTCAGGGGTGCAGGGCGAAAGCTCGAGCACAGCCAAAGTGACCAGCACGTTCTCCGAATGCACCTCCTTCGGGCTTGTTTCACCGGTGAGCATGAACGGCTGCTACGGCATCATGCACGTGAGCAGCGGCTCGGGCGACAAATACAAAGGCAGCGGTGACCTCGTCTGCCCGGCAGGAAAAGAAGTGGTCATCGCCCCCACAGTCTTCGGCAGCATCATCTGTGAAATCCGCATCCCAGCCCAGGCGGGCTCCTCGCAGCTGGAATTCGTCGACGACACATCAAACAGTCGTCTTGAAATCAAACTGACCTCGTCGACAATCCATTACAGCTCGACCGGCAGCACCTGCGGCTCGGCGGGAGAAAAGACCGACGGGAAAATCGAAAACCCGTCGCCGGCACTAGTCGGCGGCAAAGAAAAGAGCCTCGCCGTCAGCTGATCTCGCGGGCCCTCGCTCCGCGACCTATGGCTTCACCGTCGACGCCGGTACAACCAGCTTCAGTGGCTCGAAACGAAAGAAAGGAACAAAATGAGTCCCAAGCTGAAGAAGTTGGCGGTGGGCCTGGTCGCGGTGGTGGCGCTGAGCCTGGTGGCGAGCTCGGCCGCGCCCGCGGCCCAGTTCACAGCCGCAAAATATCCGACGACCTTCGAACCGACGGGCAACGAAGGCACCGGCGTCTTCGAAACCGAAGCCGGCGCGAGCAAATGCAAAAAAATCGCGACCTCCGCGACGCTCAGCGAAGCTTCGAGCACAGCGACAGTCAACGCCACGTTCTCCGAATGCTCCTCCTTTGGGTTCGCGACCACGGTGATCATGAACGGCTGCTACTACGTCATGCACGTGAGCAGCGGCTCGGGGGACAACTACAAAGGCAGCGGTGACCTCGTCTGCCCGGCCGGCAAAGAAGTGTTCGGGAAAATGATTCTCTCCGGCTCGACGATCTGCGAAATTCACATTCCGCCGCAGGTCGGCGCCGTGCAGATCGAATTCATCGATCAGACAGTGGAAAAACGAGTCGAAGGCAAAGTCACTTCGTCGGAAGTGCACTACACCGTCACCGTCGACACTTTCCCCTGTCCCTTCAACGGGTTGGGGACACATGCCAACGGCAAAGCCGTTCAGTCGCAGCCCGCATTGATCGGGGGCAAAGAAAAACCGGCTGTCATCGACTGACCTATGCCGCTGCGGCCACCCCCTGTAAAAACGATCCTGAGTGTTTCTCACCAAGAGAAAGGAAGATCATGGGTCACAAACTCAAGACGTTAGGGGTGGGGGTGGTCGCGGTGTTGGCGCTGAGCCTGGTGGCAAGTTCGGTTGCGCCCGCGGCCCAGTTCACAGCCGCGAAATATCCCACCACCTTCGAACCGACGGGCAACGAAGGCACGGGCAAATTCGAAACCGAAGCAGGCACGACCCAGTGCAAAAAAATCACCACGCAGGCGACGCTGAGCTCAGCCTCGAGTACAGCGACAGTCAACGCCGCCTTCTCCGAATGCACCGCCTTCGGGTTCCTGGCGACGGTGGTGCAGATGAACGGGTGCTACTACACACTGCACGTGAGCGAAGGCTCGCTTGACAACTACAAAGGCAGCGGTGACCTCGTCTGCCCCACGGGCAAAGAAGTGGTCGGGATCGGCGGGGCCGAAACCTGCGTCATCCACATTCCCGAACAGGTAAACGCCGTGCAGATCGAATATGTCAACAAGACAGCCGAACAACGGGTCGAAGGCAAAGTCACGGGTTCGAACATCCACTACACGGTGGTCAAAGACGGCTTCGCCTGTCCCTTCAGTGGGACCGGGACAAAAAACGGCGCCAAAGCGATCCAGTCGCAGCCGGCGCTGATCGGCGGCAAAGAAAAACCTGCCGTCATCGACTGACCTCGGTGAGGTCGGAGCGTGCGAATCATTCGGAGGCCGGGGGCGCAGCCCTCGGCCTCCGCTCTCCCCCGCCCTTCCAAGGGCTGCTACCGCCGGGAGTCGAGGTCTCCTCCGCCCGGCGCGACCTCGAGGCGCCCCTCTTCCCCGAGGAGGCGATTGCAGTCGCCCGCGCGGTCGAGGCGCGGCGGCGCGAGTTCGCCACCGGTCGGGCTTGCGCCCGCGAGGCGCTCGGGAGTCTCGGCTTTCGCCGCGTGGCGATCCCGGCCGCTGCCGACGGGTCGCCCCGCTGGCCGGCGGGCGTGGTCGGGAGCATCGCCCACTGCTCCGCCTGCCGGGTCGCCGCGGTGGGGCTCGCCGCCGAGGTCGCCGCGATCGGGATCGACGCCGAGCCCGACCGGCGGCTCCCCGCCGGGGTGCTGGCGGCGATCGCCCTGCCGGTCGAGCGCGAGCACGTGCGGCAGCTGCTCGGCGAGGCGGCCGGCCGGAGCTGGGACCGGCTCCTCTTCAGCGCCAAGGAGGCGGTCTACAAGACCTGGTTCCCGCTGACGGGGCAGAAGCTGCGCTTCGAGGACGCGACCGTGGAGTTCGATCCCAGGGCCGGCGGGTTCACGGCCCGGCTGCGCGTCCAGGGTCCCGGGGGAGGCCGGCCGCCGGTCCTGACCGGGCGCTGGACGGCGGCGGCCGGGCTGGTCGCGACGGCGATCGCGCTGCCGGCGGGCGGGGGATGAGTCCCTTGGATGCCGGTCCGCCGCCGATCGCGGCTGGAAGCCACCGGCCCTGGCCGGAGATCAGGCCGGAGGACGTGCGGGCGGTCTCGGCGGCGGTCGAGAAGGGCCTGCTGTCCGGGGCGCGGCTGCCGGCGGTGGTCGGCCTGGAGAAGGAGTGGGCCCGCCGCTGCCAGGCACCGCATTGCGTGGCGACGAACAGCGGCACGGCGGCGCTGCACTGCGCCGTCGTCGGCTGCGGCATCGAGCCCGGGGAGGAGGTGGTGGTGCCGGCGCTGACCTTCTCGGCCTCCGCTTTCGCCGTCGCCCAGCACGGCGCCGTCCCGGTCTTCGCCGACGTCGACCCGGAGACCTTCACCCTCGACCCGGCCGCGGCCGAGGCCTGCGTGGGGCCGCGGACGCGGGCGCTGATGGCGGTCCACCTGCACGGCCTGCCCGCGGACATGGACGGTCTCGGAGCGGTGGCGCGCCGCCACGGCCTGCGGGTGATCGAGGACGCCGCCCAGGCGCACGGCGCCGCCTACCGGGGCCGTCCCGCCGGCTCCCTCGGCGACTGCGCCGCCTTCAGCCTCAACGCGACCAAGGGCTTGGTCGGCGGGGAGGGGGGCCTCTTCGTCACCGCGGATCCCGAAATGGACCGCGCCGCCCGCCGCCTCTGCGCCTTCGGCGAGGACCTCGAGCGGCGGGTCGGCCCCGACGGCCCCGACTACCGTTCCCACGGGCTCGGCTGGAACTACCGCTGCGCCCCGATTGCCGCGGCCCTGGCGCGCTCGCAGCTGCGCCGGCTCGACGAGGTGCTGGCGCGGACGCGCGCCGCGGCCGAGATCCTCACCGCCGGCCTCGGGCAGATCGACGGCCTCGTCCCGCCGCCCGTGCCGGGCGATCGCACCTGCACCTGGCACAAGTACAGGGTCCGGGTCGACCCGGAGGCGCTCGGCTGGAAGGGCTCCCCGGAGGACCTGCGGGACCGGGTGATGGCCGAGCTGCGGCGGCAGGGTGTCGAGGTCTCCCGCTGGCAGCGGACACCGCTGCCCGCCCACCCCGCCTTCCGGCGCGGCGGGCTGCGCCCGTGGCAGCCGGGAGACGGCGAGGGGGGCTTGTCGCGATGGGAGCCGGGGAGGTTCCCGGTTACCGAGGCACTCCTGGCCGGCTCTTTCCTGCTGGGTTCGGAGCGCTACCCGATCTGCGCCCAGGAGCCGGCGCTGATGCACGCCTACGTGGAGGCCGCCGCTACGGCGATCGCCCGCCTGCCAGGCCCGCGGTAGCGAGCGCGGCCGCCGCCTCCGGGAGCGCCGCCGCGACGACCTCCAGGGCCCGGCGCACCGCCGGCGTGCCGAAGGCCGGCTCCCAGCGCTCCCAGACGCCGTCGGTGATGACCAGGACCGAGCAGGCGGCGACGCCGCGACGCGCCGCCATCGCGTAGACGGCGGCGGTCTCCATGTCGACGGCGAGGGCGCCGCGGGCCCTGGCTCGCCCGAGCAGGGCGGGGGTCTCGCCGAAGGGGGCGTCGGTGCTCCAGGCGCGGCCGACCTCGACCTCGGCGCCGCCGGCGGCGAGGGCGGTGGCGAGATGCCCGACGAGGTTCGGGGAGCCCGGCAGGGCTTCCTCCGCGGCCGCGGGGCGGTAGTGGGGGGAGGTGCCGTCGCCCGCCAGCGCCTCCTCGACGACGAGGACCGTGCCCGGGCGCAGGTCGGGGGCGAGGCTGCCGGCGACGCCCGCGCCGAGCAGCGAGGAGGCCCCGCAGGCGACGAGCTGGTCGAGCAGGAAGGCCGCCGCCGGGGCGCCGGTCGGGAGCCGGGTGACCCCGAACCCGCGGGCGTCGTAGTAGGGCCACTCGGCGTCGTAGGGCCAGCGGCGACGGCGGCAGGCGCGGGAGGCGCGGACGAAACCGCCGCCGAGGCTGCCCCAGCCCGCCAGCACCAGCGGTGCGACTTCGAGCGCGGCCGGCGGGACCCCCTGCGCGCGCAGGTAGTCCAGGTAACCCTGCGGGGTGACCAGCGACCCGCTCTCGCTCAACGCTCGACCGCACATGCTCTGGCCGCCGCGGACGACCAGAAGAGGCTGCCGAAGTACTCGCTGCCGACGATCGAGGTCCGCTCCATCAGGCGCAGGTCGCCGCGGGGCGGCGGGCCGGCCTTGTGGGCGACGCCGGCGTTGTCCCAGAGGACCATGTCGCCGCGGCGCCAGTGGTGGCGGTAGGTGAACTCGCCCGTCTCGACGTGCTCGGCGAGGCGCTCGATCAGGGCCCGCGCCCGCTCCCGGCCCCAGCCCTCGATCCCGGCCATGTTGCCGACGTTGAGGTAGAGAACCGGTTCCTTGGTCAACGGATGGGGGCGGACGAGCGGGTGGCGGGCGCCGGTCGCCGAGGCGCGGGCGAAGAGGCCGCCGCTGCGGGTCGCGCCGGGCGCCGGCCGCGAGACTCCGACCAGCCCCTCGACCTCCTCGCGCAGCTCCTCCGGGAGGGCCGCGAGGGCGCGGGCCATGTCGGCGAAGCCGGTGTCTCCCCCGCGCGGGGGGACGACCACGGCGCGGAGGATCGAGACCGCGGTCGGCCGCTCGTGGAAGTAGCCGTCGGTGTGCCAGTAGAGGCCGACCCCGCGGTAGCCCTTGCTGCTGTCGTTGGAGACGCGGAAGACGAACTCGTCCTCGGGCGGGGCTCCCTCGTCGACCGGGAAGCGCTCGAGCTCGCCGAAGTGCCGGCTGAAGCGGACCTGGTCGGCGGCGTCGGCTTCCTGGTCGCGGAGGAGGAGGATCCCGTGGCGCAGGAGGAGCGCCGCCAGCTCCAGCGCCGTCGTCTGCGTCACCTCGCGCAGGTCGAGGTCGAGGACCTCAACGCCGAGGTCTGGGCTGAGCGCTCTGGTCTCCACGGGTCGAGTCTAGGAACGGCTCCGCCGCACCGAAAAGCAGAACGACGAGCGCCGACTCGGCGAGGCCGTCGAGCCCGAGCAGGCGGTCGGCCTCACCGTCGAAGAAGGCCCCGTGGCAGACCATGCCGACCCCGGCCGCGGCCGCCGCGAGGGCGAAGACCTGGGCGACGCCCCCCGCCTCGAGAAGGGCGTACCGGTAGCCGCGCTCCCTGTACTTGTCGGTGCTGCGGGCGAAGCGGGCGGTGAGGACGATCGCGCCGGCGGCCCGCTCGGCCTGGCCGGGGTCGAGCAGGAGCGCCCCCAGCCGGGTACCGGCCTCCTCGCCCTCCCGGCCCACCCTGGCCATCGCCTCCTCCAGCGGGCGGTAGTGGTAGAGGCCGGCCGGAAGGCCGGTGACGCGCTTTGCCACCAGGTAGACCTCGATCGGGTACAGGCCCCCCGCCGAGGGGACGGTCCGCAGGGGCAGGGTGAAGCCCGGCAGCTCCAGCGCCCCGGAGCGCCGGTAGGCGCCGAGCACCGCGCCGACCTGCGCGAAGGCGACCGGGCGGTCGAGGAAGGCGCGCGTCGAGCGCCGCGCCGCAAGGGCGGCGGCGAGGCCGGTCTCGGCGAGAGCCGGCGCCGGCAGCCGCAGCTCGTAGTCCCCGGTCCCGTAGCGCTTGCCGGGGTCGGTCCTTGCCTCGCGCTCGGCCGCGGTCGCCTCCCGCGGCGCCCGCACCTCCTCGACGCCCCTGGCCAGGCCCGATGCCTGGTGGAAGTCCCTGTGGGCGGATGGAGCCATCGGCGTCCTCAGGGGAAGGGGTGGGGGCCGGGGTCGACGGGATGGTCGAGCCAGCGCCGCCCGCCGAGGTGGGGAGCGCCGGCGTCGTGGTCGAGCGGGCGCATCTCCGGGACCACGACCCGGACCACCGAGACGCCGACGTCGCGGACGTCGGCGGTCGTGCAGTCGACCAGGGCGGCGTGGCGGCGGAAGCTCCCGAGGGCGGCGACCAGCGAACCGAGCGAGCCGCAGGCCAGGCTCGCGAAGCGAGCCTCGAGCCGGGCGAGCGAGACGGTCGCGGCACCCTCGCCGAAGAAGAAGGGGGCCGCGGCGGCGAGCTCGGGCCGGACGGCGAAGGCGGTCGATTGCAGCGTCAGCGAGCGCAGCTCCTCGGCGGCGAGCCCGAGCACCTGGCCGCGCAACCGCCGCCGCAGGCGGTTGATCCCGAAGAGGCTGAGGCAGGCCTCCTCCAGCGCCAGCCGCAGCGCCCGCCGCGGCTGCGGGGCGCAGCCGGCCCCGACCACGGCCGCCGGCTGTACGGGCGCCTCTCCCTGCAGGACGACGGCGATCACCGGGATCGGGACGTCCTGGTTCAGCAGCCGCGCCCGGCAGCGCATCCCGGTCGCGCGGAGGGCGTCGACGAGTAGCGCCTCGGGGCTGCGCCCGAGGCCGTCGAGATCGAGCAACGGGGTCGGCAGCCGGTGGCGCCAGGTGAGCATGAAGGCATCCCGCTCGACGACCTCGCAGAGCGCCGAGGCCGCGGCGGCGCGGCGGTCGGGGCCGGCGGCGAGGCCGGTCGAGATCGAGGTGGTTATCGCCGCCTCGCCCGGGCGGGGGCGGTGGGGGAGGTGGACGAAAGCCGCCGGAACCCAGAGCGGGCGCCCGTCGCTCAGCCCCTGTCCTCGCACCCAGGAGACCGGCGTCCGCGGCTCGAAGGAGCGGAGCCGGAACCCGGGCTCGCGGTGCTGGTCCTCGCTGAAGAGCGAGAAGGCCTGCGGCGGGATCGCCTCGCCCTCGAGCTCGCGGTGGGCGATCGGCTCGCTCGCGCCCTGCGGGAAGGCGGCGCAGTAGCGCTCGATCGACTCGCCGATCGCCTTCAGTTCCGCGACCTCGCCGTCGAGTGAGGCGCCGCCGCCCTCGTTGACCGCCTCGGCCTCGCCACCGACGAGGCGGGCGGGGTGGCTCTCGGCGACCCGCACCGGCGCGTCGCCCGCTCCCAGCCGCGGCAGCTCGACCTTCCTGACGATCCCGGTCCGCATGTCGACCACGCGCGCCAGCCTCGACAGCGCCTCGCCGCGGCTCGCCGCCGTCAAGCGCCCGCTCCGCCGCGCCGGCTGCCGCAGGCGGGGCATCCCGGGACGCGGAGGACCGGGTGCGGCCGGGCGGCGGGGGAGGCCGCGCTCAGCTCGTAGACCTGGCCGACGGTCGCCGGCGGCGCGAAGCGGCCGAGGAAGCGGCTCGCCTCCGCCGCCGCCTGCAGCGCCAGCAGGTCCTCCTGGGGGGCGAAGGCGCCGAGGGCGCCCGGGTCGAGCTGCGGCGCCTCGCCGCTGCCCTGGGCGCTTGCCCGCTCGCGCGCCTGTAGGCAGGCGAAGCAGGCGCTCTCGCCGGGGAGGACGAGGGGGCCGATCCAGGCGCGGTCGCCGTGCGCGGCGGCCCGCAGCCACGGCCTCCCCGCCTCCAGGGCAAGGTCGTTGACATGGGAGAAGAAGGCCGGCGCGGGCACGTCGGCGCAGGCGATCAGGAGGTCGGCGTCGTCGTCCGCCTCCGGGTCGGCGGCGGCGCGCTCCGCCGCTCGCGAGAAGCCGGCGGCCCGCAACTGCCCGGCGATCCGGCCGACCAAGCGATCCGGTCCCACCACCTGCACGACCGCCGCCGCCAGCCGCCGCTCGACGGCGCGGGGGTGGACGGTGAAGGAGCTGAAGAAGAGGCGGCGCGGGCGGCCGTTCTCGCCGCCGCCGCCGAGCTCCTCGCCGGCGAGCAGGAGGCCGTTGGCGCGCAGCGTCTTCAGCAGGAAGGTGACGGTGCTCGCCTCGAGGCCGGCGGGGAGGTCCTGGCAGAGCGAGTCGAGGTCGTGCCTGCCGTCGAGCCGGGCGGCGACGGCGCGGAAGGCCGCGGCGAGGAGCGGGTGGCGCAGCGGGTAGAACGTCTCCGCCGCCCGCAGCTCCAGGAGCCCGTCGCCGAGCTCGGCCGGGCGCACCCACGGCACCAGCAGCGGCTTCTCCGGCAGCGGCGTCGAGGCATGGCGCGCCAGCTCGGCGAGCGATGCCGGCTGCGTCACTTGTCCTCGGCGTAGGCGGCTTCGACCAGCGCGTTCAGCAGCCCGGCCTCGCCGGGCGAGAGGTCGAAGCCGGACCCCAGGTACTCGGGGTCCTCGCTCACCTGGGCCCGGAACTCCTCGTCCCGGACGATCCGCTCGAGCACTCCCTGGAACTCCTCTGCCGCCATCCCGCGCTCCCGTTTTCGTCGTTGCTGGAACGAGGGCGACACTAGAGCGGCGATGCAGCAGCAGTCAAAACGCCACCTCCTGACCAGCGCGCTCCCCTACATCAACGGCGTCAAGCACCTGGGAAACCTGATCGGCTCGATGCTGCCGGCCGACGTCCACGCCCGCTTCCTGCGGGCGTGCGGGGAGGAGGTCCTCTTCGTCTGCGCGACCGACGAGCACGGCACCCCCGCCGAGCTGGCGGCCGAAGAGGCCGGGCTCGAGGTGGCCGAGTACTGCCGCCGCCAGCACCGGATCCAGGCGCAGCTGGGGGAGCGCTTCGGGCTCTCCTTCGACGTCTTCGGGCGCAGCTCCTCACGCCAGAACGCCGACCAGACGCAGTACTTCGCGCAGCGTCTCGAAGAAGCGGGCCTGCTCGAAGCCCGCTCCTCGCGGCAGCTCTTCTCGACCGCCGACGGCCGCTTCCTGCCCGACCGCTACGTCCTCGGCACCTGCCCGCGCTGCGGCTACGAGCTCGCCCGCGGCGACCAGTGCGAGCGCTGCGGCCGGCTGCTCGACCCGATGGAGCTGATCGAGCCCCGCTCGGCGATCTCCGGCAGCCGCGAGCTCGAGCCGCGGGGGACGCGGCACCTCTTCCTCCTGCAGTCGAGGCTGGCCGACGAGCTGCGCGGCTGGCTGGAGGAACACGAGGAGTGGCCGCCGCTGGCCCGCTCGATCGGCCTCAAGTGGCTGGACGAGGGGCTGGGGGACCGCAGCATCACCCGCGACCTCTCCTGGGGAATCCCGGTCGACCGCCCCGGCTTCGAGGGCAAGGTCTACTACGTCTGGTTCGACGCGCCGATCGCCTACATCGGCGCTACCCGGGAGTGGGCCGATGCCCGCGAGGAACCGGGCGCCTGGCGGCGCTGGTGGCGGCGCTCGGAGGACGTCCGCTACGTCCAGTTCATGGCCAAGGACAACGTCCCCTTCCACGTCGTCGGCTTCCCCTGCACGCTGCTCGGCTCCGGCGAGCAGTGGAAGCTCGTCGACTTCCTCAAGGCCTTCAACTGGCTCACCTACTACGGCGGCAAGTTCTCGACCAGCCGCGGGGTCGGGATCTTCATGGACCAGGCGCTGGAGCTGCTGCCGGCCGACTACTGGCGCTACCACCTGCTGGCGAACGCGCCGGAAGCCGGTGACGTCAGCTTCACCTGGGAGGACTTCGCGCGGACCGTCAACAAGGACCTCGCCGACACCTTCGGCAACTTCGTCAACCGCTCGCTGACCTTCGCCGAGCGCCGCTTCGGGGGCGAGGTCCCGGGCGGGGGCGGGCCCGGCCCGGCCGAGCTCCAGCTGCAGGACGACCTCGACCGCCGCCTCGCCGCCCTGACCGACCTGATGCAGGCGCTGGAGCTGCGCAAGGCGGTGGCCGAGCTGCGGGGGATCTGGAGCCTCGGCAACGCCTACTTCGACCACAAGCAACCCTGGGTCGCGATCGAGGCCGACCGCGACGACGCCGCCCTCACCCTGCGCTACTGCGTCAACCTCGTCGCCTTCTTCGCCCGGCTCGGCGCCCCGGTGATCCCCTTCACCGCCGCGCGCCTCCTCGACGACCTCGCCGTCCCCGCCGCCGAGCGCCGCTGGCCCGACCGCTTCGACCCCGCGGCGCTCGCCCCCGGCCACGGCTTCACGCTGCCGCCGCTGCTCTTCCGCAAGCTGAGCGAGGGCGACGTCGACGAGTGGCGGCAGCGCTTCGGCGCCCCGGATTCAGCCGATCGCGAACCCGGTCTTGGCGTCCTCGAAGCGCAGGCGCCAGGCGGCGACGGCGGCGAACCCGGCCGTGTAGAGGAGGAGCACAGCCACCGGTAGGGCGACTCCCCCGCCGCGGCCGAGGATGACGTCCTGGTAGCCGCGCATCGCCCAGTAGTGGGGCACCGCGGGGGCGATCGTCTGGGCCCACCCCGGCAGCGTCGCGAAGGGCATCAGGGCGCCGCCGAGGCAGGCCCCGGCGAGCCCGGCGACGGCGGTTATCGCGTTTGCCTGCACCACCGTCTCGCAGACCGCGGTGATCGCGAAGCCGAGCGAGATCAGCAGCAGGCCGAAGGCGACGGCGACGAGGGCGAGGGCGGCCCAGGAGCCCTCCACGTGCAGGCCCAGCAGGGCCCCGCCGAGGCCGAAGAGGAGGGCGAACTGCCCGCCCAGGAGGAGCAGGGGGAGGATCGTCTTCCCGCAGAGGATCTCGGCGGTGGAGGCGGGGCTGGAGCGCAGCCGCGGCCAGGTCTTCCAGGCGTGCTCGCGGTAGAAGCCGTAGCCGACGCTGCCGATCAGGACCGGCCCGAAGGTGACGGCGATTCCCGGCACCGCCTGCGCGGCGCCGGTCGCCCCGGCGATGCCGCAGGAGGACTGGAAGGCGGACTTCATGAACGCCATCCCGATCAGCGGCAGGACGGTCAGCGCCAGCAGCGCGAAGGAGTCGTAGCGCAGCAGCAGGATCTCGTTGCGGGCGATCACCCAGCTGCGCCTAGCCATCGCCGAGCGCCTCCAGCCTGCGCTTCCGGGCGACGATCCTGCCGCCGTCGAGGACCGCCACCGAGGCGTCGAGGTCGCCGACCTCAGCCAGGTAGTGGGTCGAGTAGAGGACCGCCGAGCCTTCCGCCGCCAGCCCGCGGACCGTCGCCAGCAACTGCACCCGCGCCTCGACGTCGACCCCCGCCGTCGGCTCGTCCAGCAGCAGCAGCGAGGGCCTGTGCATCAGCGCCATCGCCACGTGCAGCCGCTTCCGCTGGCCGCCGGAGAGAATCTGCGCCTGGCGGTCGAGCAGCGAGGTGAGGGCGAAGGCCGCCGCCACCTCCTCGACCCGCTGCTCGAGCTCCGCCTTGCCGAGGCCGGCGAGGGAGCCGAGGAAGCGGAGGTTCTCGCGGGCCGAGAGCACCGGGTAGAGCCCCGTCTCCTGGGGGGCGAGCCCGAGCCGTCGGCGGGCCCGTCGCGGCTGCGCCCCCGGGTCGATCCCGTCGATCCGGACCCGGCCGGAGTCGGGCCGCAGGAGGGCGGCGACGATCGAGATCAGGGTCGTCTTGCCGGCGCCGTTCTGGCCGATCAGGGCGACGACTTCGCCCGCCGCCACCTCGAGGTCGACGCCGGCCAACGCAGTCGTAGATCCAAAGCTCTTCCGCAGGTCTTCGACTGTCAGCGTCTTGGTCATTCCTCGCCTCCCCAGCGGGCCGGGAGGTTAGGGCGCGATCAAGGAAAACACAGCAATTGGGCGTTCGAGGAAGCCGCCGCTAGCCTCGCCCGCCATGGAGTTTTCAGGCATAAGCAAACAAGGAGGACCAGATGAATCTCCAAAGCGTGCTCGACCGACTCGTCACCGATGAGCGATTTCGGGAGCAGGTCCAGAGCGACCCGGACAGTCTGGGGTCGGGTTTCGACCTCGCGCCGGGTGAGGCCGGCCTGCTCGCGGCGGTCACCGAGGCGGCATACGGCCTGTCCGGCGATGTGCACTTCCAGCACCGGATGTGCGCCGTCGCGGCGTAGGCGCTCCGGGGTGGGGTGGTGTCCAGGGACGGCTCGTCGGACACCACCCCCGGTCGAGCGAGGGGGCGGGGGATGAAGATCCTCCTCGTCAACATGCCGTGCAGCTCGATCCGCCCGCCCCTCGGGCTGGGGCTGCTGAAGGCGCGCCTGGTCGAGGAGGGGCACGAGGTATCGGTCTACAACGCCAACGTCGGCTTTGCCCGCCGGGTCGGGGTTCGCTTCTACCACTACCTCGCCGAGGTCAGCCCGGTCGAGGCGCTGCTGGGGGAGTACCTGTTCTCGCACCGCGTCTTCCCCGGTGAGAAGGCGGCCTATCTGGAGTTCCTCGCGGCGAGCTTCCCGCGCGAGTGCCCGGCGGCGGCGCTGGAGCAGCTGGCGCGGGCGCGGCGAGAGGTCGACCCCTTCCTCGAGGAGTGCCTGGAGGTGGTCGGGCGCGAGGACTGGGAGCTGGTCGGCTTCAGTTCGAGCTTCACCCAGAACATGGCCTCCCTGGCCCTCGCGCAGAGCCTGAAGCAGCGCAGCCCGCAGCTGCGGATCGCCTTCGGAGGGGCCAACTGCGAGGACCTGATGGGCCTGGCGCTCCACCAGGCCTTCCCCTTCCTCGACCTCGTCTTCTGCGGCGAGGCGGACGTCTCCCTGCCCCGCGCGGTCGCGGCGCTGGCGGCCGGCGAGAGCCTCGAACCGATCGACGGCCTCGTCTGGCGCGATCCCGGCGGCAGCAGCGAATGGAGCAGCCTGGCTCCGGAGAAGGTGAAGGACCTGGACGAGCTTCCCTACCCCGACTACGACGACTTCTTCTCCCAGTGCGCCCAGCTCCCCGAGGGGTCGCGGATCGCCGGGGTGCCGATGGAGACCTCGCGGGGCTGCTGGTGGGGGGAGAAGCACCACTGCACCTTCTGCGGCCTCAACGGCCTCTCGATGGCCTTCCGCTCGAAGACCCCGGAGCGGGCGCTGGCCGAGCTCGACCACCTGCTCGAGCGCTACCGGGTCAGCGACGTGCAGATGGTCGACAACATCCTCGACATGCGGTACCTGAAGAGCCTGCTGCCGATGCTGGCGGAGCGGGAGGTGAAGCCGGCGCTCTTCTACGAGACGAAGGCGAACCTGACGCCGGAGCAGCTGGCGGTCTTCCGCGCCGCCGGGATCAGGGCGATCCAGGCCGGGGTCGAGAGCCTCGACACCCGGGTCCTCAAGCTGATGGACAAGGGGACCACCGGGATCCGCTCGGTCGAACTGCTCAAGCACTGCCGCGAGGTCGGGATCTGGCCCCACTGGAACATCCTCTACGGCTTCCCCGGCGAGCCGGCGGACGCCTACCGGCGGATGGCCGAGGACGTCGGGCGGCTGCGCCACCTCGACCCGCCGAACGTCTGCACCCGCTTCCGCCTCGACCGCTTCAGCCCGCTCTTCGTGCGGGCCGAGGAGATGGGCCTGGTCGCGGTGCGGCCGGCCCGGGCCTACCAGCTCCTCTACGACGACCTGCCGCCGGAGCGGGTGCGGGCGCTCGCCTACTACTTCGAGTGCGACTACCGAGACGGGCGCGATCCCGACGCTTACGCGGAGCCCCTGCGGGAGGCGGTCGCCGGCTGGCAGGAGGCGCGGGGCGACCTCGTCCACTCCCGCGACGGCGCGGTGACGACGATCGTCGACAGCCGCGGCGGCGGCAGGGAGGAGCTCCGGCTCGAAGGGGCCGCGAGCGACCTCTACCGCTACTGCGCCGGCGCCAGGCCGCTGGCGAAGATCGAGGAGGAGTTCGGACCCCGGCTGGGGGCGCGGCGGCTGCGCTCGCTGCTCGACGAGTGGCTGGCGGCCGACCTGGCGATCGAGCTCGACGGCCGTTACCTGGTGCTCGCGGTCGAGGCCGGCGCCGCCCGCCGCCACCGCCACCGGCGCAAGCCGAGCTGGCAGGAGGTGCTCGAGGAGTCGCTCGCCACCCCGGCGCCGGCGCCGCGGCGGGCCCTGTTCTCCGGGCGGGGCGGGAAGTCGCCAGTGGCCTCGTAGGTGAGCGGGTTGCTGGAGACGCCGGCGTTCTACGACGCCTTCGGCTTCGATCCCCGCTGGCACGACCGCTGGATGCGGTTCTGCCGCTTCTACTTCAGGTGGCTGCGGGTGAAGGTGGACGGGCTGGAGAACGTCCCCGCCAAAGGCCCGGCGCTCTTCGTCGGCAACCACGCCGGCGCCCGGATGCACGAGGTCGGCTCGCTGCAGTACGCGGTGCGGCGCCTGCATCCGGCCGAGCGGATCGTCCGGCCGCTGGTCGGCTGGCAGATGGGCAAGTTCATGGTCGCCGGCCACTTCACCTTCCAGTACGCCGGCGGCGTCGTTGAACACCCGCGCAACGCCGACCACCTGCTGGGGCGGGGGGAGCTGGCCGTGGTCTATCCGGAGGGCTCGTGGAGCACGGCGAAGACGTTCGGCGAACGCAACCGCCTCTGCCCGGAGGAGCGCTGGGGCAACAGCTTCGTCCGCACCGCCCTGCGCAACGGCGTGCCGGTGATACCGGTCGCCGCGCACGGGTTCGAGTCGGCGGTCCCGACGCTCTGGCGCTCGCGGCTGCTGGGCAGGTTCTGGGGGCTGCGGATCGGCCTCCAGCCCGTCTACCCGCAGACCTTCCTCACCTTCGGCCACCCGCAGGCGCCCGGGCTCCTGCCCTTCCCGGTGCGCTGCCGGCTCTCGATCGGCCCGCCGATCGACCTGCGGCGTCTCGCCCCTCCCGGCGGGGTGGCCGGGGACGGCGACATCCGTCTCATCTCGCTTGCGGTACGCCGGGTTCTCGCGCGCCGCCTGGAGGAGATGTCGGCGCCGCGCCGCTCAGCGCAGCGCCGTTCCTGAAGTTTGCCCCCGAGCCCTCTCGGCTCCTTCAATGGAGCAAAGGATTCCGACCAAGGGAGCAACGAGATGGCCACCGATCAGCCGAACGCCACGCCGGAGGAACCGATCGCGATCGTCGGCATGGGGTGCCGTTTCCCCGGCGGCGCCAACACCCCGCAGCAGCTCTGGGAACTGCTCGACGGCGGCGTCGACGCGATCACCGAGTTCCCCTCCAACCGCGGCTGGGGGAAGATCGAGGACCTCTTCCACCCCGACCCCGAGCACCCCCGCACGACCTACTCGACCGAGGGCGGGTTCGTCCTCGACGCCGACGAGTTCGACGCCTCCTTCTTCTCGATCGGCCCCCGCGAGGCGCTGGCGATGGACCCCCAGCAGCGGCTCCTGCTCGAAGTCGCCTGGGAGGCGATCGAGAGCGCGGGCATCGTCCCCGGCAGCCTGCACGGCAGCGCGACCGGGGTCTTCGCCGGCATCTCCGCGACCGGCTACGGCGTCCACCCCAACACGCCGGAGGACCTCGAGGGCCACCTCCTCACCGGCACCACCACCAGCGTCGCCTCGGGCCGGATCTCCTACGCCTTCGGTTTCGAAGGGCCGACGATGTCGGTCGACACCGCCTGCTCCTCCTCGCTCGTCGTCCTCCACCTCGCCTGCCAGGCGTTGCGCCGGGGCGAATGCTCGCTGGCCCTCGCCGGCGGCTCGACCGTCTACGCGACCCCCGCCCTCTTCATCTCCTTCTCGCGGCAGCGGGGGCTAGCCCCCGACGGTCGCTGCCGCTCGTTCTCCGCCGGTGCCGACGGCGTCGGCTGGGGGGAGGGGGCGGCGCTGATCGCCCTCGAGCGGCTCGAGGACGCCGAACGCACAGGCCACCTGGTGCTGGCGCTCGTCCGCGGCACCGCGACCAACCAGGACGGGGCCAGCAACGGCCTCAGCGCCCCCAGCGGCCTCGCCCAGGAACGGGTGATCCGCGAGGCCCTGCGCAACGCCGGCGTCGAGCCGGGGGAGGTCGACGTGGTCGAGGCGCACGGGACCGGGACGGTCCTCGGCGACCCGATCGAGGCCCAGGGCCTGCTCTCGACTTACGGGCAGGAGCGCAGCAACGGGCCCGTGCGGCTGGGGTCGATCAAGTCCAACATCGGCCACGCCGTCGCCGCGGCGGGGATGGGGGGAGTGATCAAAGCGGTGCTGGCGATGCGCACAGGCGAGATGCCGCGCACCCTTCACGTCGAGGAGCGGACGCCGCACGTCGACTGGGAGGCGGGGGAGGTCGAGCTGCTGGCCGAGCCGCAGGCGTGGCCCCGCGGCGAGCGCCCGCGGCGCGCCGGCGTCTCCTCCTTCGGGATCAGCGGCACCAACGCCCACGCGATCCTCGAAGAGGCGCCGGCCGAGCTCGAGCCCGGGGCGCCGGCGCCGACCGGTGACGAGCCCGGGGAAGAGACCGCCCTCCTGCCCTTCCTCGTCTCGGCCAAAAGCGACGACGGGTTGCGGGGGCAGGCGCAGCAGCTGCAGGTCTACCTGCGGGAGCACCCGGAGCTGAGCCGGCTCGACCTCGCCTTCTCGCTGGCGACGACCCGCGCCCAGATGGACCGCCGCGCCGTCGCCGTCTGCGCGGACCGCGAGGAGCTCCTGCGGGCGCTGGAGGCGATCCGCATCGGCTCCCCCGCCGGGAGCGTCGTCCTCGGCTCGCCCGCCGCCGGCAAGACCGCCTTCCAGTTCACCGGCCAGGGGGCGCAGCAGGCGGGGATGGGGTCCGCCCTCTATGAGCGCTTCCCCGTCTTCGCCACCGCTCTCGACGAAGCGTGCGCCGAGCTCGACCGGCACCTCGAGCGTCCGCTCAAGGAGCTGATGTTCGCGGCCGAGGACACGCCCGAGGCGGCGCTCCTCGACGAGACCCAGTTCTCCCAGCCGGCCCTCTTCGCCCTCGAGGTCGCCCTCTTCCACCTGCTCGAGTCGCTGGGCGTCAAGCCCGACCTGCTGATCGGGCACTCGATCGGAGAGGTCGCGGCCGCCCACGTCGCCGGCGTCCTCGACCTGGCCGCCGCCGCGACCCTCGTCGCCGCCCGCGGTCGCCTGATGGGCGCGCTGCCGCGGGGCGGCGAGATGCTCGCGGTCGAGGCCTCCGAGGAGGAGGTCTCCCAGGCGCTCGCGCAGGAGCAGGAGGGAGAGGGGGAGCAGCAGGAGGAGCAGGGGATCTCGGTCGCCGGCCTGAACGGGCCGCTGGCGACGGTCGTCTCCGGCGAGGCCGGGGCGATCGAACGCTTCGAGCAGGTCTGGAAGGACCGCGGCCGCCGGACCACCCGCCTGCGGGTCAGCCACGCCTTCCACTCCCACCTGATGGAGCCGATGCTCGACGAGTTCGCGGAAATCCTCGCCGACCTGCGCTTCCAGCCGCCGCAGATCCCGATCGTCTCCAACGTCTCCGGCGAGATCGTTGGCGAGGAGCTGGCCGATCCCGGCTACTGGGTCCGCCAGGTCCGCTCGCCGGTGCGCTACGCCGACGGGGTGCGGACGCTCGAGGGCGCCGGCGTCAGGCGCTTCGTCGAGCTCGGCCCCGACGCGGTCCTCTCGGCGATGGCGCGCCTCTCGCTCAGCCCGGAGGTGCAGGGGGAGGTGCTTGCGGCCCCGGCCCTGCGCGCCCGCGGCGCCGAAGTGGAGGAGTTCCTCAAGTGCCTGGGGGCGCTGCATGGCCACGGCGCCGCGGTCGACTGGGCCGCGCTCTTCGACGGCAGCGGCGCCCGGCGGGCCCTGCTGCCGACCTACGCCTTCCAGCGGCAGCGGTACTGGATCGAGTACCGGGAAGGCATCGGCGACGTCAACCTGCTCGGGCAGACGCCGACGAAGCACCGCCTGCTCAGCGCCGCGGTCCGCCAGGCCGACGACCGCGGCTGGCTGCTTACCGGCCGGCTCTCGCTCGAGGACCAGCCCTGGCTCGAGGACCACGCGGTGATGGGGTTCGTGCTGCTGCCGGCGACCGCCTACATCGAGCTCGCGCTCGTCGCCGGGCGCACCGTCGGGGCCGAGGTGGTCGAGGAGCTGACCTTCGAGACGCCGCTGGTGATCCCCGACGACGGCGGCGTGCAGCTGCAGGTCGTGGTCGAGGAACCGGGTGAGGACGCGCGGCGCCGGATCGCCATCTACTCGCGGCCGGAGGGCGGCGAGGCGCCGTGGCTGCGCCACGCGAGCGGCGCCCTCTGCCCGACCGCGCGCGCCGAGGCCCGCCGCGACCCCGGCCGCGCCCAGGAGCCGCTGCCGCCGGAGGGCGCGGAGGAGATCGAGACCGACCGCCTCTACGACCGCCTGGCCGAGGCCGGGTACGACTACGGCCCCGCCTTCCAGGGGCTTCACGCCGCCTGGGCGCGGGAGGACGGGCTGTACGGCGAAGTCGCACTGGACGACCGCCAGGCGCGCGAGGCGGAGGGCTACCTCGCCCATCCGGCGCTGGTCGACGCCGCCCTGCACGTCGCCCTTCAGGCGGCGCTGGCGGCCGAGGACGGGAAGCTGATCGTCCCCTTCTCGGTCCGCGGCGTGCGCCTCCACCGCGAGGGGGCGACCTCGCTGCGGGTGCGGCTGAGCCAGCCCGAGGAGAGCACCCTGGCCCTGGAAGCGCGAGACCACACGGACTCCGAGGTGGTCAGCATCGAGGGGCTGGTCGCGCGCCCGATCGACATGAACGCCCTCCAGAACGCCCGCGGGGTCGTCCACGACTCCCTCTACAAGGTCTCGTGGCAGCGGATGGCGCTGCCGGAGCCGAAGGAGGACTACGACTGCGTCCTCCTCGGCGACGGCAGCTTTCCCGGCGTCGATTCCCGCCAGGCGGACGTCGCGGCGCTGGCGGCGGCGATCGAGGCGGGCGCCGCTCCGCCCGACGCCGTCCTCGTCGACGTCTCGGCGCTCGGGCCGGCGGAGGACCTGGTCGCGAGCAGCCACGCCAAGGTGGCGCGGGCGCTGGGGCTGCTGCAGGAATGGCTGGGGGAGAGCCGCCTCGCCGGCGCCCGGCTGACCTTCGTCACCCGCGGCGCGTTCGCGGTGCGGGAAGGCGAAGCGCCCGAACCCGCCGCCGCCTCCGTGCTCGGGCTCCTGCGCAGCGCCCAGTCCGAGCACCCGGGGCGCTTCGTCATCCTCGACCTCGACCCCGCCGCCGAGCGCTTCGGCCTCGACTGGCAGGCGCTCTTCGCCGGCAACGAGCCGCAGCTCGCCCTCCGCGACGGCGCGGTCTACGTGCCGCGGCTGGCGAGCGTCGAGAGCGGCGAGCTGCTCGCCCTCCCCGACCATCCCGCATGGCACCTGCGCAGCGAGGGCCAGGGGACGCTCTCCGACCTGGCGCTGGTCTCCCAGCCCGACCCGGCCCCGCTCGGCAAGGGCGAGGTGCGGGTGGCGATGCGCGCCGCCGGGCTCAACTTCCGCGACGTCCTCCTCGCCCTCAACACCTACGCCGGCACGGCGGCGATGGGGGGAGAGGGAGCCGGTGTCGTCACCGAGGTCGGCCGCGGGGTCGAGGGCCTCGCCGTCGGCGACCGGGTGATGGGCCTCGTCAACGACGGCTTCGGCAGCTCCAGCGTCGCCCATGGCTGGGGACTGGTGCCGCTGCCGGAGGAGTGGTCCTTCGCCCAGGGCGCCTCGGTCCCGATCGCCTTCCTCACCGCCTACCACGCGCTGGTCGACCTGGCGCGGCTGCAGGCGGGTGAGCGGGTGCTGATCCACGCCGGCGCGGGGGGTGTGGGCATGGCCGCGGTGCAGATCGCCCAGCACCTGGGGGCGGAGGTCTACGCGACCGCCAGCCCGGTCAAGTGGAAGGTGCTCGAAGAGATCGGCGTCGATGCGAATCATCTCGCCTCCTCCCGGGACCTCGAGTTCCGCGAGGAGCTCCTTGAGATAACTGCCGGCGAGGGAGTCGACGTCGTCCTGAACGCCCTCGCCGGCGACTTCGTCGACGCCTCCGTCGCGCTGCTGCCGAGGGGCGGCCGCTTCATCGAGATGGGCAAGGCTGACGTCCGCGACCCCGAGGCGGTCGCCTCCTCCCACGCCGGCGTCTCCTACCGGGCGTTCGACATCGGCGAAGCGGGCCCCGAGCGGCTGGCGGAGATGATGCGCGAGCTGATGGAGCTGTTCGCCGGCGGGTCGCTGCGGCTCGAGCCGATCGCGACCTGGGACGTCCGCCGCGCGATCCAGGCGTTCCGCCACCTACGCGACGGGCGCAACGTCGGCAAGGTGGTGCTGACGATCCCCCAGCCGCTCGATCCGCAGGGAACGGTCTTGATCACCGGCGGCACCGGCGCCCTCGGCGCGGTGGTGGCGCGGCATCTCGCCACCACCGGCGAGGCCCGGCACCTGATGCTCCTCAGCCGCAGCGGCCCGGAGGCCGAGGGCGCCGCCGAGCTGCAGACGGAGCTGGAGGAGACCGGCTGCGAGATCCGGATCGTCGCCTGCGACGCCACCGACCGGGCGCAGCTCGAGAAGGCGATCGCCGCGATCCCCGAGGAGCATCTCCTGACCGGCGTCATCCACGCCGCCGGCGCCCTCGCCGACGGCACCGTCGAGACCCTCGACGAAGAGCAGCTGGAGCGGGTGCTGCGGCCGAAGGTCGACGCGGCGGTCAACCTGCACGAGCTGACCGAGGAGATGGAGCTCTCCCACTTCATCCTCTTCTCCTCGGGCGCGGCGACGGTCGGCAACCCGGGCCAGGGCAACTACGCCGCCGCCAACTCCTTCCTCGACGCCTTCGCCCAGCGCCGGCAGGCGGAAGGGCTCGCCGGGCAGGCGCTCGGCTGGGGGCTGTGGGCGCAGGAGGACGGGATGGGCGGCGGCCTCGACGAGGTGGCGCAGGCACGCCTGCGCCGCGTCGGCATCATCCCCCTGACCGAGGAGATGGGCCTGCAGCTGTTCGACGCCGCGCGGGCGATCGACGAGCCGGCCCTGGTCCCGGTCCACCTCGACCTCGGCGCCCTGCGGCGGATCGCCAAGCTCGGCGCCCTGCCGCCGCTGCTGCGGCGGCTGGTGCGGGCGCCGCTGCAGGGGGGACGGGCGCGCGAACGCTCGCTCGCCCGGCGGCTCGCCGCGATCCCCGAGGCGGAGTGGAGCGAGGTGGTGCTGCAGACGCTGCGCGCCGAAGTCGCCACCGTGCTCGGGTACGACTCGCCGGAGACGATCGACCCGAAGGTCGAATTCAAGGATCTCGGCTTCGACTCCCTGGCCGCCGTCGAGCTCTACAACCGGCTCTGCCAGACGACCGCGCTGCGGCTGCCGACCACGATGGGCTTCGACTACCCGACCCCGGAAGCGCTCGCCGAGTTCCTCTGCGAGCAGATGCAGGCCGAGGGGGAACGGAAGGAAGGCAAGAAGCCGAAAGCGGAGATCGAGGCTCCGAAAGAGGAGGAGGCTCCGAAGGCGGAGGAGGCTCCCGATGAGGAGGAGGCTCCGAAAGAGGAGCCGGAGCAGGAGCAGGCCGAGGCGGCGAAAGAGGACCCGGCGCCGGCGGCGAGCTAGGCGCGCTCGGCCTCCAGGTCGTCGCGCAGCTTTGCGGCGAGCCGCCGCGGGGTCGGGTGGTCGAAGGCGACGGTTGCGTGGAGGCGGAGGCCGGTGAGGCGGTTGAGGACGTCGCGCAGCGCCACCGCCGCCGCCGAGTCGAAGCCGAGGTCCTTGAAGGTGGCGTCGGGGTCGGCGGTGGCCGGCGCCACCCGTCCCAGCGCCGCGGTCGCCCGCACGAGCACGAGGTCGAGCAGGACGTCGTCTGTCTCCTGCTCCGGCACCTCGGAGAAGTCGACCGCCGCCGACCGCTCGGCGGCGATCTCCTCTATTGCGGCAGCCAGCACCGGCCGCGGGCCGATCTCGACGAAGGCGTCGAAGCCGTCCTTGCGCAGGGCCCGAAGCGCGGCCTCGAAGAGCACCGGCCGGCGCAGGTTGGCGCTCCAGTAGGTGGCGTCGAGGGCGCGCGGATCGGCGCGCCGGCCGAGCGCCGAGGAGTAGAAGGGGAACGAGGGCTGCGCCGGTGAGAGCGCCGCCAGCTCGTGCATGAAGGTCTTGTGGACGGGCTCCATGCCCGCCGAGTGCCCCGGTGCGGGCACCTCCATCGAGCGCCCGTGGACGCCCTCGCCGGCGAGCTCGGCGAGCAGCTCCTCGATCGCCTCCCGGTCTCCCGAGACCGCGGTCCAGGAGGGCGAGTTGACGGCGGCGATCGCCAGCCGGCCCCGGCGCCGCGAGATCCGCTGCGCCACCGCCTCGGCGTCGAGCGGCAGCGAGGCCATCGCCCCCTCTCCTTCCAGCTGCCGGCAGCAGCGTCCCCAGGTCGCCGCCGCCCGGGCGGCTTCGCCGAGTGAGAGGGCGCCGCAGCAGGCCGCGGCGGCGATCTCGCCGACGCTGTGGCCGAGCACGGCGTCGGGCCGGACGCCGAGCGAGCTCCAGAACCTCGCCAGCGAGACCTGGATCGCGAACAGCAGCGGCTGGCTGACGTCGAGCCGGGCCAGCGGCGGTGCCGCCGGGCTTTCCTCGAGGGCGTCCCGAAGCGACCACCCCAGCAGCGGGGCGAGGGCCGTTTCGCAAGCTTGCATCTGCGCTTCGAAGGCGCTATGGGAGGGAAGGTCGCGCCCCATCCCGGCATACTCCGAGCGCAGCGGCGAGAAGACGAAGGCGACCCGCCGCGCCTGTCCCACGCCGGCCTGCTCCTCGGCCTGCCGCCGAATCTCCGCCGCACCCGCGCCGATCTCCTCTTCCCCGCGGCCGCCGAGGATGAGTGGGGCCGCCACCGCTTCGCCTGCTGCTCCAGCGCTCACGGCGCGAGGATAGGAAGGCGGTCCCGAGCCGCAAAGGTCGACGGTCGAGGTTGGAGGCGGCGAGCGCCGCGGGCTAGCTTCGGAGGATGTTGCTGAACGTCCGTCGCTGGGGTCCGCCGCAGGCGAGCGCGGTCGTCTGCCTGCACGGGATCGGCCAGCATGGAGGGGTCTTCGAGGCGCTCGGGAAGCGCCTCGCCCGCCAGGGCCACTCGGTCTTCGCGCTCGACCTCTGCGGCCACGGCGCCTCCGGGTCCGAGCCCCCGTGGACCGTCGAGCGCCACCTCCGCGACGTGCTGGAGACGATCGCCAGCCGCGGCGTCGAGCGCGCCGCCTGGGTCGGCCACAGCTTCGGGGGGCGGGTCGTCGCGACCCTCGCGGCCGCCGAGCCCGAGCGGGTCGATTGCCTCGTCCTGCTCGAGCCCAGCCTCAGCGTCCCCCCCGAGCGGGCGCTGCGGAAGGCCGAAGTCGATCGGCTCGACTGGAGCTTCGAGACCGTCGAGGGAGCGGCGAACGCGCTGCTCGGCAGCAGCGCCGCGGCGGCGGCGGCGGTCGAGTCCTACGTCCGCGAGGACCTTCGCCGCGGCGCCGACGGGCTCTACCGGTTCAGCTTCTGCCCCGCTGCCGCGGTCACCGCCTGGAGCGAGCTTGCCCTGCCGGCGCCGCCCGTCGCCCCCCTGCGGACGCTGGTCGTGCAGGCGGAGGCCTCGGCCTTCGACGCCGGCTGCGAGCGGCGCTACCGCGAGCGCCTCGGGGAGCTGCTGAGCGTGGCGAGGGTGCCGCATGGGCACAACGTCCTCTGGGAGTCGCCCGCCGAGACCGCGGCGGCGGTCGGGGACTTCCTCGACGGCGGCGCCGGCTGGAGCGAGGAGCCTGTTCCCGGCTACCTCGGCGAGGCGGGCGCCTTCCAGCCGCTGCTCTAGCCGGCCGTGACTTCCTACCTGGTCACGACCACCCCGCCGACGCCGAACGGGGACCTCCACGTGGGGCATCTCTCAGGCCCCTTCCTCGCCGCCGACGTCTTCTGTCGCTACCAGCGGTCGCGGGGGAGGAGGGTGGTCTTCGCCACCGGCAGCGACGACCATCAGACCTACGTCCTCACCGCGGCCTTGAAACAGGGAAGGGACCCGGCCGAGCTGGCGGGGGCCTACGCCGACGAGATCGAGGCGACCCTGGCGGCGGCCGAGGTGCGGGTCGACAGCTTCGCCCGCTCGCTCGGCGACCCCGCCCACCGGCGGCTGACCCAAGAGCTCTTCCGGGAGCTGATCGACAGGGGACTGGTGGAGAGGAGGCGCTACCGGGCCCTCTGCTGCACCAGCTGCGAGCGCCTCCTCTTCGAGGGCTTCCTGCAGGGGCGGTGCCCCCGCTGCGGCGCCGATACGCCGGGGCACCTGTGCGAGATGTGCGGGCGGGTGGGTGCTGCGGCGGATCTGGTCGAGCCGTACTGCGCCCTATGTAAAGGAGCGCCGGCCGAGACCGAACGCGAGGCCTTCTTCTTCCCCCTGGAGCCGCACCGCTGGCGGCTGGAGGAGTTCTGGGCGACGCGGACCGGTTGGCGGCCGCACCTGCGTGCCTATTGCGAAGAGATGCTGGCCGAGCCCCTGCCGGACTACCAGGTCAGCTATCCCGGCAGCTGGGGCGTGCCCGTCCCGAGCGGCGAGCCAGAGGTGGTCAACGTCTGGCTGGAGATGTACGCGGGCCACGTCCTCGCCGCCCGCACCGCCGGCGTGGCGACCGGCGAAGAAACGGACTTCACCCTGGTCCAGTTCCTAGGCCACGACAACAGCTTCTACAACGCCGTCCTCCACACGGCGGTCGCGCTGGCCCTCGGCGGCAGCTGGCCCCTCCCCGAGCACCTGGTCACCAACGAGTTCTACTTCCTCGAAGACAAGAAGTTCTCGACCAGCCGCAACCACATGATCAGCGCCCGCCATGCCCTGAAGGCCCTAGGGCCCGACAACCTCCGCTTCCACCTGGCCCGGACCAACCCCGAGCGCTGGCAATCCAACTTCTCCCTCGCCGCCGCCAATGAGACGCGCCAACGAGAGATCCAGAACATCTGGGCACCGGCAATAGAGGGCCTCAAGCACCTGGCCCTGCAGGCACCGGTAGGCGGGTCAACCGACCTACGAATCCTCGGCCTGGTGGAAGGGGCAAGGGCCGACTTGGAGCGCCACTACGACGCAGAGACCTTCAGCCTCCGCCAAGCCAGCAACACCCTCCTCGGCCTGGCGACGGCAGCAGCAGACCTGGCCCGCCGCGAATCCAACTCCCCCCAACCCGGCCGATCCACCGACGCAACAACCCTCCTGCGAGCCCTCGCCGAGTTCGCCGCCCCGCTGATGCCCCAACGATGTAGCTGCTAGCCTACGAACATGACGCTACATCGTCCAGAGGGTCAAGTTGGGGTCCGCGAGCTCCATGATCGCCTCAGCGAGTACCTGGATCGAGTGAAGGACGGAGACGAGATCGTCGTCACCCGCCGCGGCCGGCCTGTCGCTCGTCTCAGTGGGCTGGGCGAGCGGCCACTCGACGCTCTCGCGCGTCGTGGCCTGGTGCGGATGCCGCGGGATGAGCGCTCACCTCGGTCGCCGCGGGTGGAGGGCACCGGTTCGGTCTCCGATCTTGTCTCTGAGCAGCGAGCCTGATCTTCTATTTCGACACTTCGGCGCTGGTCAAGCTCGTCGTCGTCGAGGACGGGTCCGAGTTGGCGGCCGAGCTCTGGGGAAGTGCCTATCCGGCGGTGTCGAGCATCCTTGCCTATCCGGAGGGACGAGCCGCGCTCGCTGCTGCCCGCCGCCTGGACCGGCTTGGGGCCGATGGGCACCGCCAGGCGCTCGCGGACTTTGAGGAGCTGCACGCGGACCTCGTAACGATCAGCGTCGATCATGAACTGGCGGCCCGCGCCGGCGCGTATGCCGAAGATCTGGGCCTGCGCGGTTACGACTCGGTCCACCTGGCGACCGCGCTCGAACTGGGGGACGAGGAAGTCGTCGTCGTGACCTGGGACCGAGATCTCGCGCGGGCGGCGGAACGAGTTGGCCTGGGTGTCGCCGGCGGAGAGCCGTCCTAGCCATTTTCCGTCGCGAGGTCTCTAAATGCGGCAAGAGGAGTCGAACCTCCACGGGTGTTTCCACCCACAAGGCCCTCAAGCTGAGGATGGTTCGCTTGCTAGAGCGAGAACCGCTCTATAGAGCCAAATCAGCCCCGGTTGTCTCCGGCTGTTTCCGGTGATTTCTGGGTCTCACTGGCGCACAACTGGCGCACGAGCGCTACCGAATCAGCTTGACGGTGACATCGACCCTGGGCAGGTTCTGCCAGGCTCGATCACCAGTTACTACCGGAAGCCCAAGGCGAGACGCGAGAGCCAGGCAGGAGCGGTCGGCGAGAGAAAGCCCCTGCTCCTTGGTGAGGGGGCGCAAGCGGGCAATCTCGATCGAGTCTCGATCGGTTACAGCCTCGACGCTGACGACCCCGCCGATCAAACCGGCACCCTTCATCTCAGCAGCGGCGAGTTCAGGGTCTTCGCCCCGCTCGGCAATCCTGGACAGAACCTCCATCCAGTTGACGACGCTGATTGCTGCTCCATCCGCCATGGCCTGCCGGACAACAGCCGCGCCCTTCTCTTCGTTGAGATGGGCAAGCAACGCTGAGGCATCGAGAACCGATGCCGCCGCCTGGCTACTTGCCACGGAGACGCCGAGCTTCCTCGGCGGCCTCGCGATCTTCAGCGCGGGCTTCCGCGCGTCGATCTGCAATCAACTCGTCGGCCAGGCTTTCGCCAGGTGCTAGGTGCGCGAACATGCCTCGGGTCCGCTCGATCGCCGCCCGTCGCTCGACTGCGGCTTTATCGGCTTTGGTGGCGTGCGCCATAGCCCCAGGATACCTCCACGTGACGAAATGGCTCTCAAAAGCTCGCTATTTGGGACAAGCCGAAGGTGGCTTTTCCGCCAGCGTCTCCGCCTACGATGCACAGTCCAAAAGAAAATCGAGACGAAAGCCGCAGCTAGACAGGGTGAAGGTATAGGTCCCGTCGGTCGGGACATCTGCGCGGTGGGGGAAGCAGTGGCGGAAGGGCTTGCGAATGAGCATTCACGTAGCACGCGACTGGGAGACGAGATTCTCAGACTGGACGGGGAAAGCCTCGGACTCCGAGCAAGAGCGGTATGAGCGAACCTGCAGAGCGATTGGGGAAGCCCTGCGGGCCAGCGACAGGCTGAAGGAGTACGACTTCGAAGTCTATGCCAAGGGCTCTTATCCAAATTTCACGAATGTCGTGCGGGATAGCGACGTAGATATCGCAGTTGAGCTGACGACCTTCTTCGGAAACGAATTTGAACACAGCGCTAAAGGGTTGACCCTTGCTGATGTGGGCGTCACTCCCTATACCGGCGATGCCACTCTCTCTGGATTCAAGAATGATGTTGAGCGAGCCCTCGTGGCCTACTTCGGCTCCGGGTCGGTCGATCGCGGGAACAAGGCGATACGGGTTGCCGAGAACAGCGGTCGGCTGCCAGCGGACGTTGTGCCCTGTGTGACGGATAGGGCTTGGACGAGCCGAAGTCGGTATCAGCAGGGCATTCGCTTGCAAAGCGATCGGGAGCCAGGCAAGCGGATAATCAATTATCCGCGGCAGCACCTAGCGGAAGGCACCTCGAAGAACGACCGCACCAATCGACGCTACAAGCGCGTGGTTCGCATCTTGAAGCGCTTGGAGAACGACATGGTTGAACAAGGCATCATCAAGGTCGTTCCCTCTTTCCTGATTGAGTCGTCCGTCTGGAATGTTCCAGACGGCAATTTTGCGGTCAATGGTTGGGCTTCTCGCGTTCAAAACGCCCTTGCCTACATCTACAACGGCACCCGCACCAGCGACTGTGTTTCCTCAGATGATTGGCTTGAGGCAAACGGGATTAAGTACCTCTTCCATTCCGAGCAGGGATGGACCTATCAAGATGCCCACAGCTTCGCCAGCAAGGCGTGGGACTACATTGGGTTCGAGTGATGCGTCCTTCGCGCATCTTCATCCAAGCCCTGGTTCTAGTCGTTGCGGGGGTCTATCTCGTCTCTTATTTGGTCCGTGGCTTGCCAACCAGCGAATTGTTCGCTCCGATTGGCGCGGCCGGTGCAGCCGCAAGCCTGTTCGTGCTCGCCTTCGACCACTTCCTCTGGCGCTTTCCTAGGGTGGGCCGCAGGCTCAGCAAGCGGCCCGACCTCCGCGGCACTTGGCGTGGCCGACTCGCCTCAAATTGGAAAAACCCCGATACCGGCCAACGCATTGACCCCGATCCGGAGGTCTATTTGGTTGTCCGCCAGACGTTCTGGAACGTGACCGCCAATCTGATCACTAAAGAGTCAAAGTCATGCTCAACCACCGCAACGATCGAGGATGATGGATGTGGGCAATACCAGTTCGTCGCGCAATACAGGAACACGCCGCGGGCCTCTGTTCGTGGGCGTAGCGAGGTACACCACGGCAGCTTCAAGCTTGACATTGGGGGTGAGCCCGTTGACCGGCTTGAGGGCTACTACTGGACCGATCGCAACACGATGGGGGAGCTTGAGTTCGACCGACGGTCGGAGAAGGCTGTCGACTCCTATAGCCACGCGCAAGGGCTCGGTCTTTAGCGCCACCGCGAAGGCTCTCGTTAGCCTTCCGCGCAATGTCCGATACCGCCAGGCGCAAAGCGCGCGACGATGCCAAGCGTGCTCAGTCTCGCTATGAAAGAGAAAAGAGCAAGCTCGACCAGGCGGCCGATGAGCGACGCAGAAGCTTTGAACTCGCACGGGCCGAGGGCCTTTCGCTGGCGGAGATAGCCGAAGTAACTGGCCTTCATCGCAGCCGCGTCGATCAGATCCTCAAGGGCCGGTAATACAAGAACGCTGTCTAGGAACCTAGACAACTCTGATACGCTGAGCGCGCAAATAAGTGGGGCCGCGCGCTGCAACGCCGGCCCCGTGGCGGCCGGCCAAGTCTCCAAGGTCCGACCGCAGCGGGAACGGTAGCGGGCTACCGGCTCCAGAAAGCGGCCCCCGGCGGTGCGTGAACACCAACCGAGGGCCTGACCAAAAGGAGACGTAGCTCCTGATGGCTAATCACAACCCTATGGGCGCAGGGGATAAGTGCGCCACGAGCACCGCCGAGGAGGACCACCGCGACCAGGCGGCCGTCCTCAGACACGTCCTCTCGATCTACCCGGAGGTTTTGACCGAGGAGGATCTGATTCGCGAAATGACCGGAGGCGCGTCCTCTCACGCCTTCGCAGATCGCGACCGGATCGACCGGGCGCGCCGCGATTTGATCGCGGGCGGCCTTCTCCACGAGGACGGCAAGCTCGTCCTGCCGACGAGGCCCGCCGTTCTCTGTCACTCCCTGCTCGAAGACTGATGGACGGCAGGAAGGTGGACAGAGAGGCCGCGCGGCGGCTCGGCAAGAACCTGTGGAGTGCCCGCCACCGCGCGGGCTACTCCCAGGAAGACCTAGGCGACCTCGCTTCTCTTCACCGCACCGAGATCGGATTGCTGGAGAGCGGCAAGCGCCTGCCTCGGATCGACACGCTGATGAGGCTCGCGAAGTCCGGGTGGAGGCCTTGGTGGAGGGGATCGAGTGGCTGCCGCCCGGTCCGCCGGCGAGCGGGAGCTTCGCGGTCAGGAGGGTGGCATGAACCAGAGAGCCATGAGCGTCCGGCTTCCCGGCCCGATGCACGAGCGACTCAGTGCGCTTGCCCGGATCGAGGGGGTACATGTCTCGGAGTTGGTGCGAGAGGCGATTGAGGAGTTCATGTCTCGGCGGATCGCGGAGAAGGACTTCAAAGACCGCCTGAATCAACGGCTGAATGAAGACTGGGAGATCCTGAAACTCCTCGGGAGGGAGGACTGACCTCGTGCTCTGTCCCCCGACCTCCGCGAGCAAAGCACCGGCCCGCCGCCAGTCAACCCCTTCGGGGTCGGGCGCTGTCGCGCCCTTGACAGGCGGGGGGTCCGGCGCTGAGGGCGGGGTAGGTCGGCGGGCATCCTCTGCCGTACTCCGAGCCGCAGGCGGTGCTACCCAGGGCGCTTCGGGCTACGGACAAAACTGCGGATTTCGGGTCCGCAGCCCCTTCGCTTCCCAGAGGGGAATGAGCCCGCACGCGGCAGCTGACCACACACCCTCACGATGTGAGTGCGCATGGTCAGCTGCCGCGTGCGGGAAGGGGAAGGGAAGCGAAGGGGCTGCGGATTTTGGGGCCGGGGTGAGGCAAGAGGTCAATGGCTGGAAGGTGGGCGTAGGTCCAGGGGGGAGAGGGGCATGGCTGCTCGGCCGGGGGTCGAATTGGGTGGTCGAACCGTCTTGGGGGCATGGGATGGCTTTGGCGCGGAAATGGGCGAGGTGGGTGAGGTTGGCTAGGAAGCTCGCCGTCTCCATTCCGCGATTCGCCTTGACGCCATCAGAGGCTGCGGCGGCGATCGGGGTGGGTCCTGACTTCTTCGACGCGAACGTCGCGCCGCACCTTCGCTTGATCCGTCGCGGTCGCAAGCGGCTGGTGCCGGTTGCCGAGCTCGAGCGCTGGGTCGCCGAGAACGCCGAAGCGCCAATGGTGGAGCAGCTTTCGTGACTCGGGCTGTGTCGAGCAGCAAACCTTCTCGCGAGATCGGCAGGACCGATGGCTGAGGGGATCAGGAAGCGCCACTCGCGCAACTGCCGCTCCCTTCAGGGCGGTCGCTGCAACTGCAACGCGGGCTGGGAGGCGTCGGTCTACCTCGCCCAGGAGGGCAGGAAGGTACGACGCACCTTCGACCGCGAGGCCGAAGCCCGTTCTTGGCGGAACGACACTCGCGCCGCCCTCGCCGAGCGCCGCCAGGACGGGCCGAGTCTCACTCTTGAGCAGACTGCGTGGCTCTGGCTGGAGGCTGCTCGCACCGGCCGGGTTCGTGATCGTTCGGGGCACACCTACAAGCCTGGGACCCTGCGCGAATACGCCAGGGTCCTGCGCCTGCGTGTCCTGTCGGAGTTTGGTTCAACTCCGCTCACCGCGATCACCCGGGGCGACCTCCAGGCATTCGTGGACAAGATGCTCGCCGAGGAGTTGACGGCAAGCACCATCCGAAATACGGTCAACCCCCTCCAGGCGATCTTCCGCCACGCCGTCCGCCGCGAACTCGTGCCGCTCAACCCGACGCGGGATCTTGAGTTGCCCGCAGCACGAGGTCGCCGCGACCGGATCGCCTCCGCAGTCGAAGCGTCCCGCCTGATCGAGGCCCTTCCGCCAGAGGATCGAGGTCTGTGGGCGACCGCCTTCTACGCGGGATTGCGGCGCGGCGAGTTGCAGGCGCTCCGAGGTTCAGACATCGACCTCAAACGGTCGGAGATCCATGTGCAGCGCTCCTGGGACCAAGAGGAGGGACCGATCCCGCCGAAGTCCAAGGCGGGGACGCGAACGGTGCCCTTGATCGCGGTCCTGCGCCCTTACCTCAAGGTGGCGGCAGTTGAGCCGGGACTGGTTTTCGGTCGAGGCCCAGATCAGCCCTTCGATCCCAAGACCGTAGGGGACCGCGCGAAGCGGGCATGGACTCAAGCCAACGAAAGGGACGCTGAGAAAGGCGACCTTCACCAAGCGCTTCGACCCATGACGCTGCACGAGTGCCGGCACACCTTCGCCTCCCTGCTGATCGACGCGGGCGTCAACCCCAAGGCGATTCAGGAGTTCATGGGGCACGCGACGATCGAGGAGACGTTCTCCCGCTACGGCCACTTGATGCCAGGCGCTCGTAACCAGGCGCGAGAGCTGGTGGACTCGTACTTAGCCGCTGCGGCCAGTTGCCTGAGTCAACGCGCAGACGGTGTTGCACCGGCTGCGCGGCGGCATCTTCCTTGTTGAGGAAGATGCCGCCGCGCGGGTGAAGATGCCGCCGCGCGGGTGAAGATGCCGCCGCGCGGGTGAAGATGCCGCCGCGCGGGTGAAGATGCCGCCGCGCGGGTGAAGATG
>Ga0070688_100000110_pt1 | contig 42775 bp, 59 predicted proteins | sample KBSS13HmetaG_FD_64679 | JGI IMG/M metagenome (GOLD analysis project Ga0070688, IMG submission 64679) | Switchgrass rhizosphere microbial communities from Kellogg Biological Station, Michigan, USA - KBS S1-3H metaG | ecosystem: Host-associated > Plants > Roots > Rhizosphere ...
TGCCGAACCGGGCGCCGGGCGGCCGCGCCCAGATCGGCCGGGGGGCGAAGGCGGGCGCACTGTTCGCCGCGCACGATGCGAGCCGGGACACCCGGCTGTCGCCGGTGCAGCACGGCCCGGCCCGGCCGCCAGAGGCGCCGAAGCGACGGCCGTCCACGTTCGAGCTGGGCTCGCGCTCGAAGTCGGCAAGCGGGCCGGAGGCGGCGCCGCTGCGTAAACTGGGCGCGCCCGGTTCCGGCCCGGCGAAAAATCGTCAGGCGACGGTCGCGGAGCGCATCACCGGCGGCGACATCGTCAAGGTGCAGGGCTCCGGCCAGGAGCTGCGGGTGGTCCGCGCCCGCGAGCACCCGAACTTCGGCCCCGGGTTCGACCTGCAGACTGGCGCCACGAGCAGCGACACGACGTTCTTCCCGGCGGGCGCGGTGCGCAAGGCCCGCGCGGAGACCCTCGACGACGTGCGCGCGCAGCGTGCTGTGCCGACGCCACTGCGCACGCTGACCCCGTCGCAGGTGTCCGACCTGCGCGAGGAGTACATGGACCTGAAGGACCGCATCGGCCAGCAGGAAGGCGTCGGCGGCATGTCGTCGAAGCTGCGCGATCGGGCGGGGGAGCTGGAGCGGATCGCCGCCGACAACGGCGTGTCACTGACCCCGCCGCGCATGTTCGGCCGGAAGCAGCCCAAGGTTGACGCGCCGCGTGACAGCGGGCAGGCTGGGGGGATGTCCACCACAACCCCGGCCACTGGCATCGATCGCGTCATGCGCGCCCGCAGCGACAAGGAACGCGCCGCCGCGTTCAAGGAGCTGACCTCCGAGCAGATCGTCGAGGCGTTCGAACGCAACCCGGCGAAGGCGCTGCGCGCCTACGTCGCCAAGAACTTCGGCAAGGGCAGCGGCCGCGAGCGTGAGGCATGGATCTTTGAGAACGCTCAGGCGGGCCTCGACTCCGGCCAGATGACGCCGGAGCGGGCGGGCAACCTCATCGGCGAGCACGCCAGGCTGACGCGCGGCATGCAGTACCACCCGCACCAGCAGTTGGCCGCCGACCTGCTGACCGGCAGGACCCGCGAGCGGCTGAACGCCAAGGGCGGCACGGTGACGCCGAGGAAGGTCCCCACCGCCCCGGAAGGCGGCCAGGCGCTGCCCGGCCTCGGCGCCGGCACCGTCGCCGCACCGCTGGACCGGGCCACCCGCACCGGTCTGTCGTCGCGGATGCTGGCCAAGGCCGACCGGATGGCCGCCGAGCGGCGGAGCGCCGACAACCTCGGCCTCGCCGACGAGCCCAAGCAGATCGACGTCATCCGCGATGTAGCCGCCAAGGTCAAGGTGGCGAAGGCCGAAGGCACCACCGGGGCCACCGCCTACGACAACATGGACCGCGGCACCCTGCTCGCCCTGGCCCGGCAGGCCAAGGTGCCGGTGCGGGGCAAGTCCAACGACCAGATCGCCGCCGCCCTGCGCGCCAAGGACGAACAGCTCAAGGCTGCGAAGGCGGCCGAACTCAACCCGTCCGGCATCGGCACCCCGTCGAGCCAGCACGAGCAGCACACCATGCTTCCGGGCAGCGACCTGCACGACCGCTACGTGGCGCACTACAGCGCGCGCAGCGACGGGGAGCTGCAGCGTTCCGCCGAGATCGAGGGCGTCTCCGCGGTCGGCAAGGATCGCGACGCGCTCATCCGGGCTCTCGCCGCGAAGCGCATCGAGGAGGACCGGCGCATCGAAGGCCGCAACGCCGTCTACAACAGCGTGCTGTCGTCCGGCGGGACCATCACCACGTCTTCGGTGACGGGCCTCGGCAGCGGCGAGCGGACCGAGATCACGGGCGCGTGGAAGGGTGGCGGAGCTGCGAAGGCTGTCCCGGCGAAGGCCGAGCCCGCAGAGCCGCAGCCGACTTACCGCGTCCGGCGTTCGCCGTACGCCGGTGGGGGCGGCCTGATTCGGCACGAGCTGGTCCGCATCGACCCGGACGGTACCGAAACCCACCTCGGGTCCAGCGAGAAGGAGGGCGACCTGATCAAGCGTCGCCGCGCGCTGGAAGCTGAGCTAGGGCCGATGATTCCCTCGGCGAAGCTGGAGAAGGAGGAGGCGAAGTTGCGCGCCCGCCTTGACGCCTACCGGGCGAAGCGGGCCGGGAACACGCGCAAGCGGGCCACCTTCGCCGAGGAGCAGGTGATCGAGCGGCTCCAGAACCTGGCGCCCCAGCTGGCCCGGTCCCGCCGCGAGGAGCGCCAGGCAGCCGAAGAGGCCAACCCGCGCGGGCTGGGCGGTGTGACCATCAGCCCCGAGGTGCGCGCGCAGCTGGTCAAGGACAACTTGGCCAACCCGGAGCGGGCGGACCGGCTTGACAGGGATGCCGCCGAGGCCGTGGCCAACGGCAGCGTGCCGGAGGGCGTGGTCCGAGCCGCCCAGAAGGTGGCGGGCGACATCGACCGCGACAGCGCGGCGATGGCGCAGTACCGGCGCCTGCTGGGCCTGCCAACGCCGGACCGCGACACCGACCAGGTCATGGAGGTCGACGCCTCGGAGATCCGCTTTGGTGACATCGTCTCGGTGCGCGGGTTCGGCATGCAGGTGGCGACGATCACCGGCACCGGCGACGCCCGCCGGGTGTCCGGGTTCGGTTCGACGGCCGACTATGAGACGTTCGTCGGCCGGGTGAAGGTGCGTCGCCCGGGGGGTGCTCGCCCAAAAGCTGACGCCGCCCAGGTGGCGGCGGCCGACGTGAACACCGTGCGGGCCGCCAGCCTCGACAAGGCCCGCACGGGGCGCGTGCCGGACGCGACGTCATCGCGGGCGGTCGCCATCAAGGCAACCCTGGCGGCTCTCCCGGTAGGCTTCGAGCCGGACGACCAGACCCGGCAGATGTACGTCACGGAGAGTAGGGGCACCTGGCACGTCGGCCAGGGCCAGCCCTACTACCTGCAAGACTTCGGCACGAAGCGGGAGGCCCTCGACTGGATCGTCAACGCTCAGAAGTCCCGCGAGCGCATCCGCAATACCCCGGCACGTTCGGCCGATACGACCCCTTACGGCAAGTACGGCAGCCTGACCCGGGCCGACTTCGCTGCGTTGCCGCCCGCCCGGCAGCGGGAGATCGCCGCCGAACTGCATCACGCCCAGGCGGAAGCCCGGCGCACCGACGGCCGGGACGGTGGAGCGTCGCTACTCCTCGGCGCATTCGGGCTCGCGCTGACCCCTGCCGAACGCCAGGCCGCAAAGGTTGACACGCCGCGTGACAAGCCTCAGACTGGGGGTGTGAGCAACGCACCCACCACGGAGGCGACCATGTCGAACACCCCCGGCACCTTGAAAGTCAGCGACCGGATCATCATCGGCAACTCGCACGGCACCGTGTTGAGCAAGCCTGTGTCGGTGACGAAGTCCGACGGCACCGCCGCCTACTCGGTGCGCGTGCGGCGCTCCGACGGCCGGGAAGGCTCCATCACGGTCGACGCCGACAAGGAACTGACGGTCGAGCGGGCTGGCTCCCGGCTGGCCGACCAGCAGACCGCCGGGCATGTAGACCGGCCCGCTACCCCCGTCGCCCGCCCCACCGGCGGCAAGCCGAAGTCGAAGCTGACCCCCATCCAGGACGCCTCCTTGCGTCACCTGATTGAGCAGGGCTGGAAGGGGAACGGGAGCGAAGACTACGCGGCCCAGCGTGCATCATCCGAGAAGTACGGGGCGCCGGTACACACCTCCGGGGACACCATGAGCAAGCTCGAAGCCAAGGGCCTCGTCGAGTTCGCCACCCCGGCCGGAGAGCGCTTCCCGCGGTACGTCCCCACCGCGGCCGGCCGTCAGCACGTTGCCGACACCAGCCCGGCCGGGCCGCACGTGGAGAAGAAGGTCCAACTCACGGGCACCGTTGCCAGCGTCGGCAGCCGGCCCCGCACCGGCACCTGGGCCGGCGAGATCAAGGCCGACCGCAAGGAGCGGTTGAGCGACAAGGCGTTCACCGACCACGTCAAGATGCTCACCCTCGTGGCCGAGACCAGCGACCAGGTCAAGGCGTGGGGCTTCGGCGACTCGGACCGTCCCCTCCAGGTCGGTGACGAGGTCGTCACGCACACCTTCAACCGGTTCCGGCGTGGCATCGTTACCGGCGTCACCCGCGACGGCAAGGGCAACGCCCGCATCGCCTACGCAACCCCGTCCGGCGGGCACGCCCAGGAGACCACCGTTCCGCACGCCGAGGTGTGGCAGCTGGTCGACCCGGCGAAACGCCCCCGGGAGGGCCGGACGGCGGCGACCGCCCCGACCGCCGGGCCGGCCCGCCTGCGGGACCTGCCCGTGGGCACCACCGACGCCCAGGCGGCCAAGGCCATGCCCCGCCTCGACGGCGAGAGCGACCTGGCCTACCAGGTGCGCACCGTCACCGCCGAAGACACCGCCCGGCGCGTCCTCGACGGCTACAGCGCCGGGGGCCTGCGCGCCATCGCCCGTGACAACAACGTCACGGTCCGCTCCGGCGCCACCAAGCCGCAGTTGGTCGAGGCGCTCCTGGACGCGCTCCGACGGCGGTGGCGCGACTCCCGGGCTTTCGACCCGCGGTAGTTGACACGTCGCGTGACAGGTGTGCTATGCTGGGGTCTCCACCAACAAGGAGGCCCCACATGCGTAGCTACTCCACCAATGGCCTGGAGATCCGCGTTGGCGACGGCGGCCGCACCGCGGTCCGCTACTACGTAAGCCGCATCAACGGCCGGGGCTGGCACTGGGACGCCTACCTTGGTGATCTCGGTGGCATCTCTGCCGGGTACTCCCCCGTCCTCCTGCCCACTCGTGATGCCGCCGTGACCGCCGTCGCTCAGCACTACGCAACCCGGCTCGGCTACTGACCCACCCACCACGAAGGAGATCACCATGTTTCCCGGTGCAGGCGAGCCGGTCAGCTGGGACTACCCCGGCTACGACGAGGGCCCCGACCCTGACGACTTCGACCAGCCCGACGACTTCGACGAGGACGGCAATCCGGAGTGGACCGTCTGCGACGAGTGCGGCAACGAGTACGAGGACGGCGACCCGGAAATCACCCAGCACAACATGGACACCGGCCACAACCGCTGGAGCTGACCAGCGAGGCGCAACCCAGGAACCCCCGGCCGGCGGCCGGGGGTTCTTCCTGTTCGTACGCCTGTTCGGCTACCCTGATCACGACGTGACGTCAGCCCGTGATGGGCACGAACAGGAGGCCGGTCGTGACGACCACTGCAGTACGCCCCGGGCTGCTCGCGGCCCTTTCCCCCTTCACCCCCGTTGGCTGGACCAGCGGCGGCACCCCCGTCTACGCCGCCCAGGGTGGCCGAGGTGGCGGCGGCATCCAGTTCGCCGTCGGCGACGACGACGGCGCCGACCCCGAATTCGACGACGAGCACGACGACGCCGAAGACGACGACGAAGACGAGCCGGCCGCCCGCGGCAGGCAGCGCCGCACCACCCAGGGCGACGGCGACGACGGCGACGAGGACTGGACCCCGCCCGACCGCAACTCCTACGAGCGGCTCACCTCCGCGCTGAAGCGGGCCAACTCCGAGGCCGGGAAGCGCCGCCGGGTCGGCAAGGTCATGGATCGCCTCGGCATCAGCGACCTCGACACGTGGCTCACTGAACGCGGCATCGACCCCACCACCGGCCAGCCCTACGGCAGTGACGTCGTCGACCCCGGCGACGCCGACGACGAGCCGGCCGGGCGCCGTGCCGACGACTACGAGCGCGAAGAGGACGTGCGGCCCCGCCGCGACGACGACGAACGCACCGCCCGCCAGCGCGACCGGCAGACCGCCCGGCAGATCCTCACCGCCGAGCAGCGCGGCCGGGCCGCCGCCCGCGACGAGCTGATGCCCGCCATGGCCGAACTGGCCGCGCGGACCGCGATGCGCGACGCCGGGTTCACCGGCACCCCCCAGCAGCTGGAGAAGATGCTGCGCACCATCGACCCCGACACGATCGAGTTCGATTTTGACGGCGGCTCGTTCGAGCTGGTCGGCATCGAAGAGGCCATCGAGGAGTTGCGTACCGACTTCCCTGAGCGGTTCGAGGCCCGCACCAACGGCCGGGCGGCGCGGCGTACCACCGCCAACGGCCGGGCCACCCGCGGCGCCCGGGAAGTCGACGGCGGCGACCGCGGGCGCCAGCCCCGCAAGGCTCTGGGCTGGGCCGAGCAGATGGTGGCGCAGATGGAGCGGCGCGGCCGATAGCTCGCCGCCGTCGGCCGGCTGCGGTATCGTGCACACCGACTGATCAACCCTGGGGGTGCGCCGTGGACCTGAGCCTCAGCGATGCTGAGCGGCTCTTGGCTGCCCTTGCGGCCATCGCCCGCATCGAATCCAAGATCGACACCCTGGGAGACTCCATGGCATCCGCCGCACAGCAGCTCACCGACCTGAAGACCCAGCTCGCCGACACGACCGCCGACGTGCTCGCGAAGATCCAGCAGCTCACCGACCAGCTCGGCCAGCTGCCGCCGGACGCGCAGGCCACCCTCGACGACATCAAGGCGGGCGTGCAGCAGCTCGACGACGCCGTCGGTGACGCCGACGGCTCCGACACGCCGGCCGAGCCGGTCTGACAGCCGCCCGAAGACGGTAGGCCGGACCTGCTCCGGCCAGGCCTGGGAAGAGAAGCCCCCGGTTCCCCGCCGGGGGCTTTTCCGTGCCCACCAACCGGATCGGCGAAGCGGGCCATTGGCCCGATGAAACGCTTGTGCTAACGTTCTCGATCAGGTAAGGCGCCAGCTTCCGCCCGTGACGGGCCAGCGTGGACCGCCCCGTCCCTCGCTCGCGATGAGCATCGAAATCATCCGATGTGCGCGAGCGAAGGGAATCAACATGCAGCGCACCAATGCCCGCGTGCAGTGGGAGATCACCGCCGACCGGGACGCGCTCAAGTCCGGGATCATCGGCTTCACCCGCGGCGGTGAGCCGGTCTATGCGGCGGCCGGTGGTGTCAACCAGGACGTCAGCGTCTGGATCCCGATCGAGTACGACTCCAACATCATCCAGCGGGTGCTGATGGAGTCGGTCATGGAGTCGCAGGCGCGGCGCGTGCCGATGTCCTCGAAGACCAAGTCGATCCCGCGGTCGGCCGGCATCACGGTCACCGCCGGAACCACGTACGTCTCGGACACCAGCACCAACGACGACGTCACCCTCACCGCGCGGCGGTTCATCGCCCGCGTGACGGTCGACGAGGACGACCTGGCCGACGTCTCCACCCGCCTCGACATGCTCGGCGCGAAGGCCCTCGACTGGGCGATCTCCTACGCCGACGTGTTCGACAACGCGTGCCTGGGCGTGACCGGCACCGAGAACGGTACGACGGTCCCGTTCACCTCGGCGTACAAGGCGCTGCGCACCACCAACTCCGGCACCTCGTACACCGCCGACGCGAACTACCTGACCTGGGACGACGACCTGATCAGCGTCCCGACCTCCCCGGCCGGTACGTCGCTGTACGAGAAGCTGTCGGCCCTGTTCAAGCTCGTCGAGACCGGCAAGTACTGGAACCAGGCGGACATGATCGTCGTGGCGGCGCCGGGCTGGCGCGACGCGCTGCGGCTCTGTGTCGACGCCCAGGGCCGCCCGATCTTCCAGCCGGGTTCCGGTCAGGGCGCGCTCCTGCCGGGCAACGGTACCCCCGACGTGCTGTTCCAGACCCCGGTGTACTGGTCGCGTGGCTGCAAGACCTCGGCCACCAACTCCGGCTCCCCGGCGGGCAACGACCTGCTGTACTTCGTCAACCGGCGGCACCTGGCCCGGGGCGACCGCTCCGGCCCGGAGACGCTGACCGACGACGCGCGCGCGCAGGACGACACGGACGACTACGCTATGAAGTTCCGTACTCGCCGTGCGTTCAAGTTGACGCACGAGAAGGCGGCTGCGGTCCTGGAGCGGATCACCGACTAAACGCGCCCGAAGGGCTGCCCACATCGGGCATGACCAGGGGCGACGCGGGGAAATGGACCGGCGGCGGACAGGGGCCGCCGCCGGTCCGGCGCATCCAGGAGGAGGTGTGACGGTGGCCACTATTCAACAGGACATTACGTTGAGTATCGGTCGGACGTTCACCCTCTCCGTGGTCTGCGCCGCCGAAGACCCGGACACCCATGAGGTGGAGCTGCGGGATCTGACCGGCTGGACCGGCGCGATGCAGATCCGGGCCTCCGCCGAAGCGGAGGTCGTGCTCGCCGAGGCCGATGTGACGATCGACGTCGCCACGGCCACGGTGACCGCGACCATCCCCGACGAGGACACCGCGACGATGACGTGGCGGTCCGGCGTCTACGACCTGATCATCACGAACGGGATCGACGTCGATCCCCCACTCGTCGAGGGGGCCGCCCGGCTCCGGCGCGGCGTCACAAGGTAGGAGCGGCGATGAGCACCGAGGAAAACCCAGACCTGTATGCGGAGATGCTGCTCGCCATCGAGCACGTCTCCTGCCCACTGCCGAGCTGCCTGGTCGCCGTGACCGTGCCGTGCCCGAACCGGCCCGAAGAGGCGCCCGCGCACCGGCAGCGTGTCGGCGCCTACCGCGCGTGGCTGGAGGGAGGCGGCGGTGCCTGAGCAGGAGACCCCCGCGCAGTTTCTGGCCCGGATGCGTTCCGTGGGCGTCATCGGTCAGCGCACCCGCGCGGTCGTCAAAGAGGGCCGCCGCGCCGACGGCGTGCGCGTCAAGGCCACCACGGACGAGCTGGGCAACACCACCACCGAGCACAACGTGAAAGGCGACCGGGTCGACGTGCTGATCCGGCCGGACACCGTCAAGCTCAAGATCGGGGTTCAGCAGTGAGCGAGCCAGGGGCGCGCCCCACCTTCGCGGAGCGGCTGGAAGACCCGCTCTCGCACTTCCCATACAAGCACGACGAGGCCCTCGCGGCCGCCGGCAGTGACCCGGCCGCCGTGGCCGAGGTCGACGCCACCGCGGCGTACGTGGCCGCCCAGGAGGCCTACCTGCGCGATCCGTCCGAGGAGACCCGCGCGGCCGAGCGCGAGGCGGCGCAGGCCCTGCAGGACGTCCGCCGGGAGCGGCGCCAGGCGCGCGAGCCGCAGGCCGAGCCCGACGACGAGAACACGGAGGGCTGATAGATGGCTGTCACCGTCTCGGGCCTGTACGTAGCGAACATGATCGATGTGTTCGATGCTACGCAGCTGGCCATCGACCTGTCGCTGACCTCGCACAAGATCGCGCTGCTGAGCAACGCGGCGACACCGAACTTCTCCTCCGATGTCACCTGGAACAGCACCAACGAGGTATCCGGCACCGGCTGGGCCACGGGCGGCGTGGCGCTGTCCGCGGCGGCCGCGGGCGCCACCTCCACGGCGCCGACCAACACCGAGTCGCCGACCGGTAGCCAGATGTACGACATGGGCGACATTTCCGTCGCCTCGACCACCCTCACCAACGCGCGCGCGGCCCGCATCTACGCCGACGCCCTCGCGGGCGACAACCTCATCGTGCTGGTCAACTTCGCGGCCGACTACAGCACCGTCAACGGCACGTTTGGTATCGTTTGGGCATCGACTGGTGTCTTTGCGGTGGACTGGACGCCGTAGCCATGGACTACTACCTCACCACCCCGCTCAGCCGGTTTCACACGGCCGTCGGTGCCACGTTCGCATCGTTCACCACGAAGCAGGACGTCAGCCCGCAGCCCATGCCGGTCATGCCCGCCACCCTCGCGCGTGCGGGTTCCAAGCTGTGGATCAAGGCCAACGGCGAATTTTCGACGACCGGCACGCCCAATATCACCCTCGGCCTGTTCATCGGCAGCCTCGCCAACCCGTCGGTGATCACGACCGATATCGCGCTGTCGTCGGTGATCACCACCGGCTCCGGCGCGGCCGCCTGGCCGTGGGAGATGGAATGGCAGGGCCTGTTCACCAGCGACCTCGGATCGAACAACGTCACCGGCTCCGGTGAGCTGAAGCTCGGCACGTCGCTGACCGCGTGGACGTCGACCCCGATTCCGGTCACGCAGGCGCTGCGCACGTTCACGTGGGACACCACCGCGGCCAAGGCCATCGGCGTCTCGGCCACCTACTCCGCCTCGTCCGCGTCGAACACTGTCAAGGTCAACAACCTCGTAGCGTTGCTGCAGAACTGACCGGCCCGCCCGCGCCCTAGCCGAGGGAGGTTCGGCCCGTGTCGCTCTCCTGGCCGAACGTGACCGGCACGGTGATCAACTGTTCGGTTGGCACCCTCGGCACCATGACCGCCGGGACCATTGTCGGCCTGGTCAACATGGCCAGCAACACCGGCGGCGTAATGTCGCTCGGCGTCACGTCGAGCAGCTTCGACCGGCAGATCGTCGCCGACACCGGCGAGTGGTTCGGCGGCGGCGACTTCTCCGGCTTCACCGGTACCCCCGGCGCCGTCGTTGCCGGGAACTGGCAGCTCATCGGCGTCAGCTGGACCAGCGGCAGCATCTACCGTTGGCACTTCTGGGACTACACCGCCAACAGCGCCAAGGTCCACACCAACGGCAGCGGCACCCACTCGGCGCCCGGCACGATCACCTCCGTGCAGCTGGGCAACGCCGAGGTCCGCGGCAACGGCCTCATCGCAGCCTTGGCCGTGTGGACGCGCGAAATCACCGACGCCGAGTTCAACTCGTTCTGCACAGCCAACCTCGCCGACTGGATGGCCACCACCGGCGGCGCCCCGGCGGCCCTGTGGGCGATGAACGTCGCCGCCGCCTCCGTGGTCGACGCCACCGGCAACGGCGCCAACGCATCCAGCGTCGTCGGCACCATCAGCACCGGCGCCGACCCACCCGGGTTCAACTACGCGCTGACCGGGGCGGCGCCGCCGCCGGCACCACCCCGGTACCCGCCGCTGCCGCTGCTGCAGCAGATCGCCGCCGCCACCGAGGCCAAATGGCGGGCTGCGTCCGCCATCACCAACATCGACCAGACGATCTCGACTGCCACCGTCACCGCGACTGCCACCGTGCCCGCCCCGGCCGTCCAGGCGGGCTCTGCGCCCGCCCCAGCCACGGTCGCCGCCGTCGCCGCCGTGGGCGCGCCCACGATTCAGCTGTCGGTGGCCATCGCGCCCGCCACGGTCGCCGCGGTTGCCGGCGTCGGCACGGCCACCCCAAACACCGGCGAGACCGTCGCGGCCACGACCGTCGCCGCCGTGGCGTCCGTGGGGGCGCCGACGCTGCGAGCCGATCAGACCGTCACCGCGTCCACGGTCGCGGCCGTCGCGACGGTCGGTGCGCCCACCGTGCGGCTGTCGGTCGTCATCACGCCCGCGACGGTGGCGGCCGTCGCCACCGTCGGCAGCATCACCTTCGCATCCGGGGTCAGCGTCAGCCCGGCCACGGTGGCCGCCGTCGCTTCGGTGGGCGCGCCCACCGTGCAGGCCGGGGCAGCGCCCACGCCCGCCACTGTGGCCGCTGTCGCCACGGTCGGCGCCCCGGCGGTCAACACCGGCTCCACGGTTGGCGCCGCCACTGTGGCGGCCGCCGCCACCGTCCCGGCCCCGGCGGTGTCCGCTGGCGGCTCCGCGAACGTCGCGCCCCCCACCGTCGCCGCCGTCGCTACCGTCGGCTCGGCCGTTGTCAACACCGGCAGCCGGGTCACCGCCGCCACAGTCGCGGCGGTGGCGGCCGTCGGCGCGCCCGCGGTGGCAACCGGCAGCACCGTCACTGCTGTGACCGTGGCCGCCGTCGCGATCGTCCCGGCCCCCACCCTGCAGGCCGGGACTACCGTGATAGCGGCCACCGTGGCCGTCGCGGCCACGGTGGGCTCGCCCACGATCGCTGCTGGCGCCGTGGCCAGCCCGGCCACCGTGGCCGCCGTCGCTACCGTCGGCGCCGTCACCGTGCGGCTGTCGGTGGCGATCGCCGCGGGCACCGTGCAGGCGGTGGCGGCCGTCGGCACCGCCACGGTCAGCACTTCCGGTGCGGCGACCGTGTTCGCGGCCACCGTGCAGGCCCTGGCCGCCATCGGCGTTGCCGTGGTCAGCGCGGGCGGCAATCCACCGGCGACGGAGCTGTTCCATGTCACCGCGGCCCCGCTCGTGCACGTCGCCACCACCCCGCTCGTGCATGTTCGGAGCGGATGACCGAGGTGGGCGGTCCGGTGGGCGACTAGCGGGCCACGGACGGCCAGTGAGTTTCGTACGCATGTTCGCTACGATGATCGGCGAAGGAGGCACCCATGCACCCCGACACCATCCCGTCCGGCGCGGACCCCGCCGACGCCGACACCACCGAAGAGATCGTGCCCGACTACTCGCGGCTCGGCTTCCGTGACCTGCGCAAGCTGGTCAAGTCGCGCGGCATGCCCGCCGACGGCCGTCAGCCGGAGCTGATCGACAAGCTCAAGGCGTGGGACGCCGAATACGACCAGGCCCCGGACCTGACGGTGCCCGAAGGCGACGACGAGTTCGACCTGCTCGCCGACGACGAGCCGGGCCATGCGCCGGTCGCACCCGCCCCGCCCCCTGCCACCCCGAACCCTGCACCGACGGCGACCGAACCACCCACCCCGGCCCCCGGCCTGGGGGCGCAGGCTCCGACCGGCGGCGGGGAGGGTGCCTCCGCCCCGCCGCCGGGAGGTCTGCCCCGGGCCGCTGACGACCGCGGGCGCGCCGACCTGAGCGCGCGCGAAGGCGTCGTGCGGGTCGGTGAAGGCTACATCGCCGACGTGCGCGGCTTCCGGCACGAGTTCCTCATCGACGGTCGCGACATCACCGACGATGATCACTTCCGGTTCATCGCCGAGACGCACCAGGCGGCCCAGCGGGCCGGCTACCAGACCAAGGGTGGCATCGGCATCGGCCAGCGCATCGGCTACGCCGACCGGGACGGCCGGCGCACCGTCATCTACCAGGTGCCGCTGCGCCGCCAGCAGTAGCCCGACACAGCACGGGGAGGGAGCCACCATGGCCTGGGCCACCGATGAGGACGTGTACGACGTGACCGGCCGGGAGGCGTCCCCGGAGTCCCTGGCCGCCGCCCACGTGATCGTGGAGATCTTCGCCGGCACGACCTCGATCGCCACCGACGACGGGTTGGTGTCGAGCCGGAACCTGCGCCGCCTCACCCAGGCCACCGCCTTCCAGGCGGTGTGGCTCGACACCCACCCGGATGCCCTGGACGCCATGGACGTCGAGGGCATCTCCCAGGACGGGCTGAACGCCACCTACGCCAATGTCAACGCGCATCTGCTCGCGCCCCTCGCGAAGCGCTGCATCGACCGGCTGTCGTGGAAGGCGCAGATCCGCGTCGGCCGGGGCAACTGGTCCCGGCGGCACGTGTCGGACCGCGGCAACCGCGACTCCGCGGTGCGCGACGATCAGTACGAGTGGAGTCCCCTGCCGTTCGGGTCGACGCCCAGCCAGGCGCAGAGCTACCCGGGGCACTGAGGGGGCTGCGATGCACGCCACGACCACGATCAGCATCATGCGCGGCACGGTGACCGGCCCGTACGCCGACGACCTCGACTCCGACGAGGTCGTCGACTCGAAGATCCCCGCCTCGATCCTGGCCCGGCCGGTCACCGGCGCCCGCCCGGCCAGCGGGCGCACCGACACGCAACGCACCCATGCCCTGCGGGTGTGGAAGGCGGTCGACCTCCGCCAGGACGACCGGGTGCGCGACGAGCGCACCGGCGCCGTGTATTCGGTGCTCACGGCGGCCGAGGCGACCAACAACGTCGCGCCCAGTGGTTCGCGTTTCGATGTCCAGCGTGTAACCTGATCACCAGGATTTTCGAACACACGTCCGAAAATTGACACGCGATGTGTCACCCCCGGGCAGACCGGCGGGCCCGCAGGCGCCGCAACCCGCGGAGGGGGTGGTGAGGTGGCACGCGTCCGGGTCAACCGGAACTGGGAGTCGTGGTTCCTCGCCCATGTCGGCGCCCAGGTCAAAGCCATCACCGAGGCGGTTGCCGACGATGCGCGGGCCGGGTGCCCGATCGACTCCGGCGACCTCGTCTCGACCATCGCCACCCGCTACCCGGGCAAGCTGCACGGCATTGTGAAGGTGGGCGGCCGCGGGCCGCTCGCGCACGACGTCGACTACTGGGCGGCCGTCGAATACGGTTCGGCACCGCACTGGATCGTCAGTCATGGGAGGTGGTCACTGCGCTCCGATGAGGGTGTCTACTTCGGCCGCCGCGTGTGGCACCCCGGCACCGAGGCCCAGCCGTTCATGCGCCCGGCGCTGTTCCGGCGGCGGAAGCTGTCCCGCGCGCGCGTCGGCGCGATCACGGCGGGCCTGCGATGACCACCCCGTTGACCATCCCCCGGCGGGCCAACCCTGAGCTGGTGGCCGCCGCCTACGTGCGCGCCATCGTCGCCGCCTACGACACCGCCGTCGGTGCGGTGCTGCAGGGCCCCGACCGGGAAACCGGCCGGATCACCTGGTCGTCCGCCGGATTCCTCCAGATCACCGGCATCACCGGCGCCGTTGACCCGAACGTGCCGATCCGACGCAGCGTGGTCAGCCTTGACGCGTGGGCCGCCCCGGTCGGGCAGGGCAAACGCCCGCCGTGGGGCCTCGCGTTCGCCCTCGCCGAACTGATCATCGCCGCCACCTACGACACCACCCTGCACGACACGCACGCCGTGGTGACGCTGCCGACCGGGTTCCCGCAGGCGCGGGTCACCGGCTTCCGCGCGCTCACCGAACCGGCGCGGCGGCCCGCCGACCCGTCCGACTACGCCCGCGTGGGGTTCGACGCGGAGTTTTTCTGGCATGGGCTGGGGTCCTCGTGGACGGTATGAAGACCTGCCGCCGATGTGAGGCCGAGAAGCCCGCCGGGGACTTCCGCGGGCAGCGCCGGGCCTGCCGCCCCTGCGAGCAGGCCGAGAAGGCGATTGCGCGGGCCAAGGTCGACCGGGCCCCGGTGATCGACGTGCTCAAGACCTGCTCGAAGTGCGGCGAAGAGAAGGCGTGCGAGGAGTTCTCGTACGACCGGCGCGCTGTCGACGGACGGCACGCATGGTGCAACCCCTGCGCACGGGTGAAGGCGAGCCTACGTCGTGCCGAGCGTCCAGAGCTTCAGCGCGCGGCCACCCGCAAGTACAAGCTCAAGAACCCGGAGTACACGCGAGATGCGTTCCGGAAGTACGACATTCAACGACGTTTCGGCATCAGTGCCGAGGAGTACGACAGCAAGAGATCGTCAGTTACGCGATGTGCAATTTGCGAGACGGAGGAGCCCGGAAAACGGGGTTGGGTTCTTGACCACTGCCATTCTTCGGGGGATGTCCGAGAGTTCCTGTGCACGCAATGCAACACCGGACTTGGGCTGTTCAAGGATGACCCTGACCGGCTCCTAGCTGCTGCGATGTACATTATGCGGCATCAGAAAACGCTAGAGAAACTGTTGCCAGGAATGGCCGAGGAATAGGGGAACGACAATGGCGAATGGTCAGGCTTTTCAAGTAATTCAAGGTGCCGCCAAGCTCTACACCGGCGTTTTCTCATTGACCGCCGCGAATGAGCCCGCCCTGTCGGCGGTCAACTCGGCGCCGCAGGCGTCGGCGTGGACGTACGCCGGTTTCACCTCCGACGGCATCACCGTCACGATCAACCAGTCGTTTTCCGAGATGCGCGTCGACCAGCTGGCCGACCGGATCGGCACGAAGACCACCGAGCGTGAGGTGCAGATCCAGGCCAATCTCGCCGAGGCGACCCTCGCGAACCTGGCCCTCGGGTTCAACGGCGGCACCATCACCACCGCCGCGGGCTACAGCTACTACGAGCCGATCTACGACGGTACCGAGCTGCAGCCGGTCTACATCCCGATCATCCTCGACGGCTACGCCCCGGCGAACAGCGCGGGCGTGGTCAAGCGGCGCCGCATCCTGCTGCGCAAGGCGATCAGCACCGAGAACGTCGAGCTGGCCTACAAGAAGGACGAGCTGACCCTGGTGCCGGTCACGTTCACCAGCCACTACATCAGCGACACCGTCGCCCCGTTCCGCATCATCGACGAGGCGTAAGACCTCGCCCGGCCGGGGCTACCGCTCAGCACCAGATCCATCAACGAGCATCACCAAAGGGAGGCACACCCATGGCAGGAATGAGCCCGGCCAAGACCGCCCGCAAAGCGGCGAAGCCGCCAGCCGGTACGGGGACTGTACGCACCCCGCGCGCGGTCCCGGTGCCGGTCGGCGAGGAGCCGCCGGAGCTGCGCGACTTCTACGGCGACGGCCCGCCGAAGCTGTCCCGGCCGCGTGGCGCCGGGACGACCGGCGTCGACAGTGATCTGAGCCTCGACTTCGACACGAAGACCGAGGCTCCGGCGATCCCCATGGAGAAGCTGTTCTCCATCGACGACGTTGACTACTTCTGGCCGATCGAGTTTCCGCCCGCCTACTCCCTCGTCTACCTCGACGCCCTGGAGCAGGGCCGCGACATCGCCGTCGGCAAGGCCCTCAAGCTCGCCGTCGGCTACGGCTGGCAGGCCCTCATCAACCTGGCCGAGACCCGCCCCGACCTGATCACCGACCGGCATCTGCAGGTGCTCATGGACCGCTGCCTCACCCGGATCATGGGCTCCATCGAGGAGAGCGGGGAGGGAAATGGGTAAGGCGCGCTGAGCAGGTCGGATGGGTCATCGACCACCTCGATGACATCGAATCCGATCTCTCAGCCATCCACCGCATCGACGACATGTGGGGGATGGAGGCGGGCAGGTTCTACCGGTTCGCGCGCAGGCTCCCCGCCTACCAGGGGGCGATGCGGGCCAGGGCCGAACGCCTCGCGCATGAGCAGGAACGACGCAAGGAAGCGGGCCTCCCGGCCCGCGGCTCCGCCCCGGTGGCTGTTGGCGCCGGGGAGCTGAGCAAAATCCCCGGCCTGGCCGGGGCGGCGGCCGAAGGACTGATCCAGCTCGGTTAGGACGGGAGGGCACGTGGCGGAAGGCTTCAAGATCGCCGACGGCTACCTTGACATCGAGGCCGATGTCGACCACGCCCTCAAAGATGTGCGTCGATTCTTCAAGGAGATCGACGGCGAGCTTTCCGCCGAGGAGCAGGCGTTCAAGAAGTCCGGCGAGAAGTCCGGCAAGACCTACGCCGAGAGCATCGAGCGCTCCGCCAAGATCGATACAACGTTCCGGCGGCTCACCGGCCGGGCCCTCGACGCCGCGCAGGGCGAGAGCAGCCGGCGCGGCGGTCTGCTCGGCGCGCTCATGGGCGGCGGCGGCCGCGACCACCGCCTGCGGGACCTACTACCCAACCGCAGCGTGTTCGCGCGCATGTTCTCCGGCCTGAAGGCGGGCGGCCGGGCCCTCATGTCCGGCCTCGGCGACCTGTTCTCCGGCGGCGCCAGCCTGTTCAAGGGCATCACCAAGGGCATCACCGAGGCGTTCAGCACCGGCCTCGACCAGGCGCAGCAGCTATGGAAGAGCGCATCCAAGGCCTTCGAACAGATCGGCTCGATCGGCAGTGGCGTCGGTAGCGTGGTCCAGTTCGCCGCGATGGGAATCGCTGTGCCACTCGTGCTCGGTCTTGCCGGGGCGCTGCTGCACCTGTCCGCAGCGCTGCTGGCGCTGCCCGCGGCCGCCGCGGTCGCCGTGGCCGCGATCGCGCCACTCATCGTGGCCTTCAAAGGCTTCGGCGAGGCGGTGTCGGCCGGCCTGTCCGGCGACACCGAGAAGTTCAACGAGGCGCTGAAGAAGCTCAGCCCCAGCGCGCGGTCGGTGGCGAAAGACGTCGTGGCCCTGGGCCCCGCGTTCTCCAAGCTGCGCAAGGTGGTGCAGGAGAGCCTGTTCAGCCAGCTGGTAGGCCAGCTGAGCAAGCTCGGAACGACCCTGCTGCCCGCGCTGACCGTCGGCATGTCCAGCGTCGCCGGGGCCCTGGGGCACCTGCTGAAGCTGTTCGTCGGGCTGATGTCCACGCCCGACACCATCAACATGATCAACAATCTGTTTGCCACGACGACCCGCATCATCGACACCATGGCCGAGCCGTTGATCAACCTGTTCGGCGGCCTGTTCGACCTGATCAACGCCGGGCTTCCGTGGGTGGAGAAGTTCACCCACGTCCTGGCCAACGGCCTCCAGGCCGCCGCCGACTGGCTACAGAAGATCTCCGCGCCGGGCGGCAAGTTCACCAGCTGGATGGAGCGCGCGTGGAACGTCGGTAAGCAGCTGTGGGAGGTTCTGAAGAATCTGGGTGCGGTTGCGTTCACCATGCTCGACGCGTTCGGTGACGAAGGCACCGACACGCTGACCGGCATGGCCGACGCGCTGCGCAAGATGAACGAGTACCTGCACTCCGCCGAAGGCGCCGAAACCTTGCACAACCTGGGCGTCATCGTGCACTGGGCGGGCAATGCGTTCGTCTTCTTCCTCGGGACCCTGGTCAACGCCTGGAAGGGATTGAACGCGGTCTTTTCCTTCGTGCGCGGCATCGGCCCATTCTTCTCCGGCCTTTGGGATGACATCGTCGGCGGCGTCAAGGCCGTCGGCCACTGGTTCGCCGACCTGGGTCGCACCATCTGGGGCGGCATCACCACCGCCTGGAACGCCGTGGCGGGTTTCGGCCAGGCCATCTGGAACGCACTCACCATCGCCTACAACGCCGTGGTCGGCGCGGGCAAGGCCGTGATCGACTGGTTCGTCGCCCTGCCGGGCGTCGTCGGCGGCTTCATCATGTCCCTGCCCGGCATGATCGGTAGCGCCATGGCCAATGTCGCCGCGACCATTCAGTACGGCCTCGGCTACCTCGCCGGCCTCATGGTCCGATTCTGGACCGTCGACCTCCCCGGCTGGTTCCGTTCCGCCTGGGAGTCGGCGAAGAACTTCACGATCACCGGCATGATGGCGATCATGGGGTGGCTGAACGCCCTCCCCGGCCAGATCAGCAGTGGGTTGAGCCAGCTCGGCGACGCCATCGGCGGCTGGTTCTCCCGGGCCTGGGCCTGGGCGCAGGAGGCCACCATCACCGGCATGATGGCGGTCATCGCCTGGGCGAACTCGCTGCCCGGCCGGATCAGCAGCGCCTTCTCGCGACTCATGGACGCCATCGGCGGCTGGTTCTCGCGCACCTGGGATCAGGCGAAAAACTCCACCCTCAACGGCATGATGGCCGTCATGGGGTGGATCAACTCCATCCCCGGCGCCGTCGGGCGGGCCCTGTCCGGCGCCGGACACTGGCTGTACGACGCCGGCAGGGACATCCTTCACGGCCTGGTCAACGGCATCGCCGACACCCTCAGCTGGGCGGTCAACGCGGCCCGTGACGCAGCGAGCCGGATTAAGCGCGGCTTCCTCGACGCGCTGGGCATCGCCTCCCCGTCGCAGGTGATGCGCATGGAGGTCGGTCGGTGGATCCTGCCCGGCGTCATGCAGGGCATCAAAGACACAGAGCCGCGTTTCGACGACTACCTGGGCGCGTCCGCCGACCGGATCCGCGGCGGCTTCCAGCCGGTCGTGAACGTCGCCGCACCGAACGTCTCCGTCGGCGGCACCACCCTGCTCGTCGACCTCGGCGACGGCATCCGCCAGGCCGTCCCGGTACAGATCATGCGCAACCCACAGGTCGTGGCCTCGGCGGCGAACGTCGGCAACCGGCAGCGGGCCGCGTGGACCAACACCGGCCGCCCCGTCATCACCGGCACCGGAGGCTGACATGGTCGCTGACGCCCGCATCTACCTGGGCCGGCCCGGCGCGCTCGCCGCGCTGCGTTCGCCGCGCGGCACCTTCGAGGCGACCCGGCAGCGTCGCACGGCCGCCTTCGAACTGGGCGTCGGCGGCGCCTCCGTCGACCAGATGATCGGCGGCGCCCGCACCTACACGATCAACTACGAGCAGCTGACCCGGGACGACTGGACAACCCTGCAGGCCTACCTCGACGGCCTCGAAGGTCCCGGGCCGTTCGCGCTGCTCGACCCGGGCCAGCGCAACATGCTGCCCGGCAACATCGCCGGGGCGACCAGCGTCACCAACTCCCCGACCGGCGGCCCCGCCGGGGACTTCGAGCTGCTCGGCCTGTTCGACGACTACAACCGGGCGCCGGTGGCCAGCGGCTGGGGCACCACCCCCACGGGTCAGGTGTGGACGACTACCAACGCGGCCGAACACGCCGCCACCGGCTCCGTCGGCACGCAGCGGCAGACCAGCGTCAACGCCTTCCGGTCAGCCGTCGCCGACATCGGATCCACGGATTTCAACCTGACGGTCGACGTGTCGATCGACATCGCCAGCGCCAGCGGCGCATCGGTGACGGCGTGGGTGTGCGGGCGGTACCTCGACGCCAACAACTACTACACCGCGCGGCTGAGCGTCACCACCGCCGGGAACGTGCTGTTCGGCATCTTCTCCCGCTCCGGCGGGACGCTGAGCAGCGCCCTCGGCACCGGCTCCGTCACCGTCGGCACCGGCCACCAGTCCGGCGAGGTGTGGCGCATCCACTTCACCGGCACCACCACATCCCTGACCGCTTCGGCGTGGCTGCGGGACAGCGCCGACGAGCCCAGCGCACCGCAGGTCGCCGCCACCGACGGCACGCTGACCACCGGCACGAACATGGCCCTACTGTCCCGGCTGGAGACCAGCAATACCAACACCCTGCCGGTCACGTTCACCTGGGACAACGTCACCGCCACCCCGGCGTGGGCGGCGATGACGTCGAGCACCGCCTATACCGACGCCGGCCCGCGGGTGTTGGCGCTCACCTTCACCGGCGCCCCGTCCGGGGGCACCGTCATCGGGGTTGGGTGGCCCAGCTCCACATTCGCCTACGGTGTGCCCGTGGTCGCCAACCGTGCGGTGTGTTTCTCCTGCTGGGTCCGCGGCGGAGGCACCGACGCGATCACCACGTGGACGCCGAAGATCGTCTGGCGGGATGCTGCCGGCGCCGTGGTGAGCACCACGACCACCGGTTCCGGCGCGATCACGTCCAGCTCCGGCGCGTTCGCGCAGATGTACGCCACCGGCACCCCCCCGGCGACCGCCGTCTACGCCGATGTGCAGGTCACCTACACCTCCGGGGCCACCTCCGGGGCGGTGGCCTACTTCCGGCGGTTCATGTTCAACGAGGGCGGCACCCCCGACGCCACCTGGGCGGTCGGTACCGGCGTCTGGCCGGTCACCGTGGTCTCCGGCACCGAGGCGTGGCCGTTCCTGTCGCCGGAGCTGCGTACCGGCCCGGCCGTCGTCTTCGTCGAGGACGTGAGCTGATGCAGGATTCAAGCGCCGCCTTCGATGCGGCCGTGACCACCCGCCGCCTGTGGATGCCGCCGCGGGTGCGCACCGACTGGGCCGACGACGGCTACGACGGCGACCACACCATCGACGACCTGAGCCCGCAGGTGGCCTCGAAGTGGACGGTTGCCCACGACTACGACGACGGCTACCCGGACGCGGTCAGCTTCATCTCCGGCTCGTCCACGCCGGAGATGGAGACCGAGCTGAGCGGCCGGACCGTCGGCGGGGTGCCACGGACCGCCACCGAGTACTGGTCGCCGCTGCGCACCGACTCACCGCTGTACGGCTACGACCGCGACCTCGCGCCGGTGACCCGGGACGTCGGCCTGATCACGGCCAACGGCCCGGAGTACGTGCGGATCTTCACCGGGCAGATGACCAACACCCCGGTCCGCGGTGGTGCAGTGCAGCTCAAGGCGCTGTCCGGGACCCGGCTCAAGCTCATGGCGCCGGTACTGCCGCCCGCGTTCTCCGGGGACCGCACCTGCGGGCTCTACAGCTGCTGGGTGGTGTCGTGGGTGCTGTTCACGTGCGGCATCTACGCCGGGCCCAAGATTCGTGAGGGTTCGACGACGCTCTACTACTCGATGCATGGAGCGTTCCGGCGCATGCTCGACGCCGGCTTTCCGTACGGCAACAACCTGGGCGGCGGTGAAGGCGCCCTCGCCCTGGAGGTCACCCCGAGCAACGGCTTTGGCGAGTTCATCGAAGACGGACTCGATTGGATCGACGGACCGTACGTGGCCGCCCCGGACCTTCTGCTGACCGCGGCCGTGTCCCGGCGCGCCTACCAGGTGGCCCCGCCGCTGGACACCTCCGACGGGCAGGCGCCCGCGTTCAGCCAGACCGGCAACGCCGGACGGTTGGAGATGTGGATCAAAGGCGACGCAGCCGACGTCAACAACGCTCCTGGCGGCTCCGCCTCGGTGTCCCGGCTTGCCGGGCTGCAGCTGCAGGTCACCAGCGGCTCCGGCCCGGTGGTCCAGCTCGGCGTCAACACCTCCCGGCAGGTGTACGTCTCCGTCTACGACGGCACCAACACCCGCGTGTTGACTTCGGCGTCGACACTGCCGACCGACGGCGGATGGTACTTCGTCGGCGCTGCCTACGACATGACCGTCGACAAGCTGTGGGTCAACCTCAACGGCACCGTGGCCTCGTCGAGCACAAGCATGCTGACCTCCGCCCTGCCCGCCACCGCCGACGCGTTCTACAGCAGTGGCACCTTCCTGCTGTCCTACCTGCCGTTCTCCGACGTGACGTTCTCGACCGGCGCTCAGGCCAACCCGGACAGCTACCCGCTGTGGCGCAACGACGCCAGTTTCGCACCGACCGCGCGGGTGAACCGCACCCCCGACAAGCTCGTGGCACTGGCTGAGACAACCCCGCGGGAGGCGTGGCAGATCATCGTCGAACACGCGCAGGCCAACCTGGCTGCGATGCGCTGCGACGAGCTGGACGCGTTCGAGTTTCTCACGCCCGGCTGGTGGGTCCGCGACGCGCAACAGGTCCGGGCCCCCATCGTCATCGACACGGCCCGCAACGCCGGACCGATGGACATCGACTACGACCCGACGAAGATCCGCAACACGGTCACCGTGAGCTACGGTGAGGCGAGCCTGCCGGTCTGGTCCGCCGAGTCCGGAAGCGCCCGTGCGGTCTTCCAGCTGGCCACCAACCAGGAGATCCGCATCTCCCCCGGCGTGACGACGATCGTGTTCACGCTGAGCACCCCGGCGGCCGCGGTCGGGACCACGTTCCAGCTGCTCGACGACATCACCGCGCCGCTCAGTGAGTCGACCATCGGCGTGGAGTCCTACGCGACGTTCAACTCGGCCCTCGACGGTACCGGCGCCTACCAGCGCACCGGCATCACGATCACCGTCACGTCCTGGAACGCGGGCGCCGTCACCTGCCGGTTCGTCAACAACACGGCGTCGAACTGGTACCTCGCCAACAATGTGAACGTTCCCGGGTTCGTGATCTCCGGCCTCCCGGTGTCAACCACCGCGACATTTGTCACGGACAGTGATGCAACGTCGGTGGCGCAGCGCGGTTCCCGCAGCCTGCCGGTGTCGGCGCCGGCCCTGCAGACTTCGGCCGGCGCCCGCCGCCTGGCCCGCAACCTGAAGATGAACCTGCGCAACCCGCGGGCCACGATCGGCGACGAGTCGACCGGCATCAACGTGACGGGGGACCCGCGGCGTCAGCCCGGCGACCTGACCGGCATCCGGGACACCGAAACCGGCGTCGGCGGCGACCTGTGGCGGCTGCAGTCGGTCCGGCACAGCGCCGACGGCGCCAGCTACACGCAGCAGGTGGTGGCGCGCGAGGTGTTCCCGATCTGCATCGTCGGGCAGGGCATCGTCGGGCAGTCCCTCGTCGGCCCGAGCAGCTGACCCGGCAGGCGAGCAGAAGATGGAGATAAGCCGATGGCTGTAACGTTCCCGATCATCTCTCCGGCCGACGGCGAGGTGCTCGACCCGGCGTGGTGCTCCGACGTCACCGAGGCCGTCAACACGTTGCGCACCGACACCGACGGCCTGGAACTGCAGCTGCGCCCGCAGAGTGCCTACTCGGCGTCGGCCTCCTCGGCGATCGGTACGACGATCACCGCCATTCTCACGCTGACCGGATGCGTGCTGACCACCGGCCGGGCCTACTCGGTGGAGAACGTGGGTGGTGTCGTCGCCGACACTACCGGCCGGTATGCCGACTTCGCCCTGTTCAAGACGAGCACCGCGGGTACCCAGCTGGCAGCCTTCTTCCGCACCCCCCAGGTCGGCGGCCCCGGCGTGCAGACCAACTGCTACGGCAAGGTCTACATCCGCAACTCCACCGCCGCCAATCTGACGTTCGACCTGGTGTTGTCGATCGTGGCCTCGGCCGGCACCGTCACCCACTACGCCACGTCGACATTTCTGCGGTCCCTCGTCGTCACCGACGTCGGGGCGGCCACCGACTGGCCGCTGGCGTTCGCCGTGACGTAACCGACCGCCGACCGGGCGCCGACCGGCGGCGTGACCAGTGGCGTGACAACCGGAACCCGATGTCGCACACTCGTACGAAAGAACGGAGGCACACAGTATGACGCAGGCTGAAGCTGAGCAGCTGTACACAGAGCGGGCCCACGGGCTGACCACGGAGATCCGCAACCGGCTGGAGCAGCAGGGCGTGCTGTCCGAATGGCACGCCGAACAGCCGTACACGCTGGTCGCCGACGTCGCCGGGGACAAGTACACCATCACCGTCACCCCGCCGGAGGCCTGACATGGCCTGGCGGGCGGCGCGGTCGCTGCTGGTGCTGCAACGGCAGCTGCAGGTGGCGGCCCCGCAAGCGGCCCCGCGCGGTGTTGGAGCCGGCACCCTGGACGCGAGCGCCTGGGGGCTCATCGGCGACGCGGAGCACGATCCGACGTCGGACCACAGCCCGCACGACTTCCCCGGCTGGGGCAACGACATCGTCACCGCGGCCGACTTCCCCAACGCCCCAGCCCTCGGCCTGGACGCGCACCAAGTGCTCGACGACATCCGGCGGTCGCACGACCCCCGGGCGAAGTACGGCATCTCCAACGGGAAGATCTTCTCCAACCACGACGTGTGGCAGGGCGGCGTGCTCTACGACGCATGGAGCTGGCGCCCGTATGTGACGAGCAGCGGCGGCCGCCCGGCGGACGGGCACTACACCCACGGCCACCTGAGCGTGGTCGGCGACAGGCGAGCCGACGGCGAACAGCCGTGGGCGATCAACGGCACGGCCGGCGGCGGCCAGGAAGATGAGGACGACATGGGCGCCAGCTTCGGCCCGATCGAGATCCAGCGCGAGGGCATCACCTCGCTGACCATCCCACCGGTTCAGGCCGGATTGGCTGACCCACGGCCCGCGTGGCTGAACCTCTGCAACGCCACCGGCGACGAGCCGTACCGGCTGCGCATCTGGGTGTCCAAGGGTGCCCCGAACGTGTGGGAGCCGCTCAAGGGCGACGGCTGGGTCAACGGTGAGCGGACCATGCGCGGCGGTGAGCGGGTCGGCGTGGAGCTGGGGAAGGGGACGGGCGGCCTCGACATCCGGCGCGTGCCGGTGGGGGCGGAGAAGGCCCCCTACGCCGGGCATCTCACGCTCGCGATCGAGCGCGGACGCGTCACCGGCTGACACTGTGCGGCGCCCGGTCACGGCGGGTAAGGGTACCGGTATGCGGAGGCGTGCGCGGCCGGTACCCTGCGGGCCAGGATCGGAGATCGTTGCACTACGGCAAGAATCGGGGGAGCCGTGGGCGTGCTGGAGGCGGTGCCCTTCGACAAACTGCTCGACGGCGGTGGCTGGGCGGTCGCATTCTGGGTCGTCTTCTACGTGGGCCGTATGGTGTACGTGGGGCGACTCGTCCCCTGGCGGACCCACGAGGCGACCGTGAAGGCTCTGGAGATCGAGCGGGAACGCAGCGCACTGCTCGTGCAGCAGCTCAACACGATGACCGATTCGATGGAGACGGTGGAGGCCCTCATCCGGGCTCTGCCGCAGCCGTTACCGTTGCCTCCCGCCCGTGGTCCGCGTCGTGCTGGTGGTGAACGGTGATGCCGTGGCGCTGGGGTTGGCCTCCATGGGAGCCGGAGCGGCTGCGCGCCGATCGGCAGGAGGCGCTCGACCGGGTTGAACGGGCCACCGTGGACTTGAGCGACGCCCGTCGCCGAGTGGCCCGCGCCGACCACATCACCAACAGCCTGCGCAGCGCCCGCGTCCGCAACCATTTCTCCGAGTCGATGGAGGCGCTGTTCACCACGGCACGGCCGCACGGCCAGCACGGCCACCACGGTCCACAGCAGCAAGGGGGGTGACGGGATGACGAGAGCCAACGACAACCGCGGCTTACCGCCGGACGGCCGCGAGGAAGGTGCACCGGCGGGCCTCCCGCGCGGACATCGGCGACCGTCCTGGTTTTCCTGGTTCGGGCTGCTCAGCGTCTATGTCGTCGGGGGGGTGCTCGCGCACGCGCTCAGACCGTGGCTGTCCGACTTGACGATCTACACGTACGCCGCCGCCGAGGTCGGCGGCCTGGTGTTCATCGCGCGCTACGCCCGCACCGAGTGGCGCACCCACCCGTGGGGCCGGCACGTCATGGCGTTCATGGTGTGCCTGGAGGTGCTGTTCACCCTGGCCCTGTCGCGGCGGATCTTCGGCGCCTGGCCGGGCCTGGCGGAGGTCGGGTTTCTGGCCTCGGCGACGTTCGCCGCGATCGTGTGGTGGCGGGCGTGGCTGCAGTTCGCCGGGGAACGCCAGATACGCCGCCGGGACACCGCCGACTAACCGCCCCGGAACACGACTTTCCGGAACTCTCCAGTTTCTGCCGCCTCTTGACTCGTCGTGTCAAAACCTGCCATACCGCTCCTTGCCGACTCTGCGTTCCTGGATCAGCTCACGTCACCCCGGAGGCACGCCATGTCCGACACCCCGAGTCCCGTCACCTCTTCCCGCTCCCGTCCCGTCGTCCTCTACGGTGCCTTCACCGCAGCCCTCGGCGCCTTCCTCGGCTTCGCCGGGCTGACCGACCTCATGCCGAAGACGGTCATCGCCTGGATCGCGCTCGTCGGCTCCGTGGTCACCGCGGCCGGGGCGGTGCTCGTGCAGGGCCTCACCACGCCGCTCAGCAGCCCCAGGGACGCCCGCGGCGTCGACCTCAAGCCCGTGGACGTCGCCGAAGCCGAGAAGGCGCAGGCGGTCGCTGAGGCGACTCGCCCCGAGCCGGCCGGGCCGCGCTACCGCACGCTGCCGCCGGCCGGCGGGCCGCTCACCTCGGGTGGCCTGCCGTCCAGGATGCCGACCACCGGCGGGCCGCTCGCCCCCGACGCCTGAAGCGTGTAGTTGACACGTCGCGTGACAGTCTGATAGTCTGGGGTCTCCACCAACGAGGAGGCCCCAGATGATGGACCTGTTCCCGATCGACGGACGTGGCCGGACGTTCAACGCCGAGGGCGTCGAGATCAAGCTGTCCCCCGCGATGCAGAGCCTGGTGCACGCGCTGAACGCGCACGGCCACATCGACCCGATCCGCGACTGCGGCCGGTACGGCTTCGGCGGCAGCGGTCGCACCGGCACGGCCACGATCGTGGCCCTCATGAGCCGGGGCATCCTGCGCGAGGCGAAGTACAGCAACAGCGTGCACATGCCCGCCACCACGCCGGCCCAGGTGGAGGAAGAGGCGTACGCCGAGGACGCCCGCCGCGACGCCGAGCAGGCCGCGCACGCCGCCGATCCCACGCGCTGGATGCAGACGGTCAACGGCGAGGGCGACGAGCTGCACACCCGCATGACGCGGACCGGCCGGGAGCTGTGCGTGGTCCGGGAGGGCTTCCGGTTCTGGCGCATCTGCGTGCCGAACAGCATGATCGACCGGTCCGCGGGCGGCACCTTCGAGCAGGCCCGCGCGGCCGCCGACCGCTTCGAGCGCGACGTCGCGCACGCCAAGGCCGACGAGCAGCTGCAGGCGGACCTGAAGGCCGGGCGCGCCGACGGCACGGCGTTGCCGGTCGTCCCGCCGTTCGTCGCCGGTGACCTCGTCCACGACCGGGCCACCCGCGGCGGCGCCCGCGAGTTCGGCACCGTCCTGATGGTCTACGGCCCGCGGGTCAAGGTCGAGTGGCCCGGCTCGACCGGCTGGCACCAGGCGGCCGAGCTGGATCCCGCGCCCCTGGATGGCACCTGCATGCATGACGTGCCGCTTGCCGGAACGTGCCCGTCCTGCGACACGATCAAGCAGGCCACCGGGCGAGGCGTGCCCGTCGAGGTGGCCGCTGCCTTCACCCCGGCCGAGGCGCGCCCCTGTGGGCGGCCGTGGGTGGCCGAGATCCAGAACTGCCCCCGGTGCGGGCTTGGCGCCGACCAGCACCCTCGCACCCCAGCCGAAGCCGATACCGGCATCTCCGACCGGACCGCCGCCGCACTGGACGACGTGCACGCTCTGCGCGGCTTCGTGAAGTACGGTCCGGACACGGTCCGCGAAGCGTCCGACATGATGCTGGCCCTCGATCGCATCGAACAGGCCCTGCTGGCCCTCGACCTCATCGAACAGGCCCTGCGGGGTCACTGACCCACCACGAGAAGAGGGTGTCATGTACTCCCTGGAGATGCTCATCAGCCGCTGGTCCGACCGGGCCACCCGGGCGGCCAGCCAACCCAACGACCCGGAGCTGTTCCAGCAGGCCAACGAGGCCCGGCACGCCCTGGAGATGCGCATCGCGGAGATGCGCGGCCACGCCCTCGCCGTCGTCGACCTCTTCCACGACGCCCGGCTGCTGCGCTACATCGACGGTGAGCCGTGAGCGGCCGGGTGCCCATCGGCTTCGGCCGGTTCAAGCGCATCATGGCGGCCGCCCGCGCCGAAGACTGGAACGTGCGGCAGTGCGTTCGCGAAGACGGCAAGGCCAAGAAGGGCTACGCCACCCGGCGGCAGGCCGAGAAGGATGCCGAGCGGATCCGGGCCCGTCCCAGCTTCACCCCGAAACCGGGCGAGGTGCTGGGGCCGTACGACTGCGATATCTGCAACCTGTGGCACATCGGTAACCACCGTCCGGAGCGGTCGTGAACGTCCCGAAAAGTTGGAACCGCATCCGGCGGCAGGTCAAGGGCCTGCCGCCGGACCCGCGCCAGCACCACAACGAGCAGGGCCAGCCGAAGAAGGGCCACGCCATGGAATGGCAGGCGAAACAGCAGGCGAAGAGGCTGAGCCAGAGCCCCGGCTACCGGCTGCGACCCGGTTGCACCGGCCTGGTCGTGTACCGCTGCGACATCTGCGACCTGTGGCACATGGGCCAGCAATGATCACCGTCACCGCCCGCCCGGCGAGCGCCGGGCGGGCCACACCCGCACCGCCCAGGAGGCACCCTGTGACCCTGCCCGTCAACCTGCCGCACGTCGTCGGCGGTGACATCAGCCTGACCGCCTCCGGCCTGGCCTGGCCCGACCGGCACACCGCCACCGCCGGGGCCGGCGGCCTCGCCAACCCCCGCACCTACGTCGGGGAGCGGGCCGGCCGTCTCGGCGCTCTCGCGGCCCGGCTCGACGACGACGTGCACAGCCGCAACACCCGGTGCGGCGGGCTTCTGCCCCGGCTCGTCGTGCTGGAGGATTTCCCGGCCGGTAGCACCCGCATCGACCCGGAGCGCGGCTACCTGTGGTGGCGGCTCATCGAGCGGCTGACCGTCCAGGGTGTTCCGGTGCTGCCGGTCCCGCCGACCACGCTGAAGCTGTATGCCTGCGGCATGGGCAACGCCAACAAGCGCGAGGTCATCGCCGGGGTGCAGGAGTTTTTCCCCGACTGGCCGATCATGAAGACCAGTAAGGCCGGCAAGGTGCTGACCACGGTCGACGACAACAGGGCAGACGCCGTGGTGCTGATGGCCATCGGCTGCGAGCTGCTCGGGGGGCCGCTCGTGGAGCTGCCTGCGAAGCACCGCAAGGCCCTGGACAAGCTGGAGTTGCCGCCGGGGGTGCGTCGTGCCTGAAACGAAGGTCTACCTGTCGATCAACGACATCGGCCCCATGGTCGGCACCGTGGCCCTTGAGGCCAATAACGAGCCGCTCGACCTGACCGCGCCGGACTCCTGGATGCGCGGGCCGAAGATGTGGCGCGCCGAGGTGCCGCACTGCCTTGACCGGCAGTTCCGGCGGCTGCACCTTGCTGCGGACGCCGATCGGCCGGTGGAGGTTCGCTTCTATGGTCCCCGGCCAGGCGGCCCGGTCTACGTCGGCAACGCCGGGCTGACCGTCGACACGCCACACGACCTCACCGCGCGGCAGGTGTGCTGGGCGCTGAGCCTACGCAGCATCGGAAGCCTCCACGGAGATTATTGACACATCGTGTGACAGTCTGCTAGGGTGAAGACTCCACCACGAAGGAGGCCCACGATGGCGAAGATGAGCAGCACGGCGCGGACCGCGATCCTCAACGCGTACATCCTCCGGCCCGCCCGGCAGCCCGCGTACCGCGACCTCGGGGTGTTCACCCGGAAGCAGTGGCGCTCCAACGAAGCTGCCCTGCGCAACGGCTGGGTCGACCGGCACGGGCGCGAGACCACGGCCGGCCTCGTCGAGGCGGGCGTCGACATGGCCGCCATCGAGGACTGGGCTTACCGGGAGCACGCGAAGCGCTCCCCGGCGCACGTGCGCAACAACTGCCCCGCGCTGCCCGTCGGCGGCTGCATGCAGTGCACCGCGCCCGCCACGGTGCGGGCCGCGCAGGGCGACGACAGCGCCTACCGGCCGACGCTGGAGGAAGCCGAACAGTGGGCGGGTGAGGCGCTGCTCTAGACCCACCCGCACGCCCCGGCCCCGCGCGAGCGGGTAGCCGGGGCGTCTTCGTCTCAGCCGCGCGTGAGCAGCCCCACGATGACCGCCCCCACCGTGACCGCGCCGATCAGGATCGCCCACCCGGTGGACAGCCCGGCCCGGCTGCCCTCGGCCCGCTCAATCCGGCCGGTCAGCGCGTTGACGATCTCGCGCAGTGCCTCCACCTGTTCCCGGCTCGCGAACGTCGCCGCCTGGTCGGACAGTGTGGCCCGGAACTCGTTGACGCCCTGGAAGCGGCGCTCCGTGGCCTCCAGGGCGGTACGGAGCGCCTCCTGAGACGCCCGGAACCGCTCCTCATACCGGCGGTCGCGCTCGTCGAGGAGGGCCACGATGTGCCTGAGCAGGGAGATACCCACGGTGGAAGCGTAGGGCCAGCATGCTGCCGCCGGTACGCTGGAAGCGGAGGTGGTTGCGGTGGTCAGCGACCGAGGCGGACGGTACGGGTACGTAGTCAAGTCGCGACAGAACGTATATAGGGCCCTACGTCGCAAGGGCGCGAGCAAGAGCAAGGCGGCGAGGATCTCGAATGCGGGCCGCACCCGGGTTGGCCGCCACCGCATGGCCGTCAAGGCGGCGAGGACTCGCAAGGCTCGCGGGCGCCGCCGATAGTTGACACGCCGTGTGACAGCTTGCTAAGCTGGGGGCACTTCACCACCAACCAGGGGAGGCCCCCATGAGCACCACCTTCACCCCCACCTCCGGCACCACCTTCGATCACGAGGTGCCGCTGGCCCTGGCCGCCCTGAAGGGCAAGCTGCACGACCCGGCCGACGGCCCGCGCTACTGGGGTGTCGACGGCTCGGTCCCCGGGGGGCGGCTCATGGAGCACTCCGGCCACCCCGGCGCGTGGACCAGTACCCCCGTTCCCACCGGCGACATGCGGCCGTGGGACATGATCCGCCTGGCCGACGCCATGAACGAGGCATTCAAGGCCGCCCAGGCGGCGGCATGAACCGCCTCACCGTGGCCGGGTGCGATGCGTGGCTGACCGCCATCGCGCCCGGCCGGGATCTCGGCTCCCACGTGTCGTACGACCCGGCCGATTGGGTGCGGCGCGAGGTGCAGCGCATCACCGGCCGCCCCTGCCCGCGCCGGGTGTATAGCTATGGCGACATGCGGCAGATTGTCGCGCGCACCCGGGCTGCCCTCCTGGGTCGCTGACCAGCTTTGTTAACAGATCACGCCCCCCGGGTATCCAGGGGGCGTGCTGGCATTTGTGTGTTACCTCATTGCCGCGATCATCGCGGGTATCTGCTTCTTCGTGCCCGAGGTGCTGCGCCTGCGCCTCATCGCCGCCGTCGTCGGCCTAATTGCGCTCGGCCTCGCCGTCGGCGCCTACCCCGGCTAGTCCTGGCTGCGGTTGCAGACCGCCTCCCGGGTGAGCGCGTCCGCGAACGCAGCCATGCCCAGAACATCCCACGGCTTCGTCGCCTCGCCCATGGTCAGCCAGAACGTGCGCTCCCCGTCGGCGGCGCCCATCGCCTCAGCGAGCAAGATCCACTTGGTGGGGTACTCGCCGTGCTGGCGCAGTACCCCCTCGACCGCCTCGCGCAGCGCGAGGCGAACCGCTTCCTGTTCCGGCCCGTCCCGGCCTTCGATCTCAGTCGCCATACTCGGCCGCCGCCGCGAAGAGCAGCGACCCGAGAAGGTCGATCACCTCGGCCTCGGGCATGCCGAGGTCGACCAGCCTGCGGGCGGCCGCCTCGTAGACGTCGGCGCCGTCTCGGTTCCACCAGCCGGCCTCGCCGGGGATGCCCAACACCGCCTCGCGAAGACTATCGGGCATCGTCGTCAGCCGGCCGCGGGTCCGGCTCGTCGTCGACCTCGGCCACCACCGGCACCGTGTCGGCCGCCTGAGCGGCCCGCTCGTCGCCGACCTGGTCGTCCTGGGCCACGTGGGGCAGCGGCTCCTCCGCGGGCGGCAGGGACGCGCTCAGCGGCCGCCAGCGGCCCCCGCTGCGCCGGTTGGCCACGTCACTACCCCGAACCCAGCGGGCCACCTCGGCGGCCGCCGCCTCCCACCCGCCCTGGACCTTCAGCCGGTCGCCGTGCAGCTCGTCCCACCCGGGAATCGGCTTGCCGTCGAACGTCAGCCCGCCGACGCCCTCGCAGTACGCCTCGAACGCCAGCCGCCCCAGCGTCTTGCCGTCAACCTCGATGTCACCCACCGTTGATCTCCTCCCACTTCAGGTAGACGTCCCGGTTCCACCGGGCGTCCGCGAGTGCGTGATGCTCTTGCTGTTGCGGCACCTGCCGGATGGCCGCCCCGACCTCGGGCAGCTGCATCAGCTCGTGCGTCCACATCGGCACGCACGCCGGAAGGTCGATCATCCGGCCCCACAGCTGGCACAACGCCACGTGATCGTAGGCGCCGAAGTATGCCCACAGCTCATGCTGCTCGCGGTCTGGACCGCCCGCCTCGATGAACTCCTGCACCCGGGCGGCCAGCGACCACCGGTTCATCACGGCCGGGTCGGCGTAGTTGAACAGCCATGAGGCGGGCTGCTGATTGCGCGCGTCGCCGGACGCCCGCGGCAGGTGCGGCACCACGTTCGCCATCAGCCACGGGTGCTTGCGGACCCGGCGCCAGAGCGAGCGGTCCTCGACGATGCCGTAGAACGCCCGCCCGTCTTCGGCCTCGATGCCGATCGAGATGAGCCCGATGGTCCGGCCGTCCTCCAGGAACTCGCAGTCATAGAAGTATCTCAATGTCTCGGTGCCTCCAATCCGTGGTGGTCTTCGAAGCCGTCCGGCGCCCGCCAGTGGCCGTGCTCGGCCCGCGCCGCGTAGAACTGCAGCTCCTCCGGCAGGTTCGCGGAGTCCTCGTACCAGGGTAGGTGCCGGGCCACGTACGGCGCCGTCGTGCGGATCGCCGGCCCCAGGCGGAACGGCCCCGGCGCCCGGTACATCGCCAAGGTCGTGTCGATGTCGGCCCAGACCGCCGACCACGAGCCGACCGGCCGGGCGCGCGGCGGCTGATACTGCGCCTCCCACCCCTGCACCTCTGACCGGTTGGCGAACCACGGCGGCAGGTCATCGGTATGTAGGGCCATACCAACCTTGACTGCCGCCGGATGCTCATCGAGCAGCGTGCCCAGGTAGGCGGGCCAGTCCGACGGACACGCCTCGTGCGGCACCACGTCACAGTCAGTGACGATGAACCGCTCGCCCGGCGGCACGCACTCGGCGATCGGGCCGCCCCACCGCCACAGATCCCGCGGGTGCCGGTTCTCGTGCTCGCTCCACACCCGCACGCCGATGGTCAGTTCCGGCAGGTCGGCAAGCCAATACACGGCGTCCTCCCACCGGCTGTCGTGGTCGACGACGACCACCTGCAGGTCGGCGTCGAGCAGGGCCTGCACGCAGCGCTCCGCGTAGGTGACCCGGTCGCGCATGATGACAAAGGCGATCAAGGTCGAACCTCCTTCTGCAGTTTCCCATCGCTTCTCCGGGATCGAAGATCAAGGCTGCGCTGACAGCCGCAAGAGATCGTGTGCCCGCTGCGTAGGTGAGTTACCAGCGGTTCGGCCTCCCTACCGCAGTCGCAGCGACAGCGTGCCGCCCTGTTGCCGGTCTTGACTCCGGCTGCGATCTGTGATGGATAGAGCGGCTTGACTACCTCAGCAAGTACGGTCAGCATGCCGAAGCGCTGGCCAATCTTCAGCTCGAACCGTGGGGGAGCCTTGCGCGGCTTCGGGTTCTTCCGGCGGTTCTCTCTCATCCATGCGTTTCGACATGTTCGGCAGACCCGAGTCTTACCACCTTGCGTCTTGATCGTGTTGGCCTTGCTGAAGGGGTGGCCGTTTGAACAATGCGTTTTCCGGGAGTTGACCCCCGCGAGGTTGCGTCCCCGAAAAAGATTCTCTCTGCGTGGTCGGAGGATGAGGTGCTCCTCGTAGTTGACGCAGAGCCGGTGCGGGCAATTGTTGCCACCTGGGCAGTTGGATCGGTTGTGACATTCGTGATCAACATCGAGACCCTCGGGGATCGGGCCGACAAATACCAGATAGAAGGCCCTGTGGGCGCCTACGTAGCTGCCTTTCAGCCAGATATTGCCGTACCCCTGGCCCGTCCTCGCCCCAGTGAACATCCAGCACGAATCGGGGCCGCCGGAAGCGTCCATCTTCGAGGCAAGGCGGGCGCGGTCATCTCTCATAATACGACGGGCCATGCACGGAGCATAACACTACGCGTCGCCACGTCCCGCAATGCCTGAAGAGTTGCCCCCATGGAAGGAATCGTAAAACCAGGTCTCCTCGCCGGTGCCTGCGAATTCCGCCCCCAGGGCGGCGAGGCCGGTGATCATTTTCCAGTCCTCGCCGTACCAGTCCGGATGCAGCGGGTCGGTGATGAATCCGACCTGTTTTGCCAGGTCAGTACGTACCGTGATGGTCATGGTGATGTGATGTGGGTGAGCATTGTCGAACGGAATGCCCCGGTGCGTAGCCTCACTAAAGGGGCGGTTACCCCCAAACCAGGAATAGGCGACGTCCGCATCATTCTCCTGAATCAGCCGCCAATGCGTCTCCAGGTGCTGCGGGTACATCCAGTCGTCCGAGTCGAGGAAGCTGACATACGAGGCGGCCGGGAAGTCGGCGGCGCCGTCGTCGAGGGCCCGCTGACGGGTCGCGGCCGCACCGTCGCCGTCGAGGTCGCAGGCGATGGAGATGCCGAGCGGCTGCACCGTCTGGGCGTAGACGCTGGCCACCGCCCGGCCGAGCAGCGTGCTCGGGTCGCTGACGTTGCCGCGCGCCGGGTGGGTCGGGATGGCCACGAAGATCGGGACGACAGGTTTCACAACCCCAGCTCCTTGCGGATCGCCTCGACGGTCAGCCGCAGGCCTTCGGCGAGCGGCGTCATGGCCTGCTCGGCGCGCGGGAACACCGACGTGCGCACGTCGGCCGGACGTGCGGGTGCATGCTGCACCGCGCTGTCCACCTCGGCAATCGGCACGTACCGTCCGGTGATGGCCGCGTTCACCATGGCCAGCAGTGTCGCGTCGGTCGTGCCGATGCCGGTCCCGACCAGCCACCGGCCCACCGCGCCCAGCGTGCGTTTGCCCCGCACCGCGGGCAGGCATCCGCCCGCCTCGGCGAGCGCGCGGGCGGCGTCGGCGACGTAGAGGTAGTCCCGCACGTTGCCGCCGTCACCGTACAGCGTCACCGGCTCCCCAACCAGCAGTGCGCGGGCGAACCGGTTGACGGCGCCGAAGTCGGGCCGCTGCCGCGGGCCGTAGACGTTGCTGAACACCACCGTCGAGCACACCATGTTGTGGTAGCCGTCCACGCCCATCCGGTCGTACAGTTCCACGTACAGCTCGGCGGCGGCCTTGCTGGCCCCGTACGGGCTGATCGGCTCGCTGGCCACCTGTGAGTAGGCGGTGGGCCCCCGGCTGCCGAAGATGGCGGCCGTGGAGACGAACACGAACCGGCGCACCCCGGCGGCGGCCGACGCTTCGAGCATGCGCAGCGTGCCGGTGACGTTGGTCCGGGCGTCCGCGACCGGATTGGCCACGGACGCGCCCACGTCGACCTGCGCAGCCAGGTGAAACACCACCTCGGGCACAGGGTCGAGCGCGTGGGCGACAGCCGCCGCGGAGACCACCGAACCGGTGTGGATCCGCTTGCGCGTCGGATCATCCCGGACCTGCTGATACAGGCTGCCGAGATTGCCGAGGCTGCCGGTGGTCCAGTCGTCGAGCACAGCGACGTCATGCCGCTGGTCAACCAGAAGGTCGACGAGATGCGAGCCGATGAAGCCGCCGCCGCCGGTGATGAGCACGCGCATCAGTGCCGCCCCGATCCATGATATTCAAGCCACTGATTGCCCAAGTGGTTGCCGGGCAAGTCCGCGGGGCGCAGGCCCGTCTTCCAGCACACGAACGGATGCGACACCTGATCCTGGTAGGAGTGGTCCGCGATCTCCCGGGCCCAGCGCTGCCCCCAGCGGATCACGTCGTGCTCATGGTGGCGCGCAATCACGCCGGTTGCCCACAGGCCCCACGCGGACGGCATGCCCGCCTCCCGGTAGGCGCGCCACTGCCGGTCGAGCCGGTCAGCCTCGCCCGCGTACTTCGGCAGGCCGATGGAGAACAACGCCTCCTCGATGCAGTCGTCGCGCCACGGGTGCCGGAACTGGGCGATCCCCGAGGGGCCGGCGCCCGCGATGGCGAGCGTGTCGACGACGAGGCGGGAGCTGACCACCCGGAACGACGCGTCGAGCCACACCGACGCGGGTGCGTCGGTGCACATCGTCGGGTGCGTCTTCGGCGCCTTCGCCGCCCGGTTCGGGTGTTCGCCCGGCTGCCGCCGGTAGGGGATGATCTCCCAGCCGGTGGGGTGGACGAGCGCGAGTCGCTCCCCGCGGTGGCCGTCCGGGATCAGCTTCTCCGACGACTCCATGGCCAGCCGCACGCTGTCGGTGAGGCACACCCACTGCACGTCGGCGCCGTCCTGCGGCAGCGTCGGCTGCAGCGTGTCGTACTCGTCCATGAGTGCGGTCAGCACCGCCGCCCGGATCATGACCCCTCCGGAATCGGCGCCCCAGCGGCGCCCCAGCTCGACAGGGAGCTGTCCGCGCACGCCTGCGGCCGGTACGACAGGATCGTCTCGCGCAGGGCGTCGCCGGTGAACGGTGGCGCCGGGCTCCAGCCGAGCAGGTCCCACCCGCGGCCTTCCGCGACGATCGTCGTCGGCTTCTCGCCCCGGCGCATCGGCAGATGCTGCACGGAGCCCACGGCCCAGCCCGTTTCCTCGGCCACCACCCGGTTGACGTAGTCGGCCACGTGGTTCACGGTCGTCGCGTAGCCGGTCCCGCCGTCGAACACCTCGTCGTTGCCGTACGCGGTCGCCGCGACCAGCATGCGCCCCAAGTCGTCGGCGTGCACCAGGTCGACGGTCTGCGTGCCGTCGCCCCAGATCGGGATGGGGCGGTCCGCCCACGCCTCCGTGGCGAACGTCGGGATGATCTTCTGCGGGTGGCCGGGGCCGTGCTTCTGGCCCGGCCCGTACGCGTTGTACGCGACGACGTGCGACGTGCGCAGGCCCATCGACTCGTGCCAGGCGGTGGCCAGGCGGTCGGCGCACACCTTCGTCGCGGTGTAGACGGAGTTGAACACCGGCGGCATAGAGATCGAGGTGTACCCGGCGCCGAGCAGGCTGCACGCTTCGAGCACGTTCAGCGTGCCGTGCACGTTGACATCGACCGCGCGGTGTGGGTCGTCAAACAGCTCATGCGTGCCGAGCACCCCGGCCAGGTGAATGACATGCTCGGCACCTGCCTCGGCGAGCGCCCGGGACAGCCCGGGGCCGTCGGTGACGTCGGCAACGACCACGGCCGGGCTCGACTCGTTGGTGCGGTCGACCACGATCATGTGGTGTCCGGCGGCGTGCCCGGCCCGGACCGTGGCGGCGCCGATGAACCCGGCGCCGCCCGTAACTGCGATGCGCATCTGTCTATGCCTCCGTGATGTTCAGGTGGTAGCGGATCTCGTGCAGCGCGTCGGCGGGGCCGATGCTGAACCGGTGCTCGGCGGCGATGCCGTCGGCCGTGGTCACGCTGGCGAAATCCTTCGCGTAGAACGTGGTGATCTCCTCGAACCGATCGGCAAGCACCGTGCTGGTCGGGTCGAGGCCGAGCACCACGAGCGCGCCCGTCGGCGCGACGTTCACCAGGATGAGGTCCAGGTCTGGCCGGTGGCGCTCCAGGATCTGGATGGTCTTCCAGACGTCGCCCGCCCAGTCGCCGGCCAGCGGCTCCCGCCCGGCAATGTCGGCCGAGTACGGCAGCACGTCATCGAACACGACCACGGTGCGGCCGTCCGGCCGAGCCAGGCGCTCAACGTTGATGAAGTCCCTGAGCGCGTATTCGACGAGGTGCATGCCGTCGATGAACGCCAGGTCGACGGGGGAGAGGCCCAGGATTTCGTGGCCCGCCGCAAGCGCAGTTCGTTCAAAGAACACGTCGGAGGTCATGGGAAGGATCTGGTGCGACACGGAGATGGGAACGCTGATCTGCGGCTCCGGGTCGACACCGATGGCGAAGGTGGGCGGGATGGCCTGCGCGAGGCTCCGGCCGGTCTGCACCCCGATCTCCAGGTACGTGGCCGGGCGCAGCAGCTTGTGCAGCTCGTGCAGGAAGTCGTGCCGGGGGGTCTGTGGGATCATGCGGTTCTCCGGTCGATGGCTTCGATCCAGACGGCCGCTACGGCGGCCACCTGTACCAGTTCGGCGCGCAGCTTGACGGGATCGACCTCGGCCAGGGCCTCGGTGAACTCCTCCTGCAGGATGTGCGCCCAGGTGAGACGCCCTTCGGCGGCGGCCCGTTCGCACAGCGCACGGGAATGCTCCCGCCAGCCGGCGTTGGCCAGGTTGGTGCCGTCGGCGTGGCTGCGCTGGTCGCCCCACTTCGCATCCTGCCGGGCACGCTCGGCGGCCACCTCGTTGAGCACGCTCAGAGTGTGGTCGCTTACCACGGCTGCCGCCCGGTGATCGCGACGAACATCGCCCGGTCCCGGCCCGCCTGCTCGGCCAGCACGCCCACCGTGGACGCGTTCGCGCCGGTGTTCGGCACCGGGAAGCCGCCCACGTGCACGAGGCCGCCCGCCTCCCGGGCGCGCAGCGAGATCTCGTCGTCGCCGTACCACCAGCGCAGCCGCTCATCGAACCGTGCGCCCTCCCACTCGCCGCGCAGGAGGAACGCCCACCCAGCCAGCCGGGTCGCTGCGCTCATCGGCGCCGTGCGGTCCCAAAGGCGCATCTCACCCGGGTTCAGCTGGTCGAACGGGTCCGAGGATCCGGCCACCGCACCGAGCGGGCCGCGCATCGCGCCGGACACCGCATCCCACCACCCCGGCGGCGGGATGGCGTCGTCGTTGAGCACCGCCACGTCGTACAGGCCGTCCGGGCTCCACTCCTCGGCCTGCTTGCGCGCCCAGTCGAGGCCGACGTTCCACAGCCGGGACAGGTTCGGCGGCTGCTCGTCGTCGCGGATCACCTCCGTGACTCGCAGCGTGCAGGAGGGCGCCGATGCCTCGGCGTGCACCTCCCACCCGGGCACGGCCCGGCTGCTGGCATTGTCGATGACCACGATGGCGTGACACTGCGGGCCGACCGCGCGCAGCAGCCGTCGCAGCTCGGCCGGGCGGTTGTGCGTCGCCACCACGGCGATACGGGGGATTCCCTCCACGGTCTACCTCTCCAAGATCGCGTAGTAGGCGTCGAGCCACCGGCCGATCGAGGCCTCGATGGTCCACGCGGCCGCCGCCTTCCGGCCGGCCGCCGACATCGCCGCGCGTGCCTCCGGCTCTTGCAGCGCCACCATCGCCTCGATCCACCGGCGGGTCGAGGCGGGCACGATGAAGCCCGTCACCCCGTCTTCGACCCACCCGCGGTACGACGGCACGTCGCTGGCCACCACCGGCACACCCAGCGCGAGGCTCTCCTGCACGCGCAGCGCGCTCTTCGAGCGGTTGAACTGCGTGTTCGCCAGAGGTGCCAGGCTCACGTCGAACTCGGCGACGCGCGCGTAGTGCTCGGCGATGTCAGTCGTCCACGGCAGGCCGTCGATGCGGCCCCGATCCAGCGGCAGGCCCTCCGGGTGGGCGACGCCCAGGAACCGCATCCGCGACGGCGTGCGCTGCAGCACGGCCGCGACCGCGTCGGCGGCCACCTTCCAGTCGAGGCCGTGGGTGCTGGAGCCCTGCCAGCCGTACAGCACGGAGTACCGGCCCGGCGGTGATCGGCGCACCGTGGTCAACGCCTCGGTGCGCACCGCGTTCGGCACGACGTGCACGGCCGCCGGGTCGCCGCCGCGGACCTTGCGCACCACGTCGGCCAGCGGCGCCGTGGAGACGGTGATGCCGTCGGCGGCCCGCAGGTTCGCCTTCAGGTTCGCCTGGATCGTCGGATGCCGGAACACCGCGCCGAGCCGGTTGCTCTTCTCGTGGATGTTGAACAGGTCGTCGTCGACCTCGAAGACCATGCCGCCCAGGCCATGGGCGCGCCGCTCCGCGGCCAGCATCTGCCACAGCCGGGAAGGCAGCACCTGGCAGACCCGCTGTCCGACGATGATGTCGGCCTCACGGCCCCACGCGCCCATCCGGGTTCCGGCCTGCACCTCGTGGCCGAGGCGGCGCAGTTCGTCGGCCGGCATCTTCACCCGGTAGATCCACGTGCCGTCCTCTTCGGACGCCGCCCAGAAGAAGATCCTGAGGGGCCGGGCCGGGGGCGCGGCGGGGCGCAGTCGCTGCGCGAGATGCGCAACTTCGGGGGTGAGCGTCACCGGGCCTCCTTCGGGGTCCTACAGGTCGTGCGCGCAGCAGGGGCAAACGTAGATTTTCGACGGCCGGGTCAGGCTGTACCAGATGCGCACCGCCCACCGGTCCAGCCGCCACCACGGGGCGTTGCGGCCCCACGGGCCTGGCATCCATGGCCCCAGCTGCAGACCGCGCCGCAGGTGGTGAACGCTGAGCATCCAGCCCGACCGCCAGGCATGCCAGCACTCCCCGCACGCCACCTTCGCCCGCTTCGGGCCGTCCCGGTGGCAGCTCCAGCAGTGCACCGGGTGCGGACCTTCCGCGCACGCCGGGCGAGCCTCATGAGCCCGCCCGGCGTGCATCAGCTGCTGCAGCATCACCAGGCGTCGGCGGGCGAACTCGCCGCCTGGGCGGCCCGCTGCTGATTGGCGTTAGCCGCCGGGGTGGACTGGCGCGCGGTGGCGGCCGGGCGCTCCGTGCTGGCCCCGCCCCACGGGTCGTCGTCCACGCCCGTGCCCGCACCGCCGGGGCGGCTGACGTTGCCGCCGCCGGTGCCCTTCGCCGCCTTCGTCACGGACGCCGTGGCGTAGCGCAGGTCCGGGCCGACCGCGTCGACATCCATCTCAACCACGGTGCGCTTGACGCCCTCGCGGTCCTCGTAGGTGCGCTGCGTCAGTTCGCCGACGACGATCACGCGCATGCCGCGCTTGAGCGTCTCCACGACGTGCTCGGCCATCTCCCGCCACACGGTGATGTTGATGCCGAACGGGTCGCCGTCGGTCCACTCGTTGGTCTGGCGGTTCAGCTTCCGGGGGGTCTGCAACACCCGGAACTTGCACACGGCGTCACCGGAGGTGACAAACCGCATCTCCGGGTCGTCGGTGAGGTTGCCGACGACCACGGTCTGCGGACGGTTGATGCTCATCTACTTCTCCTCTACGGGGTCTACTTGGCGGTACGGGTGGGCCGGGTGGTATGGGGGTGTCTCGGCCTGTCGATGGTCAGGCCAGGGCCGTTGCGTCAGGGATCGTCGCGGGGCCGGGAGAGGATCGCGTGGTCTGATCGGAGCGAGCTGGGAGGGGGCGAGAACAGTCGGGGCGGGCACGGTGCGTACGGGTGGGCGCGGGGGGTCGATCGCGGGTCGGACGGTAGCGCGGGTCGGACAGTCGGCGCCCCGGGCCAGCCTGCATCAGGTCCGGGGCCCGACCATCACATCACCCCGTCACGGCACGTGTCAATCACGCGTTGCGTCGATGATCTCGTTCAGGTGATCACGGAGCGCGACGAGCACGCCGTGGCGGCCGAACAGCGTGTCGGCGCCTTCGCCGAGACGCTGGGCGCGGGCCACTTCGAGGAGCTTCGCGCCGATCGTGCCGAGGCTGCCGCCGTCGCCGGTGGGCAGGCCCTCGACCCACTCGATCTCGGCTCGCGGCTCCTGGATGCCGCCGAGGTGGTCGGTCACCGTGGGCGCGGTCACCTGCATGATCAGGTAGGCGGTGCCGTGCTTGCGTAGCCGGTCGTGCACGGTGTCGAGGCCGTTCAGATTGTCCCCCTTGGGCAGCTTCGCGGCCAGCTTCACCGGCTTCTCGTCGTGCATGTGAAGTCCTATCCGTAGTCGGCGACGAGCAGCCAGCCCGGCGCGTGGGTGGTGGTCAGGCCCAGCGTGTCGAGGGCCGCGGACAGCTTCGCCGACGCTTCGACGTGCCCGTCGGGCACCAGCTCGGCCACCGTGAGGTGGTGCAGCCCCCAGCCGCCGCTGTTGATCTGGAACGGCTCCCCGGCGGCGGCCAGAATGTGGTGCGGGTGGTCGTAGTGACCCCACGAGACGATCTCCACGCCGTACGTGCGTTCCACGTACGTCTCGACGCTCTCGTCATCGAGGCACCCGGCGGGCCACCCGACGCGGGCGGCCAGGGCCTCGATGAGGCGCCCGGCGAACCCGGGCCACTCCGAGGCTTCTTCGTTCTCCCCGTCCGGCTCGTTGTCGGCGTCCGG